>Ga0190270_10000003_pt1 | contig 308240 bp, 287 predicted proteins | sample Popmic320T_FD_133748 | JGI IMG/M metagenome (GOLD analysis project Ga0190270, IMG submission 133748) | Populus adjacent soil microbial communities from riparian zone of Weber River, Utah, USA - 320 T | ecosystem: Environmental > Terrestrial > Soil > Riparian zone | place: USA: Utah...
GATGACATGCGAGACCTACTTCGCGTGGCATCAGCAGTACTACACGTGCAACGGCAGCTGCAGCAGCGTCTACGTCACGAGCGGCTCCGCCGGATCGAACGCCAGCCGCCTCGACGCCTGTGAGGCTGCGAAAGCCGAGGCGTGCTCGTTCGCGACATGCCAGTCGGGAACGTACCTGCACTGCGGCCTCAACTACTCGTACTCCGGATGGAATCGCGGCTCGGGCTGTAGCTACGGCCAGATCCGCGACTGCCCCGTCGCCGACGACTGCACGCAGAACTGAGGGCAGAGTCGTTATGGAGTGCGGTAACGCCAGTTACCGCTCTGACTGCTTCTGTTCGTGCAGCAAACCAAGGATGTGTAATCTCGCTTGGTGGCACGAGCGTAGGCGGCCGCTTTTACTCGCTGCGAAGCGTCAGCGTCGTTGCGAGATGAAGCTCATCCTGCGCCTCCCGCCCACCCATGTCCCTCGCTCGACGCTCGGGAGGACAGGGGCGATCATTCTTCTGCGGTCACCGCACGCCGAACTCTTCTCTACGACGTCGCCGCGTGGAACGTGTCGCTGGCGTTGGTCTTTCGCAGGTTCACCGAGCCATGCACCGCGAACACCGGCATCTTCTGCTGCAGCCCCTTCAGGGCGAACTCGCCCAGGGGCTCGGTGTTGAAGCTGCCGACGACACGGTCGAGGGTGGGCTTGGAGATGACGAGCTGGCCCGGCTTGGCGACACCGCTCTCGAGGCGGGAGGCGATGTTTACCGCGCTGCCGAGGACGGTGTAGTCGACGCGTTTTTCCGTTCCGACGTTGCCGACGACGGCGGGGCCGCTGTTGATGCCGACGCGGATGCGCACCGGCGGGAGGCCCTCCTTCAGACGCTCCTCGTTCCAGGTCTCCACGCGCTCCATCATCATCAGGCCGGCCAGGATGGCGCGGTCGGCGTGGTCGTCCTGCGGGATCGGGGCGCCGAAGAAGGCCATCACGGCGTCGCCGATGAATTTGTCGAGCGTGCCGCCGTACGCGAAGATCGCGTCCACCGCGGCGGAGAAGAAGTTCGAGAGGAACTCGGCCACCTCTTCCGGCTTCTTCGTCTCCGAGACGGTTGTGAAGCCGGAGATGTCGGCGAAGAGGATCGAGACGTCCGCGGTGCGGACCTCGTCCTCGTCCACCCCGGCCGCGCCCTTGACGATCTCGTCGATGACGGCAGGGGAGTGGTACCGCTCCATCTTCGTGCGGATCTTCCGTTCCTGCTCGATCTTCTCCGCGAGTTGCGCGCGCTCGACCGCCACCGCCGCGAAGTTCGCCAAGGCCGTGATCAGGTCGAGGTCTTCTTCCGTGAAGCGGCCGATGTGGATCGGCGAGTCGACCTGCACCGCGCCGATGACCCGGTTGCGGTTCCAGAGCGGGACGCACATCGCGGAGCGGATGCCGTGGATGGCGATCGACTTGCCGCCGAGGAGGCGGGCATCTTCGAGCGCGTTCGAGGTCATCAGGGCGACCTGCTGCTCGGCGACCATCTTGAGGATCGTGCGCGAGATCGGGATGTCCTGCGCGTCCGCTCCCTCGATGAACTTGGTCAGCTTCGGCACCGGCTCGCCGTCTTCATCGAAAAGAATGATCAGGCCGCGTTCGACCGGCAGGTACTTGAACACCATGTCCATCACGGTGTTGAGGAGCGAGTTCAGGTCGTCCGACTGCAGCATGGCGCGGGCGACCTGGATCAGCACCTGGAAGATCTTTTCCCGCGTGACCGAGGGCTCCGGCTTGGGGCCGCCCGGTTCGGAAGGGGCGCGCAACCCGGCCGCTTCCTGGATCTCGCCGAGGTCGAGCCCGAACTCGGAGTTGAAATCGGAGATGCGCCGGATGACCGTGCCCGAGGGGTTGTCGAACATCGACTCCCCCGAGAAGTCGACCGAGGGCATCGACTTGATGTCGAGCTGGACCGAGCCGATCAGGATCTTGTCGCCGCTGCCGATCTGGGACTCGGTGATGAGGTTGCCGTTGACCTTCACGCCGTTGGTCGACTTGAGGTCGACGATCCACCAGGCGCTGTTCCGCACCTCGACCCGCGCGTGCTTGCGCGACACCGACGGGTGGTTGAGCACCAGATCGTTCCCCTCGGTCCGCCCGATCGACAGCTCCGACTTGATGTCGGTGATACGCGGCACGCCGAGATCGACGTAGTGAATCTGGAGCTGATCCATGTAGGCGCCGATTATAGCGGGAGGGCTCCCGCGTATAATGCATCCTCCGCCACAGGGTTGAAGCTCCCATGAGCGAGCAAGCATCGTCCGACGTCGTAACTCATCGCCATCTCGTCGTTCGCGCGGTTCTCCGCACGGATGTGGGACTCGTTCGTTCTGAAAATCAGGACTTCGGGACCTACACCACTCCGTCCGAGGAAAAGGACAGCCACGCGGCGGGACGGCTGCTCGTCGTTGCGGACGGCATGGGCGGCCACCGCGGCGGCGCGACCGCCTCCCGCATCGCCGGCGAGACCGTGAAGGCGCAGTTCCTCGGCAGCGAGACGGTGGACATCGCCACGTCGCTCCGGGAAGCGCTGGCCCGGGCGAACGCGCGCATCTACTCCGAGGCGCAGTCCAATCCCGACCTGCGCGGCATGGGGACGACCACCTCCGCGCTCGCGGTCCGCGGCGAGCACGGGTGGCTGGCGCACGTCGGCGATTCGCGGATCTACCTGGTCCGCGGCGACACGATCCGCCAGCTCACCGAAGACCACTCGCTGGTGGCAACCATGGTGCGCGAAGGGCTGCTGACGCCGCAGGAAGCGGAAGTGCATCCCCGCCGCAACGTCCTGCAGCGCTCGATGGGCGTCGCGGACGACGTCGAGATCGACGTCCGCGGGCCGTTCCAGTTGCAGGAGGGGGACACCTTCATCCTCTGCAGCGACGGCCTGCACGGGCTCGTGAAAGAGCAGGAGCTGAAAGAGATCGCCCAGGGAACGATCGACGAGGCCGCGGACGAGTTCCTGCGCAAGGCGCTCGAGCGCGGCGCGCCGGACAACGTGACGGTGATCGTCGCCCGCGTAGAGCGCAGCGACGTCGATTCGGATGCGCTCGACGAGACGCTGAAGGACACGCAGAAGCTCGTCGCGGTGATGGACGAAACGTTGCGGGATACGGACAAGATCCGGGTCGCGGACGCCGCGCCGCCACCCGCTCAGCCGGTTACCGCGGCGCCGCCGCAATCGAGCAAGCCGATGCGCTGGGCGCTTGCGCTGGTGGTCGTCGCCGGTGCCGCCGGCGCCTGGTACTTCCTGTCCCACTGACCCATGCCCCCTCCCCGGCACCTGCTCGTCATCGCCGTCCTGCTCGTCACCGCCGTGCTTTCCGGGGCATGCCGCCGTGCTGACACGCGCCTCGACGACGCGCAGAAGATGGTCGCGTACGCGGTGAAGCCGGCGGTGGTGCGCATCAACGCGCTCGCGACGGCCGACTACCGCTATCCGGCCGAGGCGATCCAGAGCATCGAGACGCAACTGCGCGCCGACGGCCACGAGCTCCGCGCGCGCGGAATCGCCGCGAAGGACGAGCGGGTCGAGACCGGCGCGGGCGGCTCCGGCACCGGCTTCATCATCCACCCGGATGGCCTGATCCTGACCAGCGGCCACGTGGTCTCGCAGACGCGCGACCTCGATTCGCTGAACCGCGAGCTGCACCGCAACGGCGCGATCGCCGCCCTGGTGCGGCATTTCCCGATCGAGACGCTGCGCACGTTGTACCGGGAACAATCGCTCGACCGCTACGTCGAGCCGCTCGCGCGCGCCGGGCGCATCGAGAAGATGAAGCCCACCTGGCAGGTCGAGCTCTCGAACGGAGAGACGCTGCCGTTCACGATCCGGCGCTGGTCGCCCGCGCTGAACGCGCGCGGGACCGATCTCGCGCTGCTGCACATCGACCGCAAGGGGCTGCCCTCACTCCCCCTCGGCGATTCCGACGCCACGCGCATCGGCGAGTCGATCTTCTCGGTCGGCTACCCGGCCGTGGCGAGCAGCAGCGATGAAGTGATCGGCGGCTGGCTGTCGCGCGACAGCGACCTCGAGGCGACGTTCAACCCCGGGACGATCACGGCCATCAAGCGGAACGTCGCGAACGTGCCGGTGCTGCAGTCGAACGTGGCCATCTACCGCGGGAACTCCGGCGGTCCGGCGGTCAACCTCGACGGAGAGGTGATCGGCGTCTCGACCTGGGGCCACACCAACGCGGAGTCGATCAAGTTCCTGGTGCCGATCGACGTGGCCAAGACGTTCCTCGGCGAGGCGGGCGTGACGGCGAGCACGGCCGGCGCGTTCAACGCGCACTATCGTGCAGCGCTTGATGCGGCCCGCGAAGGAAAGTGGGTGAGCACGAAGGCCGAGCTCGCGATCGCGGCGAAGCTTTTCCCCAGTTCGCCCGACCTGATCCGTTTCGGCCACGACGCCGACCGGGCCATCCGGGCGCTGCCGCCGTGGCGGAGGTACCCGCTGGCGGCCGGGGTGGCGGGGGCGTTCTTCGTGATGCTGGCAGGGCTCGGGACGGTCGTCGCGGTGCGGTCGCGCACCCCGAGGATTCCGCCCGACGTGCTGAAAGCGCCGACGGTCGAGACCGTGGTGGCGCCGACCGGGGTGCAGAACGCGACCAGCTCGATGCTCGGCCGGTTCACGATCCTGAACGGCACCCGGGCGGGCGAGAAGCTCGGCCTCGGCGGCTCGGGCATCCGGATCGGACGGGAATCGACGATTTGTGAGATCGTATTGGAGAATCCCAAGGTCTCTCGGCTGCACGCCGAGGTGGTGTCGATCGACGGCAAGGTTCTGCTGATCGACCGGAATTCCTCCAACGGGACCTACGTCAACGATCACAAGATCGACAAGCGGTTCCTCGAAGACGGCGACATCATTTACTTCGGCGGCAGAAATGCCGTCGCGGTGGCATTTCACGCGTGAGGACGACTCGTGGCTGACAAGCGGTGTGACAACGGGCACTTCATCGACGAATCGTGGGATATCTGTCCGTACTGCCCTCAGGACCTGAGCGAGCCGGAGATCCCGGTGGTGCGTCCGCGCGCCGTCGAGGCGCTCGCTCCCGCAGGCGCTCCGTCACCGTCCGCGGCGGCCGCGCAGCATGTGTCCCGGCCGGGAGGGAGGGAGTCGATGTCCGGCTCCGTCTCGGCCGTGCTGCCGATGGAGCGCACCGTGGCCGCGTCACGGCACGATCCGCAGAAGCGGTACGTGGTGGGGTGGCTGGTCGGGATCAACGGCGCCTCGCGAGGGGAGTCGTTCCCGGTGCGGATGGGGCGGAACGTCATCGGCCGCGACCGGAAGTCGGACATCGTCATCAACGACGACCAGGCGTCCTCGCATCACGCCGACCTGGTGTTCCGGCCGGAGGAGAAGCGTTTCATCCTGATGGATCACAACTCCACGAACGGCACGTACGTGAACGAAGCGGAGATCGAGCCGAGGCGCGACCTCGCGCCGAAGGACGTCATCCGGATCGGCTCGCAGCGCTTCATCTTCACGCCGCTCTGCCACGACGGGTTTCACTGGGATGACGAAGGACCGTTGAAATGACCGGGGCGTTGATCGGCACCAGCATCGGCAACTACCGCATCGATCGCGAAATCGGCGAAGGCGGCATGAGCCATGTCTACGTCGGCCTGACGCAGCGCGCGACCGACGTCCTGCCGAGCGACTTCCCGGTCGTGCTGAAAGTCATGTCCGAGGAGCTCGCGGGCGACGCCACCGCGCGCAAGCGCTTCATCAAGGAGGCGCAGATTCTCTCGAAGCTGCGCCACCGCTACATCACGCGTTTCTACGAGTTCATCAACAACGACAGCGGGGCCGTGCTGGTGATGGAGTTCGTCGAAGGGACGCCCGTCGACGTGCTGCTCTCCGAGCGCGGGGCGCTCAGCCTGAGCGATGCGATCACGACCACCCAGTGCCTGCTGGAGGCCCTCGTCTACGCGCACGGCAAGGGGATCACGCACCGCGACATCAAGCCGGCAAACCTGATCCGCGAGAAGACGGGCGGCGTGGTGAAAGTGACCGACTTCGGGATCGCCAAGATCCGCGAAGGGGGGAACACGAGCGGGCAGACCGTCCTCACGAAGTCCGGCTTCCTGCTCGGCACACCGCACTACATGTCGCCGGAGCAGATCCGCGAGCCGAAAGACGCCGGTGCGAAGAGCGACATCTACTCCTCCGGCGTGCTGCTGTACGAGATGCTGACCGGCACGCTGCCGTTCAACAGCCGCTCGCTGCCGAAGCTCATCGACGCGATCTATCGCGGCGAGAAGCAGCCGCCCAGCGCGCTGCGCCCCGAGGTCGACCGGGAGCTCGAGCAGATCGTCATCAAGGCCATGAGCCCGCGCATGGAGCAGCGTTTCGAGACCGCGCGCGAGTTCTTCGAAGCGCTCGAGGAGTACAACGCGCGCCAGCCGATCGCCCCGACCGGCCGCCAGCGGGTCGTCGAGGTCGACTCCGCCGCGTTCACGCCGCCGCAGATGCCCGCGATCGAGGTCGTGAAGCACTGGGAGCTGGTGAACGTGAAGCCGGAGACGAACGAGAAGCATGCGATCAACGGCGAGAGCGTGATGGTCGGCCGCGACCGCACCTGCTCGATCGTCCTGGCCCACCCGGCCGTCTCACGCCGCCACGCGCGCATCACCATCGCCGGACGCGAGCCGGTCCTCGAAGACCTCCAGTCCGCGAACGGAACCTACGTCAACAACGCTCGCGTCGAGCGAGTCGTCCTGAAGCCGGGAGACATCGTGCGGTTTGGTGCCGACCCGGCGTGCAGTTATGTTTTGAGAGACCATTGAAGAAGATGTTGTCGGTTGTCAGGTGTCAGGTGTCTGCGGTGTTCCGGCTTGCGGCTTACGTTTCGTGAGGCCCAGGCAAAGCACCCCAGACACCCGACACCCGACATCCGCCAGCGGCGACCGCAGGGAGCCACATGAGCCAGATCAACTGCCTGAAATGTAAGCAACCGATCGACGACAGCTACGACATGTGCCCGCATTGCAGCGAGCGGGTGACGGCGTTTCAGCGGACGTACTCGACGCGTCTGCTCGACGGCAAGTACCAGATCATCGACCGTCTCGGTGTCGGCGGGATGGGCGAGATTTTCAAGGTCCGCCACATCCACCTCAACGAGCTCCGCGTGATCAAGATCATGCGCGCGAACATCGCCCAGGACGATCAGGGGCTGCAGCGCTTCCTCCAGGAAGCGCGCACGTCGACCATGATCAAGCACAAGAACCTGGCCATGCTGTACGACTTCGCGCAACTCGAAGACGGCTCGTACTACATGGTCTGGGAGTTCATCGACGGCACGAACATCCAGAAGTGGATCGGCTCGACCGGCGCGATGCCGCCGCGGCTCACGGTGGAGATCGCGATCCAGGCGCTGCACGGCCTCGATCACCTCCACTCCATGGGCCTCATCCACCGCGACATCTCTCCCGAGAACATCATGCTGTCGCAGGACCACCACGGGAAGCTGCTCGTGAAGGTCATCGACTTCGGCATCGCCAAGCAGCTCGCGGAAGGGGAAGGCGGGCAGGGGCTCACGCAGACCGGCATGTTCCTCGGGAAGCTGAAGTACGCGTCGCCCGAGCAGGCCGGCTTCCTGAAGGAGCACGAACACCTCGATCCGCGCAGCGACTTGTACTCGTTCGGCATCGTGCTGTACGAGATGCTCGCCGGGCGCGCGCCGTTCCAGGCCACGAACCCGCACGGCTACATCCTCAAGCACGTCACCGAGAAGCCGGCGCCGATCGCGGAGCTGAACCCGGCCGCCAAGGTCCCGGCGCAGCTCGAAGCGCTGATCATGAAGTCGCTCGAGAAGAACCGCGATACGCGCTTCGCGACCGCCGAGGATTTCGCGACCGCGCTGGAAGGAGTCCGCAACTCCATTCCGCCCGACCAGAAGTACGGACTTGGCGAGCGGATGGTCACGCTCTCCGGCGCGCAGACGCTGGCCGACCTGAAGATGTCGTCCACCGGCAGCGGCCCGCAGGTGACTGCCAGCGGCGCGCAACAGACGCAGCAGACGCAGGCTGGAAACCTGGCCGCCGGAGGCACGCTCGCCGGCGGGACGATGCCCGGCAAAGTCGCGGTCGGGCCGACCGGCACGCGTACCGGCAGCGACGACGCGACGGTGATGGAGCGCAACCTCACGCCGTCGCCGAAGACCATCGGCAACAACGACGCGACCGTGATGGAGCGTCTCGACGCGCCGGGAGCGGCACCGACGGCCATCGAGCAGAAGGTCAACTACAACAACGCCCAAGCCGAGGCGACCGTGCTCGAGCGGCAGGTCTCGATGGCGCCGCCCGCCAGGAGTAAGGTTCCGCTCATCGCCGCGGCGGCCGCAATTGTCGTCATCCTGGCGGTGATCGCCTCCGTCGTGATGCGCAAGTCGAACGAGCCTGCCGTGGCGACGGCGCCCGCGGTTCCCGCGGGGACGGCGGTCACGGCCACCGCGCCCGGCGCGCCGCTCGCGCCGGGAGAAGGCGTGCTGCTCCTGTCCGCCGCGCCGTGGGCGGAGATCGAGCGCATCGTCAGCAAGGGCGACCAGAAAGAGATGACCGTCACTGACGAATCGACGCCGGCGCGCATCAAGCTCCCCGAGGGGGCGTACAGCGTCACGCTGAGCGGTGAGAACGGAACGCAGACCATCGACGTACAGATCGAGGCCGGCAAGCCGACGCAGAAGAACGTCCGCATGCGCGACCTCAACTTCGACGAACTGACCCAGGAAATGAAGAAGCCATGACTCGCCGGATACTCAGCGTCGCACTTCTCACTCTCGCACTCGCTACCGTCGCCGAGGCATCGTGGTACGACGATTACGACGCCGGCCTCGCCGCGATCAAGAGCGGCAACTGGAACGTCGCCGTGCAGAAGATGTCCGCCGCGATCAAGGGGAACCCCAAAGAGGGGACCCGCGTGCGCACGTACGGGACGATCATGATCAGCTACCACCCGTACTACTACCGCGGCGCGGCGTACCTCAACTCCGGGCGCTACGAAGAAGCGGTCGCCGACTTCGAGCGCACCAGCGGCCAGGCCTCCGACCTCGGCTCGCTCGACGCGCTGATGGGCCGCGCCAAGAAAGCGCTGGCCTCGGCGAACGAGCCGGAGCCCGCGCCGGTGCAGACGCGTCCCGAGCCGGCACGTCCTGCCGTAACGCAGCCCGCGCCGGTGCAGCAGGCGCCCGTCGTGCCGCAGATCGATCCGGGCCTGCGCCAGCGCGCCGGTGCCGCGCTCGCGGCCGCGAAGCAGAAGATCCAGCAAGCGCAGCAGCGCCGCGCGACCACGTCCCCGCAGTACGCGCAGGCGATGTCGATCTACACCGACGCCACCACGCGCAACGCCGGCGCGCGCAACAACGACGAGCTCAACTCGATCATCACCATGGCCGACAATGCCGGCGATCTCGCCGAGCTCGCGCAGCCGCCGGCAGCCGCGGTGCCAGCGCCGGCGATCGCCACCACCACTCCGTCCCCGCTCGTCCCGAAGCCCACCGCGGCCGCGCGCAACGTCATGGACGAGTACTCCGACGAACTGCGCGACGCGCTGGAGCTCTACTTCGCCGGTGAGTTCGAGGACGCGGCTTCGCGCTTTCAGGACCTGACCACGAAGATGCCGAACAACGGCTGGATCCACGCGTTTCTCGGCGCGTCGCAATATTCGCGCTACGCCTTCGAAGGGGAAGACAGCTATCGCAAGGCTGCGATGGATGCGTTCCGGAAGGCGAAGCAGTTGCGCTCGTGGAAGGACGGCCTGCCGTCGCGCTACTTCTCGAAGCGCATCCGCCAGGCGTTCAGCGAAACGCTGTAGCCGCGCACTCCAAAGCGGCGGGCTGGCGCCCGCCGCTTCAGATCGCATCAGCCCTGGCTGTTGCCGTTGCCGCCGTTGCCCGACGACGAGCCGCCGCCGTTGCCGCCTTCGTTGCCGCCGCCGCCGAGTGCCGGGACGGCTTCACGAACGCGCTCGGCTACGCTGCTTGCCGCGCTGCTGATGGCCGCACCGACGCGGCGTGCTGCGGGACGAACTGCTGCTGCCGCGGCGCCGACGGCTGCCCCGACCGCGCCCGCTGCTGCGACGCGACCGCTGCTCGCCTTGGCAGAGGAGCGCGACTTCGAGCTGCTGCGGGCTTTCGACCCGCCGCCGCTCTTGCGTGCTCCGCCAGCGCCCGAGCTTTTGCTGCCGCTCGAGCTTTTGCTGCCGCCGCTGCTCTTCTTGGAGGAACCACCGCCGCTGCTCTTCTTCGCGCTCGACGAGCCCTTGCTGCTGCCGGCCTTCTTGGAGCTGGCCGAGGGGCGCTTCGAAGAGGCAGAAGACTTGGAACCGCCGGACGACGAACGGCCTTTGCTGCTGCCGCCTTTGCTTCCGCCGCCCTTGCTGCCGCCGGCTTTTTTGGAGCTGACCGGCGGGCGCTTCGCGGACTTCGACGGGGACGACTTGCTGGACTTGGAGGACTTGCTTCCGCCGCCCTTCTTCGAAGAGCCACCGGCCTTCTTGGCGCTGACAGGCGGACGCTTCGCGGACTTCGAGCCCTTCGACGAAGCGGGCTTCGACGACGACTTCGACGATTTGCTGGACTTGGCCGACTTCGAGCTTACCGACGCTTTCGCGCCGCCCTTGCTCGAGCCGCCACTCTTTTTCGCGCCTTTCGACGCGCTCTTCTTTGCTGCCATGTTGATTCTCCTCTTTCAGAAAGTTTTCGGTGGGGAGCCGTACTTTTGAATCAGAGAACGTGGCGCAGTGGAACTCGGTGTACGAGTTGCACAAAAAACAATGTAGACGATGATGCGTCGATTGTCACGTAGCGCACTGCTGTTGCGCATCGCATTTCCGTTCGCGATCGCGCTTTTCGTCGCGATGCAGGCGCTGTCGATCTACGTCTTCATGCTCGATCGCCGCATCGCGCGCGAGCTTTCGACGCACGGCTGGCGCGAGCCGACGGTGATCCTGTCGAACGCGAACGGACGCACGCGCGAAGTCGCACGTGTCTACGGAACCGACTGGCGTCCGACGCCGCCGGTGCTGCTCGAACAGCTTCCACCGCACGTCGCCGACGCGTTCATCGCCGCCGAGGACGTGCGCTTTCGCCGCCACGCCGGCGTCGATCCGATCGGCATCCTGCGCGCCGCGTTCACCAACGTCCGCGCCGGCGGGATCGCGCAGGGCGGCAGCACCATCCCGCAGCAGATCGTGAAGCAGCGCTACCTCACGAACCAGCGCACGTGGCGCCGCAAGATCGTCGAAGGAGTGCTCGCGGTGGTGCTCGACGCGCGTCTTTCGAAGGACGAGATCCTCGAGCTCTACCTGAACGACGTCTACCTCGGGCATCACGCCGGCAGCCCCATTCTCGGCATCGACGAAGCGGCGCGCCTCTACTTCGACAAGACGCCGCGCGCGTTGCGGCTCGATGAAGCGGCGCTGCTCGCGGCCATGATCCGCGCGCCGAACCGCGACACGCCGGAGAAGCACCCCGACCTCGCCAAAGCGCGCCGCGATGCGATCCTCGCCGTCATGCGCGAGCGCGGCTGGATCGACGAGCGCGAGCTCGCGAGCGCGACGCGGCACGACGTCGACGTCTCCCGCGGCACGCTGCCGGAGCGTCCGTACCCGTACTACCTGCGCGCGCTGCGCGCGGAAGTGGTGAGCGCGGTGGGGCTGCGTCCCGTCGTCGCGAGCGGGCTGAAGGTCGTCTGCGAGATGGATCCCGACGCGCAGCGCGCCGCCCAGCGTGCCGCGGCGAGCGGCGCCGCCCGTCTCGTGTCGCAATATCGCTGGATCCGCGAGCAGTCGGAGAAGGACCCGCTGCAGGTCGCGGTCCTCTCGATCGATCCCCGCAGCGGCGGCGTGCGCGTGCTCGTCGGTGGCACGAACTTCCGCCGCTCGCCGTTCGACCGCACCTCGCAGATGCGCCGCCAGCCCGGCTCCGCGTTCAAGACGTTCGCGTATCTCGCCGCGATCGCGTCGAAGAAAGCGACCACCGCCTCGCTGCTGCTCGACGCGCCGCTGAAGGTGGAGCTGAGCCGCAAGGAGGTGTGGGAGCCGCAGAACTACGACGAGCATTTCCGCGGCCGCGTGACGCTGCGCGAATCGTTCGAGCGCTCGCTCAACGTTCCGACGGTGCGGCTCACGCGCGACATCGTCGGCCTGCGCCGCGTTGCGAGCACCGCGGAGGATTTCGGCTTCGAGCATGTCGATACCATCCCGGCAATGCCCCTCGGCGTCGGCGAGGTGTCGATGCGCGAGCTCACCGCCGCCTACACCGCCTTCCCGAACCTGGGCGAGCGCGTGGAGCCGTTCCTGCTGCGCAGCATCACCGACGGGCGCGGAAAGAACCTGTTCGAGCGCGAGATCAAGAAGAAGCGCGTGATCGACGGCAGCTCCGCCTACGTCATGCACACGCTGCTGCGCGGCGTCGTGCGCCGCGGCACCGCCACCCGCCTCAAGCGCTACGACCTCGGCTACGTGGCCGGCAAGACCGGCACGACCAACGACTACCGCGACGCCTGGTTCGTCGGCTACACCGCCGACATGGTCTCGACGGTGTGGGTCGGCTTCGACCGCGGCGCGCCGCTCCGCCTCTCGTCGTCGGAAGCAGCGCTGCCCATTTGGGGCTCCTACATGCGCGAGATCCCGCACACCCCCGCGAACCCTGAGCCGCCGCCCGGCGTCACGTTCCGCAGCATCGACCCCGAATCAGGAATGCTCTGGCGCAAAGGCTGCCCCGGCCCCATCCGCGAAGCCTTCCTCCAGGGCACGGCCCCAACGCGCCACTGCCCCACCGGCATCATGGGCCGCATCGTCCGCCGCGTCCTCTTCGACGAAGACCACTTCGACGAACCCGCCGCCATCACCTTCGACAAGTTCCGAAGATGGGCGAACGAGGTGGATCGCAACAGGCAGGGGATGGAGAGCGCGCTGGATAAGCTGAGACGGGTGTTCGACTAATTTGGAGTGCGGTCACCGCACTCCAAACTACCTCCGCACGGATCGCCGCTTCGTCGTTCCCGGCGCCTTCACTTGCGCCCAGTACGTCGCCCAGTGCGTCGTGGCCGCATAGATCTGGCCGGTCCAGAAATCGCGGTCGTTGACCGGATCGACGACGACGGTGGTGTAGTCGCCCCAGCGGTTGGTGATGCGCGTGGAGGAGTCGCCGTCGCGCAGTTTGGCGACGGGGCTGGTGCGGCCTTTGGCGTCGCGGAAGACGTAGGCGGCCGAGGGGTAGGTGGTGGAGGAGAAGGTGTTGAAGGAGATCAGCATGTCGCCGCGGCGGTTCACGTCGAGCGACGGGTAGGCGTAGTAGATGTCCGTCCCGTCGATCAGGCCCGTTTCGGTGGCGCGGACGCCGTCGGGATCGACTTTCCACCAGAGGAGCGCGTTGTCGTCCGTGGTGCGGGTGCTGCTGCCGATGCGATGGATCGCGTAGAGCCAGCCGTCGCGGAACACCGCCGCTTCGATGTCGCCGTAGCCCATCTCCACCGCGCCCGCTCCCGGCTGCGGCGCGAACTGCCCGTCGCCGTCGGACCAGTCGAAGCCTGCATCGACGACGTGTACTTCCGCGAGCCGGTCCAGGCGGTTGATGAGGAGCTGCCCGGGCCTCACCTCGACGAAGTACTCGATCGTCGACTCCGGTGCGTGTACCACCGCGGCGAGCGCGTCGACGTGGAACTCGCGCGCGGCCGGCTGAGCCGGCGCGGCGTAGAGCTCCGACTTCGTGAACGAGTAGATGTAGCCGCCGGAGAGCTTGACCGTGTTCACCAACACGGTGTCGCGCGTGAGCGCGAGCCGCGTGTAGTCGCATTCCTCGAGAAACATCTCGTAGCGCGTCCAGGCGCCCATCGGATCGGCGTTGGCGGAGACGGCGAGCATCAGCGCTTCGCCGTTGCGCATCGCCACGGTGATCCAGCGCTTCGCGGCCGCGTCGAAGAGCAGCCGCGGGTCGTAGAACTCCGCGATCGTGTTCGTGCCGCGCCAGAACTGGCTCAGCGTCAGTTGCGCGATCTTCGCGCCGCTGCGCGAGTGCACGATGAAGCCGGCGTTCGAAACCGCGAACACGTGCGAGCTGCTCACGCCGCCGCTCGCATCCGCGGGCGAAAGGAACTGAGACGTATCCGACGGAAACCCGACCGCGACCGGAGGCGCCGCGATCGTCTCGGCCGCAACGGCTATCCATGCCGCATTCGAGCGGACGATCCGCTTCCCGCTGATGTTCGTGCGGGCGCGCTTGCGCTCATCGTCGTGCCGGTTCTCGCGAGGAAGCACCGGCGGCGCCGGCGCCGCGGCGAGCTGGCGCAGCGTCGCGGCGGGGAGCTTCTTCGCGCGCACGAGCGTCTGTGCGAATGCAGGGACCGAGAGGGCGACGGACAGAAGGAGGACGGAGATCGAGCGGGTGCGGATCATGGCCGGGATACGCCGCGCAACGGCGAGGCGTGTCCCGCGATTCCACCGTTTGACAATCAGCGCCGGTCCGGCCTACTGTGGATGGTGCTGGAGTGATTTGGGGTAGCTTGCAACCAGCTTAAAAAAAGCTAAAGAGCCGCGGCAGTAAATCGGATCGAACTTTGACGGTGCCCCACGTCATCCGGCGTGGGGCATTTCTGTTCATGGACTTCATCCAGGCAATCGCAGACGAACATGTCTACCTCTTCGACGGCGCGATGGGGACGATGCTCTACTCGAAGGGCGTCTTCATCAACAAGTGCTACGACGAGCTGAATCTCCGCAACCCGGAGATCGTCCTCGAGGTGCATCGCCAGTACGTCCGCGCCGGCGCCGAGATCCTCGAGACCAACACCTACGGTGCGAACCGCGTGAAGCTGCGCGGCTTCGGCATCGAAGACGAGCTGCGCGACATCAACCTCCGCGCCGCGGAACTGGCGCGCACGGCGGCGGGCGACGGCGTGTACGTCGCCGGCGCCATCGGCCCCCTCGGCATCCGCATCGAGCCGTACGGACCGACCGCGCTGGACGAGGCGCGTGCCTTCTTCCGCGAACAGGCCGAGGCGCTGCGCGACGGCGGCGTGGACCTCTTCGTGTGCGAGACGTTCTCGAACGTCTCGGAGATGGAGCAGGCCCTGGCCGCGATCCGCGACGTCTGCTCGCTGCCGGTCGTGGCGCAGATGACCATCGGCGTCGACGGGCGCACCATCTTCGGCGACACGCCGCGCGCGCTGGCGCAGCGGCTCGATCGCGCGGGAGCCGACGTCATCGGCCTCAATTGCGCCGTCGGTCCCGACCTGATGCTCGACGCGATCGAGGAGATGGCGGCCGTCACGGCGAGGAAGATCTCCTGCCAGCCCAACGCCGGCCTGCCGCGCGACGTGAACGGGCGGCAGATGTACATGGCCTCACCCGACTACTTCGCGAAGTACGCGAAGCGGCTGATCCACAAGGGCGTGAAGTTCATCGGCGGCTGCTGCGGCACGACGCCGGAGCACATCAAGATGATGGCCGACGCGGTGCGCCCGCTGTCGCCGCGCCGCACGTTCGTGATCATCGAGCGCAACGGCAACGGCGAGAAGAGCGCGGGCGTCGAGCCGGCGCCGATGGCGCAGCGCTCGAACTGGGGTCGCAAGCTCGCGAACGGCGAGTTCGTCACCACCATCGAGATCGTCCCTCCGAAAGGGGCGAATCCCGAGGCGCTCATCAAGTCGGTCGAGGCGATCAAGAGCGCCGGCGTCGACGCGGTGAACGTCCCCGACGGTCCGCGCGCGCAGAACCGCATGGGCGCGATCGCCGTGGCCGTGCTGCTGCAACAGCGCGTGGGACAGGAGACGGTTCTCCACTACTGCTGCCGCGACCGCAATCTCCTGGGCATGCACTCCGACCTCCTCGGCTGCGCGGCGCTCGGCCTGCACAACCTGCTGATCATCACCGGCGATCCCCCGAAGATGGGGCCGTACCCGGAGGCGACGGCGGTGTTCGACATCGACTCGATCGGGCTCACCAACATGGTGAACCTGATGAACCACGGCCTCGATCTCGGCGGCAACCCGTTCGGCGACCCGACCTGCTTCACGATCGGTGTCGGCGTGAACCCGGGCCATCTCGATCTCGAATACGAATTGCGCCGCCTCGACTGGAAAGTGAAGGCAGGGGCGGAGTACGCGATCACGCAGCCGGTGTTCGACGTCCGCCAGCTCGAGACGTTCCTCGGCCGCATCGAGCACATGAAGCTCCCCATCGTGGCGGGCATCTGGCCGCTGCTCTCGTACCGCAACGCGACCTTCATGAACAACGAAGTCCCCGGCGTCTCCGTCCCCGACGACGTCATGGAGCGGATGCGCATCGCCAGCGAAAAGAGCAAGGAGCACGGCCTCCGCGAAGGCGTAGCCATCGCCCGCGAGACCCTGGAGCGCGTCCGCGACCGCGTCGCCGGCGTCCAGGTGAGCGCGCCGCTGGGCCGCGTGGATCTCGCGCTGCAGGTGTTCGAAGGGCTGGTGGAGAAGAGCGTGGCGACGGTGTCGTGAGCGAGGCTCGCTTTGCGTAGCCGCACAGCCCCTCACCCGCCCTTCGGGCACCCTCTCCCCGCTCGACGCGGGGAGAGGGGCTACTAACTTTCACTCTCGCGAGACGGCAACTTAGTAGCCCTTCTCCCCGCGTCGAGCGGGGAGAAGGTGGCCAACGGCCGGATGAGGGGGCGTGCCATGCAACCGTGAGGTGCCGCTCAGCGCCGCTTCACTACCGCGATCGACACATCATCGTCCGGCGGCAGGTTGCCCATGAACATCCGCCATTCGCCGACCAGCGCTTCCACCAGCGCGCCGGCGCTCGCCTCCGGGTGCCAGCCGGCGATCACTTCGACGTACTGATCGCCGAACTCGTGCTCCTGGACGTTGCGCGCTTCGGTGAGGCCGTCGCTGTGCAGCAGGAGGCGCTCGCCGTGCTCGAGGTGGCCGCTGACGATCTCCCACGCCAGGCCGGCCTTCACGCCGAGGGGGTACGCGCCGCGGCCGATGCGCTCGGCGATCTTGCCGTTGGCGTCGACCTTCAGCACCGGCGGATGGCCGGCCACGCTCGCCTCGAACGAACCGTCGGGCGAGAAGAGCAGGTAGACGCACGAGAAGAACGACCGCGAGCCGCCGGTGCGGCAGAGGATGCGATTGAGTGAAGCGACGATGGACGTCGGCGACGGATCCATTTCGAGCTGCGTGCGGAAGGACGCGTGCGCGACCGCCATCACCAGGCCAGCCGCCATCCCGTGCCCTGAGGCGTCGCCGAAGAGCACCGCCATCCGCCCGTCTTCGAGCGGCACGAAGTCGTAGATGTCCCCGCCGACCGTGTTCGCGATGCGGTTGAACGCCGCCACGTCCCAACGGTCGCTCTCCGGCATCGACTTCGGGATCAGGCTGGCCTGCAGGTCGCGCGCGAGCTGCAGCTCGTCGCGGTACTTCAGCTTGTCGATCAGCTCCATCGCCAGCAGGAGCGTCATCATCAGGAACGTCGCCGCGATCTCGACGAAGACCCAGAAGTCGCCCCTGGTCCTCTGGAAGATGGACGCGAGGCAGAAGAAGAACGCCAGGAAGGAGAGACCGAACAGGATGCGGCGGTGCGGCGCGAGCTTCTTGGTGAGGCCGTAGAAGATCGCGCTGACGGTGCGGATCCACCGCTTGATACGCCTCGGTTCCTGCTCGATCGACTCGCGATGCTCGGCCATGAGCATCTTCTTCGTCTCCGGCCATTCCAGCGAATAGAGGTTCGTCACGTCGTCCTGGGTGATGGACGTGACGGTGCTGCGACCGAGGTCGAGCCAATCGCGGAGGCGGGCCACGGGTGGATTGTACGGATTGCAGTGCGTGGTGTTGCGTCGGGAACCGTCCGTTACACTGTCGCGCATGCTTCGTACGCTCGTGCTCCTGCTTGCGGGAGCCGTCTCCCTCGGCGCGCAGGAGCTGCCGTTCACCCATTTCGTCTCGGGCGGACATTCCACGCCGCTCCCCTCCGCGAGCGTCCAGAAGATCATCCAGGACCATCAGGGCTACATCTGGTTCGCCTTCTACTCGACCGGCGTCGCGCGCTACGACGGACGGGCCATGGAGACGTACGGCGTCGCGGACGGCCTGGCCGACCCGACCGTGCGCGAGATCGTCGAGGATACGTCGCACCGCCTCTGGGTAGCCTCGGAGGCGGGGCTGGTCGTCTCCACCAAACCGCTCGAGCGCTACGGGCCGGGCGAGCGGCTGCGGTTCACGTCGAAGCTGGGCAGCATCGAGCTCACCCGCTCCCGCATGCGGCGCAACTGCGTCGTCGCGGCGAAAAACGGCGGCGTCTGGGTGGCGACGCAGAACAGCGTCATCCTCTATGACGGCAACCGCGCGCGCGAACATCCGATGCAGGGCGTCATTGCGATGTTCGTCCGCCGCGACGGCTCGCTCCTGGTGAGCCGCGCGAACGGCGAGGTCTCGACCCTCGACGGCCGCGTGCTCACGAAAGGCTTCCCCGCGACCGCGATCGTGGAAACGGCCGCCGGCGAGTTGTGGGGCGGCGGCATCGACGGCAGCGTATGGCGGCTCGAGAACGGCGGGCGCCGCATCGTCAGCGAAGAGATGAACGAGCGCGTGGTGGCGCTGCTCCCGACGCGCGATGGACGTCACGTCTGGGCCGCGAGCCTCGGCACCGGCGCGGTGCGCATCGACCGCGGCAACGCCGCGCAGCATCTCCTCGTCACGCGCGCGAACGGTCTCCTCGGCGAGACGCTCTGGACCTTGCTCGAAGACCGCGAAGGCAACCTCTGGTTCGGACAGAACGGCGGTGTGTCGCGCCTGCGCAAAGGTTACGGCGCGTTCTCCGCCTGGACCGAGCGCACGAACCCCGCGCTCCCCGATTCGAGCACCTTTGCCGTCCTGCCGCGGTGGCGCGGCTCGATGTGGGTGGCCACCGGCAGCGGCGTCGCGGCGATGCGCGAAGGTGCCGAAACCGCGACGCTGACCGTTGCCGACGGCCTGCATTCGAACCAGACGTACGCGGTTGCGGAGCAGGGGGAGTCGCGGTTGTGGATGGCCACGGCGTCGGGGCTGAACTGCCTCTCGCGCGCGGGTGCGGAGCCGCCCCCCGTGAACGCGAGCGTACGGCGCACCGATGTCACGGTGCACGGCGAGCCGTACGTCCTCAGCGCGCTCGGCTTCGAGAGCACGTACGCGGCGCGGAGTTTCGGCAGCACGATGTGCTTCGCCGGCAGCTGGGGGGCGGCGTGCCTGGACGGCGACCGCTGGGTGACGTTCCACGCTGCCTCCGGGCTCTCACCGGCCGGCGCGACCAGCATCGCGGTCGACGGCAGAGGGATTCTCTGGGTCGGCACGACCGACCGCGGGCTCTTTCACTCCTCGAAGCCGCTCGCCACCATCTTCCGCGAGAACAGCGGCGAGGTGACGCAGCGCGTCTTCATTTCCGCATGGACGATGAAGAACGGTGCGCCCGCGAACGGCGTCCGCTCGCTCCTGCACCACGCCGAGCGGCTGTGGGTCGGCACCGGCACCGGATTGTCGGCGTTGCGCACCGCGCGGCCGTACGGCACGTCGAACATCTTCTCGGGCCAGCCGGTCGTCGGCATGACCACGACACTCGACGGCCGGAAGGTCTGGGTGAGCAACAACGCCGGCCTGGTCGAGATCGACGCGCAGACGCTGAAGGTGCTGTCGCGTGTCACCAAGGAGGACGGCCTCGTCGACGACGAAGCGTGGGCTTACGGCCCGCTCGCCACCGACGCCGACGGACGCATCTATTTTGGGACGCCGAGCGGCGTCTCGGTCTTCGATCCCGCGGCGCGCGAGGAGAGCACGCTCGCCCCGGTGGTCCGCCTGCGGCGCGTGGTGCGCAGCGGCGGCGAGGTCGAGCTCGAATACGCGGCGCTCTCGTTCGCCGACGAATCGCGCGTGCGCTACCGCACCCGCCTCGCCGGATTCGACCGCGACTGGTCGGAAGAAACGGCGGACACGAAGACGCGCTACACGAACCTCCCCGCGATGCTGTTCGACCGCGATTACACGTTCGAAGTGAAAGCGCGGAACGGGCAGGGAGTGTGGTCCGCGCCGCTCGCGTACCGCTTCCACGTCCGCCCGCCGCTCTGGCTGCGCTGGTGGGCGGTGCTGGTGTACGCCGCCGCGATCGCGATCGCGCTCTGGCTCCTCAGCCGCTGGCGCACGCGCCAGCTCAAGCGGAAGAACCGCATGCTCGAGGATCTGGTCATGGCGCGCACCGAGGAGATCCGCGCGCAGGCGCGCGAGCTCGAGACGCTCGACCGCATCGTCGAAGTGATCAACCGCGAAGTCGTGCTCGAGAACGTGCTGAAGAGCATCGTCACGCAGGGGATGAAGCTCTTCCCGCAGGCAGAGAAAGGCGTCTTCCTGAAGTTCGACCACGAGACGCGGCGCACGGAGGCGATCGCGGTGGCGGGATACGACGCCGACCCGTTCCGCGGGCGGTCGCTGTCGTTCGAAGAAGCGATGCGGCGCTACTCCGAGCGCGCCGAGCAGCTCGAAGAAGGCGTGTATCTCATCAAGCAGGCCGAGTTTCAGCATCTCGCCGCCGCCGACAAGACCTCCCATCTCCCGGTCCCGAAAGTGATGCTGGCGATGGCGGTCACGCTCGGCGGGCGGATGGAAGGCTTCCTGATTTTCGACAACTTCACGGACGAGAACGCGTTCGGACGCAGCGACCTGCAGAAGCTCGCACGCGTGCGCGAGCACGCCGTGTCGGCGATCGCGAAGGCGCGCATCCTGCGCGAGCTGCAGGTGAAGAACGAACAGGCCGAGGAGGCGAACCGCGCCAAGAGTATCTTCCTGGCGAACATGTCCCACGAGTTGCGCACGCCGATGAACGCCATCATCGGCTTCTCCGAGATTCTCAGTGAAAGGCTGGTCGACAAGATCGAGCCGAAGTACGTCGGCTTCCTCCGCTCCATCCTCACCTCCGGACAGCACCTGCTCAGCATCATCAACGACATCCTCGACCTCTCGAAAGTCGAAGCGGGGAAGATGGAGCTGTATCCCGAGACGTTCGGCGTGCGCAGCGCGATCGACAGCGTCTGCCAGGTGATGAAAGGCCTGTCGGGGAAGAAGGGGATCACGTTCGAGGTCGAGGTCGAGGAGGGAGCGCGCGAGATCGAGAGCGATCACGCGAAGTTCAAGCAGATCCTCTACAACCTCCTGTCCAACGCGGTGAAGTTCTCCCGCACGAACGGCGTGGTGACGATCCGCGCGACGCGCGACCGCGACGACATCCGGGTCTCGGTGATCGACCGCGGCATCGGCATCTCGGCCGAGCACCAGTCGGTGATCTTCGACGAGTTCCGCCAGGTCGACACCACCACCAGCCGCACGTACGGCGGCACGGGGCTGGGGCTGTCGCTGGTGAAGAAGTTCGTCGAGCTGCAGCGCGGCACCATCTCCGTTCACAGCACCCTCGGCGAGGGGAGCGAGTTCACGTTCACGCTGCCCATCCGCTTCGCCGGCGCCGCCATCCCCAGCCCGATCGTCGGCCCGGACGGGGTGGTCGTTCCTCCGGGCGAGCGGGTGCTCGTGGTCGAAGATGAGAACGAGGCCTATGATGCCCTGAGCGCGTACCTACAGTCGGCCGGCTACGTGCCGATCCGCGCGCGCACCGGCGAAGAAGCGATGAAGCTCGCGCGCGTGATGCGCCCTCGCGCGATCACGCTCGACCTCGTGCTCCCCGGCATGGAGGGGTGGCAGGTGCTGCGAGAGTTGAAGGCCGACTCCGAGACGTGCGACATCCCGGTGATCATCGTCTCAATGATCGAGAACCGCCAGCTCGCGCTGGCCTTCGGCGCCGACGATTACTTCGTGAAGCCGGTCGACTGGCCGCGCATGCTGCGGCGGCTGGCCGAGATCACCGGCCGCGACGCGTTGCCGCGGCACGCGCGTCTGTTGCTCATCGACGACGACCTCTCCGTGTACCAGCTGCTCGAGCACGAGCTGGCGAACGAGGGCTACGTGCTCGACACCGTCACCTCGGCCGCCGAGGCGATCGAGCGCGCGGAGCGCATCCGGCCGGACGTGATCATCCTCGACCTGATGATGCCGGGGATGAACGGGTTCGAGCTCGCGGAGCGGCTGCGCCAGCGCGAATCGACGTCGAGCATCCCGATCCTCGTGCTGACGGCGAAAGACCTCACGCCGGGCGACCGCGAGCGGTTACGTCACGGCGTGAGCGGCCTGGTGATGAAAGGGAGCGCCGCCGGCGCTCGCCTCATCCGCGCTATCCGTTCGCTCGATTCTTCCCCGTCGCGCGCTGCGGCCCCTCCGGTCGCCTGAGCGGCTCGACCGGCGCCACCGGCTTCTCGTCCGCCTTGACCGCGGATTTTGGAGCAGGCTGGTTGAGGATCGACACCGGCGTCTCTTTCGGCGCCCGGAACATCACCGCCAGCAAACCGATCCCGAGCAGCCCGATCACGATCAGCAGCAACCCGCGGCTCGTCGGCGACGTGTCTGCCGCCGCCGCAGGCTGCGGCACCGTCTCCACCAACGCCGGCTGAGCCGGCGCAGGCGGCGCCGCCACGATCGGCTGCGGCACGTCTTCCACGACCGGTGCAGCTTCCGCAACCACCGGAGTCGCAGCCACTTCAGGAACGACAACCGGAGCAGGAACAACCTTCGCTGTCACCGGCGCGACTTCAGCAACCAACGGAGCCGCCGGAGCCTTCGTCGCTGTGGAGCGGTTGGCGCCTCGCCCACCGGCCCTTTGCCTGGGAGCGACGACCGGCGCATCCGCAGCCCGATCCGAACGATCGGACCGGTCGACGTCAACCGGCGCCGGCTTCGGCGTACCGATGAGATCCGAAGCCACCAACACCCGCGCCGTCCGTCCCTCGATCGCCCGCGCCAACACGAACTCCCGCGTCTCCGCGGTCGGATAGAACACGTTGCCGTGACTGTCGACGATGCTGTAGTCCTCGATGAACTGCGCGTATCCCGGATACGCGCGTGCGAGCTGCTCGTACATGTCGGTGCCGTAGAACGCACCGATCGGATTGGTCACGCTGTACACCCAGAGCTCGTGCAGCGTCTCGAAGGGCGCTACCGGCTCGCCGCGCTGCCGCGCCTCGCGATAGAGCGCATCGAATGAAATGAAGTCGTTCGCACGTGCGGCTTCGGCGAGGGTCGGGCCGCGGAACTCCCGGATCGGCTCGACCGCGGTCGCAATGAGCATGACCTCGGGAGCAGCGTCGCGGGCGGTGACGACAGGGAGGGGTTCTTCCTGCGCGGTGAGCGGAATGGTGAAAAGGAGAACGACAAGCGCGTGATTGAGACGCACACTACCCTCCCGGCCTTAGGTGCTGCTTCGACCGGGAGAGTGTAGCGCGAATCGGAAACGAAAGTGTGACCGTCCTTACAGCTTGCGGAACGGCTTACGGACGGGCCGCGGCCTGCTGGCCGAGGACGCGAGCCGTGTCGATCAGCTCCTGGATGGTGGTCTGATCCTTCCCGCTGGCCTGCAGGAGGTAGATGCGGATCGCGCTGCCGACCGGGATGGGAGTGTTGGCCGGATCGGAGTAGAAGCGCTCCAGGCCCGACACCAGCTCGAAGCCGGTCAGCTTGCCGGCCGTCGACGACTGGCGCTCGGTGCGGACCGCCAGGCTGGCGCACGGGGAGGTCGGACCGGCGGTGATGTCGATCTTGTCGAGCGCCTCGCGGTAGCCCTGCGAATAGCCGATGGCCCAGAAGAGCTTCTCGGTGCTGCTGAGGCGGAGCCACTGATCGCCGTTGTTCGGCGGTGTGATCTCGGGAGTGGTCGTGCGATCGGCGGCGAATCCGACGACCGCAAACATGAGCAGGGCGAACCCGACGACGAAGTTTTTCATTGACGTACCTTTTCGAGCAACGGCGTGTGAACCGGCGCGATTCTAACCAAAATCATGGGAGCGACGGAAGACTACTGGTTGGCGCTCTGGATTTTCAACCGATAGCGTTCGACGTCCGCGGTCACTTCGATGTACGGCAGTGCAGCGGCGAGCTCGCGTCGGGCGCGTTCGTATTGACCCGTCTCGTATAGCGCAACGGCGACGTAATAGCGATAGGGTTCTTCGCCGCGGCGCAGCGTCCCGGCCCGTTCGAAGCCCGCCAGCGCCCCCGCGAAGTCGCGCGCGCGGTAGAAACCTTCCGCGATCCGGACCGCCGTGGCATGGTCCAAAGCGTTCGCGCTCGCGAGCAGCTCGCGGTAGATCCGCCGCGCCTCGGTCAGGTTCGCCATGGTCAGCGCGCGCTCCGCGTTCGCGAACCGCGTTGCGACCTCGGTGGCCGTATACGTCGGCCGTGCCGGCGTCGCGGCCGGAGGGCGCGGCTGCGCCGTCACCGGCGCCGTGGTTGCCGGACGCGGTTGCGCGGGCGTCGTATTGCTGCTCGCGCTGCTGCCGGTGTTGTTCGTGCCGCGCTGCGTCCCTGGCTGCACCGGCTGCGTCGTGGCGGGACGTGTCGGCGTCGACGAAGCCTGCGTCGATGGCGCTTGTGTCGGCGCCTGCGGCTGCGCCGGCTTCACCACTTCGACCTCGACGCGGTCCACCGTCACGGGCGGCGTCGCGGTCGTGGTCGTGGTCGTCGTTCGTGCAGGCGGAGGCTGGACGGGCTGGGTCGCGGTTCCGGTGGTGATCGTCCTCAGCGTCGACTGGATCGGGGGAGCGGGCGGCAGCTCTCCCGTCCCGCGCAGCGCCGCCAGCTCCGCGGCCGTCAGCACGCGGGTGGCGACCTTCTCGAACGCCGTCCGTACCGCGGCGGGAACGGGAACGCGGGCGTACCTCCGTTCGATCCGCTCCGCCTGCAACACGCGCCGCACCGCCTCGAGTGCGCGATCCTGCTCGTTGAGCCGGTCGTGTGTCAGCGCGAGGTAGACCTGCGCGGTCTGGTAGGCCTCGATCGAATCGACGTAGCCGAACGCGGCATACCTGAGGTGCTGCGCCGCCTCGTCGAAGCGGCCGGCGTCATACGCGGCAACCCCGCGGCGGAGCAGGTTCGAGTAGAACTCGCTCGGAGTTGCTGCCGCCAGGGGCAGAGGAAGGCAGGTCAGGGCAGCGGCGAGCGCTGCTATGGCAATGGTTTTCCGCATGCGGATACCGGACACGACATCAGAACAGGGGATAGCCCGCGGCGATTCTCCCATAAGTCCAACGAGCTGAACGTCAGAAATGCGGTACGATGCGCGGCTCAACACCGTGAAAAAGAACGTGGTGGTCGTCGGGGGCGGACTGGCCGGCCTCGCAGCGTCAATTTATCTGGCGCGCGGCGGCCGTACTGTGACGCTTTTCGAAAAGCGCAGGGTCCTCGGCGGACGCGCCATCACGAATTTCCGGCAGGGCTACCGCTTCAACCTCGGCGCACACGCGTTCTACCGCGACGGGGCGGGGGCGAAGGTCTACCGCGAGCTCGGCATCCCCATCCGCGGCGGCATCCCGAAACCGCGCGCCGTGGCCCTCCTCAACGGGGAAGAATTCCGTCTCCCGACCAGCTGGCTGTCGTTCATCGGCACCTCGCTCCTGTCGCTCCGAGGAAAGGGGCAGCTCGCCTCCGCGCTACTGCACATCCGCCGCTTCGGCGGCACCCGCGCCGGCTCCGTGACGCTCCGCGAATGGATCGACGCGCGGATGACCGACACCCGTGCCCGCCGCGTGCTCGAAGCGCTGGTGCGCCTCGCCACCTACACCGATCACGCCGGCGTGGAAAGCGCCGGCCCGGCGCTCTCGCAGATGAAGATCGCCATGCGCGGCGTGCTGTACATCGACGAGGGGTGGCAGAAGATCGTCGACTCGCTGCACCGGGCGGCCATCTCCTCGGGCGTGAACTTCGTCTCCAGCTCGCGCATCGTCGGCGTGCAGCACGACGGCGCCGTCCGCGCCGTGGAGCTGGGTGGACTGGAGGTCGACGCCGACCGGATGGACACGCACGCGATCGCGTTTCCCTCGACGCCGGAAGAAGTCGACGGCACACGCCTCCCCGCGGAGACGGTGCTGCTCGCCGTCGACCCGGCGACCGCCGCCTCGCTGGCCGGCGATGCCGGGGCGGAGTGGGCGAACGCGCGCCCCGTCACCGCGGCCTGCCTCGACGTCGCCTTGCGCTCACTGCCGCAGCCGAAGAACACGTTCGCGCTGGGCATCGACCAGCCGCTGTACTACGCCGTGCACTCCGCCTTCGCGCAACTGACGCCGAAAGGCGGCGCACTGATTCACCTCGCGAAGTACAGCAAAGACCGCCACGCCACCGACGAAGAGCTCGAGGGCTCGCGCCCCCGCCGGAACAGCGCGGCCATCGAAGACGAGCAGGAGCTCGAAACGCTCCTCGACCGGATGCAGCCCGGCTGGCGCGAAGTCCTCGTCCACCGCCGCTTTCTCCCGTCCATGACGGTCACCAACGCCCTCGTCACCCCCGGCACCAGACGCCCGTCCCCCGTCACCAGCATCCGCGGCCTCTACATCGCCGGCGACTGGGTAGGCGACGAAGGCCTGCTCTCCGACGCCGCGTTATCGAGCGCGAGAGCGGCGGCGAAGGCGATCCTGGAGTCGTAGGGGAGGCGTTAGGCATTGGGCGTTAGGCGCTTGGGGTGTATGGCCCGAACGCAGAACACCCCAAAAGCCTGACGCCCAGCGCCTAACGCCGCGTCACTTACTCCCCCCGCACCCGCACTCCGCCGCCCGAGGCGCGGACCACCAGCTTCGGGCCGCCGCCGTTGATCTTGCCGCGCAGCTCGTCCTCGTCCATCGTCCCCTGCACGGTGATCGGGACGTCGGAGCTGACGCTGCCGCCGCTTGCTTTCGCGTCCAGATCGGCGCCGATGCCGCGGCCGAGGATGATCGTGACGCTGCCGCCGGAGGTGGTGAGGCTCGAGTTGGCGGTCGGTTGACGGGTGAGGCTCGCGTGGATCGAGCCGCCGGAGGTATCGGCATCCACCGCACCGGCCGCGCCTTCGATGCGGATGCCGCCGCCGGACGTTTTCGCGATCACTTCGCCGCCGCTCCGTCCGATCTTGATCGAGCCGCCCGAGCTGCGCGCTTCGACGCGGCCCGTGGTCTCACCGATGTCGATCGAGCCGCCGGAGGTCCGTGCGTCGATAGTGCCGTTCCCGCCCCCGATCCGGATCGAGCCGCCCGAGGTGTTCAGCTTGGAGTCGCCGGCCAGGCGTCCCGTCGAGATGCTGCCGCCCGACGTGTCGGCATCCACGGTGCCGCCGATGTCGGCCAGCTCGATGCTGCCGCCCGAGGTGTGGAGGTCCAGGTTGTAACGCGCCGGCACGCGGATGTTCCACTGCACCTCGTAGTCGTTGCTCCAGCTCCAGCGCCACTTGTCGCCGTCCGAGAGGTCGTCCTCGATCACCACGTCGTTGCCGTTCTGGCGGAACTCGATCTTGTGCTCCGCGAGGCGCTCCGCGCCGCGCCGGCCATCGGCCTTGCGCGTGATCTCGACCGCCACGCCGGTACCGCCGGAGACCACTTTGATGCTGCCGACGTCGGCGTTGAGGTGGAGGGTGCCCCCTTCCGAGACTTTGAAACCCCTCCGGATGACGTCATCCGTGGCAAACAGGGACGTGGCGAAGCAGAGGACGAGAGCGAGCGGAATCAGTCTGCGCATGTCAGTTCATACGCCGCGTTGCGCCAAAAGTTTGAAGTAAACTCCGCCCCGTATGCCGATCGACGAAGCACGCTTCAAACTGGCGATGTCGCATTTCGCCACCGGGGTCACCATCGTGACGACCGAGCACGAGGGAACGCCGTACGGAATGACCGTCTCGGCCTTCGCGTCGCTTTCGCTGCACCCGCCCCTCGTGCTCGTCTGCATCGAGAACAGCGTTCGGACCCACGACGCCATCGCCGCCGCGGGCGCGTTCGGGGTGAGCATCCTCGCGCACGCGCAGCAGGACGTCTCCGGCCGCTTCGCCTCGAAGCGCGACGACAAGTTCGAAGGTGTGAGCGTCCGCCGCGGCGAGCTGAACGTGCCGCTCATCGACGGTGCCACCTGCACCCTCGAGTGCAGGGTGCACGCGCAGCTTCCCGGCGGCGACCACACGGTCTTCATCGGGGAAGTGGTCGCCTCCGAGACCACCGAGGATGCGCCGCTGGTGTACTACCGCAGCGTGTACCGAGAGCTCCGGTAGTGCGCGACATGAGCGAAACGCTGCGCGCGACGTTCCGTCGCGTCCTGCGGCTGGAAAACCGTCGCGCCGCCATCCGTCCCGGACGTCTCGAGCGCATCGACCACTTCGAGTCGAAGATCCTCGGCAACTCGCGGCACGTGACCGTCTATCTCCCCGCCGGATACGGCGAGAAAGACGATCGCCACTATCCAGTCCTCTACATGCAGGACGGGCAGAACCTCTTCGACGCCGAGCGCGCGTTCGTGCCCGGACAGCACTGGCGCCTGCAGGAGGCGGCCGACACCGCGATCGGCGAGCGCACCGCGTCGCCGATGATCATCGTCGGCGTCGATCACTCCGGCGTCGGACGCCTGGAGGAGTACACGCCGGTGCGCGATGCGAAACACAACGGCGGCGGCCGCGCCGGCGACTACGCGCGCTTCCTCGCCGAGGAGCTGAAGCCGGCCATCGACGCGCGCTTCCGCACGCTCCACGATCCCGCGAACACCGCCATCTCCGGCTCCTCCCTCGGCGGACTGATGTCGCTGCACGCCATCTTCACCCGCCCCGATCTCTTCGGCCGCGCCGCCGCGATGTCCCCCTCGGTCTGGTGGGGCGACCGTGCCATTCTGCGGACCGTCGACGCGTACAACGGCGTGCCTCCGCGGCTATGGGTCGACATCGGCGGACGCGAGGGACAGGAAGCGCTGCGCGACGCCCGCGAGCTGCGCGACCGCATCGCCAGCAAGGGGTGGACGGACGAGACCTTCGAGTACTACGAGGACCGCCGCGCCGATCACAGCGAGCGCGCCTGGGCCAGGCGCGTGCGGCTGGTGCTGGAGTTTTTGTTCCCTCCGGCGTAGTTTGCGGACGACATGACCGTCCGCGACACGCTCGCGCGGCCGATGCGCGACCTGCGCATCTCCGTCACGGATCGCTGTAATTTCCGCTGCACGTACTGCATGCCGAAGGAGGTCTTCGGCCGCGACTTCGCGTTCCTGGAGCGCGCGGAGCTGCTGACCTTCGAGGAGATCGCGCGCGTGGCCGCGGTGTTCGTGCAGCACGGCGTCGAGAAGGTCCGCCTCACCGGAGGCGAGCCGCTGCTGCGGCGCGATCTCGAGCGCCTGGTCGCGAAACTGGCGGCGATCGACGGCCTGCACGACATCGCGCTCACCACGAACGGCTCGCTGCTGACGCCCGAGAAGGCGCGCACGTTGAAGAGCGCGGGGCTGAATCGAGTGACCATCAGCCTCGACTCGCTCGACGACGCGGTGTTCCGCGCGATGAACGACGTCAACTTCCCGGTGTCGCGCGTCCTCGACGCGATCGAGGTGGCGCACGACGCCGGCCTCGGTCCGGTGAAGATCGACGTGGTGGTGAAGCGCGGAATGAACGACCGCGGCATCGCCGACCTCGCTCGCAGATTCCGCGGCACGCCGCACATCCTCCGCTACATCGAATACATGGACGTCGGCAACTCCAACGGCTGGCGCCTCGACGACGTCGTTTCCGGCCGCGAGATCGTCGAGACCCTGCAGCGCGAATGGCCGCTCGTCCCTGCCGACGCGAACTACTTCGGCGAAGTCGCCGAGCGCTGGCTCTACGCCGACGGCGCCGGCGAGATCGGCGTGATCACCTCGGTCACGCAGCCCTTCTGCGGCTCCTGCACGAGAGCCCGCATCGCCGCCGACGGCAAGCTCTACCTCTGCCTCTTCGCCGGGGTTGGCCACGACCTGCGCGCGTTACTGCGCGGAGGTGCGAGCGACGAGGAACTGGGAAGCGTTCTCGCCGGAATCTGGCGAGGACGCGACGACCGCTACTCCGAGATCCGCTCCGAAGCTACGCCGTCGCTCAAGAAAGTCGAGATGAGCCACATCGGCGGATAGCCTCCTACTCGTTCCCGCCGTTGTACTTTTCCTTCGACGAGCTCGGGACCGTGGTCAGCTTCACCGCGTTCTCCGTCTTCAGCGTTACGTGCGGGCCGTACGGCTGCAGGCGTCCGGACCACACCTTTTCGCGCATGGCGCGCCCTTCCTTGATCTGCTGGATCTGGCTCTTCTTCATGCTCTCCTCACGCTCTACTTTGATTGCGATAGGCGCGCCATTCCCTCGACGAACTGGTTCTTGCCGCCCATCGACGGATGACGCACCAGCGCGTGCTCGATGCTCATCCGTTGCAGCGACTGCGACGCCGAGTTGCCGATCGCGACCACCTGCTCGAACGCGAACAGCTTCATCAGTCGCTGGATGAAATGCGCACCCACCAGCAGCTCCGCCGCGCTCGGCATCCGGTTCGAGAACGGGTTGCCCGGCGTGAACGGATGAAAGGGGAACGCGTTCCAGAGCAGCGGCAGTGGCGCGATCGACCTGATCGTGCCCCACACCATCGTCGCACTCGCCTCGGTCGACAGCTTCGGCCCCGGCGTCGCCTTGCGATAGCCGTGGTCCGCGCCGAGCACGAAGCCGCTGGTGGTGTCGACCCCGGCCAGCATCACCGTCTCGCTCACGAACGCGATCCCGGTCAGGCGCCCGCCGCGATAGCTCACCGCCTCGCCGATCAGCAGCATCTTCGGGCCGATCTCTGCCAGTTGCTCGAGGTAGAGCCGCAGGTTGTGCCGCCGGGTCGCGTTCTCCTGCAGCTCGCCCGAGATGCGCGAGAACTGGTTGCACGCGCGGTCGCTCACTTCGACCTTCGCAAGCTCGTTCAGCAGTGAGTCGAAACGCCTGTTCACCAGCCGCCACCACCGCCGCCGCCCGAGCTCGACCCGCCCCCGCCGCCTCCGCTCGAGCCCGACGACGAAGGTGCCGAGACGCCTGCCGCCATCACGCCTGCTGCCACGGCCCAGGTGCCGCTCGCACCGGCGCCGCCGAACGCGCCACCGCCGCCCGTCCATCCGGACGAAGACGACGATGACGAAGAAGAGGAGGAGTAAGAAGAGGACATGCCGCTCGACCGCGACGTCTCGCCGCCGAACGAGCGGAACCAGCGATCGACGTGCTGGCCGAGGCCGAAGGCGAGGACGTACGGGAACCATTCGTCGCGCATGTCCGGTTGGTCGCGGCGCAACTGCTCGATGAAGTACTCACGCGCGCCCGCGATCCGTTTGCGGTACGAGATCTTCTTCGGAGTGTCCCTGATGCGCAGCAGGTCGAACGCCATCTTCGCCAGCGCGAGCGTCCACAACATCAGCGCGAACAGCACCGGCGCGTGCATGCTGCTGGTGGGCGCCAGGAGGCAGGAGATGACGAGTGGCGCGGACGCGATCACCATCAGGATCGTCGGCGCGATCATCGCGGTCCCGACATTGGTGATGTTCTTCGAAAAGTGCACCGCCGAGAGGCAGGCGAAGAGCCCGAAAAAGCCGGTCGCAAAGAAGCCGATTACGGCCGCCGCGACGTCGCTCTCGCCGAGGAAGGCGGAGCCGGCGAGCAGCAGCAGAGCCACGATGAGCAGCCCGATGTTCACTTCGAGCCGGTAACGCTCTTCTTTGGTGCTCCAGTCGGCGAGCTTGTCGAGCTTCACCTCCACTCCTTCGCGGATCTCCTTCGACGGGTCGAATCCCTTGCTCGCGTAATGCGACTTGATCGAATCGGTGTCGGTGTCGTGGCCGCCGTCGTAGAACAACTTGTCGACCAGCTCGCGCTCGTAGCCTTTGAGCTCTTTGCGCCGCGCTTCGAGGTGCATGTGCAGGGTGCCGTCTTCGGCGCGCGTGGTGAGCTTCCCTTCCTGCGTCATGCGCGCGATCACTGCCGCCACTTCCGGCGCGCCCACGCCCGCGTCCCACACCGCGCCCGCCACTTCCGGGTCCAGTTCCAGCAGCTCGTCATCGAAGCGGGCCACGATCGGTTCCAGGCGGCCCACCTGCTTTTCCGCCGCGACGAATCGCTGCACGATGAAGATGAAGCCGGCCGCGAACAACACCAGCACGGCCACCGGAATCGCCGCGCTCATCGGCCGCTCGATCCCGGCCGGAGAGCCCTCAGCGCCGTACTTCAGCGGCTGGTCCACCGGCACACCTTCACCGGGCGGCTGGTTCTCTCGCGCGATCGACACCGGCTGCGCCCCCCACACCGGATCGAACGTGAGGCGCAGCGTGAACCGTTTCACGATCCCATCGCGGGTCGGCAGCCCGAAGTCGTGATCGAGCCGGTACTGCTCCCCCTCGATCTGCAGGGCGTTGCGGTAGGTGTAGTCGAGCCGGTACGTCAGCTCCTGATTCGCGAATGGGGGATCGGACGGCATCCGGCTCCGCCAGCGCACCACACCGCTCCCGGAGAAATCCCAGTGATCCACGTTGTCGAGCGACCCCTGCGCGAGCGGCACTTCCTTCGCCCCGTCGATCCGCACGATGCGATGGACGTCGACGCTCTGCCGCGGGCGCAGGTTGAAGTCGCGCTCGCCGCCGTTGTAATCCCCGTCGAACACCATCCGCTGCGTCTCGACCACGTGCAGGTTCCCGTCGCGATCCAGCCGCGCCTCGACGTCGATCGCGTTCCAGTGCAGCGATTTCCCGAACGCGGGAGCAGCGAGCAGGAGCACCAGCGCCAGACGGATGAACATGGCGCCTAGTCTAGTGTCACTCGCTGGCTACCGTCCCACCGACCTTCTCTTCTTCGGCATCGGCACCGTGTCCACGATTCGGAAGATCTCCCCCGTGCCGTAGCTCGCCACGTACAGCTCGCCGTTGACGTCCTCGCCGAACGTGCTGACCTGGAACGGCGCGTCGAAGAGCAGCTTCGACACGAAACGGCCGCTCGCGTCCCGCCGGGCGCCCATGATCCGGCCGTTGCAGAAATCGGCGTAGATATACATGTCGTTCAGGCGGCGGCTGCGCGTGCCGCGGTACACGTAGCCGCCCGTCACCGAGCAGGCGCCGGCGCTGTGGTTGTATTCGATCACCGGCTGGACCAGCGTCCCGTCGTTGCAGTTCGTGGACGGCTCGAAGCAGTGCGTCCCCTCCATCCGGCGCCAGCCGTAGTTCTCCCCGCCAATGCTCGTGCGCGGCTGAAAGCTGATCTCCTCCCACTGCCCCTGTCCCACATCCGCGATCCAGAGGTCGCCGAAGTTGCGGTCGAAGGAGTAGCGCCACGGATTGCGCAGCCCCGAGGCCCAGATCTCCGCGCGGGCGCCGGGACGGCCGACGAACGGGTTCGACGGCGGGATGGCGTACGGCTCCGCGCCATCGACGTCGATGCGCAACATCTTGCCCAGCAGCACGGAGAGATTCTGCGCGCGATTGCCGGGGTCGCCGCCGGAACCGCCGTCGCCAAGGCCGATGTAGAGATAGCCGTCCGGGCCGAACTGCAGCTGGCCGCCGATGTGATTCGAGAACGGCTGGTCGACGTCCAGGATAAGGCGCGCCGACGCTGCATCCGCGCGATTCGGGTCTGCCGCGCTGCGGGTGTAGCGCACCACCTTCGTGTCGCCGGCGGTGTCGGTGTAGTTGACGTAGAAGAACCCGTTCTCCGCGTAACGGGGGTGGAACGCCAGCCCGAGGAGGCCGCGCTCGCCGCCCGAGGAGATGATCGAGGAAACGTCGAGGAACGGCTGCGCGAGCAACTGCGGCGGGTCGTAGATCCGGATCCGGCCGCTCTGCTGGACGATGAACAGGCGCGAATCCCCCGCGTGGGCGATCGCGACCGGAACGCTCAACCCGGGCACCACTGGCTCGAGCACGACGTTCGGCTCCGCGTGCGAAATGACGGCGGCAAGAAGGACGGCGGCGAGGCTCATGCCGGTCGCTCCATGCAAGGATCGGGAACGCTTCTTGAGATAACTACCGGCCGGAGGAAAATCAATGGCAACGATCAACCAGCCGACCCCGAGCAAAGTCCCAGAAGCCTGACGCCTGACGCCAACCGCGTCATCTAAACTCTCGCGCATGCTTCCATGCATGCGCGTCCTCTGCCTCCTCCTCTCGAGGAGGGAAAGATCGACCTCGACGCCGAGGTGCAGAGATACGTCGAATACTTTCCGCGCAGCAAGGCGCAGCCGGTGACGGTCCGCCAGCTGCTCGCACACCAGGGCGGCATCAGCCACTACCGCGACTACGAGAAGGAAGGACGCATCCGCGAGTACTAAGCCCAGATCGACGCCTTGACCGCCCACTCGCTGCCCGGAAAGCGTGACGTCCGCTCGAGCGCCATCCGCTCCAGCGACGTGTGATCGCGCGTCACCTGGTACGCGCTGATCCCCCGCCAGTACAAAGCCTCGGGCGCCACGAGCGTATCGCCGAAATTCTCGACGATGTGCGCATACAGCGGCTCCGCCTCCGCCCACCGCTTGCGCAGGGCCGGAATGCGCGCAAGCCCCATCGCGAGCTGCGCGTGCAACTCCCGCTTCGGCAGATACCCCTCGATGCGCCACCGCTCCTTCCCCGCGGGATCGAGCACGAGGATGGTGGGCGTCCAGACCGCATCGAAGCGGCGGAACGCCATCCGCTGGGCCGGCTCATGGATGTTGAGCTGCAACGGAATGAACCGCAGCGCAATGAACGCCGCGAGCTCCGGATCGGCGTACGATTCGACTTCCAGCCGAACGCACGGCGGTCAGGTAGGCGCCGCGCTGAAATCGACAAGCAGCGGCTTGGATTCAGCCGCTGCTTTCGCCAGCGCCGCGTCAGGGTCGCGCAACCATTCGACGGACATGGAGGGTATTGTCGAACTAATCTCCTAAATCAAACAACAGAAACTCACTCTCCCTCGTCGCCACGATCCCCACCATCGCCTCATCCTCGATCGCCGCGCCATCACCCTCGTTGAGCGTCTTCCCGTTCACTTCGACGCTGCCGCGTACGACCTGGATCCAGGCCCCGCGTCCGGCGCCGAGCGTGTGCTCCACTCGCGCTCCTTCGTCGAGGATCGCGGAGTAGAGCCGCGCGTCCTGATGGATCTTCAGCGCGCCCTCTTCCGCTTCCGGCGAAACGACGACACGGAGGCGGTTGCGGCGCTCCTCGTCGGGGAAGAGCTTCTGCTCGTAGCCCGGCGTGATGCCGTTGCGCTCCGGCATGATCCAGATCTGGAAAAAGTGCACCGGCTCCGCGTCCGAGCCGTTGAATTCACTGTGCACGACGCCGGTGCCGGCGCTCATGCGCTGCACCTCGCCGCGGCGCAGCACTCCCTCGCCGCCCGTGCTGTCGCGATGCGCGAGCGCCCCCTGCATCACGATCGACACGATCTCCATGTTGTCGTGCTGGTGCGCGCCGAAGCCGCGGCCGGGAGCGACCGTGTCCTCATTGATCACGCGCAGCGAGCGGAAGCCCATCTGCTTCGGGTCGTAATAATTGGCGAATGAAAACGTGTGATGCGAGGTGAGCCAGCCGTGCCGGCCCACCCCTCGGTCGTTGGATTTGCGGATTTCGATCATGGTTCCTCAGGCCGTAACGGGCGCCTGCTTGACGGCCTGCGCCTCGACTTCGATGCGTACTTCGTTGGCGACGAGAATCCCGCCGGTCTCCAGCGCCTGGTTCCACTTCAGCCCCCAGTCGCGGCGGTCGATGCGCGCCGTGGCCCGTGCCCCGGCTCGCGTGCCGCCCCACGGATCCTTGCCGGTGCCCTCGTACTGGCACTCCAGCGTCACTTCCATGGTCGTGCCGCGGATGGTCAGGTCGCCGGTCACGCGGAACGTGTCGCCTTCCTTCTTCATCGCCCCTTCCACCCGCTTGCTGCGGAAGGTGAGGGTGGGATGGTTCTCGACGTCCAGAAAGTCCGCCGAGCGGAGATGCGCGTCGCGGTCGGGGGAGCCGGTATCGATGCTCGCCGCCGCGATCTCGACGTTGACCGTCGAAGCGTCGGGATTCTGCTCGTCCGCCTCGATCGTCCCTTTCACGTCCTTGAAACGGCCGCGCACGGTCGTGAACATCATGTGCTTCACCGCGAACTCGACGCTCGAGTGCGCCGCGTCGATCTGCCACGTGGTCTTTTCTGCCATGGGATTCCTCCTGTCGCCCTCTACAACCAGCGCGCATTCCAGATTGTTCCTCGCAACGACTAACCGCGCGCGGTATAATCGTGCAAGTCGCGTGCGCGCGATTTGCACGAACGAGGCGAAGCGAGGCGAGCGATGGCGGGCAGGCTGAAGCGCGAGATCAAACAGAAGCGGCCGTTCAGCAGCGTGCAGGAAGAGGTGGTCCTTTCCATCATGCGCACGGCCGATCAGGTCGTCGTCCCGATGAACGAGGTGTTGCGCGCCGCCAATCTCAGCCCCTCCCAGTACAACGTCCTGCGCATCCTCCGCGGCGCGGGGGAGGACGGCCTCCCCTGCGGTGAGATCACGGAGCGCATGGTCCGCCGCGACCCCGACCTCACCCGCCTCCTCGACCGCCTCGAGACCGCCAACCTCGTCTCCCGCACCCGCGACACCAAAGACCGCCGCATCATCCGCGCCTCCATCACCGACGAAGGACTCTTCCTCCTCGACTCCCTCGACGAGCCGGTCGAGGCCAGCATCCGCCGCACGCTCGCTCACATGCCGGTAGCAAGGCTGAAAGCGCTGCTGGAGTTGCTCGAAGAAGTGCGGGGATAGCGAGCGTCTGACCGACCTGAAACCCTCCCGCCCCCCTCGCGTATACTCCAGGTGTTATAGTCAACTACATCACCAGCTCGCCACACCCGTGAGAGCCGCTGGACACATCAATGGAGCGTGAATGGAACGACGGCCAGCCGATTTACCGCCAGCTTCGCGAGCGCGTCGTCGTCATGATTCTCGACGGCGTCCTCAGGGAAGGCGATCCGCTCCCGTCGGTGCGCACCGTCGCGGCCGAGTACCGGATCAACCCGATCACGGTCCTCAAGGCCTACCAGCAGCTGGTCGACGAACAGCTCGTCGAGATGAAGCGCGGCCGCGGCATGTTCATCAATGCCGGCGCCCGGAACCTGCTCCTGCGGGGGGAGCGGCAGAAGTTTCTCGAGGAGCAGTGGCCCAGGATCGCCGCCACCATCCAGCGCCTCGGCCTGACCGCCGAGGAACTGCTGGCCGCCGCCACTCCGCCCGCCCCCGAACCGCCAGAGGAGGAGCGCTGACATGGCAGCCATAGAAGCGCGCGGCCTCCGCAAAGCCTTCGGCTCCACCGTCGCCCTCGACGGCATCGATCTCCGCGTGGAAGAAGGCCGCATCCTCGGGCTGATCGGTCCCAACGGCGCGGGGAAGAGCACCGCCCTCAACGCCATCCTCGGGCTCACCCCGTACGAGGGAGAGCTGAAAGTCCTGGGACGCGACCCCTGGACCGAGCGCGACGAGATCACGCGCGACGTCGCCTTCATCTCCGACGTGGCCGTCCTCCCTCGCTGGATCCGCGTCTCGCAGGTGCTCGACTACGTCGGCGGCGTCCACCCGCGCTTCGATCGGTCCCGCGCGGACGCCTTCCTCGCGAAGACCGACATCAAGCGGACCAGCAAGGTGAGGGAGCTGTCGAAAGGGATGGTCACCCAGCTCCACCTCGCGCTGATCATGGCCCTCGACACGAAGCTGCTGGTGCTCGACGAGCCGACCCTCGGACTCGACATCCTGGTGCGCAAGCAGTTCTACGACTCCCTGCTCAACGACTACTTCGACCGCCACCGCACCATCGTCGTCACCACCCACCAGGTCGAAGAGATCCAGGACGTCCTCACCGACGTCATGTTCATCAACCGCGGCCGCATCGTCTTCGACTGCAGCATGGAGGCGTTCGAGACGCGCTACACCGAGGTGATGGTCCATCCGGAGCAGACGGCGGCCGCGAGGGCTCTCCGGCCGATCCAGGAACGGCAGGTGTTCGGCCGCAGCATCCTCCTGTTCGACCGCGGCGATCGCCAGCAACTCGCCACCCTCGGCGACGTGCGCACTCCCAGCATCGCCGACCTGTTCGTGGCGGTGATGGGAAATGCAGAAGGAGCAGCGCGATGAGCTCTCAACCAGGCACCTTGCCTTACGAGCCTTTCGAGCGTCCGCCGATCGAGCCCGCGCTGATGGCCGAAACCCGTCCGATGTACTGGTCGGTGCGGCGTGAGTTGTGGGAGAACCGCTGGCTCTACCTCGCCCCGCTGCTCGTTGCCGCGATCGTGCTGTTCGCCTCCGCGGCCCACACCCTCACGCTGCCGAAGAAGATGCGCACCGCGGCGGCGGGCGGCACGGCGCAGCAGGCGGCGTTCGTCACGCCGTACAAGATGGCGCCCGCTCCGATCATGCTGGCCACGCTCCTGGTCGGGTTCTTCTACTGCTTCGACGCGCTGCACGGCGAGCGCCGCGACCGCAGCATCCTCCTCTGGAAATCGCTGCCGGTCTCGGACCGCACCACCGTCCTCTCCAAGGCCGCCATTCCGCTCGTCGTGCTGCCGCTGCTCGCCTACGCGCTCAGCGTGATCGTGCAGGTCGTCCTGCTGCAGCTCAACACTCTCGTCCTGCTGGGGGGCGGCATGAGCCCCGCGCCGTTGTGGGGGGAGGTCCGGTTCTTCCAGAACCTCCTGATCATGGCCTACGGGCTGACCGTGCACGCGCTCTGGTACGCGCCGGTCTACGGCTGGCTGCTGCTGGTCTCGGCGTGGTCGCGGCGCGTCCCGCTGGTCTGGGCCGTACTGCCGCTGCTCGCCGTTGCGGCCGCGGAACGGATCCTCTTCAACAGCACGCGTCTGCTGGCCATGCTGGCGTACCGCATCACCGGCGCCATGAAGGAGGCCTTCGCCTTCGCGCCAAAGGGCGGCGGGAACATCAACCCGCTGTCGGAGCTCGACCCGGTGCGATTCCTGAGCGCCCCCGGCCTCTGGGTGGGGCTGCTCTTCGCCGCCCTCTGTCTCGCCGCCGCGGTGCGCCTGCGCCGCAAGCGCGAGCCGATCTGAACGTAAGGAACAGGTGAACTCATGACCATGTCGACAGCCTTACTGATGCTGCATATCTGCGGTGCCGTGATCGGACTCATCTCCGGGTTCATGGCCATGCTGTTCCGCAAAGGCTCCGGCCTGCACGCCGTGGCCGGAAACGTCTTCTTCATCGCCATGCTCTGCATGTCGGCCAGCGGCGCGTACATCGCGCAGTTCGACAAGCCGAACAAGGCCAACTTCCTGGTCGCCACGCTGACCTTCTACCTCGTCTCCACCGCATGGATGGCCGCGCGGCGCAGGCAGGGAACGACCGGCATCTTCGACCGGCTCGCGCTGCTGGTCGTCGCCGCAGACGGCACCGCCGGCATCATCTGGGGCCTCCAGGCGGTGAGCAGCGCGGCGGGGACAAAAGACGGCATGCCCGCGCCGATCTACTTCATCTTCGGCACGATCGCCCTGCTCTGCGCCGTATCGGACGTGCGCATGCTCGCGCGGGGCGGCATCACCGGCGCGAAGCGCATCGCCCGCCATCTCCTGCGCATGTCCACCGCGCTGCTCATCGCCACCATGTCGCTCTACCCCGGCCAGGCGAAACTCTTCCCCGACGCACTCCGCGAAACGAACCTCCTGTTCATCCCGCACGTCCTCCTCATCGGCTCGATGCTCTTCTACATGGTGCGCGTGCGGCGCACGAAAACCGCCGCACGCGTACAGAGCACCGGCGCCGTCCTGCAGCCCGCTGCCGCCGCTCGCTGAGGAAAACGACCATGACCATCACTCCGGAACAGCGCACCGCCGCCAAAGTGGCCGGCTGGATCTACCTGATCGCGATGGCCACTTCGATGTTCGCGGAGCTCTACCTGCGCGGTCCGCTGATCGTCAGCCGCGACGCCGTCCAGACCGCGCTCAACATCGCCGCCTCCGAGCGAGCGTTCCGCATCAGCAGCGTCATCCACCTGCTCACGTTCGCGAGCGACGCCATGCTCGCCGTGGCCCTGTACACGATCCTGAAGCCGGTCAACAGGAGCGTGGCCCTGCTCGCCGCGTTCTGGCGCCTGGCCGACTGCGGCATCCTTACCGCAGCAGTCCTCAACGACTTCGCCGCTCTCCGCTTCCTGGCCTCCACCGATTACCTGCGCGCCTTCGACACGCAGCAGTTGCAGGTGCTCGCGCGCGTGTTCATCAGCATCGGTGCAGCGGGCTACCAACTCGGCTTCGTTTTCCTCGGCCTCGGCTCGACCGCGTTCAGCTACCTCTGGCTCAGGTCCGGCTACATCCCGCGACCGATCGCCGTCTGGGGCATCTTCGCCTCGCTGGTGCTGACCCTCGGCACCCTCGCCATCGTGATCTTCCCCACCCTCGGCGTCATAGGCCTCAGCTACATGGCCCCGATGTTCTTCTACGAGGTCGGGCTCGGGCTCTGGCTCCTCGTCAAAGGGCTGCGAGAGCATGGCGCACCCGGCCCCACGACAGCGGTCTGAACATCACTACGTCGATACCTCAAGTTCCAAAGGAGTGTGAAACGAACCGGCGCGGCCCGTCACTACTAGACGATCGCTGCATGCCGGCTGTCGCGGATTCCGCTCCCCGTGCGACCGCCGCTTCCGGGCAGGCAGAAAGGAAGAAGTCGACATGGGCAGACTGCTGCAGAATTTCCGATTCGTCCTCCTGCTTCTTGCCATCGGCGGCGTGGACTATGCGCACGCTCAGGCTTTTACAGACAGCACGTTCAACAACCTTGCGTGGTCGACAGTCCTCCTGCCCGGCAGCACCATCAACGCGAGATGCGTCGCCGCTCAGGATTCAGGAAACGGACAGGCGGCGCCGTCACGCAAGACCGATCATTCGTACGAACAGGGGTGGATCAACTGCGCGCACCTGTCGCTGGCATCCTTTTACGATCCTGCACAAGGCGCCATTACGTCGCTGCGTTACTCGTACCACGCTCGCCATTACACCACCTCATTGGGCGGCGTGAGGTATTCCCCGCTCGTGTTCCAGAACAACACCTACTACTACATCGCTCCCGGTGACGATGTGAGGCCGGATTCGTGGGTCGCCTTCTCAGACACCAACCTCACTGAATCCCGCTTTACGAAGCTCGTGGGGCCGTCCGAGCGTCAGACGCCCGATTTCTCCTGTAAAGGTACGCGCATCCAGTTCGGCTACGTGACCCGAAACCATCAGAGCGGCAACGACACGATCGACACGGAAAGCGGCATCGATAATTGGAACATCACCATCGAGCGCAAAATACCGTGTGACGTTCAGCCGTCCCCCTGCCCCCTCAATGCGCCCAACCCGACCACGATCGACGGTGAGCCGTATTGCTGTAGCGCCGACGTCGGAGCACAGACGCGAGAAGTCTGCTGCCAGCGGGCCTGTCCCGCCGGCTCGGTCCTGACCACCATCAACGGCGTGACGTTCTGCTGCCAACCGACGGCCCAGGGTGGAATCTGCTGCACGCGTATTGGGCCGGATTTGCCGTAACCCGGGTGACCTCGACGCGACGTCATCCCGGTAAAGATCTGCTTGCCTCGTAGTGTGCAGTGGCGGGGGCCGGGACGCGTGGCGCCAGGTCGAAAAAAAGATTAGAATTTCGCACCTCCAGGACAAGTCATGTTTTCGCTGCTGGCGCGCTTCCTTTCGCCGGCGAAGCTTCTTCGCCGCGCGCGGCGCCTCGCCGCCGAAGGCAGAACAGCACCGGCTCTCACCACGATTGAGATCTGTGTCGAAAAGCTGCAAAAGAGCGCGAGCTGGCCGCTGCTGGGGGAAGCCTCGGCCGTGCACGGTTCGCTGCTTCTCACGATCGGCAGGGCGGATGATGCCGTCCGGCCGCTGCTGCTCGGCCGCAACCACATCGACTCCGGTTCGAGAGCGTTTCTCGCGCGCGCACTGCTGCGGCGCCGCAGCACGGCGCCCGAAACGCTGGAGGTGCTCACCGCGTATCTGGCCGCTCCTGCGGACGCATCCTTTGGGGAGAATATAGCCTCCCTGCGCATGCTCGCGCGCCCGGCAGCGGGTTCGCTCGGTCGAGCGCGGCAGTGGAACAAGGCGGTCGCGGCAGCTCGTCCGGACTTCTCATGGCCCCACCTCCACCTGGGTGTGCTGCACGTGCATGACGGCGACTTCGGCCGTGCCGCTTTCGCCTTGCGGCGTGCATGCGAGCGCGACCCGCGGGACAACAAGGCCAACGCACTGCTCGCCTATGCGCTGGCGCGGAACGGCGACGCCGCCGAAGCAGCAGCGATCCTCTCCGCACGCCCTGCCTCGGGTCGAGGCATCATGCTGCTGCGCGGACACACGTACCGAATCCTCGGAGACGCGAAAGCGGCGGCCGATTGGTTTCGGCGGGCGGATGAAGCGGCGCCTCTCGACACCGAAGCGCTCTCCGCCTATGTCGAGTCGTTGATCAATGCCGGCCAGCTCGACGACGCCCGCCGCGCGCTGAAACGGCTCAAGCGCGAAACACCGTCCCGGAGCCTTCTCCGAGCCGCCGCGTCTGAAAGCGAGGCGCAAGCGTTCAAGCTCCTCTGCCGGCTCGTCTCCGACGGCCAGCTCGCCGCCGAGGCGTCGAAGCGGCTGCCGAACGCCGCGCTCCGGCATTTCGTGAAGTCGTACAACGCGGGCCGCTACGAAGAGATCCTGCGCAGTGCCGCGGACGAACTGCCGGAGACCGTCGATACGAGCGCGATCGAGACGGTCGTTGCGCACGCGGTCGTGCAGTTCATTCGCTCGCATCCCGAGGACGCGCTCGAGCTCGTCGAGCGTGTCTGCGAGCGCTTTCCCTCGCTCGACGTGCAGGCGGCTCGCGCCCTTCTGTTCGCGAAAGCCGGTGAGCTCGAGCGCGTGCTCGAGGTGGTCGACGATTCTGCCGCCGGCGAGCCCGAGGTTTTGGTGCAGCTCGCGCGTGCGGCGGTGCTCACGGACGACCGCGATCGTGCTGCCGGGGTACTACCGCAGCTCGAACGAAGCGGCGAGCGGGGCGCGAGGGTTGCCGCGGCGTATTTCGCGGCCGGCTGCGAGTGGGAGAGCGCAATTGCCGCGCTGCAGGCGTACGGCGCGGAGCCGGTTTACGTCGGCGCGCTCACAGCGTTCGTTCGTGCGGAGGCGGGTGACCTTCGTGAAGCGGAACGCTTGTGTGCCGCCGTTCCTGCCGGGCATCCAGCCGCGCCGGCCGCACGCAGCCTCTCCGGCTGGATCGGCGTCAGGAACGCGCTCGGGCGTCCGCGCCACGAGCTGGCGCAAGCGCTTTCCCTCTGGCAGAGCGGTTCCGGCGACGCGGAGTGGATCTATGGGCGCCTGCTGCCGCTGTTCATCGATACTGACCTGCGCGGCGACATCGAGCTCGCCCTGCAGCAGCTTCCGCGCGCACCGGCCACGTATCACCTCACGTCCCTCTACCACCTCGGCGAAGCGGCGCGTCACGCCCGCGCCGGGCAGTGGGATCGCGCGTTCACGAGTTTCGAGCATGCCTGCGCGTACGTCTGTACCGCTCTCGCCGACGACGATTACGTGAGCGAATGGTCCGCCCGCCGGCTCGCTGCTTACGGTGCCGCCCACGCGGTCGACCGGGCCGCGTTATGGGCCGGCATCGCAGCCGCGTTCAGGAACGTCATTCGCTCGTGGCCCGAAAACGAGCCGCTGGAGCTCTCGTTCCGCGCGGAGCTTCGCGCCGTACAGCTCCTGAAAGAAACCGCGGGCATCGACACATGGTGGGGAGGACCGGCGTTCGTCGCATTGAACGGCTGGGAGCGCACGTTTGCCGAAACTCTGGCCGAGTGCGAGCAGCACCGGAATGCGGACAAGAGCGACGTGATGCAACTCCTGCGGAGAATGCTGTCGGGTGAGGAGGAACCGCCGCAGCGCGACACTGCGGTCCAGTCGCTGCGGCGCGCGTACTCCGAACTGCGCATCGCCGCGGTTCTCGACGAAGACGGCCACGTGGACGAGGCGCTCGCCTCACTGAGCGAGCTCGGTAACACCGCGAAGAACGATCCGTCATTCGCGAGCCGGAACCCCGCGTATGCATTCGACGGCGGGGAGGAGCGCTTCCGCGAGGAGCTCGACCGCATGCAGATCGAGCTGAGGCTGAAGGCGGGGGAGCGACTGATCGCGGCCTCCGCGCATCTGGAGGAGGGAATCGACTACTGGCGCGAGGCCCTGCTCACCTCCTACGACCAATGGGACGAGACCGCCGCGCAGATTCGGCAGATCGCTCTCGGCCGGACGCAGGTGCTCGACGACGGCGGCAGGCCTGACGAAGGGATTCCGCTGCTCGAAGCCGTGAACGAGCTTTGCGGCGGCGACGAGATCCAGGGACAGCTCGCGCTCCTGCACACGCACTGTGCCATCCAGAAAGTGAATGAAACCGGCGACTGGAGCTACGGCGTCACGGCGATGCGCAAGGCGCGCGAGCTGAATGCGCAGTCGACGTACATCGACCGGAATCTCGTGCTCGCGCTCGGGAACCTGGCCGCGCACTTATCCGAGAATGACGATGCAAGCGGCGCGTGTGCGCTGCTCCTGGAGGCTCAGGGCATCGCGCGTGCGAATGTCGTCAGCGACCCGCACAGCACGGATTGGCAGACCCTGATGCTGAACGTGCGTCAGGGCCTGACGCTCGCACGCATCTCGGCGGGAAATCCGTCGCCCGACGACATCTTCGACGCGATGTTCTACGCGACCGAGGCCGATTCGGCGAGGCTGTCGGCGGTCTACCACAACCGCGGAGTCGCGAAAGCGCGGGAGGGGAAACTCGACGAGGCGCTCGACGATCTGAACAAGGCGCTGGAGCTCGAGCCGGCCAGCGACGCCACGCGCCAGGCGCTCGCGAGCGTCGGTCTCTCGCGCATCCTGCACCAGGCCAGGAGGAACTGGTGACCACCAGGATCTTCCTCAGTTACCGGCATGACGGCGATGCCGCGGTGCGCAAGCAGATCTGCGACACGCTCAAAGCTCATTTCGGGAACGACAGCGTAGTCTCGGATGAGATCTTTACAGACGGCGTCGACCTCGAGCTGCAGGTCAAGGATGCGATCAGCCGCTGTGCGGCGGTGCTGGTGCTCGTCGATCCGCATTGGATTGCGTCGATGCCGCGAATCTGCGAGCCGAAAGACTTCGTGCGGGTGGAGATCGCGCACGCGGTCCGCGCGCGCATGCCCGTCATTCCGGTGCTCGTGGACGCGACGATGCCGTCCCGCGAATCGATGCCTCCTGAAATTGCCGATTTCGCGAGATATACCGGCCGCGCCGTCGACATGATCGACGGCTTTCCGACCGCGATGCAACGCCTGGTGCGGAGTGTGACGCGCATCCAGGAAGGGGAGGAATGGGCGAGCAGCGTCTACGAGGGCGTCTATGGCCACGCCGGCCAGGACCGGTGGGAAGAAGCCCGTGCACTGCTGGAATCGGCCCTCGAAACGGAGCAGGCGACGGACGGCGGCTGGCGGAAGTTCAACCGCGTGTTTCCGATGCTGCGCGAACTGCACGATGTCTTCGCGGCGCTGGAGACCGCCAGCATCGCCTTCCGGGCGGGGTGCTTCGAGCATGTGAAGTTCGTACTGGAGGACGCCGCCGCCCGGAACGATGCCGCCAGACGCGCGATGATCGTCGCGAACATCGGAGTCGCCGCGGCCACGGCCCTCCACCGGAACGACCGCGATGCGCTCGACGCACAGCAGATGCGCCTCGACGCCGTCTGCCGCACTGCCGGCGCCAGGAGTGTCATCCCCGGGGTTCGCGACGTCGCCACCTTCATCACGGAGGCCAGGGCGAATCTCGCGAGCCGGGCCGCGCTGGAACTGCGCGCGGCCGCACTCTACAAAGCCGCCGTCCACCGTTACGACTACGAGCGCGACGAGATCGTCAGTGTGAAGAGCCTGACTACGAGTACGGTTCTCAACCTCGTCAAGGAATCGTCGCTGCGGTACGAGATGCCGCATCTCGTCGCCGAACCGTTCGTCAAGGACCGCTGGCTACGCTCCCTGGTGGACGGCGCCGACCGGAAAATGATTCGCTCGGTGATGTCCTTTCCCACGTCGGATCTGTCGGAGCTCTGTTTCTCGATCTCGGCGCCGGCGGTCATCAAGCGGCGCGCTCCCATTCCGGTGACGTTATGGGCTCACTCTGCGAACGAGCGGGGTCTGGAGGTGGGCGCGGCGGCGAGCGGCGGGGTCGAGTCGCTTCTGACCGCACGGCTTCACCTGCGCGACCTGCAGCTCGAGGCTGAACGCCCGATGCTATGGCAGGGAACCTTCGTGCGTGCCGATTTCGCCGTCCAGTGCCCGGCGGTCGCCACTCGAGGAACGGCCCGCGCCGCGGTGGAGGTCTTCGCCGACGGATTGCGCATCGCTACGGTGCGCTTTTCACTCCGGGTGGGATCGGAGCTCGGTGCGGTCGCCTTCGTGGAAACGACCGAGTCGCGCTATCGCACCGCGTTCGCCTCCTATGTCGAGGCGGACCGCGACGACGTACAGAGCCGTCTGCGCCAGTTGCGCGAGCTCGCGCCTGGGCTGGTCATCAACGAGCAATGCCTCGCATTGCGGCGGCATCCGGCGTGGGAGCAGGAAATGACCAGGGTGCTCGCACGTCACGAGTCGTTTTATCTCTTCTGGTCGACCGCGGCCGGGAGATCGCCGCACGTCGCGAGCGAGTGGCGTTGTGCGCTCGCGCGAGGGAGCGAATTCATCAGCGGAATTCTGCTCGACGCGGAGCGGACGCCGCCCGAGCTGCACGACGTACCGTTTTTCCCGTGGGTCCCCGGCCGGGCTTACGAACAGCGAGGGAAAGCATCATGAAAACCTGGTGCTCGAGCGAGACACAGGCCGCGACGAAGATCTTCATCTGCTACCGCCGGTCGGAGGACAGCTTCGCCGTAGGCCACATCTTCGACAAGGTGGAAGCCGAGTTCGGCCACGGAAACGTCTTCATCGATGTCGACGGTATTCCGTACGGTGAAGACTTCACCCAAAAGCTGGCCGAGGAGGTCGGAAGCTGCGACGTCCTCCTGGCGGTGATCACGAAGAACTGGCTGAAGCTGCAGCGTGAAGACGGACGCCGGAGGCTGGACCTGCCGGACGATTTCGTCCGGATCGAGATCGAAACGGCGCTCGAGCGTGGGATTCACCTCATTCCCGTGTTGATCGGCGACGCCGAGATGCCCCCGGTGCCGCAATCGTTGCCTGAAAAGATGCGGCCCCTGTTGAAGAAACATGCCGTCCGCGTGCGCGGCGGTGCCGACCTGCGCCGTGACATCGAGGCTCTCATCGGCGCCATGCAGAACACCGACACCGCGCTCGCTTCCGTGCGGAAGGAGTACGAGGAAATCGTCGCCGCCGTCGTGCGCGGCGAGTGGAAGCAGGCCGCCGCGGTGCTGGGAAAGGCGGCGGTCAGCGAGAAGCTGCAGGGGTGTGCGCAATACAGGCTGCTGGAAAGCGTACGCAAGCAGGTCGAGGAGCTCGCAGCCGCGGCCGACGCGATCGAGAAGCGCGACTTCAGGACCGCCGGCCGCGCCCTGGCACGCGTCGATGCCGACGCGCCGGGAACCGTAGGCGTGGTGCGCGAAGTGGTGCGCATTGGAGAAAGTCTGTGTGAGCTCCAGTTGTCGGACATTGCGGGCATTCGCGACATCGAGCGGCAGCTCGAGCACTTCGTCGGCGTGGACCCCGAGGTGCCGGGCGTACGCGTTGTCCGCGAGCTGCAGCAGAAGCTGTTGAGGGAAGCGCAGTACCTCGATGCCTGGCGCGCGTACGAGGCGGGTGACTTCGAGACGGCGCGGCGGATGTTCGAGGACGCCGGCGATGGCAAGCTCGCCTCGCGGTGCGCGATCTGGCTGGCCATACTCGACAACGTTCGCGCACACGAGTGGGACGAGGCGCGCAAGGGGCTGGCCGCGCTCTCCGGCCTGCCGGAGGAGCCGCGCGTACGGGAAGTGCAGAAGTGGTGCGTATTCGCCCGCCGCGTCGTTCCCGCGCTGGAGTTGCTTGCGGCCGGTGGCGCGGTTGCGGAAGAGCGCGTGCTCTGGGACGGCGGACCATCACCGTATTGCGTGCTCCATGTGTCGCCGGCCACGACGATCGAGGAATGTGCCGCGCACGGCTACGAGCTGCAGGCGAAACCGGGCGGCATGACGGCATGGGAGCGCTCCAGCTGGGACGCGCTGCGGCTCGTCGAAAAGCGCCTGCTCGCCGACTTTTCCCTCTACAGCGTTCGCGACCCGGGACGTGCGGCTGCCGTCCTGCAGAGTCACTTCGTCTTCGAGCCCGGCGAGCCTTCCGCAACAATGCTCGCGCGCATCCGGCGCCAGCCGGCTGCCAATCGAAGCTTCTTCGAGCCGCTCGTCGCCGAGCTGGGCGAAGACGGCGGCGTGCTCTACGCGCTGACCCGTGATTACGACGCAGCGATCGACTGCTTCCTCGCGCAGGCGCGCCGCTCGCCCGGCGACCCGGCACCGCTGCATCACCTCGGCCTCGCCGCCTACGGCAAGACGCTCCTCGATCCGGACGACGTCGACCTGACCGATGCCTGGGACCTGATCGCCGTCGCGTGGGGTGCCGTTTTCGCCGATACCCGTTTCTGGCGCTCCTGGTGGGTGCAGCGGCGTCGCGTGTATCCGGTCCCCGAGGAAGAGCAGGTGCGCGCGGCGCGCACGAAGCTCATCACGTACTGTGCGGACGCATTACGCGCCGCGAGCGAGGACGATCCCGGCCCGGCGCGGCTGTTCCGCGTCGAGCTCACCGCCGCGCGCGCCGTCGATCAGCTCAAGGGGATTCCGCTGGCCGGGGACGGGCGGACGCGTGTGGCGGTAGCGGGGCCGCGCGGGATCGCGCAACTGCAGGTCGAACCGCAGTTCGCGGCCTGGATCGCTTCGTTCCCGCCGGCCGCCTTCAACGCGGACACGCCGCATCGGCGCGTCTGCGTCGCATTCTCTTCCCTGGCGTCCGCACAGTCGCTGCACGAGGAGGGGCGGAGCGAAGAAGCGCTCGAGCTGCTTCGCAGCGGGACGGTCGCGGAGGGGCAGGCGTTCGCCGCGGCCAATCCGGGATTCGCTGCCATCCCCGCGGGGCGGGGACCGAGAGTGTTCAGCCAGGTGGCGCGCGCGTTACAGCAGCAATGTCATCTGCGCGTCGCGCTCGCGGCAGTCTCCGAGTCGGCGCTGCTGATCGAGAAGGCCATCGCGAACTGGAAGCAGGCGTTGGCGCTCGCGCCATCCCTGCGCAACGAGGAAGCGATCCGGGCCGAGATCCGTGAAGTCGTGATCGGCCGCTGCCACGTGCTGCAGAACCAGAGCGGCGACGGGCACGACAAGCTCGATGCGTTGAACGACGCCGTGACGCTCGCCCAGGACGCGCTGGCCCAGGAGTGGGACAGCGGTGACGGCGTCCTCCGGCAGGCGCTCATCGGTGCGCTGCTCGACCGTGCCACGCACCTCTCGAACGCCTTCGACATGGAGAAGGAGGCGCGGCAGGATGCGGTCAGCGCGCTCAACATGGCGCCGGGCTCTCTGCGTGCGACGTTCGTACTCTGCATCGCGACCCTGCACTATGCGAAGGAGCTGTACAACCAGGGCAAAAGGGAGCACGCGCAGTCGCTGGTGAACGAAGTCAACAACCGGCTCAGCGAAGCGGAGCAGCTCTTCCCCGGGAACGCCGATCTGGTGACGATCATGAAGACCGCCGCGGAAACCTCCGCGATGGTCGCGGATGGTGTCAACGCCTTCGAGCGGGCATTGTCCGCGCTGCGCATTGCCGCGGACGAATCGAAGAACGAAGCCGGTGACAGCCGGCTGGCGCAGGCGATGGTGTTCCAGGCGCAGTCCGACTGTCCGCGCGCGGTCGAGCTGTACTGGCAGCTCGCGCAGGAAAAACCGAACGACGCTGAATCGCTCGGACGCCTCGGATGGTGCTACCGGCAGTGGCTCATCCAGTTGCGGGAGCGCGGCGACGTCGAGACCTACACACGCATCGCCGCCGAAGCGACCACCCGCTGCCCGAATGCGGCCGCCCTCTCCGATGTACTGCACACCCTGCCGATCCAGGAGTGACGCGATGACCGACCACGCGAGAACGATTCTGCTGAAAGACCGGCACCTTCCGTGGGAAGGAGCCTTTCCTTACGACCTGTTGTCCGGGCGCCTCGCCGCTCTCGGCGCCAGGCCGATCGGTCCCGGTTCCACGTCCGACGAGATCAAGGAGGCGTTCTTCGACGTCATGGCCGGTGGCTCTCCGTCGCACGAGGTTCGTGCCGCGTGGGACGCGTTGCGGCTCGCCGACCAGCGCCTCCTCATCGATTTCTTCCTCTACGAGCTTTCGGCGACGAGTGTCGAGAGCGCCATCGCCGAGCTCGCGGCGCTCGAGTCGCCCGTCAGTCCGGCCTGTTTCCGGGAGCTCGCAAACATACCGCCCGATCTCGAGGTGCTGACGGCGCCCGAGCGAATCGACACCGGCGCGGACCCACCCGAGCCCCCCGTAAACATCGGGCCGGTCTCATTCAATGTCCTGTCGTACCTGGAGGAGGCGTGATGAGTGAAGATGACCTCGCCGCTGCAACGGACCGCCTGCTGGCCGGGCTCGATTTCGCACGCGCAACCGCGGCGGCCGACGAAGCGCACCGCCTCGAGCTGGAGCGGCTGCTCACCGGGTTTCTCGACGTCGTCGATTCGCTCGAGGCGCTCGAGACGTGGAACCAGACGCTCGTGAGCGACTCGGCGGCGACGCGCGGCCGCAGCGTCGAACGGATTCGCGCGCAGGCGCTGCGGGTGCTGCAGGGAGCCGGTGTCGAGCCGATTTCCGCGGCCGGTCTACCGGTCGACCTGACGTGCAGCGAAGTGGTCGAGCTGCGCTCCGACCCCGGAGTCGCCGATGACACGGTGCTGGAGGTCATCGTCCGCGGGTATCGCTGGCGCGGACGGCTCCTGCGAAGGGCAAGAGTCGCAATTTCTACGGATGGTGCGAGAGGAGAACGGCAATGAGAGCAATCGGCATCGATCTCGGAACGACGAATTCAGTAGGCGCCGTGGGCGGCGCGGAAAACAAGGTCCTGCCTTCGCTCGCAAACGAAGCGCTGACGCCGTCCATCGTCGGGTATGTCAAACGGCGTAAGGCCACGGAGGGAGAGATCGTGGTCGGACGGCAGGCTCTCAACAACGCCGTCCGCGATCCGGCGAACACGATCTTTTCCATCAAGCGGCTCATGGGCCGCGTTTACGGCGAGCCGCGCGTCGAGGAGGTGCAGAAGCGCTTTCATTACCAGCTCGCCGCGGCACCTCCGCCCGATCACGAGGATCAAGCCATTCGCGTGCTCCTCAACGGCTCGCCGCATACTCCCACCGCGATCTCCGCGATGATCCTGCGCCAGGTCAAGGACGGCGCGGAGCTGGCCCTCGGCGAGCGCGTGACGCACGCCGTCATCACCGTGCCCGCTTACTTCGAGGAACGGCAGCGCAAAGCGACCGCGGATGCCGGCGAAGCGGCCGGCCTGAAGGTGGTCGAGATCATCGACGAGCCGACCGCCGCGGCGATCGCGTTCGGCGTCGGGCGCGAGCAGGAGCGCCATCGCGTCCTGGTGTACGACCTCGGCGGCGGCACGTTCGACATTTCCATCATCCAGATGACCGCCGGCCAGTACACCGTGCTGGAGATCGCCGGCAACAACTGGCTCGGCGGCGACGATTTCGACTACAGGATCGTGCGGCGCATGATCGACTGGGTGAAGGACGAGTGGGACTACGACCCGTCGTCCGACGTGGCGTTCATCACCAAGGCGAAGATCGAAGCGGAGCGCGCGAAGATCGCGCTCAGTGCACAACAGAGCCACGTCATCTCGGCGCCGCTGATGGTGAAGGTTCCGGATGCCGGCCCTGTCGATGTGGAGCTCGAGATCACCCGCGAGATGTTCGAGAACGACATTCGCCCTCTGGTACAGGAAAGCGTCGATCTCGTGCGCGGCGCGCTGGAGCGCCAGCACCTGTCGGCCGACGACATCACCGAGGTCCTGCTGGTGGGCGGGTCGACGGCGGTACCGCTGGTGCAGCAGGAGATGTACGCGCTGTTCGGCCAGTCGAAGGTGAAGCGCCACGTCAATCCGATGGAATGCGTCGCGCTCGGAGCGGCGATTCTCGCCGCGGGTGCCCTTCTCGAGGATGAGCCGGATCCGCAGCAGGAGGCGAAAGGACCGCGCGTTCACGGCGTGACCGCGATGCACCTCGGGATTGCGGCCGTCAAGGGAGAAAACCCCGACACGTTCGTGCACATCATCCCCCGCGGAACGCCGTATCCATTGACGCGGCCCCTCACGCACAATTTCTATCCCTCCGAGGACAACCAGACCCTGATCAGTATCCCGGTCTATGAAGGCCTGAGCGACCGGGCCAGTTACAACGAGCAACAGGGCGTGATTGCGTTCCCGCTTCCCGAGGGGATCGCCATGTCGACGCCGGTGGAGGTGTCGTTCAATTACGACAGCAACCGCTTTCTGACGGTCGGTGTGCGCGTCGTCGGTACGGACCAGAGCTACTCCGAGATCCTGAAGCGCGACCGTCCGCGCGTGAGGCCGGCCAGCCAGAACCTCGTCGACGACTGGCGTGAAGACCTGCAGCCGTCGCTGAAGGCAGCCTCTCATTTCGTCGATACCTACGGCGATTACATGACGCCGGAGGACCGCCAGGAGGTCACGGACGCGATGCGCCAGGGGCAGGAGGCGCTCGAGCAGGGGAATGAAAGCGAGGGGCAGATGGCCACGCTGGTCCTGCGCAACAAGGTCCTCGGCTCCGGCACGGCCAGCCTGTTGTTCATCGCCGAGCGCACGATGCACGGGCTGTCACCGGATCAGTCGCAGTTGATGGCACAGGCGGTGGCAAGCCTGCGGACGGCGCACCGCAGCGGCAATACGCCCGAAGTGGAACGGCTCAGCGGCGAGTTGCGCGTTGTGGTCGCTCAACTGATGACGCAACGCATGTCCATCCGCGGGGTGGAAGACCGAAAGAGCTGGGATGGACTTCTCCGCGTGGCCACCGAATAGCGCGCAAGACGGGAGCAAGCAATGAGCAACGAGGTTTTCGTCGGTATCGATTTCGGCGAGTTGGAACTGCGCGTCGCGTACACGGATGCCGGCAAGCCGGTTTTTCTGCACGTCGACCCGATCGAGAACGAACCGAGTCTGCTGTTCGATCCGTCGCGGAACGTCTCTTCCCTCGGCGTCGGCTTTCCGAGCGTCCTCCAGAGCGTCGGCGCAGGGGTCCCGTTCCTCTTTTCCGGGCGCCACGAGACGTCGGAACTGGTCGTCCAGCGGCGGCTGACGTCGATCTGCGAGCGCGTGCGCGCGCAGGACGCCACGGCCGCGGCACGCGCGGTGCTCGCCGTGCCGACGGCGTTGAGCCAGCGGAAGCGGCAGACGCTCGTCCACTGTGCGAAACAGGCGGGCTTCGCCGAGGTTTCGCTCATCGACCGCGCGATCGCCGTGGCTCTCGGCGTGCGCACGGACCGCGACCAGTCGGCCACGTTCGTCGTCTTCAACCTCGATTACGGCGCCTGTGAGTACTCGCTCGCACGTCTGTCGCGCGGCCGCTGCTGGATCCTCGGCTCGGCGCTCGAGCAGCGTGTGTCCGGCGAACGCCTCGACGCGCTGATCATGGAGGACATCATCCTCGGGTTGCGCGACCGCCAGGTGTTCCTGGGGCTGCGCCGTTTCACCTCCGAGCAATGGCACAAGTTCCGGCGTCTCGCCGAAAGCATCCGCTACCGGCTGGCCACCGAGCCGGCCGCCGAGATCCAGATGAACCAGGAGCTGACCGGCACGCCGAACGTCATGGTGGTGCGGCTCGATGCCGCGCGGTTTGCAGAGACGCTCAAGCAGCAGCTCGCCGAGGCGCTCGACAACATCGGTGCCCTGCTCGAACAGAACCAGCTCGAAAGCACGAACGTCGACGCGGTGCTGCTGGTCGGCGACGTCGCCACGACACATCCGGTCGACAACATCGTCTGGGAGGCGTATCCGAACAGGGTGGCCCGGACCGATCCGAACGTGATCGCCCTCGGCGCGCTCATCGCCGCCGCGGACAGTGCGAATGTGACGCTGCCGCAATCGAATCGCGCGGGCTTCGAGATCTCCGCGGACCTGCACGGGCCTCCTCGCGTGCCAGCGAGCTCCCGGACCAACGGAAACGCGCAGTTCTCCGAGGTGACGGCGATCGAAGGCTTGGTGCAGAAGACCCCCGGCACGCCGCCCGAGCCGCCGCGGCCGCCCGCGTCGAGCGAACGCTTCAGCGAAGTGCGTGCGCTCATGGCACAGGCGCGCTACCGCGAGGCCGAGCAGTTGGTCGCGACGATGTCGAGGGAGCTGGAAGAGCTTCGTGTGGAACTGAAGTCGCTCACGCCCACGCGCCCGCAGCAGTTGCTCCAGCAGGCGCAGGCACTGGTCGTGGATGGGCGGTTTTCGGAGGCCGTGCAGCTCGCGCATCAGGCATACGCCACGGCCCCGCACGACGCGATCGTCTTTTCAGGAATGATGAAGATCCACGCCGACGCCGGCCTCGGACTGAACAGGCCCGATGAATACGAAGACGCCGTGCACATCCTGACGTGCGCGTACGGGCACGACCAGACCGACCGCGCCATCCACAAGGCCCTCGCCGAACGGCACTACCTGCACGCGCGGGCCATGCAGCGCCTGAACAACTTCGACCGTTCTCTCGAAGCAGCGAAACAGGCGCTCATGTTCGAGCCCCGCCACGTCGATACCAAGGAGCTCGTCGCGGAGTTGCTGAAACCGGAGGAACGAGGCCACGAACCGGTGAGTTGAGGCTGGAGGAAGTCGCGGAAGGTCTCGTCCTCGAGCGTAGGCGAAGAACCCCTCGCTTCCAACGGAAGCCGATGGCCTCGATCTCGCTGGCGATCCGCTCGAACGGACGATCGGCAGGGCTCGTTGACCGACGTCTAGACGGGCATCTATACTTGTTGCATGGCAGAGCGGGCGAAGATATTCACGAACGGAGGCAGCCAGGCGGTTCGTCTTCCTAAATCCTGCCGGTTTCCGGACGATCAGCAGGAGGTCCTGGTTCGCCGCGTCGGGAAACGGGTCATCCTCGAGCCGGCTGACGAATGGAGCAGCGACTTCGTCGGAGCGCTCGGGGCCTGGGAAGAGGAGATCGAACGTCCGCGATCCAGCGCCATCGCGAGGAAGAAAGACCCGTTCGGATGAAGCCGAAGTTCATGCTCGATACCGACAGCGTCAGCTTCGCGCTTCGAGGCCAGGGTGGTGTAGCCGCGCGAATTCTCGACCATCGGCCGTCTGAGCTCTGTATCAGCGCGGTCACGCTTGCCGAGTTACGGTACGGTGCCGACCGCAGGCAGTCGAAGAAGCTGCACGCACTCATCGACGCGTTCATCTCGAATGTGGCCGTCATGCCGTTCGACGGCCGGTGCGCGACTCAGTTTGGCCTCGTCGCGAGCGACCTGGCCGAGCGTGGTTCTCCGATCGGAGAGCTCGATGCACTCATTGCTGCCCACGCCGTGGCGCTGGATCTGACGCTCGTCACGAACAACACAAAGCATTTTGATCGCGTCGCAGGACTGGACCTCGAGAACTGGCTGTAATCGCGTCCGCCGGACAAACCATCCGCGTCGATCCGGCCAGGTGTTACTCGCCTCCGAGAACGGAGAGGAGGCGGTCCGGATTCTGTTCGTTCGCCGGCTCGGCGATGTGCCCGATGCGCGCGGCAACCGCGGCGTCCTCGAGCTCCTGGCTCCAGGTGAGCGCGGCTCCCGCTTCGTGCGCCGCCAGCGTTGTCCCTATTCCGTCTCCTATCGCCTGACGGAGCGGCGCTTGGTGGTCACGCTCGGCTCGACGGCGCGCGCGGACCGCGGAACGAGCTGCGCAACCTGGCTGTCGCTCTCCCACGTCACACGGATGGATGCATCGCCGTCGCGATGCTGCAGCTCGACGACGAGCTCGTAATCGCTTCCGGCCTCGAGCTCGACCTCGCCGTGCCTTGCATCATCCGGGACGATGACCTCGCCGTCGACGAACAGCCGCACTTCCGCGTTCGTGTCGATGGTAAAGCGATACGTCTCCGAATAGCGCGGCCGGAGCGTGCCGCGCCACCGCGCAGAGAACGGCGCGGCCGCTCCCCAGTCGCGCTCGAGGGAAGGCTCGTCGCGCGTCACGCCCTGCCCCCCGAATTCGCTGTCCGCGAAGTAGTCGCCGGTCAGCGTGCCGTCGTCCGCACCGACCCGCATCCTCTTCGTCTCGACGATGACCCCATTCACCGTCAGCCGCACGATGTACGTGCCGTTGCGGCCGAACCGGTGCAGGGGATTGGTCTCACTGCTCGAGTGTCCGTCGCCGAAGTCCCACGTGCGGGTCGTGGCATCGGGCACGTCGGAGCGGTCGGCGAACGCGACCGTCCGGCCGTCCGCGGACACGGCGTTCGCCTCGAAATCGGCATAACCGGCCCAGCGCACGCGAAAGACGTTCGCGCCGCGGTCGACCGGCGACGTGTAGTGCGAGTCTTTGTAGAGGTCCGCGAAGTAGAGACCGTCCGGCCCCGCGGTAACGGCGGATACGGTCGCGCGTCCGGTGCCGTTATATTCGACGAAGGGGCGTGCAGCTCCGGCCACCTCGTCGCCGTCGAATGCGATCGCGCTGATGCGCTTTCCGAGGCGCTGCTCGCCGTTGGCCCAGGTCGGGCCTGACTCGCTGACGAATGCGGTATCGAGCTGCGAGTCCGGAAAGCCGCTGCCGTCGAACGTCTCGCGCTGGACGAACGCCACCTGCACCGGAGCCACGGCAGGGTGCCAGGTGTAGAGGGCGTGAGTGCGCATGCTCGCGTTCGTGCCGTCCCAGCCGTAATCGCGTCCCGCCACCACCCGCGCGAAACGGTCCACCGCCGGCCCGTTCTCCACCTCGTACAGCGACAGGTCGGCCGCGCGCCACGCACCGCCGAACGGATTGCGGAAGCCGCTCGCGAAGATCAGGTCGCGCGCCGTGACGCCATCGGAGGCGTCGTAGAACGGATTGTCCTCCGGCACGCTGCCGTCGAGGTTCAGGCGGACGATCTTCCCTCGCACCGTGGTCATGTCGCGCGCGTACTCCGGCACCTGGGTGTCGCCGAAGTGCACGTACAGCTTGCGGTCGGGACCGATGGTGATGTTCGAGATCTGGTGCGATGCCGCCTGCAACTCGTCCGGCAGCGAGAGGATCGTTTCGGCTGCGCCGTTCGACAGCCGCACCACCTGCGGCACGAGGCCGCTGGTCTGGTCCGGCCACGCGACGCGGGTGACCAGGACGTCGCCGTTTTCCGGGTCGACCGTGATGCCGCCCAGGCCCACTTCCCCGGTGCCGGGGATGCCGCCCTCCGGATCGAAGTCGAGGAGGGCGGTCGCGAAGTCGCTCACGTCGCCGCCGCGCATCACCGCTTTGACGTCGCCGTACAACTCGGCGACGTAGAAGCGCGAGCCGTCGGGAGCGAACGCGAGATCGAGCGGCAACTGCAGCCCGCCCGCGACATGGTCGACGACGAAGCCGCGCTCGCGTGCAGTCCACGGCACGGCCGCACCGCGAGCGATCTGGTCGAACGCTGGAACGCGATCTCCCTCGCTCATGTGATGCGTGCCGCCGTTCGCCGAAACCCAGAACCGCGCGGTGCCGTTCTCCGACACGAAGACCTCGGGGATGTAGATGGTGCGCCGGTCGCCGTTCTCGTCGTCGAACGTCAGTTCGCTCCGCGGCACGAGCCACGGGTCCGGCCCGGCGTGCAGCGCGATGCGGATCGCCGACCGCGCCGGCGCCGATTCCTCATCAGTGACGACGCCGTTCTGCATGTCGAGCAGCGGCACGTCGTCGACCAGCTCGACGCGCAGCGAGGCACCCCGGGGCGGCGTCGCGTTCCATTCCGGCGCCGGGTTGTCCAGGATGTCGCGGATGCGCATCGGCGTCGCGGCGGGCGGCGCGCTGGTGCGGAACTCGCGCTCCGACCAGGCGCTCCACTCGGCATCGGGATCGCCGCTGTCGTCGCGATGCCGGACGCGGAGGCGATATTCGCGGTTCGGGTGCAGCTCGCGGCGCATTGCGGCGAACACGCCGTCGGCCATGTGGATGTGCAGCCGCGCGGCACCGGTCGCACACTCCGCGCGCCAGGCCACGTCCTCTTCGGGAGTGACGATTTCCCAGTCGCTGCAGCGGTGACCGTCGCCGTCCGCGTCCGCGAACGGCGACGTGACCATGTGCACGTCCCCCGGAGCGACGACGTCGCGATCGTGCTCCGGCTCCAGGATCACCGGCGCAACGGGAGACGTGGACGCAAACATGGCCGCGCTGAAAAACAGCGGCGCGAGGCCCAGACGACGAAAACTCACTTTGCGAGCAGTGTAGGACAAGCGGTGCTGCGCGATGGCCATGTTCTGGCCTCTACACGATGAGCCGCTTGCGCACCGCGTACAGCACGATCTCGGCGGTGCTGTGGAGGTTGAGCTTCTGCATCAGGTTCGCGCGGTGTGTTTCGATCGTGGAGACGCCGACGTCGAGCAGCACGGCCACCTCCTTGTTCGCTCTTCCCTCCGCCAGTGCCTGCAGCACTTCCTTCTCGCGATCGGTGAGCAGGTCGTACGAGTCCGTGAGGCCGCGCTCCTGCAACTGCTGCATGTACTCCTCGGCCAACACGCCGCTCACGGCGGGGGAGAAGAACGACTTCCCGGCTGCCACCGCACGGATGGCGGGCAGGAGGTCTTCGTCCGTCGCGTCCTTGAGCAGGTACCCGCGCGCGCCGGCGTTGATCGCACGCATCACGTACGACTCGTCGAGGTGCATGCTCAGCATGATCGACCGCGGGGCCTGCTGCATCTTCTGGGTGCGGGCGGCGACGTCGATCCCGTTCAGCTTCGGCATCGCCACGTCCAGGATCAACAGGTCGGGATGATGTTCCTCGCAGAGGCGCAGCGCCTCCAGCCCGTCCGCGGCCTCGGCCACGACTTCGACCATATCGTCGGTCTCGAGCAGCGCCCGCATCCCGCGGCGCACGATGGAATGATCGTCAGCCAGCAGCACGCGCAAGCTCGGCCTCCTCGATCGGTGTGGTGACGGGCAGCGTCACGTGCAGTTCGGTCCCGTGCGGCTGGCGCGATGCAATTCTGAACGCGCCGTGCAGCTCGCGGACGCGCTCTTCGATCCCGAGCAGTCCCACCCCGCGGGTGCGCGCCGGATCGATCCCGGCCCCGTCGTCGCTGACGAGCAGGTCCAGCGTGTTCGCGTCGACGTGTACGCGGATCTCGATGCGGTTCGCGTGGGCGTGCCGCGCGCAGTTCGTGAGCGCCTCCTGCACGATCCGGTAGACGCAGGTGCGGTACTGATCGGGCAGCGCGTCGAGGTCTCCGCCGAGGGACAGGCCGACCGGGATGGCGTAGCGGCGGCGGAAGTCGCGCACGTGCCACTCCAGCGCGGGCTGCAGGCCGAAGTCGTCGAGCATGCTCGGGCGGAGCCCCATGACCAGGTCGCGGACCGAGCGGAGGATGGTGTCGAGCAGCCGTTTCGCCTCGCCGATGGCCTGCCCGAGCACGAGGTCGGATCCGCCGCGGGCGCGGTCGGCCTTGCCGATCTCCATGCGCAACGCGGTGAGCATCTGCCCGACGTGGTCGTGCAGCTCGCGCGTGAGCTTCTTCCGCTCTTCCTCCTGCGTGGCTACGAGCTGCTGGGACAGGAGCCGCATCTCGTGCTCGGCCCGTTCGGCGTGCGCACGCTGGAGGTCGGAGCGGCGCTCCAGTCCGCGCAGCCGCAGGACGGCCACCAGCGCGATCACGAAGCCGAGCAGGAGCGTGCGCCAGAGACGGCGATCGAGGTCGTCGCGGAAGCCGCTCAGCCGCCGCGTCACCTCGGCGCGCTGCGCCGCCAGGTTCGCGTTGTTCAACTGCTCGATGTCCACCGTGATGGCCAGGACCGCCTCGCGGCGGGGCAGGACTTCGCGGCGCAGGAAGCGCGCGCTGCGCACGATCTTCTCGTACAGCGACCATTCGAAGAGCGGCTCGAAGGCCTGCCAGTACTGGTCGAGCTCCGCCTGCAGGTTGTCCATGCGCGGCGCGGCGTCCGGCGGCAGGAGCGCACGCAGCTCTTTCACCGTGGCGGCGTGGTTCTGCCGCAGCTCGGTCAGGTGCTGCCGGTACTCCGGTCCTTCCTCCCGGTCGGTATCGAGGAGGTAGTCACGGATGTAGATGCCGGAAAGGTGCACGTCGCCGCGCAGGCGCCGCAGCTTGTTCTCCACCTGGCGGTGATGGGTGTTCAGCTGGTCGAGCTGCGCGTAGATCTCCTCGGCTTTTCGCGACGTCGTGGCGACAGAGGTGTAGATCAGGAGCAGCAGTCCGCCGAGCGCGGCCGCCGCGACGGGCCACGTCCTGAAGAATCTCCGCTGCCATGAACCGGGAAATTGCATTCGCTCCCATCCATCAACCCGCGCGTCAGATCATCACTTCCTCGCGGATGAGACGGAAGAGCTCGCGAAACGAGCCAACCACGGTCACGCCGGGAGGCGGAACGCGCTCGTTGCTGGCCAGGAAGAGCGCACGCCCCCGCTCCGCAGCGAAGCGCAGCGGCCCGAAATCGGTGATGTCGTCGCCGGCATAGACCACTCGCGCGGCGCCGGTGGCGTGAGTGAGCCACCGCAAGGCTTCTTCTTTCCCGCTGCCTGCCGAGCGTGCCTCGACGACGCAACGCCCCTCGATCAGGTCGAGCTGCGCTTCCCTGGCCCAGGCCCGGAACATGTCGGCGACCGGCTCGATCGCTTCGTACGGGATGCCGCGCCAGTGGAGCGCGACCGCGTGCTTCTTCGACTCGACGCGCAGGCCGCTCGCCGCGATCTCGCGTTGCAGCTCCGCGCCGAAGGCGAAGGAAAGCGGCGGCGCGTCGCGCACGAGCTGTCCCCCCGGCGCATGGATCTCCAGGCCATGCGAGGCGATGATGTAGGCGCCGGGTGTGTTGACGCGATGCGTGAGATCGCCGGCATCGCGGCCGGAGACGATCGCCACGACCACCCCCTCGACCTGCGTCGTTTCGGCGAGCAGGGCCGCCGCGCCGCGATCGAGCCGCACCTGTCCCGGGTCTTCACAGATCGGCGCGAGCGTGCCGTCGAAATCGAACGCGAGCAGCGTGGTGCCGGCCGTCATCGCGCCTGTCCTCATCGAGCTACGACCTCGCGCGGACGTTCCGCGTGGAGTGCGCCGAGGAACTGGCGGTGCGGCCAGTACCGGGCGCCGGCTTGACGGATCTCGCGCATGTCGGTCAGCAGTTTCTCGGACCAGTCGTAGATCGAATGGGAGGCGATCTGCTCCCGCATCCGCCCCATGCGTGCACGGCGCTCAGCGAGCGGCATCCGGATCGCGCGGAGGATCGACTGCGCAACCTGCTGCGTATCGTACGGATTGACCAGCAGCGCGCCGTCGAGCTCCTTCGCCGCGCCGGCGAACACGCTCAGGACGAGCGCCCCGTCGCCGTCTTCGCACGCGGCTGCGTACTCCTTGGCCACCAGGTTCATCCCGTCGTGCAGCGGCGTGACGAGAGCGCTGTCCGCCATCGCGTAGTACTGCCGCACCTCCTCGGGCGAGAACGTGCGCATCTGCAACTGGATCGGCTTCCACGCCGCGGTCCCGAAACGCACGTTGACGCGATCCACCGCCTCCTCCAGGTCGGCCGCCAGTTGCTGGTACTTGCGGATCCGCGTGCGGGTCGGCGAGGCCAGCTGCACGAGCACGTATCTGCCGGCCAGCGACGGATTGTCTTCGAGCAGTTGCTCGACCGCGTGCACCCGTTCGAGCAGGCCCTTGGTGTAGTCGGCACGGTCGACGCCGACGCTCACGTGCGCCGCCGCCGGGATCGCCAGCGCGCGGCGCAGGGCCGCGCCGGCGGTGCGCGCGGCCGCGGGATACGGCCATTCGACGCTGATCGGATACGGCCGGACCCGCGTTTCGCGGCCGCCGTACGAGACCGACATCTCCTCGAGATTCACGCGGCACTCGAGGTAGCGCTGGACCGTTTCGAGAAAGTTGAGGCAGTACTGGCGCGTGTGGAATCCGATCACGTCGGCTCCGAGCATCCCTTCCAGCAGCGTTTCCTTCCACGGACAGATCCCGACTACCTCCGCGTTCGGCCAGGGGATGTGCCAGAAGAGGCTCGTCACGACGTGCGGCGCCCGCTCGCGCACCAGCCGCGGCACGAGCGCGAAGTGGTAGTCCTGGATGAGCAGCAGGCCGTCCGCGCCCGTCTCCTCGACCGCCGCACGCGCGAACGTCTCGTTGACCGCCTGATAGGCCTGCCAGTCGGGACCGCGGAACGACGGCTGCGTGTACGCGGTGTGGCAGAGCGGCCAGAGCCCCTCGTTCGCGAATCCTGAGTAGTACCGCTCGTACTCCTCCTCCTCGATCCACAGCCGGCGCAACGTGTACTCCGGCGCGTCAGGCGGCACGGCCACACGGCCCATCGCATCCGAATACGCGCGATCGGCCGAACCGCCGGCGTGCGCGAGCCACGTCCCGCCACAGGCGCGCAGGATCGGCTCGATCCCGGTGACGAGGCCGCTCGCCGGACGCTCGACGACGGCAGTGCCATCCGGCCGCCATTCATGCGCATACGGCTCCCGGTTGGCGATCACGACCAGCCCGCCGGCCGGCATTCCGCCCCCGGCCAGCGCCCGCAGCCGCTCCGCGCCATGTTCCCCTCTCGACATTCGACCCTCCTTCCCAACGATCCGCATCTTGGGACGCGGTCCGATCGATGTACATCCGGTGTTCAGGGGAGGGGGAGGCTGGATTGAGGATGAAGGATTGAGGATTGAGGAGAGGAGGAGGGATGCCGCTCTCCTCAATCCTTCATCCTCAATCCTCAATCCTCCCCCTCTCCCCCCTTTACCGGATGGGAAAGACCGGCCCATTCCGCCTACCGTGCAGCACATGGAAACGCAAAAGCGCACGGCGGTCCGCATCCGCCCGAAGACGCGAGCCGGAGCGGCACATCGCGCGGCTGTATTCACCTCGATCGACGGGACGCTGCTCGACGACCGCACGTTCACCCCCGGTGCGAGCCGGACGGCCGTTCGCCGGCTCCTCGCGGCGGGTGTACCGGTGATCCCCGTCTCCGTCATGACGCTCGACGAGATCGCACCGATCGCGGCGGAGCTGGGACTCCAGCACGCGATGATCGTGGAAGCCGGCGGAGCGATCGCCCGCTGGACCGCGAACGGCTGGGAAGTCGAGGCCTGCGGCCCGCCTGCCGAGACGCTGCTCGACGTGGTGCTCGACATCGAGAACCGCTCCGGCGCCAGCCTGCTGGTCTACTCCGCGCTGCCGGAAAGTGAAGCGGCGCGCCTCTCCGGCCGCTCGGGAGAGATGCTGCAGGCCTCGACGCACCGCTGCTACAGCGAGCCGTTCGTCATCGAGAGCGGTGAGCTCGAGGACGTCAGGCGCGCTGCCGCCGAGATCGGCTTCTCCGTCCGCCGCGGCCGCCGTTTCCTCCATCTGTGCCGCGCTTTCGACGAAGGAGAAGCGTTCACCCGCCTCCGGGCAGAGCTCCACTGCGACGTCGCGATCGGTGTAGGCGGAGCCGCCGTCGACGCCGAGTTCCTGACGCGCGCCGACATCGCGATCATCGTTCCGGGCCCGCACGGAGAGCCCGACGCCGACCTCGCGGCCAGCGTCCCGAACGCCCGTATCGCGCCCGCCCCCGGCCCCGCCGGCTGGGCGGCGGCCGTGAACGATGTCTGGCGAAGCCTCGGCACTACGAAGCAGGACGCGCGCGGCGCGTGATGCCTACAGCGTCCGGATCTCGTCCATGACCCGCGCCACCACCCGGTCGCAGCGCTGTGCGCCGAACTCGAAGATTGAATGCAGGCCCACGCCGGCGCGGCGGTACAGGGCGTCGCGCAGCATCGCCCGTGCGCGGTGCAACCGCGTCTTCACGACGTCCGTGCTGAGCTCCAGGCACGCGGCGGTCTCCTCGGTGCTGAGCCCTTCCACTTCCCGCAGCAGGAGCACCGAACGGTAGGCTTCCGGCAGCGCGGCTACTTCCGCTTCGACGTGCTGCATCAGGTCGGCGGCGACGGCGCGGGCTTCCGGATCGGGACCCGGCTCGGGAAAGTCGTTCATGGTGTTGTCTCCCCGCAGCTCCGGCACGACGTGCAGGAGGGCCACGGTCTTTCTGCTCCGGGCGGCTGCCTCGCGGAGCGCGATCTTCGTCAGCCACGTCGCGAACCCCGACCGACCTTCGAACTGGTGCAGGGAGCGGTACGCGCTGACGTACGCCTGCTGCATCACGTCCTCGGTGTCGTCCTGATTGCGGAGCACCGCGCGCACGGCGCGGTAGATCCGCTGGTTGTAGCGCCTGAGCAGCAGCTCGAACAGCTCCCGCTCGCCGGACACGACCCGGCGGACGATCTCTTCGTCGCTGATCTCGGCGGGCAACGCAACCACGGGCACGGCGTTCATGGCGTCATTCTCCATCTCTCCCGATGCATTAGAGGACGCGCCGCGCAAAAGGTGACAGCACGGAAAGCTGTCACCAATCGGCCCGCCGTCTCCTCTAAGCAGGACAAGGAGGCAGTCACCAATGAATCCGCATCTCGAACTTCCCTTCAGGGCACTCCGCATCGGACTCGGCCTCGGCGCCTTTCTGGCCGGTGTCGACAAGTTCTTCAACATCCTCGCAAACTGGGAGATGTATCTCAGCCCGCTCGCTACCAACCTCGTGCCCGTTTCCTCCGCCACGTTCATGCGCGGCGTCGGCGTCATCGAGATGATCGCCGGCGTGGTGATCCTGGCGGGCTTCACGCGCCTCGGCGGTTACGTCGTGGCGGGCTGGCTGCTGGCCATCGCCGCGAGCCTGGTCACGACCGGCGTGTTCTACGACCTCGCCGTCCGCGACGTCGAGATCGCCATCGCCGCCTTCACGCTGGCGCGCCTGAGCGAGGTGCGCGTCCATGCGGCGCAGCGAGTTCCAGTCACCGCCATGCCGCAGCAATCCGCTGCCTGATCACCACAACAGGAGAATTGAAGAACGCATGGACTCAGCCATTCAACAGATTCGCGGGATCGAGCACATCAGCACGAGCGAAGCAGAGCAGGCCGTGCATGCCCTGCTGCGCCTGGTGGGGGAGGACCCTCAGCGCGACGGCTTGCGCGATACGCCGTCGCGCGTGGTCAAGGCGCTGCTGGAGATGACCGCGGGCTACGACGAGTCGCCCGCGGACATCCTCTCGAAGACGTTCGCGGAGCACTCCGACGAGCTGATCGTGTTGCGCGGCATCGATTTTCACTCGATCTGCGAGCATCACCTGCTGCCGTTCCAGGGGGTGGCGCACGTCGGCTACCTGCCGGGGAAGGTGGTGGGGATCAGCAAGCTCGCGCGCCTCGTGCACTGCTTCGCCCGCCGCCTGCAGATTCAGGAGCGGATGACGCAGCAGGTCGCGCATGCAGTGGAGACGTACCTGGAAGCGCGCGGCGTCGGCGTGATCATCGCGGCACACCATCTCTGCATGGGCTGCCGCGGGGTCAGGCTGCCGGCCACGCAGCTGGTGACCTCCGCGATGCTTGGTACGCTGCGCAACAGCGCGGAGACCCGCTCCGAGTTTCTGCGCCTGTGCGGAACGACGTAGGAGGATCGAACGTGACGACGGAGACGGTCAGTGGTCCCGATCTGCAGGAAGGTGTCCGAATCACGGACATTCCGGATGGCGGCATGCTCGCGGGTCATGTCGGTCACGACCCGGTCCTGCTCGCCCGCAAGGGCGATGAGCTCTTCGCGCTCGACGCGTTCTGCTCGCACTACCACGGGCCGCTCGCGGACGGTCTCGTGGTCGGGGAGACGATCCGCTGTCCGTGGCATCACGCCTGTTTCGAGCTGCGCACCGGCAGGGCCGCGGGTGCGCCGGCCATGCGTCCGCTGCGGGTCTTCACGACCGTCCGGAGCGGCGAGGTCGTCCGCGTCCTCGCGGACGCGCGCGTCGTCGCGAATCCGGTGTCCACGGCGGCCACCGATCCGGCGCACATCGTCATCGTCGGCGCCGGCGCGGCCGGGTCGTTTGCGGCGGCAGAGCTGCGCCGCATCGGCTTCGGCGGACGAGTCACGCTGCTCACGTCCGAGGAGCGGCTTCCGTACGACAAGCCCAACCTGTCGAAGGACTACCTGGCCGGACGCGCGCCGGCGGAGTGGATTCCGCTTCGCGACCAGCCTGATTACGCGAGCGACCGGATCGAGCTTCGCCTGCGCACGACGGTCGAGAGCATCGATCCCGCGCGCGCCGAAGTCCAGCTGGCGTCGGGGGAGCGGATCGGATTCGATCGCCTAATCCTCGCGACCGGTGCGAGGCCGCGGCAGCTCGACGTGCCGGCCGCGCCCGGCGTGCGCATCCACTACCTGCGCACCTGGGGCGACGCCGACGGACTCCGCGCCGTCGCCGGCTCGCAGGGCCGCGCGGTGATCGTCGGCGCGAGCTTCATCGGCCTCGAGACGGCCGCGTCGTTGCGCGAGCGCGGCCTGGACGTCACCGTGGTCGGCACCGAGGAGCGGCCGCTCGAGCGAGTGCTCGGGCGCGAGATCGGCGACTTCGTGCGCCAGACCCATGAATCCCACGGCGTTCGCTTCCGCCTCGGCCGCCGGCCGGTGGAGCTCCGGGTGGACGGAGTGGTGCTCGACGACGGCAGCACCGAGCCCTGCGATCTCGTCGTCGCCGGCATCGGCGTCGAGCCCGACGTCACCCTGGCCGAGGGCGCGGGACTGGCGGTCGATCGCGGCATCGTCGTCGACGAGCATCTGCAGACGGGCGCGCCGAACGTCTTCGCGGCCGGGGACGCGGCGAGGTTTCCGAACGTGCGCAGCGGCAGGTCGATTCGCGTCGAGCACTGGGCCGCTGCCGGACGGCAGGGACAGGTGGCCGCGCGCAATGCCATGGGGCGGCGCGAGCGCTTTACCGGCGTCCCCTTCTTCTGGAGCCAGCACTACGACCTCGTCTTCGCCTACGTCGGAAACGCCGAGCGTGCCGATGATGCGGAGCTGTTCGGGTCGCTCGCCGCCGGCAGTGCCGCGGTGGTGTACCGCGACGGCAGCCGCGTCGCGGCGGTGGCGACGTTGTTCCGCGACGACGTGAGTCTGGCCGTCGAAGCGGCGATGGAGCGCAACGCGGACGACGAGGCGATCCTCGAACTCGTCCGCCGCGCGTTCTGAATCACACTCGTTGTGGCAGCGCCTTCGCAGTGGGAGGTCTCCTGTAAGTTGCAAATAATCTAATCAGGAGACCTTCCATGCCACGCATTCGCGCGGGCTTTTTCCTCTCGTTTCTCCTCCTTCTTCCCTCCACCCTTTACGCCACCACTTACTACGTTGCCACGAACGGGCTCGACACGAACGCCGGGACGATCGCGGCGCCTTTCCGGACCATCAATCAGGCGCAGTCGCCGGCCACCGCGGGCGATACGATCTACGTTCGCGGCGGGATCTATAACGAGCGTTTCGTCATCTGGGAGAGCGGCACCTCCAGCGCGCGTTTGACCATCGCCGCGTATCCCGGCGAGCACGCGATCATCGACGGCACGGGGACCTCGGCAAGCACGTCGCTCGTGTCGCTCGGGAGCGATTACGTCGACTTCAGCGGGTTCGAAGTGCGCAACTCCACCGACTACGGCATCGTCTGCTGGGGCTGCACGAATACCCGCATCGTGAACAACCGCGTGCATAGCTCGAAACGGGGTGCGATCTACGTCGGTGACGATACTTTCGGCGCCGCGCACGACGTGCTCGTGGCCGGCAACAACGTCTACAACAACGTGCTCGAGAACGAAGCACGGACGTGGACCAGCGGCTGGGCACAGGCCATCAGCATCCATCGCGGCAACAACGTGACCGTGCGCGAGAACGTCGTCTACCGCAACTACAGCGAAGGCATCGCCTTCATCATGACGGACAACAGCGTGGCCGCCGCGAACGAGCTGTTCGACAACTGGGCGGTCGGCATCTACCTCGACAACGCGCAGAGCGTCAAAGTGGACGGCAACCTGGTCTATTCGACCGGCAACGCGCGCTACTACCGCAACTCCAAGCCGTCGTTCGGCATCATGATGGCGAACGAGGACTACGGCTCCGAGGCCAACGTTTCGAACGGCAATCACATCATCAACAACGTGATCGTGCGGCAGCAGTGGGGGCTCGCCTTCTTCGTCGAAGACACCGGCGGCATGACCAACTGCTACATCGCCAACAACACGGTCTATGCGACCGACGACATCTCCGGCACGGGCACGTACATGCTGTTCATCGAGGCCGATGCGGCACACAGCGGGAACCTGGTCGAGAACAACATCTTCGCCCGCTCGTCCAGCTCGACGGTGACCATGACCAACGTCACCGGCACCGGCGTCACGTATCGCAACAACTTCTGGACGGTGAATCCCGGCGCGCCTGCATACAGCTCGACGACCGACGCCATCAGCACGAGCGCGCAGTTCGTGAACCCCGGCGGCGTGAATGCCGAGGATTACCGCCTCCTCTCCACCTCCGCCGCCATCAACACCGGGCGGACGCTGACCTACGTCACGAACGACTACTGGCGCCGCGCTCGCGGCACGACGTACGAGATGGGGGCCTGGACGTACTGACGATCCGACCCACCCACCCCGTCATCCCGAGCGTCGAGCGAGGGACCTGGGTGGGTGGGGGAGGCGCAGAATGGGCGTCCCGGAGTATTCGACCTTCCGAACGGCTTTACTCCTGTACATGGAACCCTACCGGAGAATGGAAGTGCGACCTGCAGCGCGGACCCTGTACCGGCAGCCGAGCTTCGGCCGGAGGATCCTCAGGAACCTCGGACCCTTCTTCTCTTCGTCGCAAGCGCAGCGCCTGCAGCCGGAGCGGCGGAGCGGCATGCGCATCCTCACGCTCAAGAACGCGGCTTGGTTCACGCTGACGGCGGTCGTGCTCTTCCTGATCTTTTCGTCCTACATGGAGCGGCGTTCGCGCGGTTCGTCGAACTATGGCCGGCTTTACGACGAGCGGATCGACGCGACGCAAAAGGCATCACCGACCACCACCGACACGGCTCCGCGGCACTGATATGCCGAACCGTGTCGTTTTCGACGAGGCAGCTCCCTCCCGCGTCGTCGAGCGGCGGTCGGCCGAGCGCCTCCTCCAGGAACGCATTCTCGTGCTCGCTCCCACGGGTGACGATGCCGGCCTCGTTTCGGAGATCCTGCTCCGCCGCGGCCTGAACGTGGACGTCGTGGCCGGTGCCGGTGCGCTCGCGGAAGAGATTCACCGCGGAGCGGCCGTGGTGCTGGTCGCCTCGGAAGCGTTGGACGAGGCAGGATCGGGGCTGGTGCTGCAACAGGCACTGGAGCGGCAGGAGCCGTGGTCGGAGATGCCGGTCATCCTCTTCGGCGGAGACGTCGAGGACGCGGCCTCAGGCGCCACGGAGTTGCTCGGGACGCGCGCGCAGATCGTCCTGCTCGAACGCCCTCTCGGCATCGCAACGTTCGTGACGGCGACCGAGGCGGCGCTCCGCAGCCGGCGGCGGCAGTACGAGGTGAAACGGCTCCTCGACGCACTGGCCGAATCGGCCGCGCAGATCGCGCATGCTACCGAGGCGGCGACGCGCGCGAAAGACGAGTTCCTCGCCACGCTCGGCCACGAGCTCCGCTCCCCCATGGCGGCCATCCGCGGCTGGATCCAGCTCCTGCAGGAGGACGCGCTCGGTGCCGAAGACGCGGCCGCCGCGCTTTCGATGATCGACTCGAGCACCAAAGTGCAGGCGCGCATCATCGAAGACCTCATGGACGTGTCGCGCATCATGGCCGGCAAGGTGATGATCGAGCCGTCGCGCATCGCGCTCGCGCCGGTCGTCGAACGGGTCGTCACTACCTTCCAGACGTCGGCTGTGCTGGAGGGAATCGAACTCACCGCCGACATCAGCTCCGAGCCGCTGTTCGCGTGGGCCGATGAGACGCGGCTGCAGCAGGTGGGCTGGAATCTCATCTCCAACGCGATCAAGTTCACGCCGCGCGGAGGCTCTGTCCACGTGACGCTCGCGCGGGAGAACGGCGCTGCCGTGATTCGTGTGCGCGACACCGGCAAGGGCATATCGCCCGAGCTGCTGCCGCACGTCTTCGAGCGGTATCGCCAGGAAGAAGGCGACGAGCAGAAATCGCACAAGGGCCTCGGGCTCGGCCTGGCCATCGTGCGTCATCTCGTCGAGAGCCACGGCGGAACCATCCAGGCGTTCAGCGACGGTGCAGGGAAGGGCGCGGAGCTCGTCGCGTCGCTGCCGCTGGTGGATTGACCCGTCAGACTTCGGTCGGGTCCGCCTTCGCGTGGGGCGCCGGAGTCTCGGCGGACTGCATGCCGGAGAGAATGCCGCGGAACTCCTCGAGCACCGCTCCCACGCGCACTCCTTTCGAGGTGAGCTTGTAGTCGCGCACCGTCTGCTCGTGAGCGCTGGTGCGCTTCTTGAGCATCGAGACGGCGCGTCCGAACGCACCGCGGGTCTCGTAGTAGCGCAACAGGATCACCGCGTCGGCCAGGTAGCTGACGTCGACCGGTGAGGAGACGTGGCCGAGCGCGCCGTGCTGCGACACGATCAGGATGGTGGTTACGCCGGCGCCGGTCAGGTAGCTGAGCAACTCGTGCAGGTGGAGCGTCAGGTAGTGCTCTTCCGGCATGGCGTTGAAGTAGCCGTTGAGGCTGTCGATGACGACGATCGAGCTCTTTTCCTTCTCGACCGCGCTCCGGACGACGTACGCGAACTCGCCGGCCGACATCTCGGCCGGGTCGATCTGCTGCACCATGAGACTGCCGGACTCGAGGAGTTTCGGCAGGTCGAAGCCCAGCGACGCCGCTCGCTTGAGGAAGATGGAACGGTGCTCTTCGAAGATGAAGAAGGCTACCCGGTCGCCGGCGGCCGCGGCGGTCGTGACGAACTGCAGCGCCAGCGACGACTTCCCGACGCCTGCCGGCCCCATGATCATCGTGGTCGAAGCGCGTTCCAGTCCGCCGCCGACCAGCGTATCGATCTCGCCGATGCCGCTGTGTACCTCTCCCTCGCTGCGGCTGTCGCGGTATTCGCCGGCCGTCAGGCGCGGAAAGACCGTCAGCCCTCCCTTTGCGATCGTGAAGTCGTGGTAGCCGCCTCGGAACGCGACGCCGCGCATCTTCACGACCTCCAGGCTGCGCTTGGTATTGCCGTACGTGGGAGCGGAGACGGTGAGGACGATCACCCCCTCGGCCAGGCCCTGCACTTCCGACTCGCGCGACGCGACGGAACGGTCGTCCAGCACGAGACCGGTGATGCGGCGCTCGCGGAAGAACTCCTTCAGCGTGAGCAGCTGCTTTCTGTAGCGGAGCACGCTTTCGGAGAGGAGCCGGATCTCTCCGAGCGAATCGATCACCACGCGATCGGGCTGGCGTGCGTCGATGGCGTCGAGGATGGCCCGCACCGTCTTCCCGAGCTCGATCTCCGCCGGGCGGAAGATCGTCGTGTCACTCCCGTTCGCCGTCTGAAACTGCTCGTGTACGTCGATGCCGGCCAGATCCCAGCCGTGAGAGCGGGCCACGCGCTCGAGGTCGCGCGTGGAGGAGGAGAGCGTCACGTAAAGCGTTTTCTCGCCGCGGCGGACGCCCTCGAGCAGGAACTGGGTCGAGAGGGTCGTCTTCCCCGCGCCGGGGTCACCCTGGATGAAGTACATCTGGTGCTTCGGTAAGCCGCCTCGCAGGACTTCATCGAGGCCGGCGATCCCGGTGGGGGCGAGCTCGTCAGCCATTCTTTGTCTTCCTTTCGACTTCGATCTCGCCACGTGTCCGCGGGACGCCGGGCGCTCAGGTGGCGCGGTGGAAGATGTCGCTGCCGGGCAGCAGATTCACGGCAAAGACGGTGTCGTCGGCTCTCGCCGTGGCGACGGCCTGAAAGCCGGGGAACTTCTGCACCTCGCCGACGAGCGTAGCCGATGCGCTCAACAGGAATCCTTCCAGCGCCGCGTCGACGCTGTCGGCTTCGACGATGTGGTACTGAGGATGCCGCGGCGGCTCATCGGCCCGCGGCGTGGTCAGGAAGATCTGCTCGATGGTGAAGCGCACGAGCAGGGAAGATGCAAATGCTGTGCGGACCACCGGATGATGCTCATCCGGTGGTCCGTATTCGCTAAATCGGGGCGACCGCAATCGCCAGCTTCCCTGATTCCTGCCCCAGCCTGCGGTAGCTTTCGAACTGCGCTTCGTCGTACCAGAGATCGAACGTGTTCTGCTGCGGGAAGTCCCTGTTGAGGAACCCGTACTGCTGGACGTCGACCGGCTCACCGCCGGCGAGATTCGGCTTCACGATGACCAGGGTTCCGACCATTTCGTCCGCGGTGAGGCCGAGCGCGCGCGCGTGGTCGGGACCGTAATGGATCTCCCCGACGACGACGTGCGTACCCGGCGGGCGGCTGCGCAACGGTGCGATGTCGAGATTGGTGATCTCGGTCCCGAAGTCGATCCGGACCTTGCGGATCAGGTTCCCGAGATCGTCGAGCGTGGCGTCGGGGTCGGCGCCGCATTCGCCGGCGACGATCACGCTGCAGCCGCGCTGGATCAGCGAGTAGACGCCGGTGTTCTCATAATGCCCGCCGTCGCTCAGGTTGCAGTACGGCAGGAGATCCGTGGTCTGCGAGACGAGCTCCTGAAGCGTGTAGACCGGCCAGAGCCGGGCCGCGCCGCTGCGCCAGTAGCTCAGGCTCGGCGTCGGCGCCCAATAGCCGAGGCGGATGTTGAAGAGCGTCATCAGCGCGGAGAGCGCGGCGGACGGGCTCTGTGCTCCCATGGTCGGGCTGGCGGCGGCGCCCGAGACCGCGACCGCCGTCCCGAGTGAGATCGAGCCGCATGAATATTCGTCGGTCGGGCGGTAGCCGGTGCGGCTGGAGCCGCAGAAGCGTTTCGACATCAGGAACGAATCCGAGGCTCGCGCCTGCGTGGAGAGGTCGCTCCCGCCGACGAGATTCAGCATCGTGTTGATCAGGTGGTAGGGCGCCCCCCGCTCGGTGTTCCTGAGCTGCGTGAGGAGCATGTCGTCACCCGGCACCGCGTCCGTGATGTCGGCATCTTTCGCCTTGCCGCGGAGCACGTTCGAGGCACCCATGTAGGCGCGGATGAGGCGCGCCTTGTAGAACCCGTGCATGGTGAGGAGGTTCGGATCGGAGAGCCAGCCGAGGGCGAGCACCCAGCCGAGGATCGTGGCGATCAGGCCCACCAGCGTCAGCGCATCCGAACCCTTGTCGCCCGCGCCGATCGCCGCGCCGACGAGCACGAAGATCGTGCAGCCGATCACGGTCAGTGCGATCGAGCGCGTGTTCGCGCCCCGCCCCTGCCAGAGCTCGAACAGCAGCAGGACCAGCGTGGCGAGGATTCCTGCCAGGACGAACTGCGGGAGGTGCCGGTCGGACAGGTTGTACGCGGCTGGGTCGACCTTCCGGTAAATCCAGACCGCGACGAACGCCAGCAGCAGCGCATACCAGACGATCCAGATCCGGCGCCGCAGGATGGCGCGGAAGAACAGGGCCAGCGACAGAAGTCCCAGCGAGATCGCGCCCGTAGGGACGAGACGATCCTTGAGCGCCTCGGGCGCGATCTTCCAGGCCGCGGCGACCACCGCGAGCCACACCCCGATCACGAGCAGGCTCTTCCACTTCTGCGGCGGCCGGAACTCGTACAGTGCGAACGCGAGAAACAGGAACCCTGAAACGAGCGCGCCGCGGGTGGCGAACTGCACGAGGTCGGGATCGGCGGACACGGTCAGGTAGAGCTCGTGGCCGATCCACGACAGGACGACGCCGAGCACGAGGAGCAGCAGGGGCGGTGCGATCGCGAACGCGACCCGCTGCAACAGCGGCGGCTTCTTCGGCGCTTTGTCGGTGTCGCCGCCGCCGGTCGGCGCGGCCTTCCATGCCGTGTAGAGCGAGCTGACCGCGGCCAGAGCGAATGCGCCCCATCCTCCGGCCTGCGCCGCGGCGTTGTTGCCCTTCTCGATGAGGAACTCGAAGATCTTGTAGCCGAAACCGGCGAAGAGAAAGATCGCCAGGCTGAACGCGGCGTACGACAGCGTTTTCGTCTGCAGGACGACCACCCGGTTGCGCCAGAAATCGCGGTCGCGCCACCGCGCGCCATGCACGAATTTCCACCAGACCAGCCGCGCGATCACGTAGACCAGCCAGAAGCCGAGCGCCGCATAGACCGGCGTGGGGATGTCGGTGATGTAGCGGACGCCGAGGATGATCAGGAGGAAGACCGTCAGCGCCAGAAACGCCACCGTGCTCATGATCGCGACGAGCTTGTCGCCGAAGGTCTGCCACCGGCGGCTGAACAGCATCCAGAAAAAAACGGAGACGACACTGCCGATGAAGAGGAGTCCCGGAACCACGAGCACACGGCCGAGACGCTCGAGCGAGGTCGCCGGCTCGCCGCCCAGCGTGAACCACGTTTGCCCGATGACGATCGCGGCGAGCAGGATCGGCAGCAGGATCAGCCAGGTCAGGACGATGTTGCGGCTGATCACCGCGACCGCGCGCCACGTGTCGCCGCTGAGCAGTCCCTTGCGGGGCGTCATCACGTTCGAGAAGAGTCGCAGGTGATGGATCGGATCCTCGCCGGCCGTGATGGCGCTGTCCTTGATCTGCGGGCGGTCGACGTCCTTCCTGTCTTCCTGCTCCAGTTGCGCGCGCCGGTCGTCGCGCTCGCTCTCGATGTCTTCCGGCGGCGGGAAGATCTCTCCCGGCTTCCGGTCCGCACGTGAGAGCCAGGCGCTCCACCAGCCGCCGGTGTAACCGCCGCCGGAGACGGTGGAGAGGTAATCGAACGCTTTCAGTTTTCCCCCCGCGGCCAGGGCCTGCAGCAACCCGAGGTTGAAGGTCGCGCTGCGGACGCCGCCGCCGGAGAGCGCGAGGCCGACCATCCGCGGCGGCCGCCCATTCACCCGAGCCGGCGCGGTTCCGTGTGCCGCACGGCGGCGTTCGTCGACGTCGTCGTATTCCTTTGCGATGACCTGCGGAAAACGGATCCGCGGGGTGAAATCGAGCTCGTCACAGCGTTCTTCCGGGGCGGAATCAGTCACACGCATGGAGCACCTCTCGTACTAGGAGAGCCGCGAAGCGGGATTCCCCTACCGTCGAGATCGGCAACTTACTCCGCTGGTGCTTCGGCCCCCGCCACCGCCCGAGCCAGATCCTCCGGCTCCACCGGTTTGCGGATGAAGCCGGAGAAGCCGGCGGCGCGGACGCGTGCTTCTTCGTTTTCGCGGCCGAAGGCGGAGATGGCGATGACCGGGAGCTGCTGCGCGCCGGGGTCGGCGCGGAGCCAGCGGATGAACGCGTAGCCGTCTTCGTGGGGCATGGCGATGTCGCAGAGGATGACGTCGGGGAGCTCGGCGGTCACGCGTTCGACCGCCTGGCGCACCGACTCGGCGTCGCGGACCTGCGCGCCCCGGCGGCGGAGGACGGCGCTGATGTATTCGCGCACGTCGTGCTGGTCGTCGATCACCAGTACCGACAGGCCGTCCAGCGCCGGGCTGTCGCCCGAAACGCCGGGACTCTCGGGACGTTGCGGGGCAACGCGGCGCGGCGTGGCCGTCCTGTTTCGCAGGGCCGGCAGCTCGACGAGGAACATCGCCCCTTTGCCTTCCCCCTCGCTCTCCGCGGAGATCCGTCCGCCGTGCAGCTCGACGAGATAGCGGACGATCGACAGCCCCAGTCCGAGGCCGCCGTGCACGCGGGTGGTCGTGCTCTCCGCCTGGCGGAACGGCTCGAAGATGTGCGGGAGAAAGTCGGAGCGGATGCCGGCTCCGTTATCCCGCACCTCGATCGCGACGCTGCCGTTCCTGCGGGTGACGGTGAACCGCACTTCGCCCCCCTCCGGGGTGAACTTGATCGCGTTCGAGAGCAGGTTCCAGATCACCTGCTGCAGGCGGTTCGCATCGCCGAGGACCATCGTGTCGCCGCCCCCCACCTGCGCGGTGAGGCGAACGCCTTTCGCCTCGGCCGCGAGCCGCACCGTATCCACCGCCGCCGCGCCGACGGCGGAGACGTCGACGCGGTCGGACGCGATCTGCACCTTGCCGGTGGTGATGCGGGAGATGTCCAGCACGTCGTCGATCAACTGCGCCTGCGCCTGCGCGGAGCGGTTGATCGTCTCGATCGCACCGGCGCGCGTCTCCTCGTCCATGTCCGGCATCTGGAGCAGCCGCGACCAGCCGAGGATGGCCGTCAGCGGCGTGCGGAGCTCGTGGGAGAGCGTGGCGATGAACTCGTCCTTCCGGCGGTCGGCCTCCTTCAGGACCTCCTGGGCGCGCAGCTCGTCGGAGATGTCGCGGAACTCGAGCACCGCACCGCCGAGGCGGCCGGAGAGCGGCGCGAGGTGGCAGGAGACGGGGAACGACGTCCCGTCCTTGCGGATGAAGACGTCACGATGATCCTTGAGAGGGATCATCTCATCGCGTCCCTGCTCGATCGCGCAGTCCGCGAGCGCGTACGGCGTACCGTCGGCATGGTGGTGGTGGATCACGTCGTGAAGCGGCCGTTCGCGGATCTCGGCGAGCGTGAAGCCGGTCACCGCTTCGGCGGCCGGGTTCATGAACGTGGGGTAGCCGTGCTCGTCCATCATGAAGAGGCAGGAGGCGGCGTTGTCGGTGATGGTCTTGTTGAGCACCATCTGGTCGAGCAGCGCGAGGTTGGCGCGCTCCAGCTCGTCCGCCTGCCGCTCGACGATGCGCCGCGCGCGGACCTGCTCGGTCACGTCGTTGCCGTGCACGAAGATGCCGGTGATCGAGCCGTCGGCGGCGCGCATCGGCTGGTACACGAAGTCGGCATAGCGCTCATCGGCGCCGTCGCCGCGCTCGACGACCACGCGAAGCTCGCTGCCGATGAAAGGCTCGCCCGTCCGGTAGACGTTGTCGAGGAGCTCGAAGAAGCCCTGTCCCTCGACCTCCGGGAGCGCTTCGCGCACCGGCTTGCCGATCACGTCCCGCTTCTCGCCGATGAGCTGCATGTAGAGAGGATTCGCGATCTCGAAAACGTGGTCTGGTCCGCGCAGCGTGGCGATGAAGGCCGGCGCGCGCATGAAGATGTCGCGAAGGCCGAGCCGCTCGGCCTCCAGCGTCTGGCGCACCTGCGCCACGGCCAGCATGCTGCCGACGCGCGCCAGCAGCTCGCGCGCGCTGAACGGCTTCACCACGTAATCGTCGGCGCCTGCCTGCAGCCCTTCGACTCGGGCCTCCTCGCCGGCGCGCGCGGAAAGCATGATCACCGGGATGGCGGCGGTCTCGGGCGCGGCCCGCAGCTCGCGCAGCAGGCCGAAGCCGTCGAGGTTCGGCATCATCACGTCGGTGAGGACGAGGTCCGGCTTCTCTGCCCTGGTGGCGCGCAGCGCTTCGAGCCCGTCCGCGGCCGCGATGACGTCGTAGAACGGCAGCAGCAGCCGGTGTACGTAGTCGCGCATGTCGGCGTTGTCGTCGGCGAGCACGATCTTGCGGCGTTGCGTTGCCGTGGTCCCGCCGGCGACGAACGCCGCGTTGTCCTGCGAATCGAGGCCGGCGTCCGGCAGCCAGCGCAGCGCCTCCTCGACGTAAGACGTCGCGGCGACGTTCGTCGCGGCGAGCGTCCTTTCGGCGCCGACGCGGTCCTGCGGCAGGTGGTCGCTGCCGAGCGGCACCGTCACCTCGAAGGTGCTGCCTGCGCCTTCGCGACTCTCGACCGTGACCCTGCCGCCGTGCAGGCGCGCGAGCTCCTGCACGAGCGCCAGGCCGATGCCGGTGCCTTCAAGCGTGCGGCCGCGCGCGCCCTCGACCCGGTGGAAGCGGTTGAAGAGCTTCGGCACCTCGGCCGCCGGGATGCCGATGCCGGTGTCGCGGACCGAGAAGACGGCATGGCCGTCCTCCTTCCGCACCGACACCGCGATCTCCCCCTCCAGCGTGTACTTGAATGCGTTGGAGACGAGGTTGAGCACGATCTTCTCCCACATCTCGCGATCGACATACGCCCTCTCGCCGAGCGGCGGCGCGTCGATGAGCAGCCGCATGCCGGCTTTCTCGACCGCCGCGCGGAAGACGCTCGCCAGCTCCGCCGTGTATGCCGCGAGATCGACAGGTTCGTATGAGGCCTGCACGCGTCCCGCTTCGATGCGCGAGAAGTCGAGCAGCGTGTTCACGAGCTTCATCAGCCGCTGCCCGTTGCGGTGCATGACCGTCAGCAGCTCGCGGTTCTCCGGCAGCACCTCGTTCGCGGGTTTGGCGAGGATGTCCTCGAGCGGCCCGAGCATCAGCGTCAGCGGCGTGCGGAACTCGTGGCTGACGTTCGAGAAGAAGGCCGTCTTCGCGCGGTCGAGCTCCGCCAGCGACTCGGAGCGTTTCCGCTCGTCTTCGTACGCCTGGGCGTTGGCGATGCTGGCCGCGATCTGGGTGCCGACCAGGTCGACGAAGCGGCTGTAGCTGTCGTCGTAGAGCCGGAACGGATTCAGGCCGATGACCAGCACTCCGGACTGCCCTCCAGGCCCGGACGGTGCGATCGGCAGCATCGCGGCCTGCTCCGGCATCCGGTCCCACGCGCCGGTTGGCAACTCGCCGAATCGCGACGCGAGCTCGGTTACCAGTATGGGCTTCTGCGATTCGAGCGCGGCGCTGAACGGCCAAGGGCCGCCATCCAGGAGCGGGACGGCTCCCGGGGCGCCCGGGTGACCGGCGCCGATGCCTGCCGCTCCGGCGAGCACGAGCCGGTCCCGTTCGCGGTCGAGGAGATAGATCATGGCGAACGGGATGTCGCGAGGATTCGCGCTGAAGCTGGAGGCGCTGCGGACGCAGGCCTCGTCGAACGTGCGTGCGTCCGCGGTCGCCGAGGCGAGCTCCCGCAGGAGCGCGAGCTGCCGCTCGCCGATGATCCGCTGCGTGTCGTCCGTGTTGGCGCAGATGATCCCGCCCGTGCCTCCCTGGTCGTTCGGTACGGGGCTGTACGAGAACGTGTAGTACGTCTCCTCGGCGTACCCGTACCGCTCCATGATCAGCAGCAGCGCCTCGTCGTACGTCCCCTCGTTCGTCTGCATGGCCGTCGCGGCGCGGGGACCGACTTCGTCCCAGATCTCGCTCCAGACCACGGACGCCGGCTGGCCGAGCGCCGCCGGGTGCTTGCCGCCGGCGATCGACTTGTAGGCGTCGTTATAGAGGTTGATCAGCTCCTCTCCCCACCAGACGAACATCGGCTGCCGGGAGGTGAGGATGATCCGCACGCACGTCTTGAGGCTCTGCGGCCACTCGGACGGCGGGCCGAGCGACGTGGCGGACCAGTCGATCGCGCGCATCCTCGCGCCGAGCTCGCCTCCGCCGGAGAGAAAGTCAGCGGGCGCCGTGATGTCTTCGAGTGTTTCGCTATGCATCGGGGTCGGGGGCCGTTTCGGCCCCGGTTGAGCAAACGGAATGCCGTGACGGTCGTTCGTCGCGCAAATCCGACAGCCAAACGACCTACAATCAGCCGCCATGAGCGCCGTACCCGAGAAGCTGCCCGTCCATATCGCCGGCTCGCGCCTCGACCGGAAGCGTCACATCTGCGCGTTCTTCCACTCGAAAGAGGAGGAGTATCGCGTCCTGCTGCCGTATGTGACCGAGGGCTTCGACCACGGCGACAAGGCATTCCACATCGTCGATCCCGATCATCGCGACGTGCATCTCGCGCGGTTGCGCGAGGCGGGCGTCGACACGGAAACCGCCGCAGCGCGAGGCCAGCTCGAAGTGATGCCGTGGGAGAGTGCCTACCTTCGCGGCGACCGGTTCGACCAGCACGCGATGCTGGCGCTGATCGAGGAAGTGCTGCAAAAGGGGAGCGCGGATGGCTTTCCGCTGACCCGGCTGCTCGCGAACATGGAATGGGCGCTGCAGGACCGGCCGGGCGTCGAGCAGATCGTCGAGTACGAGACGCGCCTGAACTACGTCCTGCCAAAGTACGACGACGCCGTCACGTGAACGTACGATCTCGCCAGGTTTGGCGGGAACATCGTGCTGGACATCATGCGCACCCACCCGATGGTGATCATCGGAGGTGTGCTGCAGGAAAACCCGTTCTTCGTGCCCCCGGACGAGATGCTCGCGGAGCTGCGGCAGCGGCGCACGAACACGGCCTCATGACCGCGGAATGACCAACGATCTCGAGCGCGAGATTCAGACGCTGCGCCGCGCGCTGCGCGATGTGCTGGCCCTCAGTGCGCTTGCGTCGGTCTGGGCCGGCTACACGACCAGGCAGATCGCCAACAACCTGGTCGACGTCCTGATGCGCTCCGTCGGTTGCGACGCAATCCATCTCACCCTGCGCTCGCAGGTGGCGTTGGACGTCCGCCGCGTGCGCGATGAAGGCGAGGCGGAACTGCCGCGGTACCTGGCGGAGATCGCTGCCGCGCCGCCGCGCAACGAGCGCTCGATCTGCTCGACCGGTAGTGGAGAGCTCTGCGCGGTCTCGTATCCGCTCTCCTCCGATCCGCGCGACCGGCTCGTGGCCGGCGCGCGGCGCGCGGACTTTCCAACCGATTCGGAGCGGCTGCTGTTGCGCGTGGCCACGACGCAGGCGCTCACGTGGATCGAGCGCAAGAACGCCGAGGCGGCCGCGAAGTTCATGGAGGAGGCGGGGGAGATCCTCAGCCGTTCGCTCGACTACGAGGCGACGCTCGAGGCCATCGGAAAGCTCCTCGTCCCGCAACTGGCCGACTGGTGCTTCGTCGATCTCGTCGAAGCGGACGGCGGGTTCCAGCGCGTGGTGGCCACCCATGCCGATCCGGCAGCGGCGCCGCTCGCGCTCCGGTTGAAGCGTTCGTACGCACCGAACACTCTGCCCTATGGCGTTTCGTGGGCGCTCGCTGAAGGACGGACCACCGTGATCAACGAGGTCACGGACGAAACGATTCGGGCCTCGGCGCGCGACGAAGACCATCGCCAGGCCATGCTGGCGATCGGCATCCGCTGCGTCGTCTCCGTTCCCATGAAGAGCGGCGGCCGGACCCTGGGCGTGATCACCCTCATCGGCAGCGACACACGGAGCACGTTCGACGAACGCCACGTGGCGCTGGTGGAGGAGGTCGCGCGCCGCGCGGCGCTGGCCGTCGACAACGCGCGGCTCTATCGCGAAGCGCAGGAAGCGAATCGCGCCAAGGACGAGTTCCTCGCGAACCTCTCCCACGAGCTGCGCACGCCGATGACCGCCATCCTCGGCTGGGCGCACCTGCTCCAGCTCGAAGGGGTGGACGAGGAACAGAAGGCGCTCGGGATCCAGACCATCCGGCAGAGCGGCCAGGCGCAGGCGAAACTGATCGACGAGTTGCTCGACGTCTCCCGCATCGTCACCGGCAAGCTCCATCTCAATCCCGCTCCGCTCGATCTCTGCCAGGTGGTCCGCGCCGCCGTCAGCGCCATCGGCCCGGCGGCGGATGCGAAGCGGCAGACCGTCACGCTCGATTGCGAAGTCGACTCGATCCCGACCACCGGCGATGCTGCGCGTTTGCAGCAGGTCTTCTGGAATCTGCTCTCCAACGCCGTCAAGTTCACCCCTCCCGGCGGCACGATCCGGGTCACGGTGACGCAGCCCGACGCGCTTTCCGCGACGATCTCGGTCGCCGACACCGGCGAAGGCATTCCGCGCGCGTTCCTGCCGCTGGTGTTCGAGCGTTTCAAGCAGGCCGCGACGATCGCGAAAGGACGCTCCGGTCTCGGCCTCGGTCTCGCCATCGCGAAAGACCTGGTCGAGCTGCACGGAGGCTCGATCTCCGTGGAAAGCGGCGGCGAGGGCCGCGGCTCGACGTTCCGCGTGACGCTGCCCGTACACGCGACCGACGCACTCACCGCGGCTCCGGCCATGCCGCGCATCGTGCTTCGCGGCCGCCGCGTGCTGCTCGTCGAAGACGACGAGGCCACACGGACGCTGCTCGTCACGGTGCTGCGCAGCTTCGGCGCAACCGTCAGCGCCGCCTCGTGCAGCGTCGACGCGGTGGCCGACGCCCCCGCCTTCAATCCCGAGATCCTGATCAGCGACATCGAGATGCCGGGAGACGACGGCATCGCCCTCCTGAACGAGCTCCGCGCCCGCTACGACCGCCTCCCCGCCATCGCCGTCACCGGCTACGTCGACGCCGAGAACCGCGAGCGCATCCTCGACGCCGGCTTCAACGGCTTCGTCGCCAAGCCCCTCGACCCCCACGTCCTCGCGCAGGAAGTGCAGCGGGCGCTGGGGCAGTCGAAGTGGTGAAACACGCAGCCTCGCCTGAGGCACTGCTCCTCACCCGGCCCGGCACTTGGTCTTCTCACCCTATTGGAGCTGAAGCCCGGGGCTACACATCGTTCGCCGCCTTCGGCGGCTGATCGACAGGAGCTAAACTGATCGAACCCCCATGCGCGCCGGACTGCTCCTGTTCCTGTCGTTGTGCTGGTTTCCGCTCCTCGGACAGGAGGGGCCCGAGTGGGCGCAACTGCTCGCACGTGCGGAGCGGGAGAAAAAGCCGATCGTCGTGTTCTACACATCGACGCCGTGCGACCGCTGCCGGGAGTTCCAGCGCGTCTCCGTCCCCCATCCGGCCATCGAGCGCCGGCTGCCGTCCGTCGTCTTCGGCGTGCTCCCGGCGGAGCAGCCAGGCGTCGCGCTTTTCGACCGCGCCGGAGTCCTGCGCGCCCGCTGGCCGATCGTTCCTGACACGACGAACTTCGGGATCATCCTCGACTCCGTCGTCGCGGTCGCGCCGCATTTCGAGCGGGCGGTGCAGCTCTCGGAGGCGGGTGCCGTTTACGAGGGACAGCTCGCGGCAGCCATCGGCCTGGCCCGTCTCGGATTCACGACCGATGCGCGCGCGGCGCTCCGCAGCGTGCGCGAAAACGGCAGTGCCGAGATGCGTGACGCTGCGATCGCCGCGGAGGCGGCGCTCGATCCGAAGGAACGGAAGACGGCGCAGGCACCGGCGCCGAAAATGCTTCAGCAGGCGATCCGCATCCTGCCGCTCGGGCGCCAGGTCGTGAGCGGCCGGCATCCCGTGAAGACGCACGTCGCCTCGACCGCGGTCGCACGCGTGTCGTTCTCACTCGACGGCCGCGAGGTTGGCGCCGTGGAGAATCCGCCGTTCTCGACCACGCTCGACTTCGGCGCCGTGCCGGAACGGCGCGCGATCCGCGTCACGGCCTTCGACGGGAAAGGGGTGGAGATCGGCCGCGACGAGCGCGTCGTCAACGAGGCGGGAGAGACGTTCTGGCTGCGGCTCGTCTCGCCGCGCGAAGGAGCGGCCGCGGGAGCGGTGCGTGTCTCGATGAACGTCCGCGTGCCGCCAGCGCGCAGCGTGCGCAAAGTCGTGGTCTCGTGGAACGACGCCGAGCGCGCCGTGCTCGAGGACGCGCCGTGGGAGCAGGTCATCGACATCCCGACCGGCCAGCTCGGGGTGCTGCGCGCGGTGGCCGAGCTGGACGACGGCCGCACGTCCGAGGACGCCGTGCTGCTGAACTCCGTCGGGATGGTCGGCCAGGTGGACGTGCAGCTCGTCGAGCTGCCGGTCACGGTCATCAGCCGGAATGGCGCCGTCCCGCGGCTCACGCCCGATCGCATCCGCGTGCGTGAAGGCAACAAAGCGCGCCGCGTCGACTCCGTCTCCAGCGCCGCGGAAACTCCATTGACCGTCGGACTGCTCATCGACGTCTCCGACAGCATGCAGAAGACGCTGCCGGACCTGCAGGAGGCGGCGATCCGCTTCCTCGAGACGATGCTCGGCGAGCGCGATCGCGCGTTCCTGGTCACGTTCGACAGCCGCGCGCGGCTGCTGCAGCCGGCAACATCGGACACCGCGCTGCTCCGCCGCCGGATCATGACCATCCGCCCCAACGGCCTCACCGCGTTGCACGACGCGATGGTCCTCGGGCTGCTGCAGTTCGAAGGGATCAAGGGGCGGCGCGCGATGGTCGTCTTCAGCGACGGCATCGACATGTCCAGCCGCTACGGCGCGGCCGACGCCGGCGAGCTGGCCAGGCGCGTCAACGTGCCCGTGCACGTCATCGCCGCGCTTCCGGCGATGACGGGACTGGGGATCGAAAAGCCCGCCGAAGGCGAGCTGACCGCCATCGCGCAATCGGCCGGCGGCACGTATCAGATCCTGCACGAGCTCGCGGAGCTGCCCGCCCTCTACGCACGCATCGAGGCCGCCCTGCGCGCGCAGGTCCTGGTCTTCGTCCGCACCGACGCTGCCACGCGAGAGAACGAATGGCGCAGCGTGCAGGTGCAGGTCGAAGGAGACGCGCTGGACGTCATTGCGCCCGAGGGGTACTACGCGGCGTGGTGATGCGCGCGGGCGGCGGCCGGTCCACGATTCGTTTGACGGCCGCGTCGGGCTCGGCTGATAATCCGACACTTCAGATCCCGGTCAAACTGCAATGAAACTGTGGCTGCCTTCCCGGATGCGGGCGTGGCCGGACTCTCCGTCGACGTGCGGGCGGCGAGTGGCATTTGGCCGTGAAGCGAGAGGGAAACCGATGAAACCGACCTGGTACGCACGGCGCGCGTTCGCCTGCATGCTCGCGCTCCTGCTCTCGATGCCGCTCGCGGCACAGTTGAATGAGAACTGCACGATCAGCATCCTCAATCGAACGGCGCAGGTGAACGCCGGCGGCTTCTGGCAGATCCCCAACCTTCCCGCCGATCAGGGCCCGGTGCGCGCGCGCGCCGTATGCATCGAGAACGGCATCACGCGTGTCGGCGTGTCGGAATGGATGAACATTCCGAGAGGCGGCATCGCCTTCTCGGAGAACGTGGTGTTCCAGTCCGCGCCTCCGGTCCCCGCTTCGATGACCCTGACCGCCACCACGACCACGCTGGCCCACATCGGCGACAGTACGCAGCTCCAGGTGCTCCTCCTGTATCCCGACGGCGCCACGCGCGTCGTCAACACCGCCGCGGAAGGAACGTCATACACCTCCACCAACCCGAACGTGGCCACCGTATCGGCGAGCGGCCTGGTCACGGCCACCGGCAGCGGCACCGTCATCGTCAGTGCGGTGAACGAAGGCTCGCTCGGGTTGCTGCGCATCTCGATTGCCACCGGACCGCTCGATTCCGATCGCGACGGCCTGCCGGACGACTGGGAGCGCACGTACGGCCTGAACCCCAACAACCCGGGCGATGCCACGCTCGACGGCGACGGCGATGGCCTGGACAACCGCGCCGAGTTTGCCGCCGGCACCGATCCGACGCGTGCAGATACCGACGGCGACGGCGTCCGCGACGGTCTCGAGCTCGAGACGGGAAGCGATCCGCTCGATCCCGGCAGCGTCAACCTCCCGGCCGCGCTGCAGGGCATCCGCACGGCGCCGAGCGCTGTGGTGCTGGTGAAGAACGTCGTCGACGAAACGACGCTCGGGCGCGTTCGCGTGGAAGGCGTGCTGCGCGACGGCGGCATCATCGACCTGACCGCACGCGCGAGCGGGACGACGTACACCTCCAGCGATCTGCAGGTCGCGAGCTTCACCGCCATCGACGGCGAGATCTTCGCCGGTGCGGTTGGAAACGCGACGCTGACGGTGACGAACGGTGCCTTCACGTCCACTGCCCCGATCGTGGTGTCGACGTTCAACCCGACGGCACTGGCCAGACTGCCGATGCCGGGTCATGCGAACGACGTCGAAGTCTCCGGCAACTTCGCCTACGTCGCCGCCGGCGAGGCGGGGCTGCAGGTCGTCGACGTCACCGACCGGCGCCAGCCTCGCATCGTCGGCTCCTACGACACCGCGGGCGCCGCCTGGACGCTGCGCGTCGCGGGCACGCGCGTGTACATCGCGGATTACGACGAGGGACTGGCGATCGTCGACGTCTCGATTCCGACGCAGCCGCAACTCGTGGCGGCCATCCCCGCTCCCGGCCTGATCTCGGACGTCGCGGTCTCCGGCGATTACGCCTACCTCGCGTCGGACACGAACGGGCTGATCGTGGTCAGTCTCGTCTCGAACAGCATCGTCGCCCAACTGTCCGGGCACCAGCTCGTCAGCATCGACGTCCGCGGCGACCTGGTGGTCGGCGGCACTTCGTTCAGCGGTGTCGTCGCTTACGACGTCACCCTTCCTTCTGCTCCCGTCCGGCGCGGAGTGCTGGTCGGCTTTCCCGCGACCGCGCTGCGCATTCGTGAGAACACCGTCTTCGCGGTCACGCCGGGCTTCGGCGTCTTCGTCATCGACGTCAGCAACCCGGCGTCGTTGCAGATCATCATCAGGGATACCAGGCCCCAGGTCGGCAGCCCGCGCGACGTGCACTTCTTCGACCGCTGGATGGTCCTGCCGCATTCGTTCAACCCCGCGAACGTGCCGCTGTTCGACGTCTCGACCGTCAACCCGCCGATCTTCAGGATGAACGTCTTCCTCGGCAACGGCGAGGGCGAATGGGCGGCTACCGGCGCCGCCATCGACAGCACCTTCGTTTACGAGACCGCCAGCGGGTTGGGCCCACAACGCACCTGGTCGAGCGAAGGGTCGTCGGGCACGGCGCTCTTCATCGGCCAATGGCGCGTGCTGCGCGACGATTTCGGGTTCGCGCCCACGTTGACGATCGGCGCGGCCTCGGTCGAGGGCGGAACGACCGCAATCGTCCCGTTGATCGCCACCGACGACGTGGCCGTGGCCTCGGTGATGCTCTCGGTCGACGGCCAGCAACTGCCGCCCGACACGCTTGCGCCGTATGTCTTCTCGTTCCCCGTTCCCGCGGGCGCTTCGTCCCTCCAACTGGTCGCGCAGGCCGTCGATCTGGCCGGCAACCTCACCACCGTCAACCGGGCGCTTCCCGTCGTCCCGGATACGACCGCTCCTTCCGCGCGCATCCTGATTCCGGCAAATGGCGAGACCTACGGCGGCGGCGCGAACATCAGCGTTTTCATGGACGCCAGCGACGCGGGGCCGGTCACGCAGGTCGAAGCCTTTGCTGCTGGCGTGAGCCTCGGCACCGCCAACGACCGGTTCGGGTCGTTCAACTACACGGTTCCGAATGTCGCGGGGACCGTGACGTTCACCGGTAGCGCGACGGACCACGCCGGAAACGTCGGACTGGCGGCGCCGGTGACGATCACCACCGTGCCTGACAATCCGCCCTTCGTCGACCTCATGTTCACCCCGTCGGAGCCGCTGCATTCCGGCGCCGAGGTGGTGATGCAGGTGACGGCCACCGACGACTTCGGGATCACGAACGTCGACTTCCTCGTGGACGGCGCCGTCGTCCGTTCCCGGACGTCGCCTCCGTTCCAGTACACCTATGAGATCCCGCCGGGCAGGTCGCAGATCGAGATCACCGCGATCGCCACCGACACCCGCGGCCAGACCACGCAGGGACCGTCGTACACGCTGCCGATCCGGGAGACGACTGCCTACGGCGCGGTTCCGCTCGCCGGCTATACGAGCGACATCGCGGTGTTCGGCGCATACGCGTTCATTGCGGCCGACACGGCGGGACTGCACGTCGTCGACGTGAGCGATCCGGCCGCGCCGGTGCTGGTCACGACTCTGCAGACGCCCGGCAACGCGAACAAGCTCGACCTCCGCTGGCCGTATCTCTTCCTGGCAGCCGGCAGCGCCGGTTTGCAGGTCGTGAACGTCGCCGACCCCGCGGCCCCCGAGGTGATCGCGTCTCTTGCGACGAGCGGCGCGGCGCACGACGTCTTCTACCGGAACGACCGCGTCTACATCGGGCAGGAGTTCGGGTTCGACATCGTCAATGTGGCCGACCCGCGCGCGCCGAAACGGATCGTCTTCCGGGCCACCCAGAAGCCGGTGACCAGCATCGCCGCACGCGAAGGTGCGCTCTACCTCTCGATGGAGCACACCAATCCCGACCTCTACTACATGCGCCTCATTCACGGCATGTCGATCACGAACGAGGCCAATCCGACGAACGGGTCGACGCTGCAGTTGCAGACCGGCAAGCACGCCAACCTGGCCATTCACAACGACCGCCTGTACGTCTCGGCTGAGTACGAGCTCTTCGTCGTCCGGGCGACCTCGGCGTCCCCGGTGCTCCTCGGGCGCACCACCGACCAGGACTTCCACTGCTGCTACTCCGACGCGAAGATCAGCGGCGTCACTGCGGTCGTCGCGGGGGCGGAGCACAACCTGAACGACGTGCAGCTCGTGAACGTCTCGATCCCGCAGAGCCCGCGGCTCGTCGGCACGATCGACTTCTCGACGTTCGGTCCGTATTTCGGGCTGGCCGTCGACATCACGCCGGAGCTCGCGTTCACGGTAGGCATCGACCAGTACCCCGACTCGCTGCAGCGCCGCGACCTCACCACCAGCAAGCTGTTCACCGGCAGGTATCGCACCGTGACCGACACCAACGGCGTCATGCCGCAGGCGATCGTCACCGCACCGTTGAACGGTGCGAATGCCATCGCCGGACAGACGCTGCGCGTCCAGGTGTCGGCGCTCGACGACGTCGGCGTGAAGACAGTGCGCATCTTCGCAGACGGCGTCCGCATCGCCGAGACGTCGACCGCGCCGTACGAGATCCTCCACGCGCTCCCGCCGGGCGCCGGCACCGTCACGTTCACGGCCGTCTCGATCGACTACGCCGGCAGTGAGACGACGTCCGCTCCGGTGACCGTCAATGTGTCCGCCGACGCCACCGCGCCCACCGCTCGCGTGACCCTGCCGGTGGCGGGGAAGAGTCTCCTGGGGCAGACGCTGAAGCTCGCGGCCGAGGCGACCGACAACGTCTCCGTGTCCCGGGTCGAGTTCGTCGTCGACGGCAGCGTTGTGGCCACCGATCGCACCCTGCCGTACGAGGTCGTCCACCAGCTTCCGGCGGACACCGGCTCGGCCACGTTCACCGTCCGGGCGTTCGATCCGTCCGGCAACATGACGGAGTCGGCACCGGTCGTGGCGAACGTCTCGCTGCCGCAGGCAGTGGGCGCGGTCGCCATGCCGTCGCTGGCGTACGACCTCGACACCAACGGCAACACGGCCGTGGTCGCGACCGAGACCGGTGTGACGGTGGTCGACCTCAGCACGCTCTCCTCGCCGGCCGTCCTTGCAACCGTTCCCACCCCGAGCGCCGCCGTCTCCGTGCGCCTCCTCGGCAATTACGCGTATGCCGGCTGCCTGAACGGCGAGCTCGTGACCATCGACATCGCCACGCCGTCCGCGCCGGTGACGGTCTTCACCTCCGGCGGCGGCTCGGCCTACAAGCTCGCCCTGTCGCGGCTGACCGCGTACACGATGTGGGGCTCGCTGAAGTTGTGGAACGTCAGCGTGCCGTCCGCGCCCGTCGCCAGTTCGTTCAACGCCGGCGAGGGAGCCATCGACGCCGACGATCCCCGTTTCGTCGTCGGCCGGAAAGACCTGCGCGCGTTCAACGGCGGCACGCTCACCGCCTCGCGCACGCTGTTCGACTCCTGGACGAGCAGCCAGATCATGTCCCTCCGGTTCCGGAACGGCTACGTCGCGGCCGGGCTGTGGCCCGCGTCGGGCTTCATGGTCCTGAACGTCGACGACAAGCTGTCGTGGCTCACCTGGGCGGGAGGGAGCTCGTCGGCCAGCTACGTCGACTTCCTCGACGATACCCTCGTCACCGTCGGCGATTCGGCGCAGGCGTCGCTGTACGACTTCACGAATCCGCGCGAACCGCTCCTCCGCGCCACCGTCGACCTCGGCGCGGGCGGCATGACCGCCGTGCGGCTCACCCACAGGCATCTGCTCGCGGTGTCGACCGGCGGTCTGCACGTGGCGAAATACCGCGACTTCACCGACACCGCCGGCACTCCCCCCACGGCCGCCGTCACGGCGTTCGTTGGCACCGCGCGCGCCGGACGTCTCTATAACCTGCGCGCCGACGCAACCGACAACGTCGGCGTCGCGCAGGTGGTGTTCAACGTCAACGGCACCGACGTCTTCACCGACACGATCGCTCCGTACGAGCTCAATTACCTGATCCCCACGGGCACGACCAGGCTCGACGTCCGCGCCCGCGCGATCGACTACGCCGGCAACGAGACCCTCAGCGCGGTCCGGACGGTGTTCGTGTCGCCGTAAGGCGGCGCTGCCCGGACGGGCAGCGATATCGCACGTGGGCGCGTGCATGCAGACCACGATCTTGCTCGGCGTCCTGATGGCGGCGATCGCGATCGTCAACGCCAGCCTCATGGCCTGGCTGTGGCGGTTCCCGATGCAGCCCGACCCGACCGGCCGCGACCCGAACGGCGTCTCGACCGCTCCGCGCGGGCCCACGAACCTGCACCGCGCGCTCGGTTACCTCTTCGTGCTCGCTTACGCCGCGCTGCTCGTCGAGATGTTGCCGCGGATCTGGGAGTATCGCGTCGCGACGGCGCTCAGCGTCCTGCACGGAGCCCTCGGGCTCCTCGTCGGAGTGCTCCTGGCCGTGAAGATCGCGGTGATCCGCCGCTTCCGGCGATTCGGAAACCGTCTCCCGTGGATCGGCGGTTCACTGGCCGTGGCCACGATCCTCGTCGCAGCCCTGGGCGTCGTACCCGCGTGGAAGGTCATCCGCCCGTTCACACCCCTTCCCACCGAGCTCGCCCGCGGACGCGACGTGGTCGCAGCCAAGTGCAACCAGTGCCACGGCGCGTCGATGATCGCCGCGGAACGGGAGGACGCGCGCAAGTGGGGACGCATCACGCGCGAGATGCAGCGCTTCTCCCGCACCATCCCCGGCAAGGAGCCGATCGCCGACGACGAGCGCATCCTCGCCGCCGCGTATCTCGCGCACACGCTCGGTGAAGCGGACGATCACGACGATCGGGACGAAGCTGAAGACGCGGACGAAGAGGAACCAGAGGAGCGAGGAGGCCGTCGCGGCCGGGGGCGCGGACGGCGCTGAGCGCGGCGTATACTCGCCGCAATGGCCATCCGCATCGTCTACTGCCACACGTGAGCGACCACGGCCAGCAAAGCGGCGAGTTTCGCCGCCCTGATCGAAGATGCGGTCGGACAACCGGTCGAGCTGCAGAAAGGCCAGCCGGGGCAGTTCGAGGTCATGGTGAACGGCCGCACCGTCGCTTCCCGCAAAGGCGGCCTGCTCGCAAAGCTCATGAGCAGGCCCTGGCCCACCGAGGAAGACGTACTGGCCGCGGTGCGGGCAGCAATGCCGCCGGCGGCTCGATGACCTCCTCGTCATGAGCCGCTGACGCTTCCGCGGGACGAGCGGGCGTCCGATGTACCCTACCGCCATGCCCATCCGGATCGGCACGCAGGGGTGGAACTATGACGCGTGGGTCGGGCCGTTCTACCCGATCGGCACTCGCGCGGCCGACTACCTCATGCTCTACGCGCGGGCGTTCGACACGGTGGAGGTGGACTCGACGTTCTACGCGATTCCGAGCGCGAAGACCATGCGCGACTGGGCGGCGCGGGTGCCTGCGGGATTCACGTTCGCGCTCAAGCTGCCGAAGGAGATCTCGCACGAGCACCGCCTCCACGACGTCAACGGGCTCGCGCCGCTCTTCTTCGACCGCGCGCGCGAGCTGGGGGAGAAGCTCGGTCCCATCCTCATCCAGCTCGGCCCCGACTTCATGCCCGCCGAGCAGCCGGCGTTGGCTGAATTCCTTTCGCAATTGCCGAATGACCTGCAGTTCGCGGTCGAGTTCCGGCAGCGCGGCTGGATCGGCGAAAGCGTGCTCGCCCTGCTCGCCGATCACAACGTCGCGCTCGCGCTCACCGACGCCCGCTGGATCCCGCGCAAGACCATGCTCGCGCTGGCGGAGCACCCGACCTCCGACTTCGCCTACGTGCGCTGGATGGGGCCCGACCGCAAGATCGTCGACTACTCGCGCATCCAGTTCGACCGCTCGCGCGAGCTGGTGGCGTGGTCGCATGCCCTGCAGCAGCTCGCGAAACGCGTGAAGGTCGTGTGGGGCTTCGCCAACAACCACTTCGCCGGCCACAGCCCCTCCACCGCGCGCGACCTGCAGAAACTCAACGGCCAGCACCCGGTGCTGCCGGAGGAGCTGAGCGAGCAGCGCAGCCTGTTCTGACCCACCAGGAGCACGTATCCTTTTCAACCGGTAGGTTGGACATTGCGCGCACTTCTTGCACACCTCGCCAGTTCGGAAAACGCCATGACCACACACCCTGCGGGCTCCGACGAATCGCTGTCGCTCTGGATCGACACCACGCCATCAACGAACTATCCGCCCTTGCGCGGCGAGGTTGATGCCGACGTAGCGATCGTAGGCGCCGGCATCACCGGTATCACCGCCGCGTACCTGCTGTCGAAAGCCGGCCAGTCCGTCGTGCTCGTGGACAAGGGCCGCATCGCCATGTCCGAGACCGGGCATACCACGGCGCACATCGTCGAGACGACGGACGCCGACTATCGCGAAATGATCAAGGTTCACGGCGAAGAAGGCGCGCAGACCGACACCGAGGCCATTCGATCCGCGGTCGGGCTCATTCGATCGCTCGTCGAAGAGCTGTCCATCGATTGCGGCTTCAAGGCGGTCGATGGTTACCTGTATGCCGAGGAAGAGAAGGATCGCGAGTACCTGCAGCGTCAGCACGAGGATCTGCAGCGCGCGGGCATGAAGAGCGAGTGGGTCGATCGCGTGCCGCTGCCCTTCCCGACGGTCGGCGGCCTCCGTTATCCCGATCAGTACGTCTTTCACGTGCGGCAATACCTGCTCCCGCTCGCCGAAGCGGCGATGAAGAACGGCGCGCGCATCTTCGAGAACACGTTGATCGACGACGTGCAGAATGCGGAGCAGGACGGCCGCTGCGTGGTGAAGAGCGAAGAAGGCAGCATTCGCGCGCGTCACGTGCTACTGGCGACGCACGTTCCGATCAACGATCGCGGCACGATCTGGGCGAGGATGCATGTCACCCGTACGTACGTCGTTGCCGCGCCGATCCAGCCCGGCCAGGTCACCGATGCCCTGTTCTGGGACACGCCGTACCCGTATCACTACACGCGGCTCCTCGAGACGGGCAAAGGCCTCTTCCTCATCGTCGGCGGCGAGGACCGCGATGTGGGAAAGGAGGGGAACGACGAGGAGCGCTATCAGGCGCTGGAGGAGTATTGCCGCACGCGCTTCGGCGTGACGGCGTTCTCGCACCGCTGGTCCGGCCAGATCAATGAGCCGGCCGACATGCTGCCGTTCATCGGCCAGAGCTCGCACGGAAAGAACGTCTGGATGTCCACCGGCTACTCCGGTACGGGCATGACCTACGGGACGCTCTCCGCGATTCTCCTGGCCGACTTCGCCCTGGAGCGGGAGAACCGGTTCGCGAAGCTCTACGATCCGGCGCGCACGAAGATCGGCTCGATCCTCCAAAACGTCGTGACGAAAGCCACCGAGTTCCCGAAGCGGATGCTCGAGAAGGTGACCCATCGCGACGTGGAGGCGTCGAGCGTCGCCGAAGTGCAGGAAGGCGAAGGAAAGATCGTCTCGGCAGGAGGAGCAAAGTACGCCGTCGCGCGCATCGATGGTGAGCTGCATTCCGTCGATCCAACCTGCACGCACATGGGTTGTACGGTCGCGTGGAACTCCGCCGAGAAGAGCTGGGATTGCCCGTGTCATGGCTCGCGCTTCGACACGCGGGGCGAGGTCCTGAACGGACCGGCCACGACGCCACTGAAGCAGCTCGCGATCGCGCCTTCCGCGTAGCGCAGCCATTACGGCACAGGGAAATAACACTTCTGGTCTCCCCGCTTCTGCTCCTCCAGGGCGCGTCGTGCGCTGACCAAAGCAGAACCGGGTGATCGTGGAGCGACTGGCGGCGGTAGGACAGATTCTCGATGCAATCGAGGTGGGGTTCATCGGTCTGACGCTCGAAGCGCCGGACACCGGGCGGCTTGTTTTTTCATTCGCGAACCGTTCGGCCGTCGTGCTCTCCGGGCTGGATCTGCCCTCGATGATGGGGCGGTATCTGGACGAGGCGATCCCGAGCGTTCAGCACGCCGGCCTGGCGCTGATTTATGCCGAGGTCGTACGTACTCGCGTAGCGAAGTGGATCGACCGCGCGCCGATCCGCACCGAGCCGATGGCCGGCCAGATCTTCAATATCGTGGCGGTGCCGCTCGACGTCGCCGACGCGGCCGACATGGTCGGCGTCGTCTTCAGGAACATCACCGCAGAGGTGGCGGCCGAGGAGCGCATCCGGTTTCAGTCGACGCTCCTGGAGGTCGTCGACGTGGCCGTCATCGCGGCCACACTGGACGGCCGGGTCACGTTCTGGAACCCGCATGCGGAGCGGCTCTTCGAGGTCCCGTCTGCCGAGGCGGTGGACCGATACATCGCCGACCTGGTCACGAGCGCCGACACCGTGCCCGTGATGGAAGCGGTCCGCCGCGGCGAAGCCGTCGCTGAGCGCGTCACCATCACGAACCGCAGCGGGCGCACAGTGCCGATCCACCTCACAGCCTCTCCTCTTCGCGGGGCGGACGGCGAAGTGGAGGGGATCGTCGGCATCTCGACCGACATCACGGAACGCCTCCGCGCCGAAGAGGCGTTGCGCGAGAGCGAACGGCGCATGCGGGCGCTGCTCGCAGCCATCCCGGACGTGGTCGCACGGTGCTCGCGCGACGGCGTGCTGCTCGAAGTGTCGCGGCCTCTCGAGATACTGCCGCTCGTGCCAGGCATGAACATCCGCTCCGCTGTCGAACACGGTGTCACGCCGGAGTCGATCGACCGCGTACTGTCGGGGCTGGAACGCACGGCCCGCACGACCTCCGTGGACACCGCGGAGCTCGTGTTCGTTACCGGTGGCGGCGAGACAAAGCACTACGAAGTGCGCATGGTGTCGGCCGGTGCCGACGAGGTGGTGGCCACGCTGCGCGACGTCACGGAACGCCGGCGCATGGAGCTGGCGCTGCTGGCCTCCAGGAATGAGCTGGAGTGGCGCGTTCGCGCGCGTACGGCCGAGCTGCGTGAAGTCAACGAAACGTTGCGCGCTCTCATTGACGCGTCGCCGCTGGGGATCGTCAGTCTCGAGGTAGACGGCCGTGTCCGGAGCTGGAACCGGGCCGCCGAGCGGATGTTTGGATACACCGCGGAGGAAGCGATCGGAAAGATCCTGCCGATGATCCCTCCGGATGATCTCCAGACCACCCGCGCCATCATCGCCACCGCCGCCTCCGGTGAAGCCCCGAATCTCGTTTCGGAGCGCCTGCGGCGCCACAAGGACGGGTCGGACGTGTACGCGCGCGTACGGTTCGCCACGCTCCCCGCCGCCGGGGACGAGCGGCGCGCCGTCGTTGCGCTCATCGAGGACGTCACCGAGTCGCGGAGACTGCAGGAAGCGGCAGTGCGCGGCGAGGAGCGAATCGCGTTGCTGCGCACCGTCACCGACGCCATCCACCGCGCCGCCGACATCGAGCATCTTCTGCGCGCGCTGTGCGAACCGCTCCAGTCCATCCAGATCGGCGGCGGCCTGCTCAGTCTCGACCTCCAGGCGCCACACGGCGAGGAGCGGTTCGCCTGGGGTGTGGAGACCGCCGCCGTAGAAGACCTGCGCATCGACGGGAGTGGTGCCGCGACCGTCGTCCGGTTGTCTACCGAAGCCGCGGCGCGTTTCCCCACGTGGACAGGGGTGCCTGTGACCTCGCGGCAGGGGACACGGGGACACGTCCTTTTTCTCTCCACGAATCCCGCCCCGTTCGACGACGACGTCCTGCACCTGCTGCGTGTCATCGGGTCGGAGATCGGCGGTGCGGTCGAGAACATCGTGCTCTTCCGGAACATGCGCGCGGCGATCGGAGTCGCAGGCACGCTGGCGAAGCGGATCGCCACGATCCGCGAATCGGAGCGCCGTCACCTCGGGCGGGAGCTGCACGACCAGCTCGGGCAGTCGCTCACCGCGCTGAAGCTCTCGCTGGAAGCGGTCGGCCGCCGCGGAGCTCCCGCCGCCGAAGATCTCCACGCGGCGGCACGCCTGGTGAGCGCCCTGATCGCGGAGGTGCGCACCATCTCTCTCTCTTTGCGCGAATCGCCGTTCGACGGAGCACTGTTCGACGCGCTGGAAACGACGATCGCACGTTTTGCGGCGGACGCGGGGGTGGAGATCGAATTCGTCCGGTCGGGCGCCGGCGGCGAGTTGCCGCGCGACGTCGAGCTCACGGTCTACCGCGTCGTGCAGGAGGCGCTGACGAACGTAGCGCGGCATGCCGGCGTCACGTCGGCACGCGTCGAAGTGGCCGTCACCGCGCGCGCCGTCACGGTGCGCATCGAAGACGCCGGCTGCGGCTTCGACGCACGCGAGACGTCGTCCCGTCGCACCGGCGGGCTCTCCGGGATGTTCGAGCGTATGCGGCTCGTCGCCGGCACGCTGGCGATCGACTCGGAGCCCGGCCGCGGCACTCGCATCGACGCGCACGTGCCGCTGGATGATGGAAAGCACGAGTCGTGATCACGCTGATCCTCGCGGACGACCACACCATGGTGCGGCACGGCCTGCGCGCGCTGCTCTCGACCGATCCGGAGCTCGAGATCGTGGCGGAGGCCAGTGACGGGCGTGAGGCGCTCCGGCTCATGGAGCAGCACCGGCCGGACGTCGCCCTGATCGACGTCAGCATGCCCGGTTTGAGCGGGGTGGACGTAGCCCGCGCCGCGCGCGACACGAACCTCGGCGCTGCCGTGTTGATCCTGTCGATGCACGCCGGCCAGTCCATCGTCAGCGAGGCGCTTGCTGCCGGCGCGCGTGGATACGTGCTCAAGGAAGCCGGCGCCGACGAGTTGCTGCGGGCCATCCACGAAGTAGCGGCCGGCGGCGTGCGCGTCCTCGGCTCGGGAGTCGACTACACACCCCAGGACGAGCAGGGTGACGCGCAGGAGCCGCTCACGGACCGCGAGCGCGACATCGTCGCCCTGATCGCCTCCGGCCTGGCGAACAAGGAGATCGCGCACGAGCTCGACATCAGCATCCGCACCGTCGAGGCCCACCGCGCCACTGCCATGCGCAAGCTGGGGCTGCGGTCGACGGCGGAGCTCACGGTGTACGCACTACAGCGTGGCCTGCTCCGGTTACCGTAGTTATACGGATATCGCGCGCGCGCGCCGGCCGCTACGATCCGTACAACATGGGACTGGCCTCCATCGAGCGTCTGCCGCTCGCGCGCAAAGGGATGTTGCTGTTCCTGCTGCTGGCGCTCGCACAGCTCGCGTTCGCCGCCGTGCTCATCGCGGTCGACCGCGCTCGCGCGCGCGACATGGCCGCCGAGCGTGCGGTGCGTCACGACGTATTCGCGGCCCATGTCGTGGCGGGGTCTCTCATCGACCTGCAGGTCGACGCTCGCGGTTACCTGCTGAGCGGTGACTCCCGCTTGCTCGAGAGGTTCGACCGGACGTTCCAGCAGTCCACGGCAGCCGTCGCGCAGATCGGGACCGCTTCGCCGGCCTCGCGCCGGCTGCGCGAGGCGGCGGAAGCGTGCCTGGCACTGCAGCGCTCCGTACGCCGCGAGATCGCGGAGGGGCGGCCGGATCGTGCCACCGCGTATGCGGCCGCTCCCGCGGTGTCGCGGATGGCGGCATTCCGCACGGCCCACGTCGAGTTCAACGCCGCGGAGGAAACACGGCTTTCCCGCCGCGAGACAGCCACACGTGCCTCGGCGCGGGGTGTCACGACCGCCGCCATCGCGGGTGCGATCGCCACGCTCGCGTTCGTCCTCGGAATCGGGGGCGCACTGGCTCGCAGTGCCTCCACGCGTCTCGCGGTCATCCTCGAGAACACACGCCGCCTCGAACGGGGCGCGGAGATCATCCCCCCCATGCCCGAGGGAGACGAGATCGCCGAGGTCGATCGCGCCTTCCATCGCATGGCCGCTACGCTGGCCCGGCAGAAGCAGGAGCTGAAGCAGGCCCACGCGGAAGTGGAGTCGTTTGCCTATTCGGTATCGCACGACCTCCGCGCGCCGCTTCGCGCCGTGAGCGGCTACGCCGAGATGCTCGATGAGGACTGTGGCGAGCAACTCGACGGCACGGCCCGGGGGTATGTAGCGTCCATGCGCAGCGAAGCCGCGCGGATGGGACAGCTCATCGACGACCTGCTGCGCTTTTCCCGGGTCTCGCGTCAGCCGCTCAACCTCCACCCGCTCGATATCGGCGGGATCGCCAAGGCGTGCATGGCGGAGCTGCGGGCTGCGAGCCCCGGCCGGCGGATGATCTTCTCCCTGGACGAGCTTCCCCCCGCCGCGGGCGACCCGGCGCTCATCCGCGTTGTGCTGAACAACCTCCTGTCGAACGCCGTGAAATACACCGCCGGACGCGACGTCGGCGTCATCCGCCTCTCCGGCGGGATCGAAGGCGGCGAGTGCGTCTTCAGCGTGCAGGACAACGGCGTCGGATTCGACATGCGCTACGCGTCGAAGCTGTTCACCGTCTTCCAGCGGCTCCACCGCGACGACGAGTTCGAGGGCACCGGGGTCGGACTCGCGCTCGTCGCGCGCATCATCGAACGGCACGGAGGCCGCGTCACCGCGGCCGGCGCGATCGGCAGCGGAGCGACGTTCACGTTCACCCTGCCGCGTGCGGCGGAGGTACTCAATGCAGCCTGAATTGCGCGAGATCGTCCTGGTGGAAGACAGCGCACACGACCGTGCCATGACGCTGCGCGCGCTGCGGAAGAGAAGCATCGCCAACCCGGTGCGCGAGCTACGCGACGGCGAGGAAGCAATGGAGCACTTCTTCGGCGAAGCGGTCGACCGCGACGTGGTCCGGCGTGCGACCTGTGTCGTGCTGCTCGACCTCAAGCTTCCGCGCGTCGACGGTTCTGAGATCCTGCGCCGTCTCAAGGCGGATCCGGTGCTGCGCGTCGTGCCGGTGGTCGTCCTCACTTCCTCAGCCGAGGAGCGCGACCGCCTGGCAAGCTACGGCACCGGTGCAAACAGCTACATCGTCAAACCGATCGACTTCTCGTCCTTCATCTCCGCCATCTCCGAGCTGGGTTTCTACTGGGGCGTGCTCAACGCCACTCCCGACGGCGCCCACGCGTGAAAGTGCACATCCTGTTGCTGGAAGACCGCGCGGCGGACGCGGAGCTGATCGAGCGCCAGCTCCAGCGTGGCGGCATCGATCCCGACCTCACGCGCGTGGAGACGGAGGATGCGTTCCGCGACTCCCTGATGCGGCATCCGCCCGACATCATCCTCGCCGACTATAACCTTCCGGCATTCGACGGAATGGCCGCCCTGGCCATCGCCCGCGACGCCGCGCCCGAGATCCCGTTCATCTTCGTGTCCGGAGGGATCGGCGAGGAGCGCGCGGTCGAGACCCTGCGCAACGGGGCGACCGATTACGTGCTGAAGGACAGCCTGACGCGTCTCCCGAGCGCCGTGGAGCGCGCCGTCGCGGAGCGCGTCGAGCATCTCCGCCGCACGGCCGCCGAGACCGCCCTTCACGACGTCCAGCAACGGTTCCGCTACGCGATGATCGCCACGCACGACCTGATCTGGGAGTGGGACGTCCGCTCCGGCACCGTCTGGACGAACCGCGTCCAGTCGCACGAAGCCCTGGCCCCGGAGACGGTCGACACATCGGACCGCCTGATGGCGCTCGTCCACCCGGATGACCGGGAGCGGGTCAGCCGCACCATGCAGGAGGCCCTCGCCGGCACCACGACCACGTCGGCGAGCGAATACCGCATTGCCGCCCCCGGCGGAGCGTGGCGGCAGGTCATCGACCGGCGCGTCATCCTGCGTGACGACGCGGGGAACGCGATCCGGCTCATCGGTGCGGTCATGGACGTGACCGACCAGAAGCTGGCGGAAGAGGAGCGCAACCGCCTGGCCCGCCGCAACGAGCTGTTGCTCGAGTCGGTCCACGAGGGGATCTGCGGGATTGACCTCGAAGGACGCCTGCTCTTCGCCAACTCGTCCGCGGCGCGCCTGCTCGGCCGCACCAGCCTGGTGCTCCTGGGACGCACCATGCACGAGGTGGCGCATCACTCCCGCGCTGACGGCTCGCCGTGGCCGGCGGCCGAGTGCCCGATCCTGCACTGTCCCGAGGTGGGCGACATTCGCGATTACGAGACCGTCTTCTGGCGTGCGGACGGAACGCCGTTTCCCGTCGAGGTCAATGGTGCGCGCGTGTTCGACCAGGGCCGCGTGTCGGGCGTGGTCGTGACGTTCTCGGATCTCACCGAACGGCGTCAGCTCGAACGGCAGCTCGAACAGTCGCGCCGCATCAGCGACCTCGGACGCATCGCCGCGACCATGGCCCACGAGTTCAACAACGTGCTCATGGGCATGCAGCCGTTCGTCGAGATCCTCGAAAGGCGGCATGCCGATCCCGAGGTGCAGAAGATCGCCCGGCAGTTGGGCCGTTCCACACAGCGCGGAAAGGCCATCACGCACGAGATCCTTCGCTTCACGAACGACTCCGAGCTCGAGCTCGTGCCCGTCGACGTGGGCTCCTCCCTCGATGCCCTGAGCGCGGAGTTGCGCGCATTGCTCGGTGGCGCGGTGACACTGGTCGTGGAGACGCCGGACGAACCGCTCTGCATCCTGGCCAACTCCGCGGCGCTGCACCAGGTCGTGACCAACCTCGTGATCAACGCGCGCGACGCGATGAGCGGCGGCGGGACCGTGACCATCCGCGCCCGCCGCCACGATCCGGCGGAAGCGCTCCCGTTCGTCGTTTGCGCCGGCTCCGGCGAGGCGCTGCACCTGTCGGTCGCCGACACCGGCACCGGCATGTCCGCCGACGTTCTCGAGCGGATCTACGAGCCGATGTTCACCACCAAACGCGACGGGAACGGATTCGGGCTCCCATTCGCCCACCGCACCATCACGCGCCACGGTGGGCAGATGTTCGTGGAAAGCACGCCGGGGCGCGGCACGACCTTTCACCTCTTCATTCCGCTGACGGCCGAAGCGGGCGTGGCGCCGGGATGCGCCGAGGGTGAGACGTTCCAGGCCGTGCGCATCCTCATCGTGGACGACGATGCGGCAGTCGCCGCGGCCACCGCAGCGGCGCTCGATTTCGGCGGCTTTGCGATCGAGCTGGCCGGCACGGGCGCGGCCGTCGAGCCGGCCATCGAGCGCTTTGCGCCCCAGGCCGTGATCCTGGACATCGGCCTGCCGGACGAGAGCGGGTTCTCCGTCTACAAACGCATTTCCGCCCGCTGGCCCGGCCTCCCGGTCATCTTCGTCAGCGGCCACATCGCCGAAAGCCACGTCGCCGGCACCCTTGGACCGAACACCGCGTCACTGACGAAACCGTACCGCATCAGCGAGCTGGTCGCGATCCTCGGCCGGCTGGTGCGGGGGGCGGCGACCGATCAGATGGCATTCCGTCTGTAAATCCTTTGGAATAAGCGAGATCGCTCAGGCGTCCTTAGCCGGACCGATGCCCATCCTGCGCAAAGAGCCTGACGTGTTTCCAGAACACCTCTTCGAGCTGCCGATCTCGGATGCGCCGTGGGAGATCGCGCACGTGCGGAGCCGGCAGGAGAAGACCGTGGCGCGGCTGCTCCTCGATGGCGGAAAGCCTTTCTATCTTCCGCAGATCAAACAGAGCACGAAGACCTCGGGACGAACCTTCGTCTCCCACCTGCCGCTGTTTCCCGGGTACATCTTCCTGCGCCGCGTTGCCGGTCTTCGGGAAACACTCTGGCGTACCAGCGCAGTCGTCAGGATGATCCCGGTTCCGGACCAGACTCAACTCGTGGACGAGCTCCTGCAGATCCGCAAGCTTCAGGTCAGCGGTGCGGTGCTCACGCCCCGCGCGGGGATCGTCAGGGGCGACCCCGTGCGCATCAGCGAGGGGGTGTTCAGCGGCTACCACGGCATCGTGGTCGAAGAGCGGGGATCGCTGCGCCTGATCGTGTCGGTCTCGACGCTCAGGGCGTTTGTCGCCGTGGAGTTCCCTCGCGAGATCCTCGCCCTGATGACGCGAGTCCACGGCCACGATCGTTCGCGGCACTGAACGAAGCGCTTTGGCTAAATACGCGTGCGTAATCCGACGCGTTGTTCCTCGATCTGATGATGCCCTTCTGCGACGGCTACGGGGTGCTCGCGTTCCTCCGCCAGCAGCGCGTCGAGCGGAAGTGCGTGGTGGTCATGACGGTCGTGGGACGGGAGGGCACGCTGGACCTCGATCGCTCCCTCGTCCATCGCGTGCTGCACAAGCCGTTCGCGATCGAAGATGTCATCGCTGCCGCGGCGGAGTGCACCGTGTCGGAACGGCCACGACGGAGCTGCATCTCGCGCTCGCGGACGTGCTGGAGCGTGCAAGGGCGGCCCGGCTGCACGGCTATCACGTGAAGTTCCTCGGTGCGCTGCACCTGCTCACCAGCCCCGATCCGCGGATCCCCCACCACCCGGACCTGCTCGCCGACGCGCCAGCAGCCGCGAGATGCCTCGCAGCCGCAAGCGTGAAAGCGTGGGTATCGCAGACACAGACGTACGATGACGTCTCGACGAGTCTCACGCGGTGGCGTGGGCGCCGCGCGATCATACGGCGCCTGCGGGAGGTGGTACTGGATGCTCTGGCGGCGGCGGCGAACGCACCGGCATGACGCTCGCGGGACGCTGAGCCGGGTTGGCAGGACGTTTCGCAGGGCTCGCACCACGCTGCGCGGACGTTCGCTGCGCGGTGCATGGCGGTTCGTGAGATCCGTCCCGGCAACCGCAGGACGCGCCACCGCGTTCGCCGGACCCCCCACGAGCTTCGCCGGACACTGCACCGCGTTCCCGGGACGCTGCACCGCGCTCGCGGAAGATTGTGCGGGCGTTCGCGGCTGGCTGCACGAGGGTACGCGCGACGCGGCGCGGCGCTCGCGGAACGCGTGACCCGATTCGCAGAACGCGTCACACGGTTCGCAGGACGCGGCACCGCGCTCCCAGGATGTTGCACGCCGCTTCACAGGGGGTTGCGCCGGTGTTCGCGGTGCGCTGCACGGCGGTTCGCGCGACGTGTCACCGCGCTCGCGGAAGCGTCACCTGCTTCGCAGGACGCTGAACCGCTTTCCCCGGACGCTGCGCGGCTTTCCCAGGATGCTGCGGGAGCGTTTGCGTCGCGCTGTGGAAATTTGTGCGCCGCAATGCGCAGGCGTTCGCACCACGGTGCGTCGGTGTTTGCACCGCTCTGCGCGTCGGGTGACGCAACCTGCATACGCGATGACGCGTGTTGCGAACGGCAGGACGTCACGCCGTACAGTCGTTGGCAGCGCACCGCGCGCTCCCCGACGTCCCGCTGCACCGGAACCGCACCGATCCGCGAAGCGAGTGAAGCGATCTGCGATGCGCGTGAAGTAGCCTGCGAAGCGAGTGAAGCGGCCTGCGAAGCAAATGCCGCGACTTGCGAAGCGAGTGGCCCGGAGTTACATCGTGATTGCACTGCGCTGCGCAGCAGGTGCACCACGCTGTACACGGGTGTGGCGCGAAAGCGTGACCAGTGGCAGCTCGAACATCAGGTGTGCCGCGAAGACGCCAAGGATCGCGCCGACGATCTGCGCGGCGACGTAACCCGGCACGCGGCGCCAGGCGAAGCCACCCTCGAAGGCGGCAGCGAGCCATACCGCGGGGTTGAAGTGCGCGCCGGAGATCGGCCCGAAGGTGAAGATTAATGGCACCAGGACGGCGCCGGTGGCGATGCTGTTGGCGAGCAACGCCCCGAACGAGGCGCAACACGGATGAATGAATCTCCAGGTCACCAGCCGTCGACTGGCGGCGGCGTAAGCCTGTGCTTACCGCTCCCTCCGAGTAGGCGCTTTCGCCGCTTCTGCTGCGTCTCGACGCGCGCATACTGGACGCGTGCCTCTCAACAAGTCGGTCCTCGTCGTCGACGACGACCAGTCCATTCGCGGCATGGTGCGAAGCGTTCTGCATCGGGAGGGCTTCGAGGTCGCAGACGTCGCCAGCGGGAACGAGGCTATCGCGCCGCTGAACGAGAAGCCGTACGACGCGATCGTGCTGGACGTCATGATGGGGGACGGGAGCGGGCACGACGTGCTGCAGGCCCTCGCATCCATGCGGCCGGCCGTCAAATGCGTCGTGGTCGTCTCGGCGGCGTCCGCGGCGACCATCGAGAAAGTGGATCAGGCGAACGTGCAGGCGAAGCTCCGCAAGCCGTTCGACATTTCCGAACTGGTCGAGGCGATCCGCGAATGCCTGACCGGACCGTCTTAAGCCGCCTCAGGTGTGCTTCCGGCTCTTCAGCGCGGTTCTTGCTTTCCAACAGAACGTGGCTGATGAGACCCCGGTTCCCCGTATCCTGCCCATCGAGCTTTCGTCGGTCGTCACTACCCTCGAAACTCTGACCCGCGAACTGACCAAGCACCTCAAGAAGGAGGAGGTGACCGCGGTCGTCTCAGAGCTCTGCGAACGCCTGAGTACCATGGCGGACGAGAAGCGCGGCCCGAACCGGCCGTTCTCCAGGTAGCTCGGCTGCGGCGTTAGTCAAGCAGTAGTCACCGTGACCTGGCGTGCCGCAGCACGCCCGGTCTTTTTCCGGGTGCTGAAACGGAGGGATGCGAAAGGAGAACCACCTCACTAGGTGACCGGTGGGGCGCGCCGTAAGGCGCGCTCCACTACTTGGCGTCTCTCTGACCTCCGGAGCACCGCCCTCTTACGGCGCGCCAAGACCGCCGGCGGCGCCTAAAATTACGGAATGCGTGAGTTCTTTAGAGACTACGGCGCCGCGATCGGCCCGACGCTGGCGTTCGCGGTCGCTGTGGCCATGTTGAAAACGTGGGTGATTTGCGAGCGCTGGTCAACGGTCTTCAGTTAAGCGCGGATCAATGCCCGCGTTGCAGGACGAACAAAAACAGTAAGAGCGGTAATGCGTTACCGCACTCCATACCGGGCCTGTAGGATTCCCGTGACGCGAACGGGAGTGACGCAATGCGCTTCGACATCTATGTGAACTATCGCGGGACCTGCGAGCCGTTCGCGAACCGCTTCGCCATGCTGCGCGACCGGTTCGGGACGTCGTGGATGCTGCTCCATCAACCTGACTCCGCGGAGGCTGGATGACGTTCATCAACTGGTCGGACCCGGAGGAGATGCTCACGCTGCTGGTCGAGTATGTCAGCGACGAGCTGTCGCAGGCGGCGCACGATCGCGGCCGGACGGAGTTTCTCACGGACCTGCTCGAAGAGCTCGCGGCGCTGGAAAACGATTTCGGCGCGTTGTCGCCGGACGCTTCGATCGCGGCGCTGCGCTCGATCCATGAGGCCCAGCCCGGCGAGTTCCTCGCGGATCCGGTGCTCGTTCACGTCGAGGCCTGCATCGAGGAGCTCGCGCGCATCAACGCGTGAAGCGGAAGAGGACGTTTCCCTCGCGCGTTACTGCGCGGCGATGCTACGCGTGCGCTGCTTCGTCTTCCTGCTCCTGGCCGCTCTCGCCGTTTCGTGCACGCGGGAGACGGCGCAGCCGCCGCGGGCGGATGTGCCGGTGTTCATCCTCTCCATCGATACGCTGCGCGCGGACCGGCTGCCGGCGTACGGGTACGCGAAAGGGTCGACGCCGGCGCTCGATGCCTTCCGGCGGGATGCGATTCTCTTCACGCAGGCGTACTCGAACGTGCCGCTCACGCTGCCGTCGCACGCGTCGATCTTCACCGGTGAGCTCCCGTACGTACACGGCGTGCGCAACAACCTCGGGTACACGCTCGACGCGGCGCGGCCGACGCTCGCGTCGAAGCTCAAGGCGAAGGGGTACGAGACCGGCGCGGCGGTGTCGTCGTTCGTGTTGCGCAAGGAGACCGGGATCGCGGCCGGCTTCGATTTCTTCGATGACTACATGACCCACTCGCCGCTCGAGTCGGCGACGTCGTGGCAGCGGGACGGGGACCTGTCGCGGCAGTCGCTCGCGAGCTGGTTGCAGTCGAAGAGCGGCGCGAAGGTCTTCGGCTTCCTCCATCTCTACGAGCCGCACAGCCCGTACACCCCGCCCGCGCCCTTCTCGAATGCAGCCGACCGGTACGACGGCGAGATCTCGTACGCCGACGCCATCGCCGGGCGTTTCTTCGATGACCTGAAGAAGCGCAACCTCTACGACTCCGCGCTGATCATCGTGCTCTCCGATCACGGCGAGGGCCTCGGCGATCACGGGGAGCCGGAGCACGGCATCTTCGTCTATCGCGAGGCCATCCACGTCCCGCTGCTGGTCAAGCTGCCGGCGCAGCAGAGAAAAGGAGAGACCGTCGAGCGGGTGGTCGGGCTGACCGACGTCCTGCCGACGGTGCTGGACGTGACGGGCGAGCCGGCGCCGTCGAGCCTCCTCGCCGCGGCGCCGCAAGAGCGTGCGGCCGTCTATAGCGAGAGCTACTACCCGCGGCTGCAATATGGGTGGAGCGAGCTGACGTCGATGATCGACGCGAACGTGCACTACATCGATGCGCCGCACGTCGAGCTCTATCGCTATCCGGCCGACGCCGCGGAGCGGCAGAACGTCGCGGAGCAGAACCGGCGCGAGGTGGCGGCGTTCCGCGAGGAGCTGCGCAAGGCGGCGGATGCGCATCCGTTCGTGCAGCCGCAGCTCGCCGATCCGGAAGACGCGGCGAAGCTGGCCGCCCTCGGGTACGTCGGCTCGACGGTGAGCGCCTCCGGTCCGCTGCCGGATCCGAAGGACAAGCTGGACGTGCTGCGCGCCTTCGGCGCCGCGAACGACGAGCTGCGCATGCGCCGCTTCGCGAAGGCGGCGGAGATCATGGAGCCGCTGATGCGCGCAAACCCCGACTTCGTCAGCGGCTGGGGCGCGCTCGCGCAGGCATACCGGGAGCTCGGAAGGAAAGACCTCGCGCTGGAGACGCTGCGCACGCAGATGAACCACTCCCCCGGCAACGCGCAGGTGGCGCTGGCGATCGCCGACCTGTTGCTGGAGATGGGCCGTTACAACGAAGCGCGCGAGCACGCGCTGCTGGCGAAAGAGGCGGGCGGCGCGTTCGTGCAGGAGACGCTGGCGAGGATCGCGATGGCGGCGCGCGACTTCGCGGGGGCGGAGACGGCTGCGAACGCGAGCCTGGCGGCGGAGCCGGATCGCATCCAGGCGCTGATGCTCCTGTCCGAGGTGCGGCGCGCGCAGCAGCGCGCCGGGGAAGAGCTCGCGCTGCTCGAGCGGGCGAAGGAAGTGACGCAGCGCCGGCGGCTGCCGGCGATCCGCGACCTCGACTTCCGCCGCGGCGAAGCGTTGCTGCGGTCGCGGCGCGTGCCGGAAGCGGAGCAGGCCTTCCGGGCGGAGACGCAGGCGTTCGCCGACAACCTCCCGGCGTGGGCCAACCTCTCCCTGGTGGTGGCGGCGCAGGGGCAGGGGGAGGAGGCGCGGGCGATCCTCGAGGAGATGATGCGCCGCAACCCGGGGCGGGCCGCCGGGAGGCTGGCGGTGGAGGCGCTGGGGGCGATGAACGACGAGGCGGGCGCGAGGGCGCTGGCGGCCCGTTTGGGGCGGTAGTACCGCTGCGGCCGCCTCGGAAATTTGAACGGCTTCTCCAAATCGTTGGACAAAGCCGCCACACTCTTTATACTAACCGCCTACTTATCAACGACTTGGGTTCCTGGCATCCGGGCCTGCCGCCTGCACAAGGGGGTTGCCAAGAATTCGTAGTGGTCGTATGGTTTCCGCCGTTTTTCTCAAACTTGGAGGAGGTTGAATGAATTTAGTTAAACGCAGTCTTGTGGCGTTGACGATGCTGCTGCTCGTCGTTACGCCTACATTTGCCCAGTCGACCGTGGGCATGCTGACCGGTACGGTCATCATGGACGGCGCGCCGCTTCCCGGCGTGACGGTGACGATTTCGTCGCCGGCACTGCAGGGCACCCGCGTGGCGTACACGGACGTCAACGGGAATTACAACTTTGCAGCACTCCCGCCGGGCGACTACACCGTGAACTTCACGATGGAGTCGATGCAGCCCATCACCACGACCACGCGCGTCTCTCTCGGTGGCACCGCACGTGCCAACGCGACGATGCGCATGTCGGCGGTGGCCGAGTCGATCACCGTGACGGCCGCAGCGCCGGCGGTTCTCGAGACGACCGAGGTTCAGACGAACCTGCAGTCGGACCTGGTTGAAGAGCTCCCGATCGGCCGCACGATTCAGGCGACGATCACGCTCGCACCGGGTGTCACCAGCAACGGTCCCGGCGGCGCGCTCGTCGTCGGCGGCGGTTACGCCTACGACACGCTGTACGTGATCAACGGCGCGGTGACCAACGAGAACCTCCGCGGTCAGACCGACGACCTCTTCATCGAGGACGCGATCCAGGAAACGACCGTCATGACCGGTGGCATCTCGGCCGAATTCGGCCGCTTCACCGGTGGTGTGGTCTCCGCGATCACGAAGTCGGGTGGTAACGAATTCAGCGGATCTTTCCGCGACAGCTTCACGAACCCGTCGTGGGACGAAACGTCCGCCGCCGGTGAAGCACAGCAGGCCAGCGTCATCAACCAGACGTTCGAAGCAACCCTCGGTGGCCGCATCATCCGCGACCGCCTCTGGTTCTTCCTCGCCGGCCGCCAGGCCGAAACCGACAACCCGGGCACGTTCATCAACGGCGGCGCCCTCCCGACCCCGGTTGCCCGCCCCTCGACGGTCGTCACCGACGAACGCTTCGAAGGCAAGCTCACCGGCCAGATCACCCCGCGCCACACCCTGGTCGGCTCGTACCTGAGCTACAACGTCAACCAGACGCCGCACTGCGCCTTCGGCTGCTGGGATGCGAACACCATCGACACCAACGGCCGCGATCTTCCGCGCGAGATGATGACCGCCAACTACAACGGCCTCCTGACCGACAACTTCGTCGTGCAGGCCGGCTACTCGACCCGCGACCTCGTATTCGAGGGCTCGGGCGGCGAGCACATCCCGACCACCAACGATCCGGCCGACCTCGCCCGCGGTACCTGGGCGTACGACTTCGCGTCCGGTTTCGGCGGCGCGTGGGGCGCTCCGATCTTCTGCGGTATCTGCACGCCGGAGTCGCGTGAGAACGAAGCCTACTCGCTCAAAGGTACGTACTACCTGGCGACGCAGGCCCTCGGCACGCACAACATCGTCGGCGGTTACGAGAACTTCGCCGAGTCCCGTTTCGCCAACAACTTCCAGTCCGGTTCCAACTTCGACGTCTACATCTACTACAACTCGCCGGAGTATGAAGCGAACGGCACGTTCCGTCCGATCATCACCCCCGGCGACGTCCTGAACTGGGTTCCGATCCAGGTCCTCTCGCAGGGCTCGGACTTCCAGACGGACTCGCTCTTCCTCAACGACAAGTGGGACCTCAACCAGAAGTGGAGCTTCAACCTCGGCGTTCGTTACGACAAGAACGACGGAGCTGACAGCGCCGGTCACGCCATCTCGGACGACAGCAACATCAGCCCGCGCCTCGGCCTGACCTACGACTTCTTCGGCGACGGCCGCATCCGCGCCAACGGCAGCTACTCCCGTTACGTCTCCCGCATCCAGGAAGGCATCGGCGGCGGCGCCGGCGGTGGTAACCCCAGCTACTTCCAGTATGTTTATGACGGCCCGCAGATCGGCGGCGTCGGTACGGGTCTCGACTCGTTCGGCGTGCTCACCGAGCTGTTCCAGTGGTTCCAGGGCATCGGCGGCACCAGCAACACCAGCAACCTCGTTGGCGTCACCATCCCGGGCCTCAACACCCGCTTCGACGGCTCGCTGAAGTCGCCGTACGTCGACGAGTTCACCGTCGGCCTCGGCACGCAGATCGGTGCGCGCGGCTTCGTGCGCGTCGACTACATCGACCGCGCGTGGGGTGATTTCTACTCCGTCGCGACTGCTCCGAACGACCAGATCGAGAACCCGATCATCGCGGGCCAATTCCTCGACATCAAGACCACCGAGAACACCAACGACATCGAGCGCACCTACAACGCGATCCAGGGCCAGGCCAGCTACCGCCTGCTCGACCGCCTGAACCTCGGCGCGTCGTACACCTGGTCGGAAGCGAAGGGCAACGAAGTCGGCGAGAACACGGGCAGCGGCCCGGTCGCGTCGACCCCGAACTCGTACTTCGAGTACAAGAACTTCGCTGAGAACAACCCGATTGGCTTCCTGCCGAACGACCAGACGCACCGCCTCCGTGCCTGGGCTTCCTACGACCAGCCGATCGGCTTCCTCGGCGACCTGAACATCAGCGTTCTCCAGCGCTTTGATTCGGGCACGCCGTACTCGGCCGTCCAGACGGTCAACGTCAGCAACTTCGTGACGAACCCCGGTTACGCAACCCCGCCGGCCACCGCGAACTACTACTTCAGCGAGCGCGGCGAGTTCCGCAGCGATGACATCACCGCTACCGACCTCGCGCTCAACTGGACCCTCCCGATCACTCGCGTGAACGTGTTCGTCCAGGGCGAGCTGATCAACGTGTTCAACGAGCAGGCGATCATCACCCCGAACGTCTCGATCACGACGTTCAACGCCGCCAGCCAGAACCGGTTCAACCCCTTCACGACGCGTCGCGACGCCATCAAAGAGTGCCCGCAGGGCACCCCGACGGCCGACTGCGTCGCCGGTGGCTTCCACTGGCGCAAGGGTGCGAGCTTCGGTCAGGGCGGTGGCCCGGCCACCTACCAGCTGCCGCGTACGTATCGCTTCTCGGCTGGTATCCGCTTCTAAGCTTCACGCAACATCAGCAGTACGAAAGGCCCCGGCGAAAGCCGGGGCCTTTTTTTATGGACTGCGGTAACGCCAGTTACCGCTCTTACTGCTTTTTTCGTTCCTCGGGCAACGAGCGTCCGCCGAGCAGCGCGGTGTTCGCGCAACGCGCGAGCAAAGCAGCTAAAGCGGTAACTGGCGTTACCGCACTCCATATGAGGAAGAACCTCGCTGCCGCCGCTGGTTAACTACCGCCGATGACCACCCGGCAGCGTTTGCTGTGCCTCGCCGTCACCGTCGCCGCCGCGCTGCCGTTCGTTTCGTCCTGCAACCGTGAAACGAAGACGGACGGTGCGATCTCCGGAAGCGACGGAGCGCCGGTGATCGTCATCTCGATCGACACGCTGCGCGCCGACCATCTCCCGGCTTACGGCGCCACCGGTCTCGAGACCCCGAACATCGACGCGCTGGCGAAAGACTCGATCCTGTTCGAGAACGCGTACGCGCACGTGCCGCTCACGTTGCCGTCACACGTCACGATGCTGACCGGTCTCCTCCCCGAGGTGAGCGGGATCCGCAACAACCTCGGGTACCGCTTCGACAGCGCCGCGACGCCGAGCGTGCCGACGCTGCTGAAGGCGAAAGGCTACGCGACCGGCGCCGCCGTCTCCGCGTACGTCCTGCGCGGCGTGACGGGTCTGGCCGCCGCGTTCGACGATTACGACGACTCGATCGACCGCGCATCCGAAGGTGGTGCGCTCGGCGAGCTGCAGCGGTCGGGCGACCAGACGGTGGCCGCGGCCGTTCGCTGGATCACCTCGAAGCAGGACCAGCCCTTCTTCTACATGGTCCACCTCTTCGAGCCGCACGCGCCGTATGCGCCGCCGGAGCCGTTCAAGTCGCGCTACGCCGCGAAGCCGTACGACGGCGAGATCGCGGTCACCGATTCGTACGTCGGCCAGTTCCTCGATGCGCTCAAGAGCCTCGGCGTCTACGACCGCGCCACCATCATCCTGATGTCCGACCACGGCGAAGGGCTCGGCGATCACGGCGAGGCACAGCACGGCATCTTCATCTATCGCGAGGCGATCCACATCCCGCTGCTCCTCAAGCTCCCGAAGGGGGAGATGAACGGCACGCGCGTCAAGGCGCCGGTGCAGCTGGCCGACGTCCTCCCGACCATCGCCGGCCTCGCCGGCTTCGAGGTCCCGGAGAAAGCGAAAGGGATGTCGCTGGTCCAGGTTGCGCGCGGCAAGGCTCCGGCGGATCGCCGCATCTACAGCGAGTCGATGTACCCACGCATTCACCTCGGCTGGAGCGACCTGGCCTCGCTCGTCGATGCCCGCCATCACTACATCGACGCGCCCCGTCCGGAGCTGTACGACCTCGCCACGGATGTGAAGGAGAAGCAGAACATCCTCAGCGACCAGCGCCGCGTCTACGCGTCGATGCGCGACGAAGTGCGCACGCACGCACGCAAGCTCGAGCTGCCGCAGAACATCGATCCGGAAGAGGCGGCGAAGCTCGCCGCCCTCGGGTATCTCGGCTCCAGCTCGAGCCCCACCACCGGCGAGCTGCCGGATCCGAAGGACGGCATTGCCGACATCGAGCGCATCGCGCACGCGAACGGCCTCATTCGCGAAGGCAAGCATGCGGAAGCCGTGACTCTGCTGCGCGAAGTGCTCGCGCGCAACGGCTCGTTCGCCGATGCCTGGACGCTGCTGGCGAAGACGCTCGACGACATGGGCCGCTCCGAGGAGGCGCTGGAGGCGTACAAAAAGACCATCGAAGCGGCGCCGATGCTCGCACCCGGCACCGCTATGTCGATGGCGCTCCTCTACCAGCGCCTCGGGCGCTTCGACGATGCGATCCAGCACGCCGAGATCGCCCTCACCTCGCATCCCGCGGCACGGCTGGTGATGGCGCAGTCGTACCTGTCGAAGAAGGATCTCGCCGCCGCCGAGCGCGAGGCGCAGTTGCTGGTCAAAGATCCCGACAAACGGGACGATGCCGCGGTGCTGCTCGCGCAGATCCGCATCGCGCAGCGGCGCTTCCCCGACGCGATGGGAGTGCTGGACGCGATGAAAAGCCGGACCGACGCGGGCGGCAAGCAGGTCCCGCCGAACTTCTGGTTCGCGCGGGGCGACATCCTGGCGCGCATGAACCGCATCCCCGACGCGGAGCGTGCCTTCGTCGAAGAGGTCCGCCTCTATCCGCGCAACCGCGAAGCGTACGTACGGCTTGCGGTACTGCAGACGCTCACCGGCCGTGAAGCCGACGCGCGCCGCACCTTCGACGCGATGCTGCGCTTCAATCCCGACCCCTCCAGCCGCAGGATGGCGGCCGAGGCGGCGGCGCAGTTGAAGCGGCAGAACGCACGGTGAACCACCGAATATTGACGCCTCCGGACCGGTTCACTAGACTCGCTGCCCCTTCCGTTCTGTCGGGTGAGGCGACGTAGCCAAGTGGTAAGGCAGAGGTCTGCAAAACCTTCATCCGCCGGTTCGATTCCGGCCGTCGCCTCCAATCTCGCCACGCCCGAAAACTTCGCCTTCGTCCCCACCGTCGAATCCCACGGCTGGTACCGTCTCGCGCCGTTCCGCTGGAGCCCCGACGAAGAGGTATTGCGCCGCAGGGAAGCGCTCGGCGACGACGTGGTCGATCTCGAGATCCGGTACGCGAACGGGCAACTGCGCGTAAATCAGACAGGGGGGACCACCGAGGAGCTCCAGCGCCGCCTCACGCGCATGTTCCAGTTGCACGTCGACCTCGGCGACTTTCACAGGCTGACGCGCAACTCTCCCGCGCACGCGTGGGTCGCGCCCGCCGGTTTCGGCCGGCTCCTCTGCGGCTCGACGCTGTGGGAGGACGCGGTGAAGATCATCGCCACGACCAATACCATGTGGTCGCAGACGGTACGCATGGTCGAGCTGCTCGTCGCCAAGTGCGGCCGCGACGGGGCGTTTCCGACGCAGCCGGACGTCCTTCGCTTCTCTCCCGACGAGCTCCAGCGCGACTGCCGCCTCGGCTATCGAGCGAAGTCCATTCACGCGCTTGCCTCGGTCGACCTCGAGCTCCCGAACGACGGCACGACCGAAGAGCGCTTCAAGCGCTTCCTGAAGCTCCCCGGCATCGGCCCGTACGGCGCCGCCCACCTGCTGGCGATGGACGGCCGCCACGACTTCATCGCCGTCGACACGGAGTTCCGCCGCTTCGTCCGCGAGACCTACCACGCCGGCCGCAAAGTCAGCGACGCCGCCATGCTGCGGCGCTACGCGAAGTGGGGGAAGTGGAAGTACCTGGCGTACTGGTCGGAACTGTGGGGGAACCGGTGATCGAATCGCATGGCGAATCGTTTGCAGCCCGGGCGTGTCGAAGAGGACAAACAGTCTACTCCGGTCGGAGACGAATCGGAATATTGACCGCGAGCCGTGCCGTTTGGATAATTCGCTGTACGCACGTAAATGTAAGCTGCTGAAATGAAAGAGTTTACGTGCCTGTAACGGAGAGCGCGTGGACGACAAGATCAAGCAGCTTCTGCAGGATCTCGGAACGGCGATCAACGAGTCGATCTCAGGCTCCGAGGATGTAAACCGGCACATACAACAGATTCGCGACGAGGGCTACGACCTCTACGTGGTGCTCGACGCAACGATTGGCCTCAACAAACAGGGTGCGGAAGAGGAGACGGGTGACGATACGCATCCCGTCCCGGCCGCGCCGCCGAAGGAAGTGCAGTTCCGGATCAACGTCAACGATCTGGCCGTGCTGCGAGCCCTCGGCATCGACCCGACGCGCAAGGTGAAGAAGACCCGCCGCGTGGAGCCGCTTGCACAAGCGAATGAAGAACCGCGTTGAACGATGACCGCCTGAACTTGTACGACCTCGCGCCGCGGCAGCTCGAAGCGACGCTCGGCGAAATCGTGTCCCCCCCGTTCCGGGTCAAGCAGATCGAAGAGTGGATGTACGTGCATGGCGTCGATTCGTTCGACGCCATGAGCAACCTCCCGAAAGACGTCCGCGCCACGCTCGCCGAACGCTACACGCTCGCCCAGCCGGAGGTGCTGACGCGCACCGAGCCGGCCTCCGACGGCAGCCAGAAGTACCTGTTCAAGCTCGCTGACGGGCAGCGCATCGAATCGGTATATATGCCGATGGGAGACCGGACGAGCATCTGCCTGTCGTCACAGGCAGGGTGTGCGGTCGGGTGCACGTTCTGCGTCACCGGCTTCTTCGGCGCGGGGCGCAACCTGACGCCGGGCGAGATGCTCGGCCAGTTCTTCACCATCCAGCGCGAGAAAGAGATCCCGCCCGAGCTGATGAACGTCGTGTTCATGGGGATGGGTGAGCCGCTGCTCAACTTCGACAACCTGGTCGCGACGCTGGACATCCTCTATCGCAATCTCGCGCCGCGCCGGATCACGGTGTCGACCTCCGGAATCATCCCCGGGATCGAGGCGCTCGCGACGCTGGAGCGCCGCCCCAACCTGGCCATCTCCGTCAACGCGCCCGACCGCAAGCGCCGCGAGGAGATCATGCCCATCACCTCGAAGTATCCGCTCGGGGACCTGATGGCGGCACTGCGCCGGTTCCCGCTGGAGAAGGGACGCGACCTCACGATCGAGTACGTGCTGCTGGCCGGCTACAACGATTCGAACCAGGACGCGATCGCGCTGGCGAAGCTGATCCGCGGCATCCGCGGCGCAAAGGTGAACGCGATCCCGTTCAACGAAGACGCGAACCTGCCGAAGTGGATGAAGCGCCCGGGCGATCGCGACATCGACCGCTTCGTCGACACGCTCGTGCGCAACGGCGTGCGCGTGACGGTGCGCCGCTCGAAGGGACGCGACATCGCCGCCGCGTGCGGCCAGTTGCGCGGCAAAGAGGTCGCGAAGAGCCGCGCTACCGGCGGACGCCCTCTGCGTACAGCATCGGAATCCTCATCCGAAGCGGACTCGCGGCGTTGAGCCGCTCCTCGATCGCGGCCCAGATGGCCGGGTCGTCGGTCACCCGCAGCCATCCATCCTTGAAGAAGCTCACCAGCGGATGCCGCAGCAACGCGGTGCCGGTCGCGAACTTCAGGTAGAACTCGTCTTCCACCACGCGTGTGAGCTCGAAGCCGCCGCCTTCCAGCGTTTGCTCGATCAGCGCACGCGTGCCGCGATGCGCTTCCTGCGCGTTCACGGCGTCGACCAGCTCCGGCGGAACGGCTGCGCGAAAGACGTCGTAGAGCTGCGCCATGTGGCCGCTTAGGTTCGTCGTCACGGCGATCCGCGCGCCCGGTTTCGCCACGCGGTGACACTCGGCCACGACGGCAGGAGGATTCTCGAAGTTGTTGATGCCGAGGTTCGAGGTGATGAGGTCGAACGTCGCATCGTCGAACGGCATCTTCTCCGCGTTCGCTTCGACGAGCTCGATGTTGTCGAGACCGTACACCGCCAGCTTCCGCCGCGCCCGAGCCAGCCCGTCCGCCCAGATGTCGACGCCGGCGAACTGCGACCCCGGTCCGTGCACGTGCGCGAGCTCGAACAGAGGAAAGCCGCTGCCGCAGGCCACGTCCAGCCCGCGCACGTTCGGCCGGAGCTCGAGGTTGTCGAGCAGCAGCGTCCCGAAATGCGAGCTCCAGAGCGACAGCTCGTCATAGGCCCCGCCTGCGAAGTCGGGATGATCGGCAATGCTCATGGTTGCGTCACCGCAGTGCGAACGTGCGCATTGCCGTGTGAATGGCCCCTTTCGGGTTCAGCTCACTGGAGAACAGCGTGACGCTGTCGACGCGGAACGGTACCGAGCAGTAGTCGCGCAACGAGCGGTTGAACAGGTCGATCGACGCGGGGGGCCAGGGGTCGCGCATGCGCATGAGCGTCAGGTGCGGCTTGAACTCGCCGCCGTCGAGCGTGACGCCGTTGCGCGTGACGACGTCGCGCACCGCGTGCGCGATCCTGGTGAACTCGGCGTCGGGATCGAGGCCGATCCAGCCGACGCGCGCGCGGCGGGGATTGGGAAAGAAGCCGGAGCCATGCAGCCGTGCTTCGAATCCGGGGATCGCGCCGAGCGCCACGGACAGCGGCGCTGCGATCCGGTCCACCAGTTCCTCAGGCTGTTCGCCGAGAAAGGCGAACGTGAGGTGCTGTGTCTCTTCGCGCACCCACGACGCGGCCGGCAGACGCGGCCGAAGCGCCGCTACGCGGCCGTTGAGGTCGCACAGTACTTCGCCTGGGAAGTGCGTGGCGATGAAGAGTCGCATTTGGACGGAGGGCGGGCAGATTGTACAGTGGTCCGGCCATGAAAAACCTGTTCGCCGTGCTGCTCCTCCTGGTCACCGTGACGTCCGCACAGGCGCAGTTCACTCCCGATCCCGACTACGAGCGGGTGCTCGTGCCGGTGTTCTTCTTCGGCGGTGGACAGGGTGGCGCGAAATGGTTCACGAGCTTCGACATGGTCGCGCCGGCGAACGGCTTCCAGCTGGCGACGCCGGTGCTGAGAGACGAGCAGCCCTGCGCCTTCTGCCCGTGTGAGATCAAGGCGCAGGTCGAGGAAATGAAGGCCGAGACCATCTGCGGCCAGTTCGAACATCCGTTCGGGCTGCTGCTCTGGGTGCCGCGCAACGTGGACAAGGATGCGGTCCACACGTCACTGCGGGTCTCCGACCGTTCGCGCGAGGACGACCGCGCCGGCGCGCAGATTCCGGTGGTGTGGGAGAGCGACCTGTACGCCGATGCGTTCGTGCTCCTCGACGTGAAGACGGAGCCGCGTTACCGCTCCGCCATCCGCCTCTACGACGCGTTTCAGTACCCGACCGATTTCGTCCTCCGCTTTTACGACATGGAGGAGTTTCGCAAGGGAACGCGGGAAATGCTGTTCGAGACCATCGTCCGCGCGGAGCGTGTCAGCACGCCACCGGGGCGCTTTCCGCTGCGCCCTGCCTTCCTCATGATCGGCGACATTGTCGCGAAGTGGCCGCAGCTTGCGTCGTCGGAGTCGGTGGCGATCGAGGTGGCTGGTACGAGTCTCCCGATCTCGCCGCCGCAGTATGACCGCCGCTTCTACGCCTTCGCGAGCATCACGAACAACACCACGAACGAAGTGACGATCGTCTCGCCGCGCTGATCACTTCCTGTCCGCCTGGCCGGCCAGGAACTCCGGCGTGAAGATCTCGGCGATCTTCTCCTCCGGCAGGAGGTTCTGTTCGCGCAGCATGTCCGGGATCTTCTTGCCGCTCTTCGCCGACTCCTTCGCGATCTCCGCCGCCGCGGCGTAGCCGATGATCGGGTTGAGCGCGGTGGCGAGCGACGGCGAGCTGACGTAGTACGCCTCGCAGCGCTCGCGGTTCGCCGCGATTCCGCGGACGCACTTGTCGGTGAACACCGGCAGGAAGTTCTTGAGGATCTCCATCGAGAAGGTGATCTCGAACGCCATGAGCGGCATCATCACGTTGAGCTCGAGCTGTCCTGCCTGCGACGCGTAAGCGATCGCCGCGTCTGCGCCGATGATGTGGAACAGCACCTGGTTCATGCACTCGAGCAGCGACGGGTTCACTTTCCCCGGCATGATCGACGAGCCGGGCTGCACGGCCGGCAGGATGATCTCCGCCAGCCCGGTGATCGGCCCCGAGGCGAGCAGCCGCAGGTCGTTGGTGATGCGCGTCAGCTCGAGCGCGAGGTTGCGCATCGCGGACGACACCGCCACGACCGGCAGCTGCGACTGCATCGCTTCGCGGAGGTCGTCGGTCGGGTGCAGCTCGAGGTTCGTCGATTCGCTGAGATGCCGCACGACGGCGAAGCGGTAGCCGACCGGTGTGTTGATGCCGGTGCCGGCGGCGGTGCCTCCGATGCCGAGGATGCGCAGCTCTTCGCCGGCATCGCGGAGCAGACGGGTGGCGCGCCGGATCGCGGCCGCGTAGGCCTTGAACTCCTGGCCGAGGGTGACCGGGACCGCGTCCGCGAGATGCGTGCGGCCGGACTTGATCACGTCCGCGAACTCATCCCCCTTGTCGTCGAGCGCATCGCCGAGCTGGTCGAGCTTCGGCCCGAGCCGTTCGAGGAGCATCAACGTCGCGACGCGGATGGCGGTCGGAAAGACGTCGTTCGTCGACTGCGCCATGTTGACGTGGTCGTTGGGGTTGATCGGCTTGTACTCGCCGAGCTTGCCGCCGAGGGAGAGGTTGGCGAGGTTCGCGATGACCTCGTTGCAGTTCATGTTGAACGACGTCCCGGCCCCGGCCTGGAAGACGTCGACCACGAAGTGGGGGCGGAAGCGCTCGAACTCGCGCAGGATCCGGTCGCACGCGGCGACGATCGCGTCCGCGATCTGTTCGTCCATCGCGCCGAGCTCGCGATTCGCCAGCGCGGCCGCGCGCTTGAGCAGGATGAAGGAGCGGATGAAGAGCGGATGCTCGCGCAGCCCGCTGATCGGATAGTTCTCTACCGCGCGCTGCGTCTGCGCGCCATACAAAGCGTCAGCAGGGACGCGGACTTCGCCGAGGGTGTCTTTTTCCGTGCGCATTGCTGTTGCGAGCCCGCAACTCTTGCGCCATGGAAGGTGTCAGGTGTCTGGGGTGTGCCGCCCGGGCGATGAGCCCCAGATACCTGACACGATATCCGACACCAGTTGTCACGCCTTCAGCGCCGCCAGCCTCTCCCTCGACTCCTCGGCCACCTGCTTGTGCAGCGACTGGCCGTGGGCGTCCATCGTGACGATGGCCATGAAGTCTTCGACCCAGAGGTGCCAGATCGCTTCGGGGGAGCCGAGGTCCATCCAGTCGACGCCGTCGACGCGCTTGATCGAGGCGGCGCAGACCTGGGCCGCGCCTCCGATGGCGTGCAGGTAGACCGCGCCGTACTCCCGGCAGGCGGCGAGCGTCTTCTCGCCCATGCCGCCCTTTCCAATGACGCCGCGGATCTTGTAGTCGCGGATGACCTCGTGCTGGTACGGCTCTTCGCGCGACGAGGTGGTAGGGCCGGCCGCCTTGCAGACCCACTGGTCTCCCTCTTTCACCATCACCGGGCCGCAGTGGTAGATGATCTGCCCCTCCAGGTCCACCGGCGGCTTCACCCCTTCATGGATGCGGTGATGGACGGCGTCACGCCCGGTGTAGAGGCGGCCGGAGATCGCGACGGTGTCGCCGACATGGAGCGAGCGGATCGTTGCTTCGTCGATGGGCGTGGTCAGTTTCACGAGAGCCATGGTCCTGGGATGCTATCGCGTTCGGGACGTGTTGAAGAGCGTGCGATAAACTCCTGCCGCCCGGAGAGACCTCATGAGCGTCCAGCCACTGCACGAAGCCAGCACCCAGTCCGCCCTGTTCGAAAGCATCCTCGAGCTCATCCGCCGGACGTCCACGCAACTGCCGCAGGACGTCGTCAACGCCGTGACCGGCGCGCGGAAGCAGGAGGAGCAGGGCTCGAACGCAGACGTCGCGCTCGACGTCATCGGCTGCAACATCGTCCTCGCGCGCGACAACTCGCTGCCGCTCTGCCAGGACACCGGCACGATCCTCTTCTACGTCCACACGCCGGTCGGCTACGACCAGCTCGAGTTCGAGGAGATCGCCACCGAGGCCGTGCGCGCCGCGACGAAGAAGGGCTACCTGCGGCAGAACAGCGTGGACAGCGTCACCGGGAAGAACACCGGCGACAACACCGGACCCGGCTCGCCGGTCTTTCACTTTCACCAGTGGCGCGAGCCGCACGTGGAGGTGAAGCTGATGCTCAAGGGCGGTGGCTGCGAGAACATGAACGCGCAGTACTCGCTCCCGCATCCCGACCTCGGCGGGCGCGACCTGCGCGGCGTCGAGAACGCCATCCTCGACTGCATCGTGCAGGCGCAGGGGCAGGGCTGCGGCCCCGGCATCCTCGGCGTCTGCATCGGCGGCGACCGCGGCACCGGCTACGGCAACGCCAAGGAGCAACTGCTCCGCACGATGGAAGACGAGAGCCCCGATCCCGAGCTCGCCGCGCTCGAAGCACGCGTGGTGGAGAAGGCGAATCAGTCCGGCATCGGCCCGATGGGCTTCGGCGGCAAGACGACGCTGCTCGCCTGCAAGATCGGCAAGCTCAATCGCCTCCCGGCCTCGTTCTTCGTCTCGATCGCTTACATGTGCTGGGCGTTCCGCCGCCGCGGCGCGGAGCTCGACGTGAATGGCAACGTGAGGGAGTGGCTTTACTGAGCTACCAGAAACTTCGGGCCGCGAGAGCGGCCCGAAGCTTTTGTAGAAGCCTTTAGTAACCGGGCGACGTCGCGAAGCCGCCCCAGTCGGCGCGGTAGAACGTGTTCTCTCCGCACCAGTAGCTGTTCCAGCAGCGCCACGGTGTGTTCGACTCCTGGGTACGGATGTGTGCGGTCGCGTACGAAGGACGCTCGGCGTAGGTGCGCGTCGCATCGCCGACCACGACCTCGAGCGATACCGTCGCGCCGAGACGGGTCTGGTTTCCGTAGACCTTGCGGCCGCTGTCGACGTTGTTGACGTACTTGCCGCCGAGACCGTCGAGACCCCATTCACCCCAGAAGTACGTCACGTCGCCCGCGCGGCGCTCGAACATCGGGTTGATGTACTTCGGTCGCGGCGGGAACGAAGTGGTCTGCGCGGCGCGCTGGCAGATGACGGCGCTCACGAGCTCGGTCACGCCGACCATGCACTGTCCGGCGCCGTTGCCCTGGAACACTTTGTCATCGCGCTTGAGGGGCATGTTCCGAAGGTTGACCACGGTGGTGTTGTCGATCTTCTCGACGTACGTCACCTCGAGCGTGGAGAGGTCGAGGTTCTCCTCCCAGATGGAGCTGAAGCCGGTGTAGTTCTCCCAGCCCGTGTTCGAGGACTCGCTGCGGTATCCCCACGATGCTTCCGACACGCTGCGCGAGCGCACCTCGGTCTCGCCGGAGCTGGCCGACCAGCGCTGCATGCCCAGCTCGTGCGCGGCGACCTTCACGCTGCCCTGCAGCGCGTTGTTGCTGTTGTCGTAGTCGCCCGGATCGACATTGCGCAGCAAGACTTCGATGGCCGCGTTGCCGGCCGTATTGAACGTGTGCAGGAACGAGCAGCTGACCGCGCCTCCGGCGTTCACCCAGATGCGCGGAGCCGAGCCGATGACCGCGCCGTTGACGCGGAGAGTGCAGTCCGCCCGCGCGCCGACGTCGCCGTTCAGCTCGCGTACGGACGCGCTGATCAGCGCCGGCGATCCGACGATCGCGGTTCCCGGGGCATTGATCGCGGTGACGTGCAGGTCCGGCCGCAGCTTCGCGGTCTCGGACACGCTCACGATGTCGGTGCGCCGCCCGTCGATGCCGCTGACGTGCGCCAGCACGTCGATGGCCTGGCCGCGGTTCACCGACTTCAATGTGACCGCGTACGTGCCGTTGTTTCGCAGGCGGTTGTCGTTGATGGTGCCGGTGCTCTGCGACTTGATCTGCACCTTGTCGATGTTGCCGCGCGAGGCGACTGGCTCGAAGGTGCCGGTGGTGAGCTGCAGGTCGGCGGTGCGGTCCTGATTGACGAGCGCGCGCGCCTGGAGCGTCGCGCTGCCGGAGCGGCCGGTCGCCGCCTTCCTGCTGGTGTCTTTGTACTTGACGGAGTTGTTGTGGAACTTCACGTTTGCGAGAGCGGGGAGTGCAAGGACGGTGAGGATTGAGGCGAGGAGGGAGATGCACTTCGTGCGCATGGGATGGGCTCCATCGAAGCCGCCGTTCCTGCGTTCGGATACACGACGGCACACTGAGTTGTTTTTATGAAGAAACGAAGCTGCTCGCCGCCGGTACGGCTGCCGGCGTCAGGTGCGGCGAAAGCTGCTTCCGCACGGTTTCGTTATTTACAATAACGACGCCAATTTTCACGGGTCGGAGGGATTTTTTTGACGGGCGGGGGCGGGGGCGGTGGCGAGGATCGTGTACGCACAGGCGCGGCTTCCCTCAGGTCAGGAATGAGCGGTAAATATTGCCGGTTATTGTATCTTGAGTGCAGCGCGCTCAATGTGAGGCAAACCGATGAATTTCAACAAGCTTACGGTCAAAGCCCAGGAAGCAATCACCGACGCACAGAATCTCGCCCGCGGCGCCGGGAACCCGGAGCTCACCCCGGAGCACCTGCTCCTTGCCCTCGTCCGGCAGGACGGCGGCATCGTCGCCCCCATCCTCAACAAGCTCGGCGTTGCACCGGGTACGGTCGAGGCGGAGATCGCGGCGGAGCTCGCGAAGTTCTCGAAGGTCGGCGGCGCTTCGGCTGAGCCGGGCGCTTCGTCGACGTTGCGGAAGGTGTTCGACTCCGCGTTCGAGTCGGCCGCGCAATTCAACGACGAGTACGTCTCGACCGAGCATCTCCTGCTCGCCATCGCCGGGGCGAAGAACACGACCGCCGCGGAAGTGCTGCGCCGTCACGGCGTCGTCGCCGACGCGGTGCTCAAGGCGCTGCAGTCGGTGCGCGGCACGCAGCGCGTCACCGACCAGAATCCGGAGAACAAGTACCAGGCGCTGGAGCGCTACGCTCGCGACCTGACCGCGCTCGCACGCCGCGGGAAGCTCGATCCGGTGATCGGGCGCGATGAAGAGATCCGCCGCGTGATCCAGGTGCTCTCGCGCCGCACGAAGAACAATCCGGTGCTGATCGGCGAGCCGGGCGTCGGCAAGACGGCCATCGTGGAAGGGCTCGCGCGCCGTGTCATCGCGGGGGACGTTCCGGAGGGGCTGAAGAACAAGCGCGTGATCTCCCTCGACCTCGGCGCGCTCATCGCCGGGGCGAAGTACCGCGGCGAGTTCGAGGACCGCCTCAAGGCGGTGATCAAGGAAGTGGAGGAGAGCGAAGGGGAAGTGATCCTCTTCATCGACGAGCTGCACACGCTCGTCGGGGCAGGCGCGGCGGAAGGGGCGATGGACGCTTCGAACCTGCTCAAGCCGGCGCTCGCGCGCGGCGAGCTGCGTGCGGTCGGCGCCACGACGCTCAACGAGTACCAGAAGCACATCGAGAAGGACGCCGCGCTCGAGCGCCGCTTCCAGCCGGTGTATGTCGGCGAGCCGACGGTCGAGGACACGATCGCCATCCTGCGCGGCCTGAAGGAGCGTTACGAGGTGCATCACAAGGTCACGATCCAGGATTCGGCGATCGTGGCCGCGGCCACGCTGTCGCACCGCTACATCAGCGACCGCTTCCTGCCGGACAAGGCGATCGACCTCATCGACGAGGCGGCGTCGCGGCTGCGCATCGAGCTGACCTCGATGCCGCAGGAGATCGACGAGCTGATGCGGCGCCTGACGCAGCTCCAGATCGAGGAGCAGGCGCTGCAGAAGGAGTCGGAGAACCCGGCCACGAAGCAGCGGCTCGACGGCGTGCGCTCGCAGATCGCGGAACTGCAGGAAAAGATCTCCGGCCTGAAGGCACAGTGGGAGAGCGAGAAGAACGTCATCAACCAGATCAACGAGCTGAAGAAGAAGCTCGACGAGGTGCGCGAACAGGCGAACCGCCTCGAGCGCGAGGGCGATCTCAACCGCGTCGCCGAGCTGCGCTACGGGCAGATCCCGCAAATGCAGCGCGAGGTGGATGCGCTGAACGCGAAGCTCGCGGAGATGCAGAAGTCCGGCGCGCTGCTGCGCGAGGAAGTCACCGACGAGGACATCGCCGAGATCGTGTCGAAGTGGACCGGCGTGCCGGTCACGAAGATGCTCGAGTCGGAGCTGCAGAAGCTCGTGCGCATGGAAGACAACCTCCAGCGCCGCGTGGTCGGGCAGGAAGAGGCGGTGACGGCGGTCTCGAATGCGGTGCGCCGCTCACGCGCCGGCCTGAAGGACCCGAGCCGTCCGATCGGCTCGTTCATCTTCATGGGTCCCACCGGCGTCGGCAAGACGGAGCTGGCCCGCGCGCTCGCGGAGTACCTCTTCGACGACGAAAACTCGATGGTGCGCATCGACATGTCGGAGTACGGCGAGCGCCACGCGGTGGCGCGCCTGATCGGCGCTCCCCCGGGATACATCGGCTACGAGGAGGGGGGGCAGCTGACGGAGGCGATCCGCCGCCGCCCGTACGCGGTGATCCTGTTCGACGAGATCGAGAAGGCGCACCCGGAAGTGTTCAACGTCTTCCTGCAGATCCTCGACGACGGGCGTCTCACCGATTCGAAGGGACGGGTGGTCGATTTCAAGAACACGGTGATCATCATGACTTCCAACGTGGGGTCGGAGTACATCCACAACTTCTCGAAGGGAACGCTGTCGGAGGATTCGATGCGCAAGGCGGTCGACGCGGAGCTGCATCAGCGCTTCCGTCCGGAGTTCCTGAACCGCATCGACGATGTGATCGTCTTCCATTCGCTCGACCTCGGGCAGATCAAGCAGATCATCGGCATCCAGCTCAGGAAGCTGGCGAAGCTGATCGAGGAGCGCGGACTGACGCTCGACATCAGCGAGACGGGGAAGGAGCGCATCGCCCAGGAGGGCTACGACCCGGCCTTCGGCGCCCGCCCCCTCAAGCGCGCCCTGCAGCGGATGATCATCGACCCGCTGGCCATGCGCCTGCTCGACGGGTCGTTCAAGCCCGGCGACACGGTCTTCGTGAACGCCGCGGAGAACGGCAAGGTCGAGCTGTCGCTGGAGCCGGAAGCGGCCAGCGTGAACTAGACGCCGTAGAGAGAGACGACGGGAGGCCTCCGGCGGGCCGGTGTGACCGGCAGCATTTGTTCGCGCACGGACGGCGCTTCCTGCGAGAGACGTGCGTTCAGCCTTGGGCAACCAGTGCTGCCGGTCACACCGGCCCGCCGGAGGCCCCCGGTCGTCTCCCCCTACGGTAGCTTGTACAGCCGGATCGACTTCCCGATCCGGCGTACCGGGCGGTAGGTCCGCAGCCAGCCGTAGCCACCCTCGGCGCTGCGGAACGCGAGCGGCGTCTCCGACACCGCGACCCACCCGCTCGGCTGCAGGTTCGCGTCGAAGCCGTTGATCGGGATGCCGAACTTGTCGAGGCGGACGTTGGTCATCACGTCGACGGAGAGCGACTCGATGTGCAACTCGCGGACGACGCGCTCGAGGCGGAGCGTGTCCTGTCCCCAGTCGAGATTGCTGTCGACGGTGATGCGCTGCGGATTTGGCCGGGCCGCCTCGTTGAACCAGGCCAGGTAGTCGGGGTGGTCGATTGCCACGCCGATGAAGAGCCAGCCGAGGAGGCCAGTCAGCGCGATGCGGCCGAACGTGTCGTGCGCGCGCTTCCAGCTTTCGACGACGCCGAACGCGGCCACGATCGACAGCGGCGCGTAGATCGGGAGGATGTGGCGGAGGCCGATGTTGATGCCGCTGGTCATCGACACCGCCATGATCGCGGTGGCGCACAGGAGATACGTGACGCGAATCCGGTCGCGGAGCAGCAGCGCGCCCCAGAGGGCGAGGAGCAGGAACGGGATCGGCGTCTTGTAGAAGAAGACGACCGGGAAGTAGTACCACCAGCCGTGCGTACGCACCTCGCCGAGAAGGAACGCCTTGTGGCCGCCCTTGTTGTGCGACTGCACCATGCCGAAGCCGGTCGCGAATGCGGGCGCCGGCAGCGGCACGTGCTCGGCCGTCCAGCGCGCGAAGTCGCGCAGCGGCGCCGGGGCGGCGACGCCTAAGACGTGCACCGCGTGGTCGCCGCCGTACGCGCGCGGTGTCCGGAAGTCGAAGCGGTAGCCCGCCCAGGTGATGACGAATGCGATGCCGGTCGCGATGGCGAGCTGCTTCGCGTTCGGACGGATCCGGTGTGCGACCAGCACGATGAGCGCGCACGGCACGAAGAAGATTAGGAACGAGAACTTCGTCAGCAGGCCGAACGCCAGCGCCAGTCCGATCGGGACGGGCCGCTTCGTCTGCAGCGCGAGCAGCGCCAGTGGGATCGCGGCCAGCGGTGCGAGATCGGTCGTGATCAGCCCCGCGTGCCCCAGCACCGGCGGCAGCGTGGTCAGCAGCGCTGCGGCGACGATGGCCACGCTCTTCGAGAACGCGCGCCGCGTCCACTCCGCGGTCGCGACGATCGCGACCGCGAGCAGCAGGAGGTTCCCGATGCGCGCCCGGGCGAGCGTCTTCACGTAGCGGTCGCCGTGGTACAGGAGCTCGTTTCCGAACGGGACCATGTCCTTCGCCTGCGGCAACGGGTAGTCCGCCAGCCAGAGCGGGAGCGCACCGAGGATGCGCGCGAGCGGCGGATGGCTCGCGTCGATCGTGTAGCTGCCGGAAAGCCACTCGAAGCCGGCCGCGACATGGGCGGGCTCATCGAGCACTTCGCTGAACACGCGATGCGTCGACGCGACGCGCACGACGGCCACGATCGTGAGCGCTACGAGCGCCGCAGCGTACCTCCAGTCCCTTCCCACGCGCCGCATGAGATCACAGGCTCGCGTTTTGCCTCCACGAGCCTGCATGCGTAATGGAATCGTCATCGCCGCGGCCGTCCTTGCGTTCGCCTGTCAGCCGGGCTCCACGGAACAAACTGCGAACACGCCGTCGCAGTCGACCACGATGCCGAGGACCGAGAGCGGTTCCACTGAGACCTCGGCGATGAACCCTGTCCTCCCGCCCGAGAAGCACGACCCCGCTGCGCGTCCCAAGGCGGCCCTGCCAACGCAGGAAGTGCACCTCATCGAGTACCAGATCCACATGCCGGATACGCTTCCGGCGGGCCGGCTGGCGTTCAACGTCGAGAACGGCGGGAAGGAAGATCACGCCTTCGAGATCGAAGGGAACGGCGTGCACCAGCAGACCACCGTCCTGAAGCGCGGCGATACCACGGCCCTCGAGGTGAACCTCCCGCCCGGCACGTACACGATCTATTGCCCGGTGGACGGCCACAAGGACAAAGGGATGCGCACCACGCTCACCGTCAAGTAGCGCCGGTCACTGGATGTAGTAGAGGCGGATCGACTTGCCGACGCGCTCGTAGTCGCGTCCGCGCAGCCACTTGTAGTCGCGCATGATGTAGAGGTGCTCGCTCACCGCGACCCACCCCTGGGTCGGGACCATCGGCAGTAGCCGATAGTGCGACGGGAAGCCGAGCTTCCCGTAGTCGTGCCAACCGAAGACATCGATGCCGAGGTTCTCGATCTTCTTCTCGCGGGCCACCTGCCGGAGACGCAACACGTCCTGTCCCCAGTCGATGTTGCTGTCCGCGAGGATCGTCCACGGCGCGTGTCCGGCGAGCATGTTGAAGTAGGGGAACTGATCCGGATGAGCGGCGAGCGACGTGGCGCCGTGCCACCCGAGGAGCGCCACCGCGAGCCACCTGCGCCAGCTCCAGAACGCGAGCGCGGTCGCGGCGGCGGCAATGCTGAGCGGCGCGTACAGCGGCAGGACATAGCGCACGCCGAGGTCGAGGTTGCTCGGCATGGCCACTGCCAGGATCGCCAGCGCGGCCGCCAGCGGCTCGAGGTTCTTCCGTGCGCCGATGGCTAAGAGCAGCGAGGCGATGGTCGATTTCAGTGCGAGCGCGATCGGGAAGTAGAACGGGAACCCTTCCGTGCGGATCTCGCCGAAGAGGTAGTTGTAGTGCGTGCCGGCGCTATTGATCGCGGCCAGCCCTTTCACGCCGGCGATGAACGTCTGGTGCGAGAACCCGTAGCCGATCCAGACCATGGCTGCTGCCACCGCGGCCGCGGGGAGGATGCTCTTCCACGGCGCGCGCAGGTTGCGGTCGCGGATCACACGGACGAGGTAGACCGCGAGACAGGCCGCGGGGACGTAGCCGAGGCAGGAGAACTTGCAGAGGATCGCGAAGCCGAACGCCGCCCCGAAGAGCATGGCCCGCCCGATGGTCGCCTCATCGAGCCAACGTACGAACATCCAGAGCGACAGCGCGGTGGCGGCTGTCGCCGCCATGTCGTGCGTGGCCAGTCCGGCATGGCCGAGGACCATCGGCTGGAAGGTGAAGAGGAAGATCGTCACCGCCGCGCCGGCCTCGCCGAGCTCGCGCCGTCCCCACGCCCAGGTGGCGAAGGCCGCGAGGGCGAAGAAGAGCAGGTTGCCGCAGCGCGCCAGGACCAGGTTCGTCTTGTAGCGGTCGTTCGAGTAGAAGACGCGCTGCAGTTGTGTCGGGATGATCTCTTCCTGCTCGAACTTCACCCCACCGAGCCACGCCGGCAGTGCGAAGACCAGCCGCGGCAGCGGCGGGTTTTCCGGCTGGTAGGTGTATTCGCGCGCGGCGTAGAGCTGCAGGCCGGCCGAGAGGTGCATCGGCTCGTCGATGGTAGAGGAGAAGACGTTCCACGTCGAAGCGATGCGGATCATCGCGAAGACGACCAGTGCGAGCGCGACGCGGTTCGGGCTCTTCATCGATTACCAGTAGCCGTTGGCCGGCGAGAACATCACCTCGTAGACCTTGCGCGCCCAGCTCCGCTTGCCGAACTCCACCCGCCCTTCCTGCTGCAGCCACTCCTTGATCGGCAGCGTGAAGCCGGTCTTGCGGCGCGCGCGGACGACGTCCGGCAGCGGCGGCCGCGGTGCGTTCGCGAGGAGCTGCTTGCCGCGCTCCTTGCGCGTGACGAGCACCGGCGCGAGCTTCCGGAGCAGATGCGCGTCGACGAGCGGGACGCGGACTTCCAGCGAGTGCGCCATGCTGGCCCAGTCCATGTCGCGCAGCAATTGATTGCGAAGATAAAGCGACGACTCGAGCGCCGCCACGCGCGCGTACGGCGTGCCGGGGTCGGGAGTGACGGCGCGCTCGAGGATCGAGATCAGGTCGAGGCGGCGGAGGCCCTCGCGTGCGATGTCCTCGCCGAGGACTGCCGGGAGCTCGGTGGCGAGAAAGCGTCCCCGCTTGACGAGATAGGCGCCCGCGTACGACGAGCCGTGGCGGAGGATCTCCCCCATCTTGGGGCTGATGTGGCGGCTTCGGCGGGCGAGGGCGGTGTTGAGGCGATAGACCCCTTCGCCGAGGCCGGGGACGCGGGAGAGGACGGAAGTGAACGGCATCCAGCGAGGGATGTCGCGGAACGAGGTGTAGCCGCCGAACAGCTCGTCGCCGCCGGTGCCGGAGAGCGCGACTTTCAGTCCCATCTCCGCCGCCGCCTTGCTGATGAAGTAGCTGTTCAGTCCATCCACGGTCGGCTGGTCCATCGCCGCGAAGATGCGCGGCAGCTCGGCGCGGAAATCATTGAGCGTGAGGTCGCGGATCGTATGGCGCACGCCGTACTCGCGCGCCACGAGCGACGCCAGCGGCGCTTCATCGTTGTCGCGGCCGCGGTACTCCTCGAAGCGAAGGGTCATCGTCTGCAGGTCGGTCGCACCCGACTCGCGCGCCAGCGCGACCACGGCCGTCGAGTCGATCCCCGCGGAGAGAAACGCGCCGACCGGCACGTCCGCGACCATGTGATAGCGCACCGATTCGAGCACCGCATCGTGCACGATCGCCTGGCGCTCCGCCTCACTGACCTGCCGCCCGTTGTCCACCGCATCGCGCAGCGTCGCGGCGATCGAAAAGTACTGCCGCGGCTCCTGCAGGCCGTTCGCATCGACGTACGCGTACGACCCGGCGGGAAGCGCGCGGATGGCGCGATACATCGTGAACGGCTCCGGCACCGTCCCCCGCAGGAAGAACCCCGCCGCGGCCGCGGGGTCGAACTGCTTGTCGACGCGCCCGCCGGCGATGAGCGCCTTCACCTGCGAGGCGATGCGGAGGGTCTGCCCGTCGTCCACGTAGTACAGCGGCTTGATCCCATACGGATCGCGCGCCAGCAACAGGCGCCGCTTCGCGCCGTCCCACAATGCAATGGAGAACATGCCCCGCAACTCCGGCAGCATGCCCTCCCCTTTTTCGTCGTACAGCGCGAGCAGGACTTCCGTATCCGAATGCGATGTGAACTGCCGCCCGCCCGCTTCGAGCCGCGCGCGCAACTCGCGGTAGTTGTAGATCTCCCCGTTGAAGATGATGACCCGCTCACCCCGCCGCATCGGCTGCGCCCCAGCCGCCGACAGGTCGATGATCGACAACCGCCGATGCCCCAGCCCCACTCGCCCATCATCCGAAACCCAGACATCCGCCGCATCCGGCCCCCGCGAGCGCATGCACTCCCGCGAAGCCACGAGCTCCTCCCGGTCGACGCGCGGCGCGCCCGCGGAATACGCATAAATGCCATTGATGCCGCACATCGGAGGCGGAGTATAGCGGGGAGTAGAATATGGATATGGACGACGAGCTGCTCGACCGCATCACGTATAACCCCGAGATCTTCGGCGATCGAACGCGTGCACGCACCGCCCTTCCGACGCGTAGAATCGCGCCGACTGCTCGCCTCACTGCTCCTCACCACCCCCCCCGGTGTGTATAGCGGCGAGTAGAATATGGATATGGACGAGCGCGCGCTTCTGGAGCGCATCACGGCGAATCCCGAGATCTACGGCGGCAAGCCCATCATCCGCGGCCGCCGGCTGGCCGTCGAACACGTTCTCGGAATGATCGCCGGTGGCGCTTCTCCGCAGCAGATCGTTGACCATTACGAAGGAATCCTCGGATCTCGACGATATCCGGGCCTGCGTTCTCTATGCGCAGAAGCTCGTGCAGAACGGCAAGCTGGTCGCGACGGCGAAGTGAAGCTGCTGTTCGATTCATGTATGTCACCGCGCGATGCAGCTGCGCTCAGTCGAGCGGGTCATGATGCGGTGTGGGTCGGCGCCTGGCCTTCCGACCCCGGCGATCGCGAGATCCTGCGCCGGGCGCGTGAGGAAGGCCGAGTGGTCGTGACGCTCGACAGTGATTTCGGCCGGCTCGTGTTCGGCGACCGTATGCATCATGCCGGCGTCATCTGGTTGCGCAATGTCTCGCCGCTTGTTTATGCCGAGAGATTCTGCTCGCAGTCGAAACGTTCACCGAAGATCTGCAGCGCGGCCTGATCGTCGTCATCGGACCGGACCGGATGCGCAGCCGTTCATCGATCGCGGATGGCGACGCGTAGAACTGATGACAGGGTGTGCGTAGAATCGCGCCTCATGCGCCGACTGCTCGCCTCGCTGCTCCTCCTCACCACCCCTCTCCTCGCTCAGACTAAGCCGATTCTCGGCTTCACCGATGCGGCGAAGCAGCAGGCGCTCGAGGCGAGGTATGACGCGAAGCTGGAACGCGAGAACCTGCGGACGTGGATGAAGCGGATGACCTCGCGGCCGCATCACACCGGTTCCGCGCATGGGAAAGAAAACGCGGAGCTCATCGCCGCGCTGTTCAAGTCGTGGGGCTACGACACCGCCATCGAGCGCTTCGACGTGCTCTTCCCGACGCCGAAGACGCGCGTGGTCGAGCTGATCGCGCTGGAGCGGTACAGCGCGAAGTTGCAGGAGCCGGCGCTGAAGGAAGACGCCACCTCCGGCCAGGCAGAGGAGATCCTGCCGCCCTACAACGCTTACTCCACCGACGGCGACGTCACCGGGGAGCTGGTGTACGTCAACTACGGCGTTCCCGATGACTACGACGTGCTCGCGCGCCACGGGATCGATGTGCGCGGAAAGATCGTCATCGCCCGCTACGGCAGGTCGTGGCGCGGCATCAAGCCGAAGGTGGCCGCGGAGCGTGGTGCCATCGGTTGCCTCATCTACTCCGACCCGCGCGACGACGGCTACTCCGTCGGCGAGACGTACCCCGCGGGCGGCTTCCGCAGCGAGCATTCCGCACAGCGGGGCTCCGTCGCCGACATGCCGCTCTATCCCGGCGATCCGCTGACGCCCGGTATCGGTGCGACCGAGGGAGCGAAGCGCCTGCCGCGCGAACAGGCGCAGACCATCACGAAGATCCCCGTCCTCCCGATCTCCTACGGCGACGCCCTCCCGCTCCTCCGCAACCTCGGCGGCCCGATCGCGCCCGAGGAGTGGCGCGGCGCGCTCCCGATCACCTATCGCCTCGGCAGCGGCCCGGCACGCGTGCACATGAAGCTCGAGTTCGACTGGAAGCTCGCCCCGGCGTACGACGTGATCGCGCGCCTCCGGGGGAGCGAGCTGCCGGATCAATGGATCGTGCGCGGCAATCATCACGACGCCTGGGTGCACGGCGCACTCGATCCGGTCAGCGGCCTGGTGGCGATGATGGAAGAAGCGCGCGCCATCGGCGAGCTGGCGAAGAGCGGCTGGCGTCCGCGCCGCACGCTCGTCTTCGCCGCCTGGGATGCCGAGGAACAGGGGCTGCTCGGGTCGACGGAATGGGTGGAGACGCACCTCGCGGAGCTCAAAGAGAAGGCGGTGCTGTACATCAACTCCGACTCGAACGGCCGCGGTTTCCTCGAGGCTGGCGGCTCTCATACGCTGGAGCGCTTCGTGACCGAGGTTGCTCGCGACGTCGAAGATCCGCAGCGCAAAGTCTCCGTGCTCGAACGGCGCCGTGCGTACGACCAGCTCGACGCGGAGGGTGCGGACGAGCGCCGCGAGCTGCGCGAGGCGCCGCTGCTCCGGCTGTATGCGCTCGGCTCCGGCTCCGACTACTCGCCGTTCCTGCAGCACGCCGGCATCGCGGCGCTGAACATCGGCTTCAGCGGCGAGGAAAAGTACGGCGTCTATCACTCCGCGTACGATTCCTTCGATCACTTCACCCGCTTCGACGATCCGAACTTCGACTATGGCCTCGCGCAGGCGAAGGTGACGGGGCGGATGATGCTGCGCCTCGCGAACGCGGACTTTCTCCCGTTCGAGGCGACGACGTTCGCGGACACGGTTGCACGCTACTTCACCGAGGTAACGAAGCTCGCCGACCAGATGCGTACGGAAACCGAGGAGGCGAGAGGGATGGAGCGTGCCCGCGAGCTCGCCGCCGATCCGACGGAGACGTTCGTCGCGAAGAAGGAGGACGCGCCGGTGCCGCACCTCGAATTCGCGCCGCTCCGGAACGCCGTCGCGCGGCTGCAGCAGAACGCGAAGGCGTTCGACGCCGCGAAATCGCGCGACGACCGGACCGTGATGCGCCTCGAGCGCGTGCTCAGCCGCGACGAAGGGCTGCCCGGCCGTCCCTGGTACCGCCATCACGTCTACGCGCCCGGCTTCTACACCGGCTACGGCGTAAAGACGCTTCCCGGCGTGCGGGAGGCAATCGAGCAGCGCAAGTGGAGCGACGCGAACGCGCAGATCGCGATCGCCGCGGCGGTGCTCGACCGCTACGCGTCGCGCCTGGCAGATGCGGTGCGGTGATGCGCGTCGTTGCGATCTCCGGCAGCCTACGCGCGTCGTCATCGACGTCCGCGGTGCTGCGTCTGGCGAAGGAGGTCGCTCCGCCGAACGTGGAGGTGACGTTCTACGAAGGCGTCGGCGACCTGCCGCACTTTACGCCCGACCTCGACACTGACGAGCCGCCCGCCGCCGTACAGACGCTGCGCGCGGCGTTGCGTGAGGCGGACGCACTCCTCATCTGCACGCCCGAGTACGCGCACGGGATGCCCGGCTCGCTCAAGAACATGCTGGACTGGGTGGTCTCGTGGCCGGAGCTGGTCGGCAAGCGGATCGCCGCGCTGAGCGCCTCGCCGAGCTCCGATGGCGGCAGCTACGCGCACGCCTGGCTCGTGCAGACGCTCGAAGTGATGTCGACGAACGTCGTCGCCACGCTGATCGTCCCCTACGTGAAGAACCGGCTGGCGTCGAACGACGAAACGCTGCGCGCAGAGCTGCGCGAGGTGCTCTACCGCCTGGGCAGCATGTAGACCACTTCGCCCTTGCGGGACATGCCGAGGTCCTCGCGGGCGATGCGCTCGATCGCGTACGACGACTTCTTCACGCTCTCGATCTCCGCACGCAACCGGGCGTTCTCCGCATCGAGCCGGGCGATGTTCGTCCGTAGCGACGCCACTCGCGTCCGCGCATGCTGCAGCTCATGCAGCCCGCGGTCGCTGAAGAAGAAGGACACCGCGAAAACGACGATGAGCACGCCGGCCAGCAGCACCACTGCCTTCAGCGTGACCTGCGTCGCCCGACGCGAATCGTGAATCGTGACCTGGGGAAGCATCCGGGACGTAGTGTTGGGGCAAGCGGAGACGGTGTCAAGCGACGACGCTTCTTAGTCTTCGCCGTACGCCGCAGGCGCCGCAACTGATCACGCCGAGCAACGGCGTCACGGCGCTCGGCCGATGCCATCCAACCGCGCCAGTTCTTCTTTTCCCTTGGCAAGCAGCGGCCATAACTCAAGTGAAACCTGCCACTTGCGAGGAGGCGGCACCGGAATGAACGCCCAGTCAGGCGTGCCGATCGCCACGGATATCAACGTGCCGGTTTGGGCGGACGTGAAGCGATCGCGATCCATTTTAATTTGTCAGGGCAGATTAAAATTTGAGCCGCCAAATTTTAAGGTGGCCGAAATGGATTAAGCGAACTTTTAATTCGGCCTGTTCGAAGAAACCGCGGCACATATAATTTCAGCGTGAAGCATGACCATGCCTCGAACCCGCTGACCGAGCGATATGCGTCGCGGGAGATGTCTTACCTCTTCTCGGCCAACTTCAAGTTCCGCACGTGGCGCCGTCTCTGGATTGCGCTTGCCGAGGCGGAGAAGGAGCTCGGCCTCGCCATCACGGACGCGCAGATCAACGACCTGAAGGCGCACGCGGACGTCATCAACTTCGATGATGCCGAGCGCCGCGAGCGCGAAGTGCGGCACGACGTGATGGCGCACGTGCATGCCTACGGGCTCCAGGCGACCAGCGCGAAGGGGATCATTCACCTCGGCGCTACGTCCGCCTACGTCACCGACAACACCGACATCCTGCAGATGGCGGAAGGGCTGCGTATCATCCGCCGCCGGCTGGTGAACGTGATGGCCAAGCTGCGCGACTTTGCGTGGAAATGGCGCGCGACGCCGACGCTCGCGTTCACGCACTTTCAGCCGGCCCAGCTCACGACCGTCGGCAAGCGCGCGGCACTCTGGCTGCACGATCTCCTGCTCGACTATCGCGACCTCGAGTTCCGCGAGTCGCAGCTCGCACTCCTCGGCGTGAAAGGCGCCACCGGGACTCAGGCCTCGTTCCTCAACCTGTTCGACGGCGATGAAGCGAAGGTGAACCGCCTCGAGCAACTCGTCGCCGAAAAGCTCGGCATGCGCCGCAGCTACCCGGTGTCGGGGCAGACGTATTCGCGCAAGGTCGACTCGCAGGTCGTGAACGTGCTCTCCGGGTTCGCGCAGTCGGCGTCGAAGTTCGGCTACGACATGCGCCTTCTGCAGCACCTGCGGGAGATCGAGGAGCCGTTCGAGGAAGACCAGATCGGTTCGTCCGCGATGCCGTACAAGCGCAACCCGATGCGCGCCGAGCGGATCGACGCGCTGACGCGCCACCTGATCGTGAACGCGCTGAATCCCGCGCTCACGGCGGCAACGCAGTGGTTCGAGCGGACGCTCGACGATTCCGCGAACCGCCGCATCGCCATCCCCGAGGCCTTCCTCGCGGCGGATGCGATCGTGCTGATCTACGACAACATCGTGGCCGGCCTGGTGGTGCACGAGGACGTGATCGCGTCGAACGTGCGGCGCGAGCTGCCGTTCATGATGACGGAGAACATCATGATGGAAGGGGTGAGCCGCGGCGGCGACCGCCAGGTGCTGCACGAGCGCATCCGCATCCACGCCAAAGGCGCGGCCGACGCGCTGAAGGCGGGTGCGGGGGAGAACGATCTCTTCGACCGCATCGCCGCCGACGAGTTGTTCGGCATCGACCGCACCTCCCTCGGCGAGCTCGCGCAGCCGGAGCGTTACACCGGCCTCGCGGCGCAGCAGACCGAGCGCTTCCTGATCGAAGACCTCGATCCGGTGCTGGCCGCCGAGCGCGAGCAGATCCGCGACGAAGTGGGCGAGGTGCGCGTATGAAGTCGCGCGTCTGGTCGCTGGCCGCTCTGGTGGTGCTCGCCTACGGCTGCGCGACCACCGCGCCGTCGGCGCCGGAGAAAGCGCCGGACACGCTGCACGGGGTAGCGAGCTGGTACGGCGAGGAGTTCGCCGGCCGCACCACCGCGAACGGGGAGATCTTCGATCCGTCGCTGCTGACGGCGGCGCACCGGACCTTGCCTTTCGGAACGGTGCTCGACATCACGAATCCGAAGACCGCGCAGAGCGTGCGCGTGCGCGTCAACGACCGCGGTCCGTACATCGGCAATCGCGTGATCGACCTGTCGTACGCGGCCGCGCAGCAGATCGGCCTCATCGAGCCGGGCATCGGGCCGGTGGACATCAGGATCGTGAGAGTCGGCAGCGGCGAGCGCGAGCCGCCCGCGCCGTTCGACATCACGCTGGCGGAGGCGCCGAAGACCGCGCCGGTACGCTCGGCGGGAGATCCTCCCCCGATCGCGTTCCCGCTCCCGAATCAGCCGGCTCCGGCGCCTGCAGCCGTTGCTCCCTCCGTCGTTTCACCGGAGGCGGTCGTCGATCGCGTGGACGTGGTCGTGCAGCGCGGCGACGTGATCACGCGCAAGCAGGTCACGCCGGACGGGAAGTCGTTCGAGGAAGTGCCCCTCGAAGAGGGGCAAGCCACGACGGCGAGCTCGTACGACGAGCAGCGCCGCGACACCGCGCGCCGCGAAGCGGTCACGCCTCGGAAACCGCAGCAGTTCTTCGTGCAGGTGGGCGCGTTCTCCGTCGAGGCAAATGCGAAAGCGCTGCAGGAGCGGCTGACGGCGATCGGCCACCGCGCGCTGATCGCATACGACGCGCTCTACCGCGTGCGCATCGGGCCGTACCAGACGCGCGATGCGGCCATCGAAGGCCGCACCGCGCTGGAAGCACAGGGGATCTCGGCGCTGATCGTGAGCGAGTAAGCCGCTACACCAACTCGCTTTCCGCGAAGAAGAACGAGATCTCTCCCTTCGCGTTCTCGTCCGAGTCGGAGCCGTGGATCGCGTTCTGCTCGATCGACTCGCCGAAGTCCTTGCGGAGCGTGCCGGCGTCGGCTTTGGTCGGGTCGGTGGCGCCCATGATCTGGCGCAGGTGGGCGACGGCGTTGTCGCGCTCGAGGGCGGCGACGTAAACCGGTCCGGAGGTCATGTACTCGACGAGGCTGCCGAAGAACGGCCGCTCGCGATGCACTCCGTAAAACGCCTCGGCCTGACGCTGCGCGAGCGCAACTTTCTTGACGCCGAGGAGCCGGAAGCCTTCGCTCTCGATGCGGCTGATGATCTTGCCGAAATTGCCTTTGCGCACCGAGTCCGGCTTGATGATGGTGAACGTACGATTGGACATCTGATTTCCTTTGTGTGGCGCCTTGTCGGCGGGTAGTAGGGCGGCGGATTATATCCGCGCCTGCGCCTCGGCGTCGCGCAAAGGAAGAACGGCGGCCTGAGCCGCCTCGACGTAGTCGACCGGCAGGTAGAGCGTGAACGTCGAGCCGTCGCCCGGCGTCGACTTCACCTCGATCTTCCCGTGATGCAGCTCGACGAAGTTGCGCGTCAGCGACAGCCCGAGGCCGGTGCCCCCTCGCCGCTGCCGCCGCCCGTCTTCGGTCTGGTAGAACTCGACGAAGATCCGTTGCAGCTCGTCGTGCGGAATGCCGATGCCCTCGTCCGCGACGTCGATCCGCACCGTGTCGATGTGGATCGGCGAATCGGCCGCGATCACGAAGCGGCAGTGGATCGTGACCAGCGCGTTCTGTGGCGAGAACTTCACCGCGTTCGAGAGCAGGTTGAACAGGATCTGCTTCAGCCGCCCTTCGTCCAGCCGCACGCGCGGCAACGCCGGGTCGATCTTCGACAGGATCTGCACCTTCGCCTCGGCCGCGAAGCCTTTCATCACCCGCTCGACCGCGGCGATGGTCTCGTGCAGGTCGAAGTTGTCCGCCCGCAGCTCCATCTTCCCGGCCTCGATCTTCGAGAGGTCGAGGATGTCGTTGATCAGCTCGAGCAGGTGATTGCCGGCGACGTGGATGTTTTCCAGGAAACGGTGCAGCCGCGGCTGGAGCAGCCCGCGCGTCGCCTCGATCAGCACGCTGGAGAAGCCGATGATCGAGTTGAGCGGCGTGCGCAGCTCGTGCGACATGTTCGCGAGGAACTGGTTCTTCGAGCGGTCCGCGGCCATGAGCCGGAGGTTCGTCTCGCGCAGCTCGTTCGTGCGCTCCATCACGCGTGCTTCGAGCGCGTGGGTGAGGCCTTCGAGGTCGCGGTAGAGGTGTGCGTTCTCGATCGCCACGGCGGCCTGGTTGGCGATCGCGGTGAGCAGGATCAGGTCGTCCGCGGTGAACGCGTTCTTCTTGTAGCTCTCGACCGAGATCACGCCGATCACGCGGTCGCGCGCGATCATCGGCACGCCCAGCCACGACTCGGTCGGCTTGGTATCCGCGACGGACTTTACGCCGAAGCGCCGCTCCTCGGCCGTGCTGCCGAGAAGGAGCGGCTGGTGGTGCAGGACCACCCAGGAGTTGAGCCCTTCGCCGAGGGGGATACGCTCCTTCGGGAGCGTGTGCCCTTCACGGATGTCGAGCTCGAACGACAGCTCGTTCTTCGATTCCTCGAGCAGCGCGATCGAGAAGAGCGAGCAGTCGATGACGGTCTTGCATTCGGTGTAGATCGCGAGCAGCAGCTCGTCGGTCGTGTAGCGGAGGGAGATGGTCTTGCCGATGTTCGTGAGCGAGGCGAGGCGTTGCAGCAGGTCGTTCGTCTTCGACCGCGTCAGCGCGAGCTTGCGCGCGATGTAGTTCGCGACGATGCCGGTGAACGCGAGTGCGACCACGCCGCCCCAGCCGATCGTGCCGAAGGAGAGGGCGGTCACGATCGCGTACGGCAGCGCGACGAACGACATCGCGCCGTCGATGAGGTAGACCTTCACGATTTTTTCGATCGAATAGCCGTACGCGCGCTGCGGCCAGAACATGAACAGGCTGTTCATCAGGATCACGGCCGCGCCGCCGGCCGCGATGCGCGCGGCGTTGGCCGGAGTTGCTTCGACGGCCGGCACGACGCCGCCGAGGTACTCATAGACCATGGTCGCGACGACGACGGGGAGGCCGTAGGTCCCGAAGAGGCCGAACGCCTTGACGTAATCGGTGACCGGGTCCTGCCGTGCGATCTTCGCGGGGCCGATCTGCAGCAGCGAGAGCACGCGCGTGCCGATGGAGACGAAGACCGCGAGCCAGGACGAGAGCACGAGCCCGAGGATCGGGAACATGGCCATGTAGACCGTGATGACGAAGGAGACGTAGACGAGGTCCGTCAGCTCGAACTTCAGCAGCGCCAGGGTGGTGGCGAAGAGGATGAAGATGGCGATGAGGATCGGCGCGTCGCTGCCGAGGGAGGTGAGGATGGCGGAGGTCTGCTCCTTGCGCAGCCAGGTGAGCCAGAGCATGACCAGCAGCCCGGCCAGACCTTGCACGAGAAAAACCGAAATGACGCGCCGCCGCGCGGAGTCGGGATCTCGTTCTGAAGCCATGGGGATGGGGGAGATGGTACACCCGGGACGTGCGTCACTGTTCCATACCCTGTCATCCTGAGCGAGGGGGGTTGGGCGGCGTGAAGCGAAGGACCCCCTTCCGACAGCGCGTTCATCGTGCACCGCAGGGGGTCCTTCGCTTCCCCCCGCGCGCCCACCCTCGCTCAGGATGACAGGTGGGCGCCTCGTCAGATCGCGACGCTCTGCCCTGGCACGATCAGCAGGTTGCGGTACTCCCCCGCATCCAGCTGCACGCCGTGGGCGACGATGCAGCCTTCCACCACCGCGCCCGCCGGCACGTGGCAATCGTCCCAGATCACGGAGTCGCGGACGTCGCCTTCGACCGTGCTGTGCGCGCCGATCACGGAACGCGTCACTGAGCCGCGCGCGGTGTCGTGCAGCAACGAGTCGCCTTGTACCTGCGACCCAGGCACCGGCGCAAGCGCGCCGCGGATCGTTTCCTCGAGCAGCGCGCGCGAGGCGCTGATGTAGCGTTGCGGGGTGCCGATGTCGAACCAGAGGCCGTCGTCGACGACGCCGGCGAGCGACTCGCGCTGCGAGGCGAGCAGCGGGATGTACGCGTGCTCGACGATGCCGGAGAAATCGCGGTCGGGGAGGGTTTCGAAGATGCGCGTGCTGATCACGTGCGAGCCGGCGAACATCATCGCTTCGCCGGTGCCGTTCCCGAAGCCGGTGACGCGGCCGTCGTCGAGGAACACCGGCGTGAACTTGTCGTTCTCCGGCGCGTGCCGCAGCGTCAGGGCGGCGATCGCGTCGAGCGCGCGGCGCGCCTCGCGCAGTGCGTCCCACCGCGGGAACTGCACGGTGTCGCCGTTGACGAGAAAGAACTCGTCCTCAGTGGCGAGCTGCGGTTGCACGCGGCGGATGCCGCCGCCCGTGCCGAGGATCGTCTCCTCGCGGGAGAAGAAGAACTCCGCCCGTCCCGCGTATTCATCGCTGAGGTAACGCTCGAGCGGCTCCGGCAGGTGATGAAGGTTGACGATCAGCTCGCGCACGCCGGCCGCGAGGAACGACTCCACCGCCCAGGCGATCAGCGGCCGGTTCAGCAGCGGCACCATCGGCTTCGGGAGCGTGTGCGTGACCGGTTGCAGGCGCGTGCCGAAGCCCGCGGCGAGGATCATCCCTTTCATGCGGAGGGCAACTGCTCCGGCGGGAAGACCATGTTCTCCGGCAGGTCGGCGCGCGTGCGCCGGTGCTGGCGATAAAGATCGGCGTAACTCTGCCGGATCCCGGCATCCATGCTCATCCCCAGCTCTTCGGCCACATGACGGATCGTCTCCAGCGGCCCCTCGATCTCGAAGTAGTCGCCGATGGGGGTCCGGTCGAGGACGACCTCCACTTCCTTCACCCGCCACACCTCGCGGTACTTCTGGTAGCGGAACACCGGCTTGAACCCGAGGGAGTCGAAGAGCTGGATGGCGAGCTCGAACGACTCGACGCCGGTCTGCACTTCCTCCCGCGTCTTGACGCCACCTTCGAAGGCCATCGGCCCCTTGAACGTCGCCAGCGCGTACCGCCCGAACTTGCGCACGCGCAGCAGCGCGCCGCGGGTGCGCAGCTCCCCCCGCCGGTCGAGGACGATGTTGTCCTCGAACGTCTCGTTGTAAAGACGCTGCGCGCCGATCTCGTGCAGTTTCCGCACGAGACCGGCGCGATCCTTGAGGGCGAATTTGACTTCGATTTCCTGGGCCATGGAATGGTTGTCAGTTGTCGGGTGTCGGGTGTCTGGGGTGTTTCGCCCGGGCGATGAGCCCCAGATACCTGACACCTGACACCATTAAGTTCTCAATACTTCGACACCCGGCAAGCTCGCGCCGGAAATGAATTCGAGCGACGCTCCCCCTCCGGTCGAGATGTGCGTGATGCGGTCGGCGAATCCCGACGCCTTGATCGCTTCGACCGATTCGCCGCCGCCGACGACGGTGATGGCGTCGGCTTCGGCGACGGCGCGGGCCATCGCCATCGTTCCTTTTGCGAACTCCTCTTTCTCGAAGACGCCCATGGGGCCGTTCCAGAAGATCAGCTTCGCGTCCTTCAGCTCGGCCTCGTAGCGCTTCACCGTACGGGGGCCGATGTCGAATGCTTTTTCGTTCTCCGCGTAGCCGTCGCCGACTTCCGCCTCCTCGTCGATCTCGGTCGGGTTGTCGAGCGAATCCGCCACCACCAGGTCGACCGGCAGCACGACTTCGGCCCGTTCATGGCTCTCCATGATCCGCTGCGCTACGTCCATCGAATCGGTGTCGACGAGCGAGCCGCCCATCGGCACGCCGCGCGCGGCGAGGAACGTGTTCGCCATCCCGCCGCCGATCAGCACCTTGTCGGCGAGCTTGATGAGCGCCTCGAGCGGCTCGATCTTTCCGGCGATCTTGGCGCCGCCCATCAGGGCGACGAACGGGCGCTCGCTGATGTTCGTCACCTTCTGCAGGAACTCGAGCTCCTTCGCGAGCAGCAGGCCGCCGGCGGTGTTCTCTTTCGGGAAGAGCCGCGGCAGCGCGTCGATCGAGGCGTGCGCACGGTGGCAGGCGCCGAAGGCGTCGTTGACGTAGTAGTCGGCGAGCTTGCGCAGCTCCGCGGCGAAGGCGCCGTCGTTCTTCTCCTCGCCGGCGTGGAAGCGGAGGTTCTCGACGAGCAGGAGCTCGCTGGCCTGCAGCTTCGAGGTATCGACACCGATGCAGTCGTCCGCCCACTGGACGTCCGCGCCGAGCAGCTCCGCGAGCTTCTCGCGTACCGGTTTCAGCGAGTACTTTTCCTTGCGCTCCCCTTTGGGGCGGCCGAGGTGGGAGGCGAGGATGATGGCGGCACCGCGCTCGCGGAGCATGCGCAGCGAAGGGAGCGTCTCCTCGATGCGCGTGGCGTCGCTGATGGTCGTCCCTTCGAGCGGCACGTTGTAGTCGACGCGGTAGAAAACGCGCGCGCCTGGCGGAAACTGCAGTTGATCGAGCGTACGGATTTGAATCATGCGTGCTGCAGCGACCCCTTCTTCACCTTCGCGACGTGCGCGATCAGGTCGAGGATGCGGTTCGAGTAGCCCCACTCGTTGTCGTACCACGCCAGGATCTTGTGCATCTTCGGGTTGACCGAGCGGGTGAACGTGGTGTCGACGATCGACGAATGCGCGTTGTGGTTGAAGTCGATCGAGACCAGCTGCTCGTCGGAGTAGGCGAGGATGCCTTTCAGCTCACCGTTCGCCGAGTCGCGCAGCACCTGGTTGATCTCGTCGACGCTCGTCTCCTTGTCGGTCTGGAAGGTCAGGTCGACCAGGGAGACGTTCGGCGTCGGGACGCGCACCGAGATGCCGTCGAACTTTCCCTTCAGCTCCGGCAGCACGAGGCCGACTGCCTGCGCGGCGCCGGTGCTGGTCGGGATCATCGAGAGCGCGGCGGCGCGGCCGCGGCGGAGGTCCTTGTGCGGCAGGTCGAGGATCTCCTGGTCGTTCGTATAGGAGTGGATCGTGGTCATGATCCCCATGGTGATGCCGAAGCGCTGATGCAGCACCTTGGCCACCGGGGCCAGGCAGTTCGTGGTGCACGAGGCGTTCGAGATGATCTTGTGCTTCGACGCGTCGTATGCGTCTTCGTTGACGCCCATGCAGAACGTCCCGTCGGCGTCTTTCGACGGCGCGGAGATGATCACGGTCTCGACGCTCTTCTTGAGGTGCCGCGACGCTTTCTCCCTGGTCGTGAAGCGGCCGGACGATTCCACGACGATCTCCACGCCGAGCTCGTCCCACGGGATCTCCGCCGGGTCGGGCTTCGAGAATACGCGCAGCTCCTTGCCGTCGATGGTGATGCCGTTCTGCCCCGCCTTGACGTCGTTCGGGATGGTCTTGTGGACCGAGTCGTACTTCAGAAGATAGGCGAGCGTGTCGGGGCCGGTGAGGTCGTTCACGGCCACGAAGTCGATTTCGTATTTCTTTTCGAGCGCGGCCCGCAGCACGTTGCGGCCGATGCGCCCGAATCCATTGATGCCAACCTTGACCATCGAAAAGTCTCCTGTACTGGCCGCGCTAGTATATCGGCGTGATTCCGACTGCGAGTTCCGTGCAAGTCACTCCTCTGCGGTGGGACGGCCACAGTCTCTTTCTCCTCGACCAGCGCCTCCTGCCGCGGGAGGAGGTCTGGCTGGAATGCCGGACCGCGTCGGACGTCGCTGATGCCATCCGGACCATGGTCGTGCGCGGGGCGCCCGCGATCGGCGTCAGCGCCGCGTTCGGCATGGCCATGGCCGCACGCGCCGGGGACGACCTGCAAGCCGCCGCCGATCTGTTGAAGCGCTCTCGTCCGACGGCGGTGAACCTGGCCTGGGCCGTCGACCGGATGTTGTCCGCTTCCGGCGATCCGGTAACTGAGGCGGAGCACATTCTCGAAGAAGACGTGGCCGCCAACCGTGCCATGGGTCGTTTCGGCGCCGAGCTCCTCGGCGTCACCTCGACCGTGCTCACCCACTGCAACGCCGGCGCCCTTGCCACCGGCGGCTACGGCACGGCTCTCGGCGTGATCCGCGCCGCCATCGAGAGCGGGCGCAACGTGGCCGTCTTCGCCGACGAGACGCGCCCGTACCTCCAGGGGGCGCGGCTCACCGCCTGGGAGCTGCAGCGCGACGGCATCGACGTCACCCTCATCACCGACAACATGGCCGGCCACTTCTTCCAACAGGGAAAGTTCGACGCCGTGATCGTCGGCGCGGACCGCATCGCCGCGAACGGCGATACGGCGAACAAGATCGGGACGTACACCGTGGCGGTGCTCGCGCACGCGCACGAGGTGCCGTTCTACGTCGCCGCACCGCTGTCGACGATTGATCCCGCCTGTCCGAGCGGCGCCGGGATCCCGATCGAGGAGCGCAGCGCGAACGAGGTCGTGGAGATGAACGGCACCCGCGTCGCCCCCGAGGGGATCCACGTGCGCCATCCCGCCTTCGACGTCACTCCCGCGCGCCTCATCACCGCCATCATCACCGAGCGAGGCGTGCTGCGCCCGCCCTTCCCGGAGGCGATACGCAACGTCTTCAACGCCTGATCGCCGCGCTCTGGTTCGGCAGCGCGGTCTTCCTGATGCTCGCCGCCTCCGCCGCCTTCCGCGCCGCCGGCACCCCGGCCATCGCCGCCGACGTGGTCGGCTCGATGCTCACCCGTTGGCACTACATCGCTCTCGCCGCGCCGCTGGCGCTCTTCGTCCTCGAGCTGCGCCGCGTCCGGCGGGTGGTGCTGCTTCTGGTCTTCGCTTGTGTGTTGCTGGCGGCCGCGCAGTCGCTCGTCGACCTCCGCATCCGCGGCATCCGGGCCTCGTCCCCGGTCGCGATCTCGGACCTCCGCCGCGAAGACCCGCTCCGCCGCCGCTTCGGCATGCTGCACGGACTCTCGATGATGCTGCTGGCGCTGCAAGCGATCGGGGCGGGGGTGGTGGTCATGGCGCGCGAGGAGCTTTAGTTTGGAGTGCGGTGACCGCAGTCACCGCTTTCCCTCGCAGAAACACGACCTGCGGCTCACGGCAGTAAAAGCGGTGACTGCGGTCACCGCACTCCAAATTTCTTTTCGACCATCAGGCCGCCAACAGCCGCGAGTGCCGCAAGCGCCGCCGCCGCTAACGCGTCCACCCGGAACGCCTTTACGAACGACTGCCGCACCGCCGCCTCCACCCGCCCTCGCATCGCCGCGTCCACACCAGCGGGTGGCCGCGCATCTGCGAGCTTCACCGACTGCGCGAGCATCGCCTGGCGCACCTCCGCAGGTGCGTCGCGCAAATGCCGATCGAGCTCGCGTTCGAACACGACGATCGCAAGCACCCCGAACGCGGCGATGGATAGCAGTCCGGCGGCGCGGGCGACGGCGTTGTTGATGCCGGAGGCGGCGCCGGCGTGGCGTTCGTCGTCGATGGAGGTCATGACCGTGGTGGTCAGCGGGGCGACGGTGATGGACATGCCGATGCCGAGGATCAGGATGCCGGGGAAGAAGGTCGTCCAGTACGAGCCGCCGATCGAGGGGCGCGCCAGCAGCGCTAGGCCGCAGGCGGCGATGAGCGGACCGGTGGTGAGCAGCAGGCGCGGGCCGATGCGGTCGGCGAGGCCGCCGCTGAAGCGGGAGAGCAGGGACATCGTGCCGACGAACGGCAGGAACGCAGCGCCGGCGGCGGCGGGGGAGTAGCCCTGCACCTGGATCAGGTTGAATGGCAGCAGGAACGTGGCGGCGGAGAGCGCGCCGTACAACAGCAGCGTCAGCACGTTCGCGCCGGTGAAGGAGCGCGAGCGGAAGAGCGACAGCGGCACGAGCGGATTCGCGGCGCGGCGCTGCACGAAGATGAACGCGACCAACGCGAGCGCACCGGGAATGCCCGCCAGCGGCACCGACTCGATCAACGCGAACGTCACCGCGCCGAGGCCGAGGGTCACCAGCGCGGTCCCCAGCCAGTCCACCGACCCGCCGCGGGCGGGCGGCGACGCGGGCACGCGCCGCCACACCGCCCACAGCACGACCAGCGCGATCGGCGCGTTGATGTAGAAGACCGCGCGCCACGAGATCGCCTGCACCAGGAAGCCGCCCAGCAGCGGTCCGAGGATGATGGCCAGCGAGGTGAGCGCCGACCAGGTCCCGATCGCGCGGCCGCGCTCCTCGCGTGGAAAATTCTCGTTGATGATCGCGAGCGAGCCGGGGACCAGCATCGCCGCACCGACGCCCTGGAAGGTGCGCGCCACGATCAGCGACAGCGCCCCCGGCGCCGCGCCGCACCAGATCGACGCCAGCGCGAACGTCGCCACGCCGAAGCCGAACATCCGCACGCGCCCGAACTGATCTCCCAGGGACCCGCCGGCGAGGATGAGCGCGGAGAGGACGAGCAGGTAGGCGTCGACGATCCACTGCGCGTCGTCGACCCCCGCCCTCAGCTCCGTCTGCATGACCGGCAGCGCGACGTTGATCACCGTCGTGTCGATGAATGCCATGGCCGATCCGAGGATCGTGGCCGTGAGGGTCCATCTCTGGTTGGAAGTCATACGTCGGTGGTGTCGGGTGTCAGGTGTCAGGTATCTGTGGTGTCTCGCCTGGACGTTGCCGTCAGCCGAGGAACCACAGACACCCGACACCCGATACCTGACACCTGACACCAATGTCTCATCAACTCACCGCAAGCATGTTCCCGTCGATGTCCATCTCGTGCATGGGGAACCCGAGGGACCCGAGGGGCTCGCGGATCTCCGCGGCGTTGCCGACGATCACGACCAGCACCCGGTCGGGATCGAGGTACTTGTGTGCGACGCGCGTGATCTCCTCCTTCGACACCGCGGCGATGTTCTCGCGGTAGCGGTCGAAGTAGTCCTCCGGCAGGCCGTACAGCTCCATGTCCACCAGGCGGCTGGCGATGTCGGAGGCGGTCTGCACCGTCGCCGGGAAGACGCCCATGAGGTAGTTCTTCACGTCATCCAGCTCGCCGTCCTCGATGTCGCCGGTGCGGATGCGGCTCAGCTCCGAGAGGATCTCGGAGACCGATTCGCGCGTCACCTCGTTGCGCACCGGCGCCGCGATCACGAACGGGCCGGCCTGGCGGCGGAACGCGAACTGCGAGCGGGCGCCGTACGTGTAGCCGTGGCGTTCGCGCAGGTTGAGGTTGATGCGGGAGTTGAACACGCCGCCGAAGATCGCGTTCATCACCGCGAGCGGGAAGTAGTCCTCGCAGGAGCGCGGCACGCCGAGGTGGCCGACGCGGATCTCCGACTGCACCGCCTGCGGCCGGTCGACGACGTAGATGCGCGCCGCGTCGATCGGGCGCGGCGACACGGTCGGCCGCGGCGGCTCCGTGCCGGGCTGCCAGTCCGAGAGCGCACGCGTCACGAGGTCCACCATGCTCGCGGCGTCGACGTCGCCGGAGACGACGATCGAGCTGTGGTTCGGGATGTAGTGCTGCGCGTAGAAGCGGCGCACGTGGTCGATGGTCAGGCCGGTGATGCTCTCCGGATTGCCGTGGATCGAGTTCCCGTACGCGCCCGTGCCGTACAGCAGGTTCGCGAAGCGTTTGCCGGCGATGGCGCCGGGATCGTTGCGCTGCTGCAGCAGGTCGTTGAGCCGCTCGGCGCGCACGCGCTCCAGCTCCTCCGGCGGTAGCGTCGGCCGCGCGGTGACGGCGGCGAAGATCGACATGGCTGGCTCGCTGTTGCGGCTGAGGACGTCGAGCGAGATGTACGTCGCGTCCCAGTCGGCGCCCGTGCCCAGTGCGCCGCCGAGGATGCCGACGTCCTCGGCGATCTGCATCGCGTCGCGGGTGCCGGCCCCTTCGTCGAGCATCTCCGCCGTGATCGAGGCCAGCCCGGCGGTCTGCGCGGTGTCGTGATCGGCGCCGGAGCGGACCAGCGCGCGCAGGGAGACGAGCGGCGCGTTGCGGTTCTCGGTGACGAGCACGCGCAGCCCGTTCGGCAGCGTCGTGCGGGTGATGTGCGGAAAGTGATAAGGGCGCGGCTCGGTGGGGAGAGGCGCGGTGGTGCGGTCGACGGTCATGCGCTCTCCGGTACGAACACGCTGGTGACGCGGTTTTCGGGGATGAGGTACTTGCGTGCGACGTGGGCCAGGTCTTCCTTCGTCGCGTTACGGTACGGATCGAGCCAGCGCTGCACGAGCGACGGATCGCCGAAGTAGGTCGACATCATCCCGATCAGGTCCGCGCGGGAGTCGAAGGTCTCGAGTTGGTGCGCGTACTCGATCTCGGCGCGGTTCTTCGCGCGCGTCAGCTCGTCGTCGGTGATCCCGCCCACGCTGATGCGCGCCACTTCCTCGTCGATGGCGCTTTCGAGCTTCTCGATGGCTACCCCTTCGCGGGCGGTGGCCTGCAGCAGCAGCAGGCCGGTGGCCTCGGTCGGCAGGACGTACGTGGCCACGTCCTGCGCGATCTGTTGTTCGTGGACCAGCGCGCGATCGAGGCGGCTGGCCTTGTCGGAGGCGAGGACCGTGGTCAGCAGGTCGGCGTGCACCCAGTCGGGGTCGCCCATCTTCGGGAGGTGATAGAGGCGATAGATGCGCGGCAGCTGCACGGGGGAGGCGAACGTCTCGCGCACCTCGTGGCCTGCCTTCTGCCGCTCGAGGTTGAACTCCGGGAACGAGCGGCCCGGCTCGAACTCGCCGAAATACTGCTCGACGAGGCGGCGCGCTTCGTCCGGCGCGAAGTCGCCCACCAGGGTGAGCGTGCAGTTGTCGGGGCGGTACCAGGTGGCGAAGAACTCACGGATGTCGTCGAGCGACGCCGCGCCGAGGTCCTCCATCGAGCCGATGGTCGCCCAGTGGTAGGAGTAGTCGGGATTGAAGGCGAGCCGCAGCAGGCGCTCGAACGCGGTGCCGTACGGCACGTTGTCGTAGCGCTGGCGGCGCTCTTCCTTCACCACCTCCCGCTGGATGTCGAGCTTCTCCTGGGTGATGGCGTTGAGGAAGTAGCCCATGCGGTCGGACTCGAGCCACAGGCCGAGGGCGAGATAGTTGGAGGGGAGCGTCTCGAAGTAGTTGGTGCGGTCGAAGAAGGTCGTTCCGTTGAGCACGCCGCCGACGGACTGCACGTAGCGGAAGTGCTCGTTGTTGCCGACGTGCTCGGAGCCGGAGAAGAGCATGTGCTCGAAGAGGTGCGCGAACCCCGTGCGCCCCGGCCGCTCGTTCTTCGAACCGACGTGGTACCAGATATTGATCGCCACCAGAGGGGCTGAATGGTCCTCGTTGAGGACGACCCGGAGGCCGTTCTGCAGGCGGTAGTCGGTGATGTCGAGCATGAGGCGGCGAAACGTATCACTCGTTAGGTATCAGGTGTTAGGTCTTAGGTTTTCGGGGCCGACTGGAGGCCGTTCTCGCCACTGGCGGAGCGCCTGACACCTAAGACCTAACACCTAACACCTAATGCGCTATCCTTCCGGCCCGTGAGCTCGCTTCCCTTCCGCCACATCGCCATCGAGGGGCCGATCGGGGTCGGTAAGACCTCGCTGACGTCGCTGCTGGCGAAGCGGTTTCGGGGGACGAAGGTGCTCGAGGACGTGGACAACCCTTTCCTCGACGACTTCTACAAGGACAAGCGGGGGGCGGCGTTCCGGACGGAGCTCTTCTTTCTCCTCTCCCGCTTCGACCAGCAGCGCCAGGTCGCGCAGCGCGACCTCTTCACGGAGCTGATCCTGGCCGACTACACGTTCGCCAAGAGCAAGATCTTCGCGTATCTCACGCTCGAGGATTCCGAGCTCATGATCTACAACCGGCTCTACGACCTGCTGCTCGAGCAGGTGCCGAAGCCGGAGCTGGTCATCTACCTCCAGGCGAACCTTGATACACTCCTCAAGCGCATCAAGAAGCGCGGGCGTGCGTACGAGAAAGCGATTTCGTCATCGTATTTGCAAGAGCTCAGTGAGGCGTACTCGCACTACTTTTACCGGTACGACGAGACGCCGTTGCTGGTGGTGAATACCAACGAGATCGATTTCGTTCACACACCCGAGCATTTCGAACAGCTCGTGGAGCAGGTTCGGAACGCTCAAAAAGGAACGCAGTACTACGTACCGCTTGGATCCTGAGTAAACGGACCGAGACGGGGTGTAGGAAGACGGCCTGCCCGTGCCGCCGCTCCTCTGCCCCCTTGTCAAAGGAAAGAGGAGTTGAGATGAGCGAGCGCAAGAAGGTCACCGTCCCCGCGGTCCGTGCGATGAAGCACAAGTCCCGCATCGGGATGCTCACCGCGTACGACTACCCCTCCGCCAAGGTCGCCGACGCCGCCGGAGCCGACGTGCTCCTGGTCGGCGATTCCCTCGGCATGGTCGTGCTCGGGTACCCCGATACCCTGAGCGTCACCGTCGACGACATGCTGCATCACACCAGGGCGGTCGTGCGCGGCACGAAGTCGGCGCTCATCGTCGGCGACATGCCGTACCTCTCGTACCACGTGTCGGTCGAGGAGTCGGTGCGCAACGCCGGCCGCTTCATCCAGGCCGGGGCGCACGCCGTGAAGATCGAGGGAGCGAAGCCGGGCCGCATCCGCACCATCGAGGCCATCCTCGAGGCCGAGATCCCGGTCATGGGCCACATCGGGCTCACGCCACAATCCGTCAACGCCCTCGGCGGTTTCAAGCTGCAGGGGAAGAATGCGGACGATGCCAGCCGGACGATCGACGAGGCGCACGCGCTCGAGCGCGCCGGCTGTTTTTCGCTCGTCCTCGAATGCGTCCCCTCCGAGCTCGCGGCGATGATCACCGAACAGCTCACCATCCCCACCATCGGCATCGGCGCCGGCCCCTCGTGCGACGGCCAGGTCCTGGTCTTCCACGATGTCCTCGGCATCTACGACGGCCACACCCCGAAGTTCGTCCGCCAGTACGCCCACGTCGCCCAGGACATGCAGACCGCTCTCGTCGCCTACCTGGCCGACGTCCGCAGCGGCGCTTTCCCGGACGAGGCGAAGGAGTCGTTCCACATGGCCAGCGACGAGGAGTTGAAGCGCCTCTACGCGACCAGGGACGACGGCGGGGTGGTGGTGGAGATGCCGCGGTCTTGATCGTCGCCCGTACGATCGAAGAAACGCGCACCGCCGTCCGCAAGGCCCGAACCGCCGGGGCCACCATCGGCTTCGTGCCGACGATGGGCTTTCTCCACGCCGGCCACTTGTCGCTGGTGAAGACGCTGCGCGACGGCGGCGCGACGTTCATCGCCGTCTCGATCTTCGTCAACCCGAAGCAGTTCGGGCCGAACGAGGATTTCTCGCGCTATCCGCGCGATGAGGAGCGCGATGCGGCGCTGCTCGAGCAGGAAGGCGTCGACCTGCTGTTCCTGCCGCCGGTCGAGGTGATGTATCCCGCGGGGGCGTCGACCACGATCTCGGTGGGCGGCGTGTCGGGGCCGCTGGAGGGGGAGCGCCGTCCCGGCCATTTCGACGGCGTGGCCACGGTCGTGGCGAAGCTGTTCAACATCGTGCAGTGCGACCTCGCCGCGTTCGGCCGGAAGGACGCGCAGCAGTGCGCCGTGATCGAGCGGATGGTGCGCGACCTCGACGTCCCGCTGCAACTGGTCTTCGGCGAGACCATGCGCGAAAAGGACGGTTTGGCGATGTCGTCGCGCAACGCGTACCTCTCGCCGGACGAACGCGCGAAAGCGCCGGTGCTGCACCGCGCCCTGCGCGCGGGGGAAGAGGCGATCACGCACGGCATTCACGAGGTGGCGGGCATCGAGAAGCTGATGCACCGCGTCGTCGCCGAAGCGGGGGGCTTGGAGGCCGACTACCTCGCGGTGGTCGATCCTCTGACCTTCGAAGCCCCGGCCGACTTTGCGCGCGAGGTGCTGCTGCTCGGCGCGGTGAAGCTCGGACGGACGCGCCTCATCGACAACATCCGGGTGCCGCGGACATGATGCGCCGGCTCGTACGCGCGGCGATTCAGAACGCCACCGTCACGCGCGGCGACGCGCTGACGTTGCGCATCGATCCGGTCATCCTCCGCGCCGCGAACATCCTGCCGCTCGAAGAAGTCGAGCTCGTGAATCACGCCACGAGCGAGCGCTTCACGACCTTCGCCGAGCTCGGCGGCGACGGCGAAGTGACCGCGCCGAGCGTGCGCACCGGCGATACCGTGAGCATCGTCTCCTGGGGCCTCCTGCACGACGGCCAGACGCTCGCGCATCGCGCCACGGTGGTGACGCTCGACGGCTCGAACCGCGTCGTTGCAGTGCGCGAAGTCGCAGCGACGGAATAGCTACCGGCGCCCGTAAACGGAACCGGGCGGTTTGTCCCAATTTACGGCCCCTTCATCACAATGTGATTGAAGAGTCCTGCCCAGTCATTGGACCATCCTGATGGTTCGGCTTATTGAAGGCTTTAATGACTGGTGAGGGACATGAAAGCCAAACGATTCAGTCTGCTGTTGATTCTCGGCCTTGCTTCTCAGGCGCTCGCATCCGCCGATCTCCTCGTACCCATTGAGGAAATCATTGAAGAAACGGTCTCGGCGGCAGGATCGAAGTTGGACCGGATCAGGGGAAAGCTTCAGGAGCTCGCATTACGCTACAACACTTCCGTACCGAGTTGGGAAGCGCGTGCGGAAAACGTGCGGCGCGGAATTCTCGAGGGAGCCGGGCTCAATCCGCTTCCGATCCGCACGCCGTTGAATCCGGTGATTCACAGCCGGAAGATCAAGAACGGCTACACGATCGAGAACGTCGGGCTGGAGATCTCGCCCGGCTACTGGCTCGCGGGCAATCTGTATCGTCCGTTGGGCCGGACGGGGAAAGTCCCCGCGATCGCTCATCCGATCGGGCATTTCAAGACAGACGGGTGGAAGACTCGCACGCGGCGCGAGATGCAGGCGCGCGCCGGCCACCTCGCGCAGATGGGCGCCGTCGTTTTCACGTATGACATGGTGGGCTGGGGCGAGACACGCCAGGTGCCGCACTCGTCCAGACGCGCGCTGGCGCTGCAGCTCTGGAACAGCATTCGCGTAATCGATTTCCTGGAATCCCTCCCCGAGGTCGATCCGGGGAGGATCGGGATCACGGGAGCATCCTCCGGCGGCAGTCAGGCCATCCTGAACGCGGCGGTCGATCCCCGGATCGCGGTCAGCGCGCCGATCGTCAAGATCACCGCCATGACCGCGGGGGGCTGCGGTTGCGAAACAGGAATGCCCGTTCGCGAGCTGACCGGCTCCAACAACGCGGAGATCGCGGCCTTGATCGCGCCCAAGCCCCTGCTGATCGTGACGGACGGCAAGGACAGCACGAAGTACTTCCCGCAATTGGAGCACCCGTATGTCGAGGGAATCTACCGGCTCTACGGAGCCGAGCACCGCTTCCGCAACGTGCACTTCGCCCGCGAAGGACACGACTTCGGGATCAACAAGCGCAGGGCCCTCTACGAGTTCTTCGCCGAACACCTCGGCTTGGAGCGCATCCCGATTCACGACGACGGCCGCTCGAGAGAGCCGGAGAACGTGATCATCGAGAAAAGCGAATCGCTGCTGGTCTGGAATGCCCAATTTCCTCGCCCAAACGGCCCGAAGATTCTGCTGCCCGGCACGATCCATTCACTCGCGACCGATTGGGAGGAGGAGTTGATGGAGCCGGAGACGAGCGGTGAGGATTGAGTACAGCTCCCCGACCGGGCAGCTCTCCGTCCCCCTCTGTGCCTCTGAGTCGTGCCACCGGTATGGAGTGCGGTAACGCTGGTTACCGCTTTGACTGCTTCTGTGCGCGCAGTAAATCGAGGCTGGTGCATCTCACGTGGCGGCACGAGCGAAGGCTGGACCTGCTCGTGTTGCAGGGCGAACAAATGCAGTAAGAGCGCTAACTCGCGTTACCGCGCTCCATACACATTCGTGTAAGGCGTCGGGACGAACGTGCGAAGCGTTGGGGTGACGGTGCAAGGCGCCTGCGGGACGGTGTAAGGCCCTTTACATCGCGGTGAAAAGCGCTCGTACGGCTGTGTGAGGCGGTTGTCACCGCTGTGAAAGACGTTTGTAGCGTGGCGCGAGCGGTTGTCACGGTGGTGCAAAGCGTGTGCGGGAGCGTGTAAGACCGTTTACACCGCGATGAAAAGCGTTCGTCCGGATGTGCGAGGCCGTTTTCACGGCCGTGAAAGACGTTCGCATGGTCGCACGAGCCGTTTTCACCGTCCTGCGAAACGTTCGCACCACACAGCGAGGCGTTCGCATCGTTGTGAAAGGGTATTTACCCCCCGGGGGAAGGCGCTCGCACGGAGCTGCGAAGCGGTTGTCACGGTGTGAAAGAGTCCGCACCGCACTGCGAGCCGTTCTCACCGCATTGCAATGCGTTTGCACCACGCTGCAACCCCGTTTACATCGCGGTGCAAAGCGTTTGCACCAACCCGCGCCCCCCTTCGCACGCGCGCGCTAGCGCCTGCCGAAGTCGATGAAGCCCCTCTCCACGTCCACGCCGAGGAGTTTCACGCGCGTGCGGTCGCCGATGTCGAGCCCTTCCGAGCCGCGCACGACTTTGCCTTCGATGGGCGGATTGAAGATGCGCACCCACGTGCCCTTGGACGAGGCGCCCGTCACGATGCCGTCGAAGGTGTCGCCGACGCGGTCGGCGAGCATATAGGCGGCCGCGGCCTTCCGCACGTGGCGCTCGACCTTGTTGGCCGCGTCCTCCTGGTTCGTGCAGTGCTCGGCGAGCTCCGCCAGCTCGTCGACGCCGTACGGCGGCTCCTCACCCGCCAGCGCTGCTTTGACGAGACGGTGCGTGATGAGGTCGGGATAGCGGCGGTTCGGGGCGGTGGAGTGCGTGTAGTCCTTCACCGCCAGGCCGAAGTGGCCGGCCGGCTTGTCGCCCGGCTCCTCCACCACGTACTCCCCGGCGCCCATCGCCTTCACGATGGACAACGAGAGGTCGGGGAAGCGCATCGGGTCGAGCTTCTTGCGGCGCTTGAGGAACTCCTCGAGCGCCCGCGCATCCGGCTCGGGCGGCAGCCGGTCCCCCAGCTCCTCGGCGATGCGCTCGATGCGGTCCCACCGCTCCGGCGAACGCACCACGCGGCGGATGCTCGCGAACCCGTTCCGCGCGAGGAAGCGGGCGGTGACGCCGTTCGCCGCGATCATGAAGTCTTCGATGAGCAGGCGTGCGTTGTTGCGCTTCGCCTGGCGCAGCTCGACCACGCGTCCGTCGACGATCACCGGCTTCGCCTCGATGGTCTCGAGGTCGAGCGCGCCGTTCTCGTGACGGAGGTCGCGCATCCTGTCGGCGGCGCGGTCCTGCAGGCGCAGCGAGTCGGCCAACCCTTCCACGCGGCGCAGTTTCTCCGGTTCGTCCTGCTCGCCGTCCAGCCAGGCGGCGACGCGGTCGTACGCGAGCTTCGCATGGTTGTGCACGAGCCCGCGATACACATCCTCGGCCACGATGTGTCCGTCCTCGTTCACCGTCAGGTCGATGATCAGCGCAACGCGGTCTTCCCCTTCGTTGAGCGAGGTGAAGTCGGTGGAGAGCTTCTCGGGGAGCATCGGAAAGAGGGTGGCGGCCGTGTACACCGAGGTGGTGTTGTGGCGCGCGTGGCGATCGATGGGCGTGTCCTTCTTCACCAGGACGTCGACGTCCGCGACGGCGATGAAGAGTCGCGTGTTGCCGTCCAGCGCGTCTTCGCCCCAGGTGAGCTGGTCGAGGTCGCGCGAGTCGTCGTTGTCGATCGAGCACCAGCCGTAGGGGCGGAGGTCGCGGATCGAGTCGCCGGCGCGGGCGGGGCCGCGGATGCCTTCGAGCTGCTTGCGCACGTCCTTGTTGAAGTCGGGATCGAGGCCCTGGTCGATCATGGCCTGCCGCGCGATCTCGTCGAGGAGCTCTTCGTGCTTGCGATTCATGGCCGCTGACGTTATCACCATGCCGTGAAGGCCGTGCCTGCGGGCGACAACGCGTTGCTGGTGGAGCTGGGGGAGGTGAGCGCGGAGGAGCTGCACCGCGCCGCGCGCGCCATGCGCGCGCAGCCAGGGGTGGTGGAGGTGATCCCGGGGCATTCGTCGCTGTACGTGATCCGCGGGGAGGCGGGTGTTTCGCGCACGGAAGCGGTGCGGGAGCCGCGCGAGCATCGCCTGCGAGTGGCGTTCGACGGGCCGGACCTGCCGGAGTTGCTGGCGCGCGTCCCGCGCGAGGAGTTCCTTGCGCGTGTTGCATCCCTGCGTCTGACGGTGCGGTATCTCGGCTTTCGGGGCGGGTTCGCGTATCTCGACGGGTGGCCGGAGGAGTGGGCCATGCCGCGGCGGCCGACGTCGCGGCCGGTGATGGCGGGGAGCTTTGCGGTTGCGGGGAGCGTGGCGGGGTTCTATCCGATCGATACGCCGGGAGGGTGGAACGTGCTCGGGCGGACGGATGCGGATGTCGAGGACGCGTTTGTGCCGGGGGACACGATCGTCCTTTTACCGACAGAGCTCGACATTCGTCGTCGACAGGCGCGGCGCCTGCCGCTCCACACGAACAGGGCTGAGCTGGTTGCATCGCCGCTGGCGATGGTGCTCGAGAATCGGGCGCCGTTCGATGACATCGCTGCCGCGCTCGCGCTGCGCGCGGTGCAACGTGACGTGGAGTTGTTCGAATGCGCGATGACCGGGCCGCGGCTGCGCTTTACGCGGGATGCGGTCACCGCCTGGTGCGATCCGGCGCTGAACGTCCGCGTGCAGCGCGTGCGAGCTGGGGAAGAGCTGGCGATCGGGAGGATTGCAGGCGGTCTGCGCGGGTATCTGGCCCTCGGGGACGAAGAAGGCATCGTGGCGAAAGTTGCACGCGGCGATCGGCACGTCATTCATGCGTGGCGGGGGCCGCACGACGTTGGCCTCGGCGAAGTCGAGTGCGACGTTACACCGCAGCTCGATCGCGTCGGCGTGCGGCTGCGGCCGCGGACGCCGTTGCAGGTCGCCATCCCGGCGGACCTGCGCAGCTCCGGGATGCAGACCGGGACCGTGCAACTCCATCCGGACGGCTCGCTGGTGGCGATGGGGCCGGATCACCCGGTCACGGGCGGCTATCTGCAGGTGATGACGGTGCTGACGGCGGAGCGGTGGAAGCTGGCGCAACTGGTGCCGGGCGAACGAGTGACGCTGGTCGCGTCCACTCCGGAAGCTCCCGCCGCAGTTTCGCGATGAGCCGCGCCGCCTCCTCGGGGCGTCCCGTATCGAGCGACGCCTGCGCGAGGGCGAGATCGGCGGTGAACGGATCGTGCAGCAGCGCGAGCTCCGCGCGCCCGCCCGCCAGCGCGAGCACGTCGGGATCGCCGGGCGCCTCCTGCCGCGCGATGGCGAGCAACGGCCGCGGGTCTTTTTCCTGGCGTAGCGCGCAGCGCGCGAGGTGGTAGTGCAGCGAGCTCGGAACGCGGTTGCGCCGTTCGGGCACGTAGCCGCGCTCGCGTAGCGTCGTGAAGATCAGCTCCGCTTCGCGCCACTGCCCGCCGCGTGCGAGCGCCACCGCCACGTCGAACGACACCGCATCCGCCGGACCTTCGGTGAGGAGCCGGTGCGCCGCTGCGCGCAGCAGCTCGCGCGGAGGCGGTTGCACGGATTCGTCGCCGCTCAGGTACGCGAGCGCACGCCACCACGCCGCTTCGTCCGGCTCGCGGCTCGCGTTCGCACGCACCTTCGCCGCGGCCGCCCGGTCGGACGCTTCCCAGATGTGCCGATCCTCGGATGCCCCATTCGTCTCCAGCGTCAGCAGCGCTCCGGCGATCGCGATCGCGCCCACGGCGACGGCGGCGCGCCGATCCCGCCGTTGCGCCAGCGCGGCGACGCCACAACCCGCCAGCACCGCGGTGGCGGGCACGATCGCGTTGCGCTGCCGCGCCGTGACGTAGGTGCCGATCATCGCGGCGATGCCGAACAGCACCACGATCGCGGCTGGCGTGAGCCGTTCCCGTTCGCGCCCGAGCCGTTCGCGCTCGCGCACCAGCAGCGCCGCGAAGGCCGCGGCCAGCGTGAAGGCGAACGGAATCCAGAGCAGCGACGTCAGCTCGCGCTCCTTCCGCACGATCGAGATCAGGTCCCACGGGTCGTAGCTCGAGATTGCGGCGAGAGCCTTCCGCCCCAGCAGCTCGAAAGCCGCCCCGGGGTGCTCGCGTGCGAACGCCCACGCCCTGGCGGCCCAGAACTGGTTCGCCGCCTCGGTCGACGCGCCGCCGCGTGTGGCGCGCGAGGCGACGAGGCGGAAGGTGACGTGCAGCGCGTCCTCGCCGCCGAGCTGTTCGAGGTCGTTGACGATGCGTGGCTGCACGCCGGAGTAGCCGGTGGCCAGCGGATTCATCCCCTCGTAGAAGACCGTCCCGGGATCCATGATCACCGCCGTGCCGGTGAGCCGCAGGTTCACGAGCAGGATCGCGGCGATCGGGATCGCGCACGCGATCGCGAAGCGGACGGGCCGGCGCCGCTTCCACGCAAGCCAGAGGACGATGGCGACCGCGGCCGGGATGGCCGAGGGGCGGAAGACGGCGGAGAGACCGAACAGCGCGCCAGCCAGCGCGGGACGGGAACGGAAGAGCGCCAGCAGCGCCAGCGACTGCAGCAGCAGGATGCAGGTCTCCGGCTCGAACTCCGTCGCATTCAGCAGCGCCGCGCGCGAGGCGAGCACGAACAAGCCCGCGGCGATCGCAGCCACCGGTCCGGCCACCGCTTCCGCGCATGCGGCCGCGGCCAGTGCGGCTACGGAGACCGCGACGATCTGCAGGTCGCGCAGCGTGTCGCGCTCCATCCCCAGCTCACCGTGCAGCAGCGCGAGGAGCCAGAGGTAGCCGGGGCTGAGATCGGGGATGCGCGTGCGGTCGATCGTCCCGCGCGCCGCCTGCTCCGAAAAGGTGAGGTACTTGGAAAAATACCCCTGGTCGCGCAGGCTGTGGACGGTGTGGAGGCGGAGAAACGTGACGAGCGCAATCGCGACGACTGCGCCCGTCCATCCCCAGGTTCGCCGCGATGCACGCACCGCGGGAGTGTATGCGTTACGAGCCCAGCTGGTAACCGCTGCGGCTGACCACCTTGAACTCGGGGTTCTTCAGCGACACCGTCACCTTCTGGAAGCCGGTCGTGCCGCGCGGCTGCTTCGAGCGATACGTCAGCAGGTAATAGCCGGCGTTCGTCTCCTCGACGGTGCCGACCGCGTTGCGGAAGTTCGTGTTGAACTGGAAGTACTTGCCACCGGTCGACTCCGAGAGCTCGCTCAGGCGCTGGTGCACGAAGGCCTGCCCGGACGCGTTCTGCTGCAGCTGGACCCCGTACACGGAGACGTTGGCCGCGTTCAGCGACTCCAGTGCCGGATCGAGATAGCGGCTGCGGTTGGCGATCATCTCCCCCCGGATCACGTCTTCGTCGCGGTCGAGGATGCCGGGCGAGAAGACGACCAGGTTCTTGCGCGCGCGGATCGGGCGTACCGAGTCCGCGAGCAGGTCGAGACCCTGGTAGACGGTGCCGGTGCGGTTGACCATCTCCTTCGTGTCGATGGTGCGCAGGATCGACGGGCCTTCGCCGTCGGTGGACTTCGTGAGGCCGCGGCCGAAGCGCGTCGCGTCGTTCAGGGCGCGCTCGAGCTGCTGCTTGTCGCCCGTGAAGTCGGAGTAGATCTTGAGCCGCATGTCGTGCCCGGCGATCGCGACCAGGTCCGTCTCCTTCATGTCGTTGCGCACGAAGTCGCGGACCGCTTCACGGGCCAGCGTGAGCTGGCTGCCGAGGGCGGAGGGATCGCCCGGCTTGTCGAAAAAGAAGATGAAGTAGCGCTCCTCGCGAACCCGTTCCACCTTGAACGGGGCATTCGCTTCGGTGGCCTGGAGGAGACGGCGGTTGGTGAAGTAGTCGACGGAGTCGACGGACTGCGCGACGCCGTTTTCGCGGACCACGAAATCGTCCGGGCCGAGGCCGAGGATCTGGTTGCCGCCGGCATCGGTGACGATGACGTCCAGCAGGACCGCGTTGACCTCGATCTCCTCCTGAAACGGCTGCTGCTGTTGCGCGAAGGTGGGAACTGCAAGCGCGAGAAGCGCGACGAGGACTGCTGAACGCTTCATATGTTGTGTCTCCTGTCAACTCGCAACGGGTGGAGGAGGGGGCCGATTCCGTGCGGCTGCACAGGAATGAAACAGTACGAGGCAAAGTTTGTTTGACGGTTCGGTGCGGAATCACTAGAATCCGCGCCTCTCGCCGCGACTCCCTCGCGGCACGTCAAATCGGGGCATAGCTCAGCCTGGTAGAGCGCACGGTTCGGGACCGTGAGGTCGGAGGTTCAAGTCCTCTTGCCCCGACCAACTTATCTCCTTTGTTTAGAGTAAGTTGGAAAGTAGCGGAAGACCCCTGTACCTGTTTCGTCCCCTTCGTCCGACAATCGGAAAAGGAGAGACGAGCATGTTGTCCGTTTACAGGCGTCACAGCCCATCCTGTGGGCAGACCTCTCGCCGCTACCGTAGGTGCTCCTGCCCCGTCTGGGTGCAAGGGACGCTCGGAGGCGAGGAAATCCGCAAGTCCCTGAACCTGACATCCATCGAAGCGGCCGAGAAGGTCGTGTTCGCCTGGAAAGAAGCCGGGAAGATCGGGGCCGAGGGAAAGAAGGTCGTCTCTCTCGTCGAGGCGTCCGAGAAGTACCTGCGCGACGCTGGCACCCGGCTCAAGCCCTCCACGGTCGATTTGTACAAAAGAGGACAAAAGCATCTTCTCGCGTGGTGCGAGCGGGAGAAGGTCGTCTCTCTCAAGGATCTCGACATCGAGAAGTTGAGGAAGTACCGGGAGACCTGGACGTGCAAACCCGTCACGGCCTGTCGGCGTATCGACCGCCTCAAGATGTTCTTCGGGTTCTGCGTGGACTCGGGGTGGGTGAAGTCGAACCCGGCTAAGTTGCTCAAAGCTCCCGAGGTTCAGACGTTCGGGAAGACTCCGTTCAACGAAGAAGAGATGACCCATATCTTCGACGCGTGCGGGAAATTGGTTACTCGTGGGACGTGGGGCAAGGACAACGTGAAGCGAGTCCGGGCGTTCATCTACATCCTCAGATACACCGGACTTCGAATCTCCGATGCTGCGAGTTTGAAGACGTCGCACGTGCGGGATGGGAAGGTTCTGCTGCGGACGGAGAAGACGGGAACCCTGGTCTGGATTCCCATCCCTGACTACGTCGTCCAGGCGTTAGAGGAAGTTCCGCGGGTGTCGGAGTTCTACTTCCAGACCGGGAACGCCAAAGCGAAGACTGTCCGGGGTGGGTGGGACAGGTGCATCCGGTCGGTTCTCGCGCTTGCGAAGGTGAACCACGGGTCGGCTCACTCTTTCCGCTCCACGCTTGCGGTAGACCTTCTGAACAAGGGAGTCTCGGTGGAGATGGTGGCGACGATTCTCGGGAACAGCCCGGCGGTCGTGATTAAGCACTACGCGCCGTACGTCGCTTCCCGGCAGGTTGCTCTCGAAACAGCAATTAGGAACATCTGGGCGGAACCGGAGCGGCCGAGATTCCAAGTCATTCAGGGCGGGTAGCTACCCCTCGTCCTCCTCCGCTTCGTTAGGATCAAAGCCCTCAGGAATGTCGCGAAGCCTTCTGCCGATGGCGATCCGGTCGCGGGAGTACAGCTCGTAAACATAGTCGAAGGAGTACGCCTTCAACTCATCCTGGAGAACGTCCGAGAAGATGTTGAAGATGTCGAAGTAGTGGTGGTCGAGCTCGATGCCGACTCGATCCATCACCCTCTCCATGATGCGAACGGCGAGTCGGCCAGCGTCCAGGGCGACATCCTCATGAACCTGCGGCGGGCGTGGAGGAGCGATCGGGTAGTCATAGGGACGGTGCGGACGTTCTTCGTCCGGGGGTTCGTTCACCACAACTGTCCCCCTCGGTCTTCCCTCAAACCTTCAATAAGAGCGCAAAGGTCGTAGGCTTCTCTGCTGGTTAGTTCGGCTTCAAGTGTGCGGTGCAAGGACTGGTAAAGGTAGATATTCGTCGCGGTGTCGATGGTCGCCACTTCGGGTACATCGGAGATAAGGTCGTCGTAGGCCTTCTTCACGAACCGGAAGAGGCGGAGGGTGGAGTCACACTCGGCGTACAGCTCAGAGAGGGTTTCGCTCACTTCTTCTCACCTATGTAAGTCACGTTAGAAGGTACGCGCTTCTTCATGCGGCGCACCTTCAAGCGTCGTGCGGCGCGGTCACGTCTCTCTTCGTGGTCTAGGACGATCTCGAGAAGACTGAGAATCCAATCGCCCGCGGGCTCATCGAGGTACTGCATCAAGTTGCCGGAGTCGGTTCCTGTGACTTGGGCCATCTTGCGGATTGACCGGGCCACGTCTAGAACGGCGTTCACTTCGGGCGCGTAGTCGGGGTATCTCATCTTCCGGAGGGTTCGTCTTCTCGCTCGAAGTATTCGACGGTCGCAAGCGCGAAGTGGGAGAGTTCCCGCGCGTCACACTGAACGGCTTCGGCAACGAGGTCGGAAATCTTGCGGCTGATCATCGCCCGCTGGTCGTAAGTCAACTCAGCGGCGTTCTCTTCGAATACGAAGCGGTTTATCTCGTTCCCCAAACGCTGAAGACGGATGGTGGCGGAGACGTTCTCGTAAAGGTCGCGGTAGCCGGGAAAGGGCACGGGAAACTACCTCCGGGCTGTGATGGCGATGATGTGGTTGATGGAGGCGAGGATGACGGGGTTCGAGAGAAGAGTGTTCCCGGCGTTGTCCCGCAACTCAACTAAGCCGTGCTTGGCCCACCACCAACCGACGTAAACGTCCTCCCCATCGCGAGCGACAATCAGCTCTCCAGAATGGGCGCAGTCGCGCAGCTCGGCGACGACGTAGGTGCCGGCCGGAATGTGGCCGTAGTCCGTAAGGAACCTATAAACCACTTCTGTTTCTAGCTCGATTGCGTCGGCCGGGAGGGAGACGACCGCCTCGGAAGGGATAAGGGGTTTGCCCGGCTCGATGAAGCCCGCCACGTCCACGGGTACGGTGTCCATGCGGCCGAAGCTAACTCGGAACCTGTAAGAGTCAAAACGAAATGCACAAAGGTGTGTGCGGTATTGCGACGGCGCCGGGAAGAGCGCGCCCCACTCGACGTAGAACAAAAGTCTGTGCGTTTTGCTGCACACCCCGGAAACACGAGAGGAAGCCGCGCGAACCTAGACAAAATCCGCAGGGTTTCCACACACTCTGCGGATGACGATCACGGTTAGAAAAGAAGGCGGGATGTGGCACGGCTACCTCGAAGGACACCCGGAGGTAGACGAAAGAGGGCTAACCGAAGAAGTAGCGAGAAGGAAGGTGCAGAATAGGGCGGAAACCTTGAAGGAGAACGTGAATGGCCGAACCGCTGCCGATACCCGACGAGGTACTAAAGGATGACAGCCTGGCGGAAGTGCTGCGAGTCTGGAAAGGTCCTGACGGCCGAGTCTACGTATCCTGGGACGACAAGCAGGAGGGTGGGAGTGAGGCGGTAGGCGTCGTCCTCGGAGCGGTCGCTAACGTGATCGCGGCGCACGCGGGGGAAGCTGCGCGCGACGCAGCGCGCAAGGCGATGACGCAGGGCTTTAGACAAGCGGCGAGAGCGTTCATTCCTGATCATGTGGAGACGTTCCCTAAGCTCTTCGAGTACAACGACATCGTAGAGGCGTACCACAACGAATCGGATCGGGCGGCCGGGATACTGAGCGCCGCATGGCTGGACAACTATCTCGGGCAGTGCCTTCGATACTTCCTGGTCCAAGACGCTGAGACAGTGAAGCTCGTCGGCGGCGATAAGCAAACGGACCGACCGCTCAGCCCGTTCAAAGTTCGTGCGCGGGCGCTATTCTCGCTCGGCTTAATGAGCAAAGACGCACTGGCCGACGTGTCACTAATTGTTAGCGTGCGGAATCACTTCGCGCACCACCCGAGTGTCACATCGTTCGACGACGAGCAGATTAAGAGCTGGTGTAATGGTTTGCGCGCAGCCAAGATGAAGATGGGAGAGAACGCTCGACTCAACTTCCTGTTCGCCACAAGCTGGGTCGCGATAGAGTTAAATAACGCGCTAGGGCAAGCTCACACAATCGAAATGGCGCCTGACATCAATAGCGATAGCGCCGCCGTTAAGAAGGAGAGAGTGAAGCCGCCTACCTCCTGAGATTCGGAGCATGAGAAGGGGTAAAAGCCTACTGTGTAGGTCTTGTTTTATTTCGGCGTTCGTTCCGTTGTTTCTCGGCGCCGATCACCTTCCGCTCTCCGCTCGGTCAGTTTGCCGATTGGGTAATCCGTTCTCGCCGGAAGGGACGAGAAGCGCGATCTTGATTCCTGAGCCTTCGGATATACGAGCCAGGGGTACCAAGTCCTAACATTCAAAGGCATCCGGCGGGGGCTGTTAGGTTCGCCTACCCATTCCGCCAGTAAGTTTGTAAAACAGGTCAGAGCTTGCGCCCTGAAAGGGATGGACGGGAAGCCATGGCCTAACAGATCAATAAAGATCAGTAGGCGTCCGGCCTCGCATCCATCCCTCTCAAGGAACCAGCGATTCATTCGCTGAGAACGCCGCAGAAGATTGGGGAGTCAAGCAGGGTTACCCGGCGGAACCTTCGTCTGCAGCCTTCTCAAAGAAGGAAATGTTCTCGCTCTGACAGCGGGGAGGGATTACTCCCTCCAGAACGTTTGGAAGTCCTCCGGGCCTACCCCGGTGTCAAAGAGAGAACTCGGTCACGTGCTGGTGGGGAGGGAGGAAGAACTGCTTCTTGACCGCTATAGCCGTCCGTACTGGCCATCGTTCGTCAACGACCCCTCACCCTGTCAACACACAACCTTCAAGGAACTCTTTAGGCGGTCTCACCGCCATGCCACGTGTAAGTAGGTCTGTTCTTTCGCAAGGTGGACTTCAGGAAGGTAGGGCGGCGCGGTTCTTTAATTCGCGCATCTTCTTGCGTCCTGGGAGGGAGAAGGGTTTACTGCATCCCCTTCTGGCTAGCGCCGAGAGCTGTACAGTGGCTCTACGACTCGCCATCCCCCTCTCAAGAAACAAAACAGCCCGTGATTACGCACGAGCTGATCTGATCGTTCCATCCGCGTAATCAGATGAAACTACTTTCGCGTCAGTTGTCGAAGGAACTCCTTCATCGTAGACCTTCTGCGGAGGAGTGCAAGTAGGTGGGGGTGTTGATAAGTCAGAACGGGTTAGGTTCGCTTCTCGATTGCCTTGAGAAGCTCGATGATACGTTCGTTTTGATCGCGGATGTCGAGGAGGATCTCGGCCACGATGAACGTAGCGCGGGGCCCTGTATGCTGTGAGCCGGTATGGTCGCCAAGATGAGTGATCTCACGTTCAAACGCCTGTCTGTCCTTCTTCATCGGCCGCTCCTCTAAAAAGTCGGGGCGGCTAAGAGTGTCTTGGCGGGTTCACCGCCCCTGCCCGCGGGAGCAGTATAGCGTCTTCACGGATTCTTCGTTTAAACGCGTTATAAGCGGCGCGGGGTAGTTGCGGTCGTTCCGCGCGCTCTCTCGCCTCTGAGGGGCAAATAGAGGGGTTAGCGGGCCTTGTAGTGGCAGAAGCCAACCCAGGACTCAGTGGCCTTGTCCCAATACAGGGTTGCCACCCGCTGTTTGCATGTCGAGCAGCGGTAGTTCAAGCCCTCGTTTAGCGAGACTTTTAACGGAGTTGAACCAGTTAGCCCACCCTCGGGGTTCACGAAGTAGGATCTGGCGGGCGAGGGCCTTTTGGTATCGGCAGTCGAGCGGTTCCCCAGGTAGGTTGAATTTCCGAGCGTAGCTCTGGATGGTGGCGTCTTGGAACTGGAGGCAGCCGCGTGACCACTCGCCGTTCGTGTCGATGATCTGGACGTCTTCCCGGCCGGAACTTTCTTGGAACGCAAGGAACTCGATGTAGATGTCGAGCGGGTCTGTCGGCGTGACGGTGAGGTTTGCTTCATGTGGGACTTCAGGTGTCGTGTTTGTCGCGTTCGCCGGACTCCCGGTTAAAAGCGTGAGCACGAGCACCGTTGAGAGAAAGATACTCATCCAGGCCTTCGCTCGCGGGGAAGGCTAGCCGGGCATTAATTAACCCTACCAAGCAGGTAGGAGAATGGAAGAGCCGGGCTGGGGATAGAATCGGCGGATGAAGAAGGCGATCGCGGTGGTGCTGCTCGTCCTGGCCGGCTGTTCGAAGACGGAGGCTCCAGCTCCGGCAGCTCCGGCAGCGCCTCCGGGAGTCATGCCGCGGATCTCCATCACGGACGCCTGGAAGAAGATGCGGGAGTATACGAAGGACGACTCCCTGAAGCTGGCCTTCGCCTCGAACACCGGAGTGACGGGAGACTACGAAGCACAGGTGGACACTCCTAGTGATCGCCTGATGCTGGAGAACGGCGAGGCCGGGCAGTGGGTGTTTGAGATGTACAAGGACACCCCCCAGGCGGTCACCGAGGGAGACCGGAAGGGGTGGGAGTATCCGTACTACGTCGTCATCGTCGGCGCGAACGCAATCGCACGGGTGGACACGATCCCGGCGATGAGGTTTCCCCGCAAGCTCGACGCCAGGAGCGAAACCATCGTCTACCACATGGGGACGAAGTTCGTGAACGCGGTCGAGGATCAGAAGAAGAAGCAACCCTTCGACTTCGCGAGTGCGACGATGGTCACGTCCGGTGAGGACTGCTCCTGGCTGTTCAAGTTCTACGACGCGGCAACGGGGCAGATAGTCGGCAATATCCACAAGGCGTGTTAGAAGGCTCAGCGGGTGGGTGGGCTGTGGATGGAACAAATGAAAGCCCCCCGCGTAAGCGAGGGGTTAATGAGCATGTCGGTTCTTGTCGAACCCGAGGGGACTTCGCGCTAGGTCGATTCCTCCTTTTCTTCAACTCACGCCGCCTGAGCGGATCGTGGTAGTAGTTCCAACGGGGCGGAACACTTTGCAGCCGTCTCCTTCATGGCAGGAGCCTTTGGCGTGGGCTTTCTCACCGTGGCCGCATTTACAGATGCGTTCGGGAGTGAAGGTGGGACAACTACATGAGGTGCAGGGGCCGGTGGGATTCTGCTTCGTGCACCAGTGCTCGCTCTTCTTGTGTCGGCAGGTACAGATGGTGATGAGCCGCCGGAGCGGGAACATCAGTTCACCGTTTCGAGGTACCCGGCGAGGCTTGCGGTCGCGCGAACCATCGGCACCGGGTCGAGAAGACCGAAGGCCGAGGTGAAGGCATTGTTCAGCGAGAGCATCGTCCGCGGCTTGAACTCTTCGAACTTCGGCTCGAAGTAGAAGTCGTTCACGGAGCGCATCAGGTGCTTCGGGGCTTCGAGCCGCTCACCGACGAAGGCGTCGTAGATGAGAACCTTCGCATCTTTGTCCGAGAGGGAGAATCCCGCCCAGGCATCGAGCTTCTGGCCGAGCATGCCGAAGGCACGCTGAACGCGATCGATCGCTACGCCGAGCACTTCATCGAGGACGAGGTTCTTGGTGTGCTTTCGTGCGAGCGCCTCGAAGTCGGAATGGAAAGCGAGGTTGTCGCAGACGAGAGTCCTCCATCCGGCGCACATGCCGAGCGAGAAGCTCTTGTCGTGCGAGTTCCTGAGGCCGATCGTGAAGTTGACTCCGTCTCGCGTGAGGTTCACTTCGATGATGCCGAACATCCGCATACCGTCCGCAGTGAGGGCGTACTGGTCGCGGGTGACTTCGATGTTTCTGAAGCCGAGGGTCTGAATCACCGTCTCGACGAGATGAGCGTGCGGAATCGGCTTGTGAGTGTCTGTGCCGGGCGGAGTCTGGATTTCGAGAAGATTCTGCCGGGTCATCAGCTCCGCGCCGCAGTGGGCGAGAAGGCCGTTCATCGGTGCTGGTTGCACTACTTCAGGGATGAGAGCTGTCACTGTTTCTCCTTTGCTGGTTTAGGCGGCGGGCCACTTCGGCCGCGCCTTTCTTGTAGGTGACGACGGCGACGAGAGTTTCTTGGTCCCAAACGGACCAGAACCGGGTCTTCTTGTAACGGCGGTAGGTGATCATCAACGTTCTCCGGGCAGCATCAGAACCTCGTTCTCGAGGTAGAGCCGCATGAATGCGAGAGGGAAGTCGGTAAAAGGCAGAGAGATGCGGAACACTTCGTCTTCTAAAGCTCTGAGGCAAACAAGGACGCCACTCTTCGTTTCGAGGTCAACGCGTAGCTCCCATACTTGCGATGTGCGGAGCGGACGGTCTTTGCGGCATCGCTTCTGCCAGGACGCGATCAGTTCGATGAGCCAGTAAGCTCCGGCTTCGTCAGCGAGGAACTTGACGCCGTCGCTGTAGGAGAAACTGGCCGTCTCGTGGTGGTGATAGTCAGCGGTTCCGGTAAACGCAGCTAGCGCCGACCGGAGTTCGTCCGGTCGCATGTGCGCTCCTTAGCTGCGGGTTAAATGACGTAAAGAGGGGCGGAGGCGGGAGCTTCGTTGCGGTGGAAGTGCTTCAACGCGAGCTCCTCCGTCGAGGTCTGGACGGTTTGGGTCTGCTCACAGGCATCGCAGTTCGCGATGAAGTAGAGCTTCTTGTCCTCGTCGATCCAGATGGTGACTTCGGTAATCTCGATTGGGTCGCCTTTGCGGTTCTTGCAGTTCGGACACGCGATCACGATGCGGTGAGGCATACCTTCTCCTTTCATAGATTGTTAATGGGGTCTGTGTTAACAGTCCCATCTACACGGAAAAGGTCAAGCCCGTACCCTGTGTAGTTCGCTGGCTCAAGCCTCGGGGCAAATTGGGTAAAAGGAACCGAGGCTGAAGTGAGGGAGCTAGTCGGCGTTGTTCGACGAAGGAGCGATAGGCTTCGACGTGAGAAGGCGAAGGGCGACGTTGATGATCGGGCTCGCGGCGACAAGGAAGCCGGCGACGTTCATCGTGAGCTGCTGGTCAGGGTTCCATCCGAAGTAAGCGGCGATCGCCGTGATGATGGTGAGGACGTTGAACCAGATCGTCTTTGAGAGATACCAAGGTTTAGTGTTCATGTAATTCAATTCGTAATGGGTCATGCGACCTTTACTTCTTTGGTGCGAAGGGCAAAAGAAGAGTGTAGAGGCGGATCAGCTCACGAATCAGGGCGTTCCGATTCGTAGCGATGTTCACAACGAGCGGCGGGAGGTTTATGGCAGTGCCACCCTCACGGATAAACTGCGGCTGGAAGTAGCGACGATGAATCTTCTTCACGGAGAACTGAGGGTCGCTTTCGGTGCTGTCCTTGACCCAGATGTAGTCCTTGTCGTAGCGGTCATACGCAACTACGAAGTGACCAGAAAGCGGCTGGCTGAAAGTAGGCGTGGTGTTCCTGAAGAATCCAGAGTCGCACTTAATTAGCAGGATGACTTCCTTGTTCTGGTAGACGGCATCACACACGGCATCAAACGATAGGTCCGTGAGAAACGCGTAGGATGCGATCTTCTTGGTGGAGGCGTTCTGCCGCATCTCTGCGGTGAGCGGTGTTCTGCCGTAGGCTTCGACGGACTGCTCTACCGTATTCGGGAGCAGGGGGTAGTCGCAGGCCCCGGTGTTCTTCAGAGACTTGAAGATAGAGCGCATGTCAGTGCCGACTTCGAGGGCATAGCCGTCGAAGGTCTTGATGTCGTTCCAGGTGAACTTCGGCGTGTAGTTGGCGGGAGCAGCGGTGTCGCGGGAGTCCTTTCTGACCTTGAACCAGGTGCCGGCGTGGGCTCCACAGGCCGGTTGGTGACTCTGGTAATAGGTAGGAAGGTTCGATACGTCTGAGAAGTGCGTTTCTGGGCGGGTGACCGGTGCCTGAACCGCACCGAGGTTAATGTCGCGTTTGTCTTCAGTTCGTTCGACTGCTCCCAGGATGAGGGGTAATACTTCGTTCATTGAATCTTAAGGTTGATTTGATACTAGCGCGCCGACAGGAACGCGCAAGGTGAAGGCTGGGGATTAACAGCGGTAGCTCGGACAGTCAGCATGCTCGATCTTCGGATACTCGGACGTGGCGACTAGTGCTATCCACGTGAAGACTATTGCTAGAACGAAGAGGGTAATGGCTCGGTTCATTTCTTTTGGTTGCGACGTTCGGCTTCTCCTCCAGTCGCTTTCTTGAAACGACGGACAGTGGCTTCGAAGACACTCTCTCCGCCGATTTGATCCCGCGGAATTAGTCCTCCCGTAGCGAGAGCTTGGTCCAGGGCATTTAGAGCCTGGGCGCCGACACCACCGAACGTCTCTTTGATGAATGTTTCGACTTTGATAGGCGAGACCTTGAAAGCCTTCGCGATGCGCCGAGCGGAGCCGGATGTGTAGTCGTAGACCTGTTCCTCGGCTGGCTTGTTCTTCATGTATGGAGAGACGATGTCCCGTCCGGTGAAGAAGTTCTTGTTTACTCCCACTTCGAGAGATGGCTTGATCGCCTGCGGAGTGATGGCTGAAAGGACGGAACCCTTGTCCGGCGAGACTGGAGAGACTGAACCAATGAGAAGGTCGGCTAGTTCGGAGGCTCTCACGTCGTCATGGCCGAACGCCTGTTCAATCGCCCGGCGGGGGATGGACGAGAGATTGTTCACCCCTTGGGCGAGCGGGATCTTGATGACGTTCCAACGGCCTTGCTCGTCCTTCGTGGGGTTTGGCGGCACGATGACGATGTTGTTCTCACGTTCGAATGGCGCGATGTCCTCGTAGGCTTCTCTACGTTCAGGGTCGCGCATGTTCCATGCGGTGACGATCGAGACCGGCATGAACACGGCGGTGGCGATCTTCGCTGCGGTCTGGACGGGGCGGGTGCTGGCGCTCCTTACGAGCGTCCTGGTGCCCTGGATGCCGGCGTTGAGATAGAGGAAGGCCGAATTGAGGACGGTTCCCCACTCCCCGCGGCGGGCGAAGTTGACGGTGTTCTCGCGGGCGGCTTTCGCGGCAGCAATCTTCGCCTCATCTTTCGACATGCCTTCCTTGATGAAGGCTTCCCTGGAACCGCGGTACTGCTGGAGGCGGGTAAGTTCTTCGGAGCGGCCGATGATGTCCTCCGCGGTTCGGAGTAGCTCAGAAGGGTGCTTCACGGTGTAGAGGACGCGCCCGGCCGCGGAGCGGGAGGCGCGGATCTTCCCGATGGTCGCAGGTACTTGGTCGCGCGCGATGTCGAACGAAGTGCCACCGGCACCTTCTCTCACCAGCTCTTCGTACAGCTCGTCGTGCTTCACAGCGGAGAAGAGGGCTTTGATGAAGTTCGCAGGGTTGGCAACGGAGGTGGCTAGCGCGCGGTTCGAGTTGATGAAGCCGCCTACCTGATCTTTGATGATGTTCGAGGCGACGAACGGCACGTTGATGCCGGTAATGCCGAGCTTCGCGACACGCACCGGGAGCGCGAGAATCTTCCCGAGGATGTTCATCTGCTGGACGTTCAGGGCTTTCGCGGCTTCCGCAATCTCCTTCGAAGTCTCGAAGGTGCGCTTCACGCCGTCATCAAGGTACGAAATGGTGTGCGGGGCGCTCTCTCCTTTCGGTAGTTCGCGTAGACTGAACGGGTTGCCCGGAAGGTCTTTATAGCTGGCAAGAATACGGGCGGCCTTGTTCTTCTCCCCCTGCCTAAAAGCATCGCTCGTCTTCGCCATGAGTGATTCAATCGGGCTGGCGATCTCACGAGTAGAGCCGGTGAGTTTCTGAACAATCGTCTGCTTTGAGAGAGAGGCGATGGCCTTGCCTCCGCCAAAGCCAAGGTCGGCTACTTCGTCATCAGCGAAGATGCGCTGGAGCGGGACGTAGTCCGGGTAGATCTCCTTCAGCTTCGTCGCGAGCTCCTTCGAGATGAGGCCGGAGTCAACGGAGTAGTCGAGGAGCTTCTGCGAGTAAGCGGTGACGGTCTTCGCTAGGCCTTCATACTCCGGGCCGAGGGTCTCGATCAGCCTCGTGTCGCTCGCAAGGTCTCTACCGGTTTTTAGTCCGTTTGCGGCGACCGTGCGCGTGTGCTTCGCGATCAGGTACTGGTCGAGAGCATCGAGGTCGGGAGCTTCTTTGATGACAGCTTCGAGGCCGCCGTCTCGCACGAACTGACCAGCGATGGCCGGCGCGCGGAGTACGCGGTCGATCTGGTTCGTGATGTGTTCCGACGGCCGGAGAGTGGTCTTAGTCTTCTTCAGAGTGTCGGCGAGAACGTCTTCAATCGGTGCGGCAAAGTCGACGAGTTTGCGTTTCGCCAGGCTAAGGAACGAACCAACACCTTCAAACACCTTTGGTCCGGGTCCTCTGGCGGCTTCGCGTTCAGCAACGTTTTTCGCGACGTACTTTGCCGCGTCAAACGCATCGTCTGCTTTCGTTACGAGGTTCTTGACCGCCTTTGGTCCCTTGGCGATGTCGTCGAGTGGACCGATCATGCCGAGACCAACGCCGAGGGCGAAGGGCGTCATCTTCTTGTTGTTGCTGATGCGAGGGTCGTTCTTCGCGTCGGCGGGATCGGCGAAGACTCCGGCGGCTACATCGCGGGCCACGCCCCCAGCCTTGCGAACAGGAGCTGGAATCGTGCTCGGATCACGCTCAACAGGAAGCGGCGTTCGAAAAGCCTCGTTCGATCTGAAGCTCGAATTGACCTTGAAAGGAGAGGTCTCAGGTACTCCGGCCGGCGCGGTGGTGCGGACGGGAACGGCTTCATAGCCCTTCGCGCCGACGTCCGGCAACTCAACGCCCTTCGCTTCAGCGATGCGACGCTGACCTTCTAGGAGGCTGATCTGACCGGTGGATACCTGCTTCGAGATCCTGTTAACCAGCGTGTTCAACTGGATCGCGCGGCCCTTCGTGGTTCGTCCTGGTTCGAGGCCGAGGTTCGTCTTCTGGTTCGAGCCTGAGAGAGAAAGCGCGATGCGATGATCTAGCTCGTCGTCGTACCCGGCTCCGAGTTCCTTTCGGATAGCGTCCGTTACCTCTTGAGGTACACGGCCGTTCACGAGCATCTTCCGGTCGATCTTCTGAGGAACGGTCGGGTCCCAGGTCGTGGCTACGCGGTTCAAGAGGAGCTGTGATTGTTTGGCTGTCTCGTTCTTGAAGGTGAGGAGAGGCTTGCCGCTCGTGTCGGTGATGTTCGAAGCGCCATAGCCCTTACCACGGAAGTACGGGTCGGTGGAAGTCGGTGCACCGGCAGGGATCGGCGTCGATACCTTCGTTGCGAGATTCGCTTTAGGAACGGTGGTGCTGGCTGGAGGCGCGGGCGGGGTGTCGTTAAAGAGGCGGATCTTCTTCGAAGCTGGCGCGCTAGGTTGTTCGGGGTAAAGCTTGATCACTTGGAGTTGTAGCCATCTGGGTAGGTCTCATACACGGCGCGGGCAACGTCCGAAGGTTCGATGTTTGGGTACTTTGCCTGGAGTTCTCGAATGAACTGCTCACGGGTGCCGGCGCGGTTGAGATTCGTGCGGCTCGCGAGCGCGGCGCGGAACGCGGCTACGGTCTTGTCAGTGCTGGAGCTGGAGGAGGCAGCGGTGCTCGTCTTTGCTTTCGTCGGCGCGTAGGTCTTGGGTTTGGACACGGTAAGCTCGAAGGCATTCGTGTTCGGATTCCAGGTGTAAACGGAGCTGCCCTCGCCTACGGTGATCGTGTCAGGCTTCTGAACTGACTGCTTACCCTGTGAATAGGAAGTGAGGTTCTCGCGGGCGCGGGAGGTGGACAGGTTGAGCGCGGCTTCCTTCGCGGCGCTTTCGAGGTAGTTGAACCGCGCAGTCTTCGTCTTCTCGTCGTAACCGATGTCTTCGGCGTGACGTGCCACGAGCTCCTTCACCTGGTCGTGGCTGAGGTCATAGCGCGCCAATTCATTCTCGATGTCGGCGTTCGCAAGTTCGGTCAGACGCTTTGCCTCACCGCGGCGATGGGCCTCGTCGTACCAAGGGTTGTCGTTCACGACACCCATCGCCTTGTTCAGAGCGGATCTCTTGGATTCGACAGAAGAGAGGATGCCGTCGAGTCCTGCGGCCTGATAGGCCTCGCGGTAGAACTGCTCGGTTGTCTTCGACGGCTTCTGGAACACGTCGGCGTAGAAGGCGTCTGAGTCGGCGTATCCGAATTGCTTTGCGAGTTGGTCTTTCTGCGCTTTCTGTTCCTCCGGGGTCGCACCGAAGAGTGCGGCGGTGTCGTTGAAGCTCAGGCCCGCGGCTCCAGCGTTCTTGGCAGCTTCGCCGTAATTCACAGGGGCGGGCGCTACTGACGTTGGGGTGGCACCCGGCTGCGGAAGCGTGGCGGGTCGGGGAGTTTGGGCGGTGAGCTGGATGCCAGAGGAGGGGTCCCGGTCTGCTTTGGTACTCAGCGCGCGCATCGCTGAGGTCTGGTCGGGCGCATCGAAGGTCGCTACTTGTCCTTGTTTAGTTATGTATTGGTATGTGGCCATGGTTTAAGAGAAGTTGCCGATATTGTTGTCCCTCCTAGCTCGACCGCTGAAGAAGTCAGGAACTTCGAAGAAGGGACGATTGATGCTTTGCTCGCGGCTCTCGCGTTCCTTCATCGGAGCCCAGAGCAGTTCGAGAATCGAAAGCGCTTCCTTCTGCTCCTGGAGAGCTTGGGCGTACTGCTTCTTCTTCTCGGAACCGAGGAACGAAGCGAAGGCGAGTTTGACGATTGCTTCGTTGCCGCTGTCTTCGCTGTCGTCCTCGTTCGGAGAGAACGCGAGAAGGTCGGTAGAGAGGGAAAGCGTAGGGGCCTTCAGTTTGCCGAAAAGGGCGATCTCGTCTCCATCGGTGAGGCTGTTCTTGTTCGCGAACCACTGGCGCTTCAGGTTCGCCCAGAACTCGTCCGTGGCAGTCGGATTGTCAGAGAACCACTTCTTGTAGTCGGCGTAGTTTCGCTTACTCCATTCGGCGTCATTCACAAGAAGCAGATAGATGCTTTCGTCTGCGAAGTTGTACGGATAGTCAACGTAGTACTCACCGGACTCGGGAGCGGTGTAGGCGAGCTTCACGGCGTCAACCGAGAAGGGCCAGCGCTTGAAGTCCCAGGCGCGCTTCTGGCCGAGGTTGATCGCGGTGGTGAGTTCAGAGTCGGAATAGAGGTCGTTCGAAGAAATCGTGGAGAGGTCGATGTTCAGCTTACTGCAGAGGATTGTTTTTGCTTCTAGGAGGGTCACGTTAGGGGTGTTGGTTTAAGTGTAGAACGACGATAGTGAGTGTCAATCAGGATAACCGGGTCAAGGTGATGTAGCTGGCTTCGGTGCCAGCGACGAGGTTGTTGGTTCCGCCGCTGCTCTGGACGGCATACATTTCAACGTAATCGTCAGTGGTGAGCGCGACGATGTCAGAGTGAGTGTTCGACGCGGAGGCGGCTGTGGTGCCAGGGACGAAGGCGCTCTCCGAGAACCGCGAACCGTTCTTGTAGAGGCGGGCGATGTACGAGAAGTTAGCCGTGGGGCTAGACCATTGCAGCGTGGATGTAACGAGGTACTTACCAGCGGTTACGCAAACGAAGCGGTTGCTCCCGCCTTCCCAGGTCAGGCCGTCCGCGTAGTCGTTGGCGTCAAACGCAACCTTAGTAATGACGCCAGTGTTGAAGGCTTGGTTCGTGGTGAGGTAGGAGCGGCCAACAGCACCGGAAGCGCCGCCCAACGAGACCGCTCGCCACGCGTCGCCTACGAACAGATACAAGGCGCGGGAGCTGCCGTCATCGTAGAGCTGGATGCAATCGAGGTAGCTCTTCGGAGTAAATGTCGGGACAGTAGCGGTGATACGCGCCGGGCTTAGGAGCGGGAAGATGGCCGGGATGAAGTCTTCGAGGGTAAAGCTCCGGTCTTGGGTTACGGCTTTGAGAGCGTCGGGTCGTGAGGCCGGATCTTGCTTTATCTCCCCGTTCGTTTTCGCTTGGTTGTATTCGTCCTGGGTCATGAGGTTATGCCAATGTCGTTGTACACGAACAAACCTTCATGGAGTTCGAGCTGGGCATTGGCAGAGTCGATCACGACCTTTACGAGGAACTTCTTTCCTCGGTACTTGTTCTTCACGTTGAAGTAAAGCTCGGGGATGCTCGTCGCAGCGGAGATAGCCTTTTTCCCCACCAGCTTGAAAGGCTGGACGTTCAGGTAGACACCGGTCTCGGTGTTGTTCGGGAACGTGGTGTCGAGCGTCCAGGTCTCGTTGATCAGACCTTGGTTCGCGATCGCGGTGACGTGAGCAACCAACCCGGCGTTCAAGCCTTCAAGGATGGTGATCTCGTCCCCGAGCTGGGCGTGGGTCGAGTTGTTGCCGCGACCGTCGATGCGGAGCTGGTCGCCGGCCGCAGAGACGTCATTCGTCAGGTTCAAGCCCCAGAGCTGTCGGTCGTAGTCGTAGACCTTCACGGCGATGTTGAAGGTGAGCACCTGGGGGAAGGTCTGAACGGTGGTGACGCCCATGCTTAAGATAACCGCCTCCGACTGCTTAGTCGTGACGGAGGAAGCGAGGAGCTGCGGGATGAAGGTGCCCGAGCTCCCGCCGGAGGTGCGAAGTCGGCCGATGTAGTTCTTCGAAAGGAAGGTATCGCTGTAGCCGACGAGAATTAGTTGCGTTGTGGCCTTGGGGGTGTAGATCGCGAGCGGCACGACGGAGCGGACGTTCATCGTAGACATCGGCACGAACTCGAATAGTTCGGACGTAAGGTCGAAGATGTAGAGTCCCGCCTTCACCCTGGAGAAGCTGTTGGTGGTGGAGGACTGGTTGAGGAGAAAGAGCTTGTTGTTCACTACGACGAGACCTTGCGGTGCGACCGAGTAGTTGGTAAAGCCCAGCGGGTCGTCGAGGATTGAGAACAGCTTCCGGGTGGAGTAGCCATTCGTTGCGAGGATCTCCTTCGTGGTGACGACGATCCAGCCCTCGTCGGTCGGCGTGATCGCCTGGATGTTGCCGTTCGTCCAGATCCAGTCGTTGATGCTCCGGTCGGTCTGGGTATTCCAGAGCATGAGCACCCCGCGATAGCCGAGGTTCGCGCCAATGAGGATGCCGTTCTTTCCGGCCTTCAAGGCATCTACGGTCATCGCGGAGGGAAGCGTGAAGGCGGTGAGGTTCATGTTGTCGGCCGAGTCGATCAAGCCCACGGAATCCCTGTTGCCGAAGATGGTCATGCCTTCGTAGGTGTCGGCGGGATGGGCGTAGGAAGTGAGGCCGGTCTTCCAGGCGTCGGTATAGGTGGTGCCGTCTGTCGCGAGCCTTCCGACCACCGTGGCCCCGAAGTAAAGCAACCGGCCCTGGGAGTCGCCGATGAGTCCCTGACCCGCGTAGCCAGCTCCAACGGCGCGGGAGATGGCGAAGTCACCGAAGCCCGTGTTCGCTTCTTTGAGAATGTTCCCCGCCGAGTCGTAGGCGTAGGTTCTTCCGCTCGCATCGCCGAACCACTTCACGTTCCCCAGGGTGGCGATGTCGCCGGTATCTACAAGCTTAGAGATGTTGTAGCCGGTCGAGATGCCGAAGTGGGACTGCTGCATACCCTGCGAGTAGTAGTACTCAGAAGCGCGGCGACCATCGCCGAACCCTGCTACTCGAGGAAAACCGAAAGGCGCTTCTCTGATCATGGAAGGTGTTTGATAAGGTACGACCCGACTAGGCCGAATATGAAAATTACGCAGGAGCCGATGCCGACCGCCCACCAATACTTCGCGACGAGGAAGTCGATGATCCGGCGGTTGTCGTCAATGCGTTCGTGAATGCGCTTGTGATGGCCTTCAGCTTCGTCCTTCGCCTCGGCGAACGTAGCGGTGGAGACCTTCTCATCTTCTAGATTTTTGACGCGCCGGGCGATGTCGTCCTTCACATCCTTGATGTCCTTGCGGGCTTCGGCTACGTCCACGATCAGGCGTTCAACCTGAGTGGAGAGACGGACCAGAAGTTGTTCGTTCGGTTCCATCATGATGGGTACTTCTGTTCGTAGTTGCCCGGATTCGACGGGTACTTCTCGGTGTAGCTGCCGGGTTTGGACGGGTATTTGTCCGAGTAGGAGCCTGGATTCGAGGGGTACTTGCGCGAGAAGAACGATTGAAGGCCGTCGAGGAGAACTCGCACCCGGCCGAGGGCGGTTACGGTAAGGCTCCTGACGTGCGTAGCGACACGCGAGAGGTCGGTAATAGCTGTTGCTGTCACCGCGAGAGTCTTTGTGTAAAGAAAGCCCTTCGCGAGATCAAGAACCGCGAGCGAAGTTACCGACAGGGTTATGAGAAAGGTGCTGATCTTCGAAAGGGAGATTGAAGCGGTAGCAGTTACGGCGAGGTCTCTGACCGACACTAGCCCTTTAACCAACGACGCCACAGCGGAGGTGGTAACGGAGAGAGTCAACAGCATCGTGCGTACGAACGCAGGGATGACGGCTGTCGCAGTGACTCCGAAGGTTTGAAACATCGTCCTTACGAAGCCCAAGACACTCAGGGCGGTGATCCTGAGTGTGAACATCACCGTCCGAGCGAGGATGATGGAGGCCGCGACCGTAGGGGCGAGGCTACGGACGGCGGTCATCACTTTCGAAAGGGCGACGACTGCGGTAGCAACGAGGGAAAGCGGCACCACCTTCACGAGCTGCTTCGAGAGGGTCACCGACGCCACGCCATTGACGGTCGTGTAATGGACGGTGATCCGGATGTGATTCAACGAGGCCGTATGAGAGGAAGTAAGCGAGTTCGCGTTCCACGCCGATACGCCGACTCCGAATCCAGAGCTATTCACTTCAGCGGGAGTCCAGGTCGTGCCCCAAAGATCGGAGGAGCCGCCGAAGGATATGTACGCTTCGGCGATCGACCAGACGGTCGATGTCGTCTTCGCAGTCCCCACGAACGCGCCGCCCTTCACAAGCTTGGTATTCGCGTTGCGGATGGAGGTGTTCGTCGCCACAACCTTCTCTTCGACGACGACGCCGGTGATCGTGGCGGATGTCGGGATCGCGAAACCGAAGTTGGTAGCCTTCAGGTAGTGCGAGCTTTCATTACTAACTCCGGCGACGGAGGCCAATACAGCGGTGGCGTACGAACCGTTGTCGGTCTGAGCGTTGTTAGGATTAGTCCAAGCGACCGTACCAACGGTGGCGTCATCGGAGGTCGTGGCTGGACTCAGCGGGCCATCAGAGAGCGAGACCGTGCCTCCGACCGCGAGAGAGACGAGATGAATAGCAGCCTTAGTGAGTGTAGGAACAACGGTCGCGGTCAGGGAAAGAGCTTTGACGGTGATCTGGGATCTCGTTAGGGAGAGAACTGCGGTAGCCGTGATCGCGAAGGAGTTGACGACGGTCCTAACCTTCGAGAGGGCAAGGACGGCTGTGGTAGTCACGGAAAGAGTGGCTAGGGTGATACGGGCTTTCGTGAGGCTTAGAACTGAAGTAGCAGTCTGCGTGAGGGATCGAACGGCCGTCATCACCTTCGAAAGAAGGACGGATGCGGTCGCAGTGGCCGGGATGGACTGCGTGTAGGTGGTGACTTGATCCCGGTACGCGTTGCCGGCTCCGCCGTTATTAAGATCCGTCCTCTCTTGCGACGACAGCACCTTGCTCCAGTAGTAGCAGAGGTCGAATGACATCGAAGCGCCATTGGCGTTCCCGTGATCCTGACCGATCTTCAGCCCGGATGTGGACGGAACAGACGTTCCACCGGTCGCGACGTTGACGAGGTTCTTGTAGAGCTTTAGAGCGATTCCGTCCCAGGTGATTATTACGTGATACGAAACGCCCGTGCTGAGGTTCGCGGCGTCGTTACAGAAGTTCGCGTCGTTCGTTCCGAAGTAGAGCTTCGAATTGAAAATCTGGACGTTCGGGCCAGCGTTCGCGCTGTCGCCGTCCATGATCTGTGTGTTGGACAGCGAAGAGGTGTTGAAGAAGAACGAGATTGAACCGGCCGAGCCCCAGGTGATGGAGCTGAAGTCGATACGTGACGAACCGCCGAACCCGGCACCCTGAAGTATCTTTCCGTTGCCGGAGGAGTACGTAATCGAGGTGTCTGAGCCGTTGCGCGATCCGACCTCGTCATTCGAGTTGCCTTCGAAGTTCCAGCCAGCAACAAGGCCCGTTTCAAGGGTTCCTGCTGTGTCGATGTCGAAGTGTTTCGCCATGTGGGGAGAGCGGTAATCCGCTCATCCCTGTTCCTCGGAGGGAGGAAGAGAGGGAGAGGACAACTAGGTCTGCTTGATGTCGATCGTGAACTGGATCTTGTCTCCCGCGGCGAGAACGACTCCGGTGAAGTCGCCCTTCACCCAGAGGTTGCCGGAAGACGAAGCGGAGAACAGTCCGCCGTTCGTGATCGTCGCACCGGACACAGAGGTCAAGGTGCAGATGTTTCGAAGCGTGTCGTTAGCGACGGTTGTCGTGACGATGGACTGAGTAGATGCGGCCCGTTCGGCAGATACCTCGGTGAAGAGGGTGGTGTCGGTCGCGGCAGCGGTTCCAGCTCCAGTTCCCCAGCCAACGTAAGGCGTGGCGAGAAGGGTGTTAGAAGCGGCGATCATCTGGGCTTTGCCCGTGTTAGTTAGAACGGTAGCCATGCTTGAGGTTTGCGAGTTTGATTCTTAGAAAGCTTCCGACCTTTTGAAAGACGTTGCCTCCGACGATGGTTCCAAGGTTCTCCCGCGTTCCATCAGCGCGAATGATCACAGCTCTCATCGTCATCTCCTGGTCACCTATGGTTTGGATCTCAGGCATGGGGTTAGAGGGTTTGGAGTCCCGGGAGGATCGGGAACGGAGTGTTGATGTAGACGGCGTTCGGGACGACAGTAGCGTCGTCGAGATCGGTCGTGCCGCCAACGAAGTCTCCGGTGCCTGTCGGGTTCACGATGGCGAAGCCGATCATGGCGTAGCCGTCAGCGATCGTCGGGAAGACCACGCCAGCGAGGGTTGCTCCGGCAGTTCCCATCTGAGCAGTGACAGTGCCGGCGGCGTTCATCGAGAGGACGTATACGTTGAAGAGGTCGGCGGCGACGGTTCCGGCGATGACTATCTCCGCGGTGGTCTTAGAAGCAAGGACTCCTTCGATTAGAGCGTAGGTCGTGTTCGCAATCTTTAGCTTCGGTTTGCTCGAAGATCCGATGGTGAGGCCAGCGGAGTTCAAAACCTGGGAGGTTAATGGACGCTGAAGCTTGTCGAAGATAGCTTCGAACTCGGCGAGGCTGTTCGGGAACTTGATGGATCTAGTTCGGGACATATGGATAAAGTTGGGTGAGTGATACGACCTTTCGTGTGCTCTTCCCCGCCCCGAAGGGCAGAGAGAGCACGCGAGAGGCGGCTTAAGCGAACTTGACGTACGCGTGGGCGGCGAACTTGCGGCGCTCATCAGCGACCTTACCGTCGTAGACAAAGAGATCTTTGTACGCGCAACCGAAGTTGCCGATTAGGTCCTCTTCCATGCCGACCTGAAGAGCCTTGTCCGCGAAGGTCAAGAAGCTCTTTTGAGCCGCCATGATGTGATAGCCGTTGGTGTTGTCACCGGCCACACGCTGAGTCTTGATGAGCTTGAAGCCTTCCAAGGTGCCCATGTAACCCTTAACAACCAGCGCTTGGTAGGCAGGTTCGACGGCGAGCTTGATGCCCGTGTCTTTGGCGAGGGTGGTGAAGGCAGCGGCAGGAAGCGGAAGGAAGCGATCTTCCTCCGGTACTTCAGCTTCGTCGAGCATCTGCTTCAACGCGAGAACCATAGTCAAGAACGTCGGGTTTGAACCGCCGTTGTCGATGGTCTTCACGGTGTTTGCCTGGATCTCGTAGGTTGCTCCAGCGGAGATGGCGCCGCCCGTGTAGGCGGAGGTCTCATCGTCGGAGTCGTTCTCAATCACGATGGCGGTGGCAGACGAGTAGGTCTTCACGCGATACCAGACGGAGTGGCCGAGGGCCTTGAAAGGCTTGCCAACCATGGCGGCGGTGAAGGTGGTGCCGGAGCCAGTTACGGCGCCGGTGGTTACGTCAACGGTGACAGTACCCGTGGTGTACGAGGTGCCGTACCACTGACCCGCGGCGGCGTCGGACCAGAAGCTCAAGATGTAGGTCATCATGTTCTTCCGGCGTTCGCTGGCGGTCTGAGTGACGATCGTCGCCTTCGGGTTCTTGATGTAGGAAACCCAGTTGTCGATGGTCTTCTCTTTCCAGTAGAACGATTTCTTCTGGTTGATGCGGAAGACGGTGTTGACTTCCGTGAGGTCGTCAGCCGTCAAGTTGGACCCGTCGTAGTTTTTCTCCGATACCCGGTTAAGGGAAAGGATGTTCAGGACGGAGCCAACTGCGTTGATCTCGCCTTCGTAGTCGCGATTGATGATCTCTTCGATCGGCGCGTTCTCGTAGACGTGCTTTATGAGTTTGGCGGAAAAGCCCTCCGCTACAGTTGTACCTCTTGCAGACATGTTTGTTGGTGTTTAGATGGCACCAACCGCGTTCTAGACGTCTAGCTCGGAAGTATCGTGAGTATCGATGTACTCCTTGTACTTCTTATAGTCCGTCTCGCGGAGCGTTTTGAGCTCTGAGCCAGACATAAGCTTGGTCTTCTCGGGTCCTCTAGGGCCACCGTTGCCGGGCAAGAGCCCTGGTGCTTTCGGTGCTGGCGGAGTGGTTGTGGTAGACGATCCTTCGTAGAGGAAAGCTGAGACGAGCGTAGGGAGCGGTGCTCCTTTGTGCGTCGGCTTCTTCGCAAATTCCTTGAATGCCTGCTCCTTGCCTTGTAAGGAAGGGTTTGATGCGATGGCGAGTTCAAGGTCGGTGTTCCAGCGCTGAGTTGCCTTCTCCTGTTCTCGCTCAGTGAGGAGCGAGGTGGTGAGGCGCTCTGTCGCGAACGTCCGGCGAGCTAGCTTCCTCTCGGTGTCGGTCATCACTTCCCATTCCGGGAATGCTGCCTGGAGATCCGAGTCGGTTGGTTCGTTTGTCAATTCCTTTCGAGGATTCTCAAGCTCGGCAAGCCGGGCGGCGAGAATCTGATTCTCCGTGGTGGATGCCGAGAACTTCGCTTTGTAGTCGATGTCGTCTTTCGGCGGTTCAACTACCGGCAAGGTTGGTGGGATCTCAGGGACAGTCGGCTCGATGACCGGCTGCGGAGCTACAGGCTCCGTCTGTTCGTCCGTCTGCGTAGGCAGGTTTGGATCTACTTCTGGGTTCATGGGGTTGTGTCCGTCCCGTTTCCGGGGTTTGGACGATTAACGACTAGGTTGATTTGAAAGGTCTACTTGCTGGCTTTCTTCGCTGCTGGTTCGGCTGGCGCATCTTCGACCGGCGCAGGCACCTTGAGAACCTCGGCGAACTTCACGACTTCATCGGAAGTGAGATACGAGGCACGAGCGCGTACGAACGCCGCGTCGTCTTCGCTCCAGGTGTTGGTATCCGTGGTGCGAAGGGTGTCGAGTCTTGCTTGTGAAATTGGGTCCATTTGATTGTTCGATTAGATTTCGACCTTGAATGTTTGCTTGAGGTGGGCGCGGAGCGAGTCACGCTGCGCGGATGGGGTATCGAGGAAAAGGGTGAGGGTGTCGTTGAAGTGCGAGAGGGCTTGGTAGAAGGTCTGACGCTTCTCCGAGTTGTCGAACTTCTTCATCTCCTCGTGAGCCCGCCGGCCTTCGGAGGCGACAAGCTTGCGGATGTCGTCGAGGGTGACTTCGGGTGAGGAGAGGATGCGGCCCCACTCCTGATATGTCTTCCGCTCTTCCGCGCTCAGCTCATCGAAGCTCTTGATGCCCAACCTTTCGAGTAGTTCGGAGAGGTTAAACATTGGCGGGTTGAGGTCGGGTTAGTTGAGGCATCGGCATGGCAGGGGCTCCAGGTGCACCTCCCGGCATTCCCATACCCATCGCGGCCATCTGGTCGTCGAAGTTCATAATCTCTTCCTTCTGTTCAGGAGAGAGGTCGCTCAGGTAATCGAGCATCTTCTCTTTCTTGACCTTCTGGAGAGGCGCGTTCAGCGGGAACTGCGCGGCGACGATCTGGAGCTTCTGGATGGATTCGAGGGCGTCGGCATCCTTCTGAGCCTTTTGAGTCACGCGACAGCGGTAGCCGGCCTTCGAAGTGAGTTCGGAAGCCTTGACGGTGCGGGGGAAGAAGCGGCCGGATGGGGACTTCTTGTGGAGAACTACGTCCTCGAGAAGATCCGGGTTCGCGTTTACGAGCGCGGCAACCTTGTTTCCGAGGTCGATGTCTCTTTGCTTCAGGTACTTGTTGATGGCGCTGATGCGCTGGGAGGCTTTCTGCGCGAGGAGCTGGATCTCGCCGAGGGTCTTCGTGCCGTTCTCCGCGTCACCCTTCTCGATGCGGGTGGCCGCGGTGGCCGATTCAACCATCGACTTGATCATGCCCATCTCTTCCATGTGCGAGGCGAGCTCCGGCACCTCAACGTGCTGCAGAACGTCGGCGGGCTTACCTGGAAGCGGGTAGAAGCCGAACGGCGAAGGGACGTAGCCGACCGGAGACCAGCCTTCCTTCGCGGTGGCGTCGTAGAAGTTCATGCCGTAGCCGCGGAGGACGCCGTTCTCTGTCATCTGGGAGAAGTAGACGTTCAGAATCTGGTTCGGGGTGCGAACGATGTCGGCCATGCCGTCAGACCAGAAGTCGGTGCGTTCAACGTCGGAGGCCCAGGTAACCCACGTATATTCGTTGATACCGAGGATGTCCCTTAGAGGTTTGTCCATCAAGATGGTGTTCCCCTGGGCCGTCACGACGACATGTACTACGTCTTCCTGCTTCGCTTCATCCCAGACCTTCATCTGGCACTCGTTCAGCTCGACGTAGGTCTCGCCTAGGATCGGGCTCGTCACATCCGAAACGCCGAGAGATTCGAGTCTCTGGGCCTTATCTGCGGCCATCTCCGCGTTCTGGGCGGCGGCTACTAAACCTAGCTTCGAGGCGAAGAAGGTCTTGAGCTGGTTCACCATGTTCTTGTCGAACATGGCGTTTCGCTCGATGTCCGAAAGGGTGGCGTAGATGCCGGTGTGGGTGATGCGCCGGGCGGATTCTAAGTCCCACGGGTTCACGTAGCGGTCCACCAGCACGTCCTGCGGGTCGATGATCTCCAGGGTGAGCCGGCCGGAGATGATGTTCAGTTTCCAGAAAGAGCGGCCGTAAAGGAACTCCTGCTTCGCGTCGATCTCGTTCAGGATGTTCAGGCGGGAGCGTTCGGCTACGTGCTTCCAGTATTCATTGAACAGAAGCTCCTTCTGGCCGTCGTTGTCGAGGTTCTCGAAGTAGATGTCCTGCTCTTCCATCCCGGCAAGGAGGGTCTTCCGGGTCTCCTTCATGAGCGGTACATTCACGCTCTGGCGCTGGGTCAGCCGGTTCGTGATGACGGTGTCGCGATCCAAAAGATAGTTGTCGGTCCACTGCTGATGTCGGCGTTCTCTAAAACGCCGATCGGACTCAAGGTTCTTCTGGGTTGTTTCGATGGAAACTTGCGGCAATGAAGTGAAGGAAGGTTTGCAATAACTATAACGATGAAGTCTCGATGAAGATACAGGGAAGGCTGGGGATAAGTCGTGCTATGCTAAAACCAATCCTAAAACAATTAACGCGAAGGGGTAATTATGGCAAGTCTGCGAATGCATCTTATCGGTGGACTTCTCGTCCTGTCGTGTACGCAGCTCGGCGCTGCAACGAGTGATTTCGATCGCTGCAATACGGTGGTTACCGAGATCAAAGATCACTACTCGCTCTATAGCGAGAAGGAGCTGTTTACCCAGTACCAATCACGTCTTAAGCGGGTAGACTCCAGTTCGTACTCGGCCTTCGCTTCGTCCGTTCAGACTCTAGGTTTGAATCTTCCACTGGCCGAAGATCTCCTAAACCTTAAAGGCACTTCTGATCAGAAATCTTCTGAATTTCAAGCAAAGTACTCGGAGTTCATCAACTCCACATATGAGCAGTATGCGCATCGTGAGGTGCTGTCGGTTCGCAGCGATACCGTAAGCGCCGTACTAGCGGCGGCTTGGAACAGATGCTACGAGATTGTCTCGACTATGCTGCTCCAGCAACAAGGCACATTCATTGCCGCTGACCCCATCGGTGGGTTCGATAATTTTCTAGTGACGGTCTACACACGCGGACCTGTGGCTGGAGAGAAGGTCACGATAAAAGCGATCGAGCCGGCCAAGTTCATAACGTGCTACTACGGGCATCAGGCGGTAACGCCAGGTATGCAGTTCGATTCGACAACGTTCGATCTGACCTGCTCCAAAGACCTAACGATGTTCTCGCCCATGTCCGTCGAGACTAACGTCGGCAAGTCGCAGAAGATTAATCTACCATCGGCCACGTCAAAAATTTCTGATCTTCTGTCTGACATTAAGGCATTGCGAGTAGAGATAGCGAAACTGCGCCTTGATGCGGCAAACGCATTGAGTGAGCAGCTTACAAGGGAAGCGAGCTTAAGGGGTGACGTGACCGCACTGCAAAGCAGGAAGCCGGGCATTTCGGCGACCGTGGAGTATGGCGAGCACGCCGGGCAAGTGGCACTCTGGGAGCCGCCGAACGGTACACCTAGCTTTTCCAAGCCCATGTCGTTCACGGATCTTCGTAGCGAAGTAAAGATGGTGTGCCCTCCAACTAATCCTCTCTTAGCCGGCATACGGTTTCACGCAAACGACCGATACACGATCCTGTGCCGGAATATGACTCCGTAAGCGTTGAGGGTGATAGAACGGCATTGCGAGGTTCGTGGTAGGGGCCGGCATAGGCCGGCCTTGGACGGAACAGGCTAGCCGTCTCGGATGTTGTCCTCCCCCACGGGAGACGAGCATGGCAACGAAAAAAGCGAAAACGCCGTTTGTGCCGGGCGTGATGCGGTGCGATAGCTGTGACAAGGTGATCAAGGGCATTCACGAGATGACCATCAGGTCCGATTGGAAGGGCTACGGAACGCCACCCGAGGACGCGATCGTCCACGTGTGCAGCGCGGCGTGCAAACGCAAGTCTAAAGAGTTCGAGGGAACAAGGCGGTGGTGGTAACTTACTAGACGCCTAGGCCAGGGTAGAACGGCTCACGAGATTGTAGGGTCTCAGGCTCGCCTCTAGGCGATGAGGTGTCCTCGGCGAAGCAGGCGTTTAGGCTACGTCGATTTTGATGTCGGCGATCCGTGGTAGTGGAGCCTGCGTAATCCTGGCGTTTTGAAGCACAGCCGCGACGGCGTCAGAGGTGACCGTAATCTGGTTTTGCCGCAACTTCTGCACCACTATTTCGGCGGCCTGGACGGCGAGTCTCTTGTTTTCAATATCAAGCGCGTTGTGTTCGGCCCGCTCCAACATCCACTCGGTGACCAGAATGATTGTGAAGGCGGCGGCTAGAGGTCCCGTAACAATCGCTACAAGCTCTAATGGCGATTGCCTAGACGCACGAACTAGCTCAAGGTGGAAAAGCGGGAAGTCCAGAACCAAGTCGTCAATCGTGGGATAGGCAGCTCGAGCCGCTAGAGTTTCGGAAATAGCCGCTATCTGTGCTGCCGTAAGTTGATCAAGTTCTGCGCGGCCATTTACAAGGTCACGTAACAACGCGCGCGTTGTCTCGCGCCATAGATTGTGGACGTTACCGGAATGAAACGTATCGGCACGAGGAAGTCCAAAATCCTCGTCAGCGTAACGCCTCACAGCGTACGCTGCAGCTCTGATGTGTTTCGGCAACGATCGTATGGCGACGTCATCTGGATAGCGCAGCGTGGCGATAATGCATGAAATTGAGTAGACGGATGGAAGCCTTGCAATCGACAAGATAAAGCCCGTCGAGGCGTTGTCGTCGGCGGCAGTAATTGTCAGTCGTATCGGGTCTGTTGGCATGAAGGTTACGACCCCGAAGGTGTGTTCGAACGTTTCTGCTTGGGCTCAAGAATTGTAGCAGACGGCTAAGGCGCCACTCTTAGCCGCCGCGGATCTTACACTCCCAACCCCGGATAGAACGGCTTCACCAGACCCGTCGTAGGCACCGGCATCGGCTGCGCGTTCGTCATCTGGTCCTCGGCGATCGCGGCGTAGCGGTACTCGTCAGCTCCGTGACTCGTCCAGTCGTGGTAGGGCTTCTCGAGGAACATCCCGCGGTTCTCATCCCACTCCTGGCGGTACTGGCTGATGGCGTCCAGCCACTGCGCGCAGTGCCGCTCGTCGATCCAGAGGCGGGCAAACATCGCCCGGCCTTTCGCGATACCGTCATCCACGGATAACTTCGACACGACAACCCACTCCACGTTCGGCCAGAGGCTCTTCGCAGTTGCGAGGCGGGTCTTGCCGGTTCCTGATTCAGTTCCCTCGGCGTCGTGGGGGACGAACATCTTCGCGAAGACGTAGGGCTTGGCTTTGAGGGCGGTGATAGCTTCGGGGATGCCGTCTTTGTTCGAGCCCTGCCAGTAGTCGATCTTGTGGGTCTCTGCCCCTACCCGCTGGTAGATGCCGATCGCGAGGTTCTGTCCAACGCCAAGATCCCAGACCGCGTGGGCCTTCAAGGCCGGATCGTAGGGAACGAGCTTCACCCTGCCGTCCGCCCTGGCTTTGGCGATGTGAGGGCCGTAGTAGGCACCCTTCACGGACGCTTCGAAGGAGCAGTACCACTCTTGGTTGAACTCGTCCTCGGTGATCACCCCGCTCTCAACGAGACGCCGGTCGTCCTCCAAGGCCTGACGGAGGTTATCGATGGTCTCGCCCGTTTCGTCTCGGAGGGAGTCGTCGATGGTCTTGAAGACGACTGTCCAGGTGGTGTCACCTAACGCCTTCGTGTAGAGGCGGTGGAAGTCGTTCTTGCCCTTCGGCGTGCCGAAGAAGATCGCGTAGCCGAGGTGGTCAGCGAGGGCTTTCGAGATGATCTCCGAGAAGATGTTCGATGGCTGCTGGGAGTACTCGTCGAAGCCGACACCCCAGAGAGCGATACCGCGGAGGGAGTCTGGGTTGTCCGAACCGGCGAGGAAGAGCTTTGAGCCGTTCGGGTACTTCACCGTCAGCTCGGATTCGTTGTACTCAACTCCAGGGATGTCCCGGCTGATCTTCTTCGCGATGTCCCAGGCGACGCGCTTGGACTGCTTGTAGGTCGGGCCGATGTAGGCAAACTGGCTCTCGAAGATTCGAAGGCAGTCGCGCTGGAGATGGTTCAGAACCGCCGTGGTCTTTCCGGCTCTCCGGTGGAGAACCATGATGATCCAGCGTGTGGTTGCGTCGTGAAGGGCGAGGGACCAGTTTCGAGGCTTGTAGTCGATTACTACTTCTGCCACGTGACGATGAGTGGTCCGCCATCGCCGCCTTCGAGACGGTTGGTATCAGGGAACAGCTTCTTGAAAAGGACGGCGTCTCGTTCCTTCAAGCCGTCGTAGGCGCGAAGAAGAAACCGCTCTTGGATGGAGAGCTGCTTGCCGGCGAAGTTTCTCTCGATGAGGGACTCGATGAACTTTGGATCACTCCACTGCTGCCACAGCTTCTCGAAGTCGGCGAACTCTCTTCCTGCTCCTTTTCGGCCGGAGCGACCTGGTTTACCTGCCATGTAATTAAAATCGGTTTCGTTTGGCTTTCCGTGACTTCTTCGCTGCGAAGCCCATCACGTTGGCTCCAGCGTTCGGCTGCGACTTCTTCCAGTCATCGTCGAGCCAAACGTCATCCGGGGCAATCTGCTTCTCGATCCTCAAAGCTTCGGCGGCCGAGGCCGCGCTCACGTACTTTCGAACGATGAAGAGCTTCTTCACTTGAAGGCGATCTTGATGGCTAGCGCCTGGACAGGACGCCAGATGAAGGAAGGAAGCCAGAAAGGTTTGCGGCGCATAGACGCCTGAAGCGTGTGGAAGGCCGCTTTCTCGATCTGTTCTCTTCGGTTGAATTTGCGGGACATGCTTTCAGACTAGAACACCCACCAGAAACGTCAAGTGCTACCACGCTACCGTATCTCACGATACTCTTGGTACGAGAGCGAGGCCGTCATGCGTCTGACATTTTGGTGCTTCATTGCTGTGCTGGCTATTTCTTCCGTCGCCGATGAGAAGGTCGAACCGAAGCAAGTGACGGGTGGCACGAGCGAAGCCGTCGTGTCGTTCGACCAGATGACCGGCGCACCGAAACCAGGACAGAACAAGATTTGTCAGAACCTCACAGGAAGTCTCTTTTGCCTCTGTCGGTACGTTGACGCGAAGGGCATGGAAGCGGCGCCGTGGATCTCATTTTGCGAGAATAACGTTGAACTGAGGTTGCCCACACGCTTTGAATACAAGGCTTGGTGTCAAGCGAACTGGGATCAACGCTGTAATTACACTGCTCAATATGAATACCCACCAAACATGCAGTACTGCTCCCATCAGTGGGTGGAGGAATCGAAGTCGCCTTTTCACGCCTCGTGGTTTGATAAGGGGTGTGGGCTAAAGTTTTGCTCCGCGGAGCTGCAGGCGAATGGAAGCTTTATGCCTCTCGATAAAAAGGGCGGATCCGTGTTTCTACGGCTGGACCTTCGGTTGGTGCCAAGCGACTTCACCCCTGAGGAGCGAGCCAGGTACAAATGTCGTCCGCCAGCGACAGGAGGGCGCAATATCATAGGTTGCACGGTTGGTGACGCCGCAGCGGCTGCGAAGTGTTACAAGACGAACTCACCCTGTTGGCAACTGGAAGGGCTGCGGTTTAGCCAGTGCGTAAACATTCGAGATCCCCAGATTGAGCAAACATGTAAGTCGGGTGGATACAATTTCTTCTATGTTGAAAATTCTCCAAGTTGCCCATGATTGCGCCGGTGAAAGCATCTCGCGCGGGATTCGGCGGGGTTAGGATAGCTGTTATGCAATCGGACTCTGTCCACTGGACCACCTACGTTCAAACCGTCGCGGTGATCGCCTCCACAATCGGGACGTTCCTGTACGTGTACTTCACGTACCACATCATGAAGTGGGCTATCGATCAGGGCAAGGTGTCAGTTCAACAGACGGAGCTGGCAATCGCCGAGATGAGTGAGCGTCGTGAGGCAGCGGATGCTGGCGTGGGCGTTTCTTTAATGCTGGACTGCGCGCGGCTGCAACGACTACGTTCCGCGCTGCGGACCGTGCCACTATGCGACCCGTGGGAGTCGACCGGTCAACCGATTGCCAAAATCGAGGAGTTGCATGCACGGTGGATGTCGCTGCTTCAGCGGGAGTTGCCGAGGGAAGTACGTCGGGTGTTGGATGTCTCATGCGCAATGTTGGTCGGCGCTAGGCTGATTTGCAAAAATCGGCCAAGTGACGAAGAGCTGGCCGATCGGCGACTAACGCTGCTCGGGCTCTTAGACTCAGCAAGCGCTGATCTGGAAGCGCTGGTTCGAGAACGGTACGAATCGCAGTTCTTGAATGCCATCCTAGAGGACGATTGGAGTCCACTCTAGGACGGTAATACCATCAAGTCTCCCTGAAGATCTTAGTTTCACCTTCCCTGCTAAGGTACTTGGACTGAATCGTCGCAGTGACGGCCAGTTTGAGATCTACGGCGGTGATGGAATTGAACGCCGGGCGATCCGCAATCAGTTCCAGAATCTCCCTGGCTGTCTGCTGCTGGGCTTCGGTCTGAATGTCGATCACGGCTTGGCGGCCAATTACGGCATGCTGGAGTCCTTTGGAGTGACCATCCTGCTTCCCCGCTTCGTATATCTCGGTCATGGCTTCGTTCAAGATGCGTTCGGCGTTACCGAGGGTGACGTAGGTCCCGCCCGCAGCGGCGGGATAACCCGACAGCTTCCTAAGCTCCTCCAGCTTCTTTGTGATGATAGGGTTGGTCATGGGAGATATTTGAGACAATATCGAGGTAGCGGTACCTCGTGATATTCGATCATCTTCTGACAATCGCGCGGGATGTCGCGTAGCCCGACGTGCGCGATGTAGACAGTTCCTGCAATGCAAACGACGAGCAACAGGAGGTAGAGAACATCGGATAGCTTCATAGGTTCTTACTTCTTGGTTTTCGCCTTGCGACGTTTAAGCGGGGTGAGGTCGAGTTCCGGAGCTTTGAGTTTGTCGTAGTGTTCCGGCACCGCTGGTATCAGCTTGTACATTGTGCCGTCCTGGTCGATCCGGTCGTAGGTGCGGCGATGCATCGGGCAGTAGTAGGCCTTGGCAAAGCCACGGCGGTCGAGCCAGGAGTATGTGAAGTACATGTACCCCTCGGTCTCAACGGCTACGATCTGAGCATCGGTGACGTCGATGTAGTGTTTACATTCGTCGCACTTGACCTGCTGCGGCTCCTCCTTCGGGTCTGATGTGAATAGGCTCATTGTGTTTGTTGATTGATGAATTAACGATTGCTCCTCGCGATGTCGATCTCCGCGCGAGGGTTCTTCGGGTCTACTGCTCCGAAGTGGAGGGTGAGGTCCGGCACCACGCTCCAGTTGTCATCCGAGAGAATCTCGGCATCTACCAGCAGATCCATGACGCTTTCCGCGGCGTTCGAGAGGTCGAAGGTGCGGCGGGTGTCCGGGTAGAAGGTGATGGAGATCTTGGCCTGCGCGAGCGGCGCCGCTGGCCGGTGTCCCCGTAGCCTCAGCATCATCTCCTCGTGCCACGCTACGTACGCGGCGGACGGGAGGACTCGTGGCCGGCCGGAGGTGCAGAAGATGCGCTTCGAGTTCTTCTTCGACGGCACACGGCCAGGGAGGGTGATGGTCACCCGAAGAGTGAAGTTGGTTTGTGTTCCGGTTCCGAGGCCGGTTCTTCCTTCAGCTTCCAGAGGTGGGCTTTGCGGCCGGACTTGGTGACGGTGTAGCCCGCCTCGACTACCTCGCCGAGCTCCCTCATCTCTTTTACGCGCGGTGTCACGGTGTTGATCGGCCATTCAAGCGCGCGGGCGATGGCTTCATTGTCCATCGGGCCGAACTTCTCTAGGACGTAGCGGACTTTCCGCTGTTTCTCGTTCAGGTGGGCGCGGATCGAGTTATACGCGTCGAGCGTGGTGTCTTGGAGCATGGGTTTAGAAGGTAGGCATGTCGTCCGCGTCCTGCTCGGTGAGTTTGACGGAGTTGATTTGGTCGAACGCTGGTGTTTCTAGGCGTTCCACTCGGTTCAAGAGACCGTCTACAATCTGCGCGAGGTCGAGGAGGTCGACGTTTGCCTTCTGAAGTTCGGCTCCGAGCTTCTCGATTTGCGCGAGGAGTGGGGATGAAGGACTTGCGGGGGTGCCGATGCCGATAGCTGGACTGGCAGAGCCGATGGTAGTCGAGCGGTAAGGCTTGGCCGGCATGTTGTCGATGGAACCTGCGTAGCCGAGGATGTTCTTGTTGACGTACGGCTGTCCGTTGCGATCAAGCTTCTCCGAGGTCGTCTTCTCAACCTTGAAAGTCGCTGTCTCTCCCGGCTGAAGGGACATGTCGAAGTACGAGTAGAACCCGTCATCCGTCTTCGCTCGGTACAACGTCCAGGTAGAGCCGTCTTTCTTTGGTCCGGTCTTTACTATTTCAACGCTTTGAATCGTCAGCTTCTTGATGTCTTCCATGTGATGTGTTGATTGGGGTTATTCGGTTGGTGCGGGCTCCTGTTCTCCGAGGTGTTCGTACTCCGGGGCGATGCGGTCTTCTTCGCCCTGGGGCTCCTTCAGCATCTCGACGAGCGCTTGGGTGGCTCGTGCGCCGCGCTCCCTCGCGTCGTCCAAATGTTCTATGTGGTAGGCCATGTCCGCCTGCGCTTGCTCGCACTGCTTGATGAGGTACTGCCTGTCCTCGTACCACTTAAGAGGTTCGTTCATAGGTCGGTGTGGTTGGGGTCTGTGGCTGGCGGTTCGGCCTTTGGTAAGAAAGCGGCGATGTCTTTCAGGACTTGCTTGCGGCAGAAGTCGTAAAGAGCCTGGGAGGTCTTGTCAGCGTCTTCCGGCTTGCACTCCTTCTTCGCTGAGCAGAAGAAGTCGGCGGATTCGTAATTGCCGAGGTTCTTCTTAAAAGAGAAGGACCGGGCAATCTCCATCGTTCCTTCGTCTCTGATGTTGAGTTGCATGTTCTTAGAAAGCGAATGGTTTCTGTTCCTCCTTTTCGAGAGAAGGGTCTTTGGCGGGGTCGTAGAGTTGGTTGTCGGGATCCAGTAAGTCTGGGTTCTCGTGAATGTTGCCGATGACTTCGATTGGTGCGCCGGAGAAGTGGGCATCGGCGAGCGGTATGCCGTCGTAGCCTACGCCGGGACTGACGAGCCAGGAGCCGTGTCCCCAGAAGACGGGGCAGTTAAAGAAGTCGTGAGCGACATCTGACACGTTGTTGTATACGGTCATGGCCTTAACGATGTCCCCCCCGTAAATCTCCTTGCCGTTCTTATCGAGGAGGCCGGTGAATTGACCTACCGTAGACGCGTCAACTGGAACCTCCCACTTATTAGTTTCATCGAATATGTAGACTTGCCCGTCCTTCACAAGATAGGAACCGTAGACCCAACGATGGTCCATTGTGAGTGCGCGTGCCCGGAACTTGATTGGTCTTTGTTGCATGTTGGTGATGTGAACTCGTCGGCGGGCAGACACCTTCTCAGATAGAACTGCCTGCCGATGAGTGAGAACGTGTTTTTGCGACTGGTGGGTTAGTGTAGGACTACTGGATTCGCGAGGATGAACGCGACGACTGCGATACCGGCGAGTAGAACGACGATTCCGGCAGTGATGAGTGCGCGGTTCAATCGGCGCTCACGGTCGGCGCGGTACTGTCCGGCGTCGTCTAGTGGGTTGAACATCTAGGGGGCGGTGGGGTGAGTGTTGCGACCTTTGATATATTCACTTTACTCCGTCCTGTACACAAGTCAAATGCAGTGGCTGTGGATAAGTCTAGGCGGCGGCTTTCGCCTTCAGCTCGCGGTCTCTGGCTCGGTACTCGCGCTGTTTGAGCTTCCTGTACTCGCGCAGGTGCTGGAGGTTCCGGCGGCGGTAGCGGCGGAAGTAAGCGCGCTTCTGTTCGACGGTCGCGTTCTTCGCGAGAGACGGTTTTACTGTGTCCATTCTCTAACCCTACCTTATGTACTTGCGGCGTCAATCCCCAGACCTTGCCTTGCCCTTTCCCGTCCTTGTTCTACGGTTAAGTGGAAAGGAGGCTCGGATGAGCAAGTACAAAGTGGACTTCGCGGCACTCAAAGCGCGAGTCGGGCTTGAGGCGATCTGTCATCACTACGGCATCGTCCTCAAGCGGAGCAAGGACAGCTCGTGGGTGTCCGGGGATTGTCCCCTGCCACAGCACACGGCTGAAACCAAGGGCTCTTTGAAAATCAATCTGGAGAACGAGAAGTGGCACTGCAAGTCAGCGTCTTGCGTGGAGGCCAGAGATGGAAAGCCGGGCGGGGATCTCATCAACTTCGTTGCGTGGAAAGAGAACGTCAACTATCGCAAAGCCGGTGAACTCATCGCGGAGTGGTTTCCCGAGACTCCTTGGCAAGTGGCTCCGGTCGAAGTGGTCGAAGCGCCTCCCGCAGTAATGCGGCCGGAGGTCGTCGAGGTCAAGGCCGAGCGGTACATGGAGGAGCTGGACAGGTTCCTCCGCGAGCTCCTCACCGTCCCCGAAAACATGACCGTTGCCGACTGGAAGGAGAAGGTCATTAAAGCCCTGAAGAGAAGAGTGCTCGAATCGTTCCGAGCCGGAAAGGAAGCGACGGCGTGATACGCCTCCAAAAAGAATCAGCCCTCACAGAACATCGTGAGGGCTTTCGATTTGGGAGGGAGGGGTTACTTCTTGTCGGGCTTGGGAGGCGTAGCGGGCGCCTTGGCTTCGGGCTTCGGCGGGGCATCGGCCGGCGGCTTGGGGTCGTTCTTGTGACGCCGGGCGTCGTGTCCCGTCTCGCCGCAGACCGGGCACTTCTTGTTCGGGTCAACCTGCCGCACGAGGGGTGCTTTCTTCGTGCTGTCATGGCCGAGAACCTTCAATTGCTCGTCGATCGTCTGCCGCTGTTTGAGCAGGTCTTGAATCGCTACCTGCTTCGCTTCCTCATACTGCTTCTCAAGGTCGAGTACCTTCTGAACATTAGCGTTCATGTGGTCTGTCCCTCCTTCGGGATTAACCCTAAAGGACGTGCAGAATCTGGCAATAGGTTGGGGTGTGTGTAGCGGTTCTGGCGGATTAGGTCAGAATCTTGTTGATGTGATCCGAGACTTTCTTCCTTGAATGGAGGTAGTTGGTCCGGGTGCGGTTCTGGATAGATTCAAGTCTTGCCCGCTTCCCCTTGGAGAGAGGAACAGGAGGTCTAAACGACTTCATGAGGTGCGGATCAGATGTCGTCCCGTCGTCGTTCGTGGTTGTGACGTACCACGTGTGCGCGTCCATGCGAACAAGGGTCTTGGGTTCCTGAATCGGGAGCGCGTTCGCCAGGAGTTCCGCGTCCTCGGGGCCTACCCTACCAACTCCGAGCGTGCCGATGTTGCCGAGAATCGCTTTGGTGAGGTCTTCGAAGTCCCGCCCGCCCGTTGTCTGGTCGAGGATAGTCAGATGCACTCCGTACTTCCTGAGCGACCGGAACATCTCCTCGAAGGTCACTTCACCCGGCCGGACTATCGAGTGAAACTCGTCCATGTACAGGTAGAAGTCTTCGCGCTCTTCCTTCGCGATCGCCTCGCGCTCCAGCGCCTCAGAAAGAATCTCGGACATAACAAGCGAAGCGATGGCAGAGACGAGCTTCGAATCCATCCGCCCCGCGGAGAGACGCAGGAGGAAGATCGGCTTCGCGTTCATGATCGCGCCCATGCTCGCGCCCTGGTAGCTCCCGACCATTTCGCGGAGGAAGGGCTTCGAAAGGAAGTCGATCTTGTTCGTGATCGGAGCTGCGGCGGTGTTCCGCTGGCTGGCGTTCCAGTCCTCGTCGAACTGTTGGAAGAACAGATCGACGTTAGCCGCGTCGATGTAGGGACGCAGGGATTCGCGGTACGGCTTCGAGGTGAAGGCTTTGAGGAGATGCGCCAGCGTCGGGGCTTGTTCTTTACACAGGACCGCATAGCCGACGTTGAACGCGTTACGGTCTGACGCGCCGCCCCAGCCGTTCGGGAAAAGAGCGGAGAGAATCGAGACGACTTGCCCGAGCTTCTTCACTCTTCCCTCGAAGGTCTGAGCCCGGAGCAACGGAAGTCGAAACACCCACTCGATGTCCGATGGGTCGATGAGGATTACGTCATCCGTCCTGTTCGAAGGGATGTGCTTCAGGATGTCGTCTACCAGCTCGCCGTGCGGGTCGATGACTCCTACTCCGTCGCCGTTCTTGATGTGGTGGGTGACTTGACTTAGCGCCAGCGAGGATTTCCCGGAACCAGTCTTCCCGTAGAACGCCGCGTGACCGTTTGCCGGCATGGTGATGACGGGAGGGCCGAAGTACTTGAGTTGTTTGCCGAGGGGGATTCGCATCAGATGGCTCCCCGCCCCTCTCATACACCAGACGGGCTACGTCTGAAACGATGAGAGGGATAGGCGGAGCACCGACCGTAGCCGGATTTAGGTATGGACTTTCAGTTTAGCAGTTGGTGGAGTTGGTGTCGGGGTCACGCCTGTGCAGAGCGGCGAACCGAGCCTCCCAATCAAAAACGTGGTCGCACTTGTGACACCCGATAGTGCCACGGAACGATGAGTAGCGATGTCCACCAGTAATCCAACAAAGGAGGCGCGAGAACATCAGAGGTCGAGTAGCGAGTACGACCTTTCGGGGTAGTCAGCCGGAGTGTGAAAGACCTTTCCCATCGGGTCGGCTAGAAACTCCTTGTCAGTCGCGATCCAGACGCGGCGGAAGGCAAGGTTCATCTCGACGAGCTTCTTCAGAAGGTTCTTCTTCCGAGCCTGGGGTTTCCGGTCGTTGTCCTTCACGATGAAGATGACGCGGAAGTCGTCGAAGAGCTTCCAGTCTTCGCGAACCTTCCTCTTCAGCTTGCCCATGCGGTAGTCGTCGTACTTCTTCACCTTCTTCACGAGCCCGGAAACTCCGGGGTCGGTGTAGTGATTCATCCTGGTGCGCTCGTACTCGAGGAAAAAGAAGTGGCCGGTCTTGCCATCGCGCGAGATGCCGAACATTGCGTCTGGGTTCACGGTGCGCTTCATGTGGCGCTGCTCCCAGATGACTTTGCCGGGAAACTTGTCGAGGGCCTGATGTAGCGCAGTTAGATTCTGGTCGTGGTTCGCGGAGGTCGGGGTCTTCTCGCCGAGGAACTTGCCTTTGGTGGCGAAATTTGCCCCGTGCTTTGAAAGCCGATAGGAATACTCCGCGGCGGGAGCCCGGCGGATGACCGATTCATCCGGCATGATCGGAGTGCGGAGCAGGTAGCCAGCCTCGAACATTAGAAGGAGGCGGTTGCGGACAGCACGCTCAGAAAGGTTGCCGCCGTCCGCTCTGGTGCGGGTGGCGCCGAGGAGTTCGTACACCTGCTTCGAGGTGAGGTACTGGTGCTTCTCGAACAGGTCGAGCAGAGCAACCCGTTCGGGGGTGAGGTAGCGGGGATGGTTCGAGCCGATGCTTCTCATGGGGAGGGAGTGTGAGGTGGGGGTGAATGAGGGAGAGAGGACTGCGGGGGGTGTAGCGGAAGTGTGAGCCGAGGTGTAACGAAAAGCGGGATGCTAAGAGGCTTCGGCCCGGTTCGTTGTTTCGGGGGAGGGTGTTTTTAAAAGGTCGTTTTCGAGGAGGTAGATGAGCATTTTGGCGCGGGCGTCGGCTTCGCTCTCCTCGCCAATGAGGTCAAACTTGTTGTGAATCGTGGACTGGCAATACCAACCAATATCCTCATCACTGTATCCAGAGGACAATCCGCTTTGCTTCAACATCTCCCCTAGCTCGGCTACGGTGAAGGCGGAGATTCTGTCTTTGATATGCCAACCGCCCTGGTAGTCAGATTTCTCAACAACGTGTTGATAATCGTCATAGGAGTTGCTGAAGTTCTCATTGAGCCAACAGAGGTAACTCTCTTGCTTCACTCCCAGCTCTTTCAGTTTCTTCGCAAGCTCTAGGCTTACGACTTGTTGTTCTAGTTTCATGTGAGGTAGGTCAATTGGTTTGCTCTGGCTGGAGGTACTTCGCGACTATCGCGCGAAGAGCAGTGTTTACGGTGTCGTGGTCGCGCTCGCAGTAGTGGCTGGTGGCCGGTTCGTCGAGCATCTCAACGATCTCTCTTGCTACCTGACGCTGGGCTTCGGCAACGGCGGTCTTGACGTCGATCTCGGACATGTAGGTGTTAGATAGATTAATGTAGCTGGACGGGCTACATACTCATACTACTACCACAGTGGTAGCCGTCAAGGGCAGGGGTTGATAAGTCAATCCTGTGGAAACGGCGTCGGTTCGGGATCTGTGTCAAGAGCGATCGGTGCAGCAACCGGCTCCGCTTTCACGATGGCCGGGTATCTGGATCGTGTGTGCTCGATTATCTCGTCTCTGAATCCTTCCGGCGGGCGGGGCGGGAACTCTAAGACGTGCTTCTTTGCATCCGCCGGTCGGCCGGGGCGGAAGATGTAATGGAGCTTCGGAAGATTCTGCAGGTCTTCGGCAGTCAGTTTCCCAACCTGTGAGCCGAACTTCTTCGCGTCTGCGTCCATCAGTCGGAAGAAGACAGCGGTGCCGCATTTCGAGATCGCGTTCTGAAGTCCGGCTTCCTTCAGGTCTTCGATGGCCTGATTAGCAAGAGTCAAACACAAGCGATACTTCCGAGACTCGGTAATGATCTCGTTGAAAGCCGAGGTTCTGAAGTTCTGGAACTCGTCGATGAAGAGGTAGAAGGGAATCCGGTCTCGTTCGGGTAGGGCGCTCTGTCTGAAGCCTGCCAACTGGAACTGCGAGACGAGAAGAGTCCCCAGGATCGGCGAGGTGTCAATCCCGACGTTCCCCTTCGCGATGTTCGCGATGAAGATTTTCCGCTCCCGAACGATGTCCGAGAAGTTCAGCTCGGAGAGAGTCGAGGTCACAGCCTTCAGATACTTGTTAGTCACGAACTCCAGGAGTCGGGTGACCAAAGGTCGCTCGGCTTCCGGGTGCCTGTACGTAGTCCAGACTTCGCGCCAGAAGTGCTTAATGTCCGGGTCTTGAACCTTCGCGACTATCTGAGACCGGAAGTAGTCATCTGTAAAGAGGCGGTAGAAGTCGAAGAAGGTCGAGCCGGGAACATCAAGAAGCGTAGCGATCGACATCTTCATGATCGCGTCTAACTGCACTCCCCCACCCCGTTTGTCATCTCCTACAAGGCGTTGAAAGAGTAGGAACAAGTCGCCGGAAACAAGTATCCGCTCTTCAGGAGTCCGGGCACCTAACAGATTCAACCCGATAGGGGTAACCTGCGGGTTGAAGTAGACGCAGTCCTTGATCCGATTCCGGGGCACGTACCTAACAACCTGCTCCGCTAGGTCCCCGTGAGGGTCGATCAGTCCTACCCCTTTGCCGTTCAAGATGTCCTGCCGGAGCATCGAACGCATAAAAGTCGTCTTCCCCATCCCGGATAAACCGAGGATGTAGACGTGCTCACTTCGCGGGGGAGCGTCCACTAGTACGGAATCTCCACCCCATCTCCGAGGTCAACTGAATCCGTGACAGTCTTCTTCTTCGGGGTGTCCCAGCGAACAACAGTGATTCCCAGAGTATCCGCGTAAGCGGACATGTTGAGGTCGGGGATGGTTCTAAGCAGTTCGGCAATCCGGTCAGGGATGTTGCCGGATTTTACGAATTGCCGGATACGGTCTAAGTTCGGCTTCCAAACAATGATGTAGCGGTATTTGTATTCGGCACTTTGCCGGGTCGTCACAATCTGGTTGCCGGATTTGCCGGAAATCGTCTGCTTCCCGAAAGGGCCTTTGTCGTTGTGGCCTTCCTCAGTCGCGTAGCCGGATTCATCGGAGAACGTATCGACGACAGAAACGAGTCCCAACACATCCACCCCAAAAGTCGTGATCCGTTCCTCGATGTCGATCAGTTGGTACTTGAAGGGAAGGTGAACCGAGCCGGCGGGGTAAACAGTCTCGCCGTCCCAGGCGACACTTCCGGTAGGAACCTTCACCATCGAGGCATTCACATACTGCTTCACGTAGTACGAGTAGGAGAAGATAGCTATGACGATGAACACGGTGAGCCCGATGAATACGTCCATCAGTTCACCAGTGAACCAGTCCGCCAACCGTCCCAAGCGAAGCGCAGGGCAATTCTCTTAAGGCGGTCCGGTAGGATGAGGAACGGTTAGAGACGAAAGACGTAGAGAATTGCCCTGCGATAGAAGGGGACGGTTGGCGAATCAGTCTCTCGGCGGTAGCCAACGGCGATAGCCTTTAGTCTCAATACGTTAAGCGGATACGCCGAGTGCCCGACGTATCCTCAACCACTACCACCGCTGTTACCAGCGGGGGTATACATCAAGGTACTACTCAGTCACGGTCATCCGACTAAAAACGCGGATGGCGACCCACCCTGGGACTCGGATTGTCCGGTATGTTCTTCGGCCGGTGTGCTGCATCTGAAAGATCAGGACGCCCGGTTCTTCCTCGAACAACCTTGTGATGGATTCCTCCGACATGTTAGTGGTGAAGGCGAGCTCCTTAAGGGCGTAACTGTAGTTCGGATCGAGCTGATAGACGTTCGTTGTATCCATCCCAAACCTTCCTTTTTGGGGTTGGTTTGGTTCCCTCGCGTTCCCGATCCGTCGAGGTAGCCGGGACACTCCTGCGCCTGCGATGGTAGCATTTTGGAATGAGAACAGTCCGGGTGAGGCGAACCGCGTACATATTTAAGTGGTTGTGCTTCCTAGCGGTTATCGCCCTGGGTATCTGGTGGACGATGTGGCTCTTGGAGAAGAACAAGCCGCGCGTGAAGCCGGCGGTAGCCGTGGTGAGGCCTCCGGTGCGGTGGGCGCCTGATCCTGTCTCGGAGGCGAAGCCGGAAGCGAAGAAGAAGAGAGTCCGGGCGAGTAAGCCCGCCCCGGCGTCGGCTCCGGCCGTGGAGCCCACCAGAGCGGCGGTAGACGCCCACGACTACGTTCCTGCCCCTGAACCAGCCCGAGAGCCCGTGAGGGCCGCTGAGCCGCGTCTAGGCGTCGAGGAAGAACCTCCGGCGCCTGCTAAGGCCTGGGTGGAGCCGAAGGACGTTACCTACCTTGGGAAGGTCGTCGTATGCGAAGGGACGAAGTACGATCAGTCCTCGGTGATGGGTGCGATTGACCGGCAGGGGCTGAACTCGTTTTACCTGTGCCTGGACGTCGGCAACGCGTTCACGAAGGTGCAGGTCGATAACCTCTACAACCCGGTCATGTTCACGCACCGAGGCGGCGAGTACCGGGCGGTGCAGCTTCGGAAGAACGACGTCGTCCGGGTCAAGGTGAACGACGGCCAAGCGCTCAAGGTCGAGATGGTGAAGTCGGTGAAGGACTGACGCCCCGTGTACTTGAAATGTACTTAGACGGGGGAATTTCAGCGGTTCGAGAGTTTTTAGCGTCGTTTAGAATCAGTAACTTACTGAATCTACGAAGGGTCAAATAGTACAAGTCCTCTTGCCCCGACCATTTGACTGACCGGACGCCGCGCGGAAGCGCGGCGTTTTTGCTATGGAGTGCGGTAACGCCAGTTACCGCTTTGCCTGCTTCTGTTCGCGCAGCAATCCGTGGCCGGTGCAATCTCGCCGCGTCGCACGAGCGAAGGCTGGACCTGTTCGCGTTGCAGGGCAAACAAAAACAGTCAAAGCGGTAACTCGCGTTACCGCACTCCATAAGCTGCGGCGCACCGCAGTCACCCCGTCCAATTCCCGAACACCTCCGGTTACGAGCGTGTGACGTGAACCCCCCCTTTCCGAGGCTTCCCCTCAGAGATCGGCTCCCTGCCCGCGGTCCGGAATCTGGACACCGCGGCATCGGGACCCTTCGGCGCAGGGTTCAGAACCCAGGACAGGTCTGTAAACCGATATCCACCCATATCGTTCGACCCCACGGGCGAGGGTTCCGAGGACTGGTGGCAGCCTTCGCCGGGCTGAAAATTACCTCCCGAGGACTAAAACCTGCCTTCGCAGGGCTGACCTCAGTCCTTGGAGGACTCGCCGGAGGGTTCCGAGGACTCGATCCAGGGTTCCCGTTCACTGTTTCGTGTCCATCGAACCCTATCGGCAGCCTATGAAAGGCACGAAATTGCCTTCCGAGGCTTGGATCCGGTCCTTCGTGTCCAGAAATCAGTCATCCGGAGGCTCGGCCGTGCCTCGCGAGGACTTTGCGCTGCCTTCCGACCCCACATGCGTTGCCTCGATTGATATGGGTCCATGTCGATCGAGCCCCGGCCGAAGGCCACGGAACCCAAAATCCAGTCCACCGAGGGCAATGCGCAGCCTTCCGTGGACTGGGTCCAGTCCTCTGTACCTTCGGCGGAACCTTCCGCGGACTCGCAAATGGCTATCGAAGACTGGAGCGAGCCTTCGGAACCCTCGAGCTTAGGGTCGGAAGACAATTCCGAGGGGTCCGAAGGCAATTCCGAAGGGTCGGAAGGCAATTCCGAGGCATCCGAACCCAATTCCGAAGGGTCGGAACCCAATTCCGAAGGGGTCGGAACCCTCCGCCGTGCCTCTGTCTACCGCTTCCAGGGCACGTCATCCACCCCCGCCCGGCGGTTGGCGAACCTGGCCGCCACGAACAAAAGTCGGACAGCCGGTTGAGGTAGGCGATGTGGAGAGGGTGGCGGAGGAGTCGTGCTGCAGGGCCACCACCAGCCGTTCGGCGCGGCGGCAGACCGTGCAGGCCACGTGCAACTGGGCGGCGGGGGCGGAGCCGGCGGGGAGGATGAAGTTGCGGAGCGGGTTCGAGCTCCTGCTCCATGGCGTCGATGGCGTTTTCCAGCTCGGTGATCCGGTCCGGCTCGACGCCCGGAAAGCGGCTCGTGCCGGGGGAGGCGAGATACGCGCCGACTTCGAACAGGTCGAGCTGCACCTGGTGCAGCACCGCGTCAGTCTCGCCCGGGACGGTGCGGAGGCAGTCTCGCTGGAGATGGTTCAGAACCTCTGTCGTCTTCCCGGCTGTCCGATGGAGAACCATGATGATCCAGCGAGTGGTAGCGTCGTGAAGAGCGAGAGACCAGTTGCGCGGCTTGTAGTCGATTACTACTTCTGCCACGTCACGATTAGTGGTCCGCCATCGCCGCCTTCGAGTCGGTTGGTATCAGGGAAGAGCTTCTTGAAAAGGACGGCGTCTCGTTCTTTGAGGCCGTCGTAGGCGCGAAGAAGAAACCGCTCCTGGATGGAGAGCTGTTTGCCGCCGGCGTTTCGCTCGATGAGAGACTGAATGAACTTGGGATCGCTCCACTGCTCCCAAAGCTTCTCGAAGTCGGCGAACTCTCTTCCTGCTCCTTTCCGGCCGGAGCGACCTGGTTTTACTTGCCATGTAATTAAAATCGATTTCGTTTGATCTTCCGGGCTTTCCGACGCGTGATGACGAGAAAGTACTGGCGGTTAGTCATCTCCAAATTGCGAACCAGAGCGCCAGCCGGACGAGGGCGGGACGGTTCCATATGACACGAGGAACCCAAGTAGGCCGTTTCGTCCTGCGTCTCGAAAGCGCCCCTTGGAGGATTTGCATGCCGCGGGCGTACTCGCGTTTAGTTCGGTCGACTTTGCGGGACATGTCTTCAGCCTAGAATACCCACCAGAAACGTCAAGCGATGGCCTGTGCAACGGCCGCCGCGAGTACCATCGGAAGCCATGGCCACGATGAAGCAAATTCACCTTAAGTGCTTTCCAGAACGACCGTTTCAGCCAGGCTTCGTGTCGATGAGCACGTACGGCGAAGACATGGAGTGGGAGGTGCTCGGAGAACATTGGCACAACGTTCTTAAGGGAGCGGTGGAGTCGATCCGCTCGAACGAGGAGCTGCGTGTGTATTGGGGATCGATTGGTGGCAGCTACATCGCCTTCCCAATCGTCTACAACTACCGGCATGTGGTCGAACTTTACCTGAAGGGGATTCTCCTAACCGGGGAGACTGCCTTGGTGCTGGACGGTCAGGCAGGGATCGACAACGAAATCTTCAAGGAACACTCCTTCGGAAAGATTCGCCCGGAGGTCGAGCGTGTATTCGATACCCTCCATGTTCCGTACGATCTGGGCCTCGACGGCTTCCGAACGAAGAGGGAGTTTCGCCGCTTTCTCGCGGAGCTGGATGCGATGGAGATTCGCTACCCCATCAACACGAAGCGTGAACCGAGCATGAAAAATCGCTTCATGTGTTTCAACCTGTTCGAGTTTGCTCAGACAATGGACGTGCTTCTCCACTCGATGAATGGCCTTCTGAGTGCGATCGGGTACGAGGTCGACGCCCGATGCGAAATGGCCGCTGAGTCTCACGACTACTAGCTCTCAGCCCGGAGGCGTGACGAACTCCTCGCCGCACTTGCCGCAGATCGCCTGCCAGCCAAAGGGTGAGCGCCATGCGTGGTTCGGTGCGACCTGGCTTTCGGTCGGGACTCGCATGAACTCGCGGCGGGTCCGGCATTCCGGGCTGGGGCACGTGAGCGTCGGGCCGTAGGTTTTGGGACGGGGTTCCGGCGAGCCGGTGAGAGCCATGGGTGTTCCTCCTGAAGCAAAGACTCGCACACATAGGGGATGACCCTGCAACTCCCCGGCTGGCTTACCATCGGCGGATGGAACGACAAGCAGTCATCGACATGACGGATGCTGAGCTAACCGTGCGGTATCGCGAAGTCATCCAGCAGCAGGGGCAGGACGCCGGAATGACGCTGATCGAGATCGGGCGGCGGTCGACGCTTGAGGTCCGAGATGCGGCCCTCAAGATTCACGAAGCGGCCGAGCGGTTCAACGAGTCGTCGGACCGCCTGGAGCGCATGACGAGGCGGTTGATCTGGCTCACGATCCTCTTGGCGCTTCTGGCGGCGCCTCCGGCTATCGAGATAGGGATGAAGCTCTTCGGGGATGAGCAGGCCGAGGCTCGGAGAGCTGTTCCGGCTCACACAACGCCGGCCACGCATCGGTGAGGATGGTGTCATGCAAATAGAGCCGGTACATTGGACAACGTACGCAGCCTTGATCGTGAGTGTTTTGTCGGTTGTCGGGACGTTCATTTATGTCTGGTTCACCTACAACCTTATGAAGTTGGCAGTTGGCCAAGGAAGATCTGCCACAGCGCAAGCTAACGTGGCTGTTTTTGACCATGTAGCTCGACAATCGAGCACTCTGCGTCGTATCCGCGAATACGCAATGGAACTTATGGCCGAAGCGGAGGTTACTCTTGGCTTCATGAATAGGGGGGACCTATCCGAGCACAAAGGTCGCGGAATACTCGAAAGCATGCAGCGCAATTTGCAGTCAGCAGTTAGGACAAGTGCCGAGATCAAACGACTTGAGACTGACGCCGAGTTGGCCGCTCTGATGGAAAACATTGCGATGGTGGCGTTGTTAACAGCCGAAACAGCGTCAACCGTTCTGAAGGAAGGTCTTGAGTCCGACAAGAGCGGCGACTGGTTGCCCGGCTTTCGGCGTTATTGTGAACTTCTGGCCAAGTTCAGCCATCAAGCGATTGACATGTCGCGTGCTCTTGAGAAGGCGTTACCAACGCGCGCTGTTTCCGCTACTGAATGACATGAAAACCGTACGCAGCCTCAATCGCCGGCGTGGTTGCGTACTTGTCTCGTGGTGTAGCTTCATGTCTTAGGTTCTTCTGGTTGATGTTCGAAGGAGAAAAGCAGGTCTCTAAGCATCTCGTTGAATTGTTCAGCCGTGATGAAAGGTGCGTAGACCAGCCTTCGATTACGGATGAGGTTCGCTATCCTCTCCCGCTCGTCTTCCGTGGCTTTGGCTTCCTTTGAGGCGATGAAGGCTTTGAGGTAGATGCCAAACTTTCCAACGAACCGGTATGACAGGGATGGGTTGCTCGCTACCGCTTCCACGGCACGTCATCCACCCCCGCCCGCCGGTTGGCGAACCTCGCCGCCACGAACAAAAAGTCCGAGAGGCGGTTGAGGTAGGCGATGGTCGAGAGCGTGGCGGGGGAGTCGTCCTGCAGCGCCACCACCAGGCGTTCCGCGCGGCGGCAGACGGTGCGGGCCACGTGCAACTGGGCGGCGGGGGCCGAGCCGGCGGGGAGGATGAAGTTGCGGAGCGGCGCGAGCTCCTGCTCCATGGCGTCGATCGCGTTCTCCAGCTCGGTGATGCGCTCCGGCTCCACGCCGGGAAAGCGGCTCGTGCCGGGGGACGCGAGATGCGCGCCGACCTCGAAGAGGTCGAGCTGCACCTGGTGCAGTACCGCGTCGGTCTCACCGGGGATCAAAGACGAGCGCGCTACGCCGACGTGGGCGTTGAGCTCGTCGATCGTGCCGTACGCTTCGATGCGCGCGTCGTTCTTCGCGACGCGCGCACCACCAAACAGCGACGTCTGCCCCTCGTCGCCCGTGCGCGTGTAGATCTTCATGAGGGCCTCGGCCCTTTTGGCCGCAGGCCTAAGCCTCGGCCTCCAGCTGGCGGATCCGTTCCTTCACCACCATCTCCGCGAGGTCGGGGATGACCTCCCAGGCGATGTTGCGTACGACCTGATCCGACATCAGCTCCACCACCCGGCGGGCGATCCGGTCGACCTGCTCGTCGGACAGCTCGCCGCCGCGCGCGATCGACATCGGAGGCGCGTCGGGGGTGAGCGCGGCGGGCGGCGCCGGCGGCTCTTCCGCCTCGACGGCTGCAGTCGCTTCCGCGGCGGCGTCCAGCGACCAGGCCGGCTCGGCAGCCGTGGGAGGCTCAGGCTCCGAGGTGGTCTCGCTGGCGAAGGGGAGGTCTTCCGGCAGCGGCTCGCTCGCGGTCTCCTCGGCAAACGGCGACGAGGTATCTGCGAACGGTGCAGCGCCGGCGGTGGAGAAGCTCTCCGTGGACAGGCTGTCGATCGAGCTGGTGTCGGCGGTCGGCGACCAGAGCGATTCCACCGGCTCCACCGGACGCGGTTCGTCGTCCGCCGGTTCCGAGAACGGCGACGCGGCCTCGGACGGTGCGTCCCACGGTGCGGCCTCCGGTTCCGGGGCCGAGAAGTCGGGTACGACCGAGGGCGGCGGAGCCGCGGCTTCCGGCTCGGCAGCGGGGGACTGGAAGTCGTCGAAGTTCAGCTTCGGGAAGGCGCGGGTCTCGCCGCCGAACGCGGGTGCGTCTTCGGCGAACGCGGGTGCGTCCTCGCCGAATGCGGGAGCCTCGGTGCTGAAGGCCGGCACGTCGTCGGTGAATGCGGGAGTGTCATCCTCGAATGCAGGTGCGGCGGGACTCGGCTCACCCCAGGGCGAAGGTTCCTGCTCCGCCGCCGGAGGAGGTGTCGAGGCAGCCATCTGCTGCAGGTCGTCGAAGCTCATCTTCGGGAACGCACGCGTTTCACCGCTGAAGGCGGGAGCTTCCGGCTCCTCGCCGAACGGCGCGGGGGCCGCGGGCTCGTTCCAGGGGTTGGGCTCCGGTTCCGGCGCGGCTTCCTGTGCCGGGGCGGCGTTGGCCGGCTCGTCGAAGCTCATGCGCGGGAAGGCGCGCGTCTCGCCGCTGAACTCCTCGGCAGGAGGGGGCGCGCCGAACGGCGATTCCGCCTCGGGGGCGGGCGCCGCAAACTCTCCGAACGTCGACTTCTGCTCTGCCGGCTCGTCCCACGGCGACGGTTCCGGTGCGGGAGGGGGCGGGGGAGGCTCAGCTGCCGGAGCGGCGCCGGCCAGGTCGTCGAAGCTCATGCGCGGGAACGCACGCGTCTCGCCGCTGAACTCACCGGACGGCGGCAGCTCGAACGGCATCTCCGTGGTTGCCTCGGGCGTCGGCGCCGCACCGAAGATGTCGGGCTCGTGCGCGAAGGCGTCGCCACTCGCGGTCGAGAAGGAGCTGGCCGGCGGTTCCGGCGTCTCTTCCGGTGCTTCTTCCATCCAGGGGGAGGCCGTGGCCGGTTCCTGTGCCGCCTCGGCGGCCGGAGCGGCAGCCGCGCTCTGCGCGGCGGCGATCAGCTCCTCCACCTTGTGGATGAGGCTCTGCGACTCGAACGGCTTCGTCACCACCGCGTCGCAACCGGCCTTTTCGGCGCGGTCGGGATCGAACGGCTCGAACGTGCCGGTCAGCAGCACGACCGGGATGTTGCGGAAGTCGGGATGCGACTTCACGTACTCGCAGACTTCGTATCCGTTCTTCTCCGGCATGATGATGTCGGAGAGGATGATGTCGGGCCGCATCTCGGCGAGTTTCTGCACCGCCTTGGCGCCGTTGTTGACCGCCGTGACCTCATAGTCGCCGTCGGAAAACGTGAGCTCGACGACCTTCTGGATGGTGATACTGTCGTCCGCGAGAAGGATCTTTTTCGGCATTGATCTGGCTCCGTGATTGGCGAGCAAGCTACCACGGTAGTTAAGGCGGGACAAGAGATTACGGATGGCGGAACCCTTCCTGATTCTGGGTCATCGAGGGAGCCCGAAACGATTTCCGGAGAACACCCTGGCCTCCTTCGAAGAGACGCTCCGCGCGGGAGCGGACGGCTTCGAGACCGACCTCCGCCTGCTCTTCGACCGCACCGCGGTGCTCTATCACGACGATGAGCTGCGCGAGGAGGAGATCGAGACGCTGACCTTCACCCAATGCGCCGAGCGGGGAGCGATGGTGGCGCGGCTCTCCGACCTCTCCCGCTTCGCCGGCCGGGCCATGATGGTCCTGGAGGTGAAGCGGGCGCGCTGGGAGGACACCCTGGTCGAGCAGGTGCAGGAGTGGCCGAACGCCGTCATCGCCTCGTTCGACCATTCGGTCGTCACCGAGCTCCGCCGCCGCGACGTCACGCTCCCTCTCGGCATCACCTTCCACGGCTACCTCGTCGACGTCGCCGCCTACGCCGCCCGCCTCGGCGCGGCCTGGGTCTTTCCGCAGTACCAGTTCGTTCGCCCGGAGATGATCGAGGAGCTCCACGATCGCGGTATCAAGGTGATGCCGTGGACCGTGAACCGGAAACACGACTGGGAACAGCTGCGCGAGCTCGGCTGCGACGGCGTGATCACCGACCTCCCCGCCGAGGCGGTGGAGTGGCGCGACGGTGTGGATCGCTGAGTTTGTTACACTTGCCGCGCAAACGGGAGGGGGAGCCCACGGACATGAGACTCTGGGAATACAAGATCATCAACGTCCGGTCGGAGAATTACTCGATGGATCCGCGGCGCGCTGAAGAGCTGAATCGCCTCGGCGACGAAGGGTGGGAGTTGGTCAGCATCACCTCGATCAACTTCAAAACAGGCGCGACCGATCACATCGGCATGGTGTTCAAGCGAGAGAAGCACGCGGCGGCCGCGGGTTAGCCAGGCCGTCGCTTACCGCACGCCCCCTCACCCGGCCTTCGGCCGCCCTCTCCCCGCTCATCGCGGGGAGAGGGGCTACTAATATTCACTCTCGCGAGAGGCAAAGTTAGTAGCCCTTCTCCCCTCGTGAGGGGAGAAGGTGGCCGACGGCCGGATGAGGGGTTGTACTCGCGCTGAGTGTTCTCACCGCCAGAACGGGATGAAGAACTCGTCGGCTTCTTCGTCCTTCTTCACGCCCGGCAGCGGGGTGTGACGGACCGTGAGCATGTGCCGTCCGGCCGGCAACGAGGACACCGGGATGAGTGCGAGCCGTCCAGCCACCCGCCCCTGCGGGTGGCGGTAGAAGACGAAGCCCGGCTTCTCGAGCGGACGGCCGTCCAGCGCGATCTGGTAGACGCGCTCGAAGCAGCCGGAGAGCTCCGCCACGCGCGACTCGGGGATCTTCGTGCGGCGTGAGGACATGAAGAACCCTTCCTCCCGCAGCGGCCGTACGCCGGGACAGAGGGCGCGCATGCGCTTGTTGTCCTCGCGCGCGTCGTACGGCACGAAGAGGCGCAGGTACGGCCCCTCGACGACGTCCGACTGGATGGACGGCTCCTCGGCCGGCACGTTCCCGTCGCGCAGGTTGTCGTAATGCATGGGGCGGAGCTGATGCTCGCGCGCCTGTGCCGGGTAGTAGGCATAGCTGTCGAACCCGAGGATGCCGCGCGAATAGAAGACGCTCAGCATGAAGATGCCGATCATCGCGTAGAGGAAGGTCACGAGGATCACGCTCATCTTGCGCCGCGATGAATTCGAGGCGAAGGTGAAGAAGACCGGCGCGTAGAGGAAGTTGAAGGAGATGTAGTGCATCGACTTCATGATCCGCAGCGACAGCTTCTCGGCCCACGCCGGGACGCGACGCGTTTTCGCCCTCTTATCCACCGCGGCGGCGAAACCCTGCAGCCCGACATAGAGAGCGAACACGGTGACGATGATCGGGAAAACCACGCGGTCCGTGCCGGTGATCCTCATGGCGATGAGCGCGAGCACCCACGCCACCATCGCCCAGACCGACATCATCAGGAAGACGAAGAGGAAGAGAAAGACGAACGCGAAGATCGACGCCGAGAGGCGGTCGACGCGCGTCTCGATCTCGTCGAGCGTGAGCAGCCGCTCGGAGTAGAACCTCCGGAAGACTGGTCCCTGGTCGAGCTTGTCGCGGTCGATGCCGCCGGGAAAGACGCTGCGCAGGCCCATGATCGCGACCCAGAAGCCGCGCAGCAGGAAGTGGGCGGCGATGGCGACGATCAGGCCGTATGCGACGAGTTTCCCGACGTAGTACAGCGTGAAGACGGTGCCGAACGCGGAGCCGCCCACGTGCACTGAAGTGCGCATCCACCAGTCGTCGAGCCACTGCGGAAGTTGCAGGAGCGCGAAGACGAGACCGGCGGAAATGAGGAGCTCGAGCTCGCGGGTGAGCTGGAAGAGTGACTTCTCGGCGGATTCGGGTTGCGGAGCGCTCGCGGTCACGCGCCGAGTTTACATTTGATATCTTCGCCGACCGATGTCCGAACGCCCCTTCCTCATCCTCATCGTCATCGACGGCTTCGGCTGCCGCGACGACCGTGAGTACAACGCGATCGCGCAGGCGGAGACGCCGCGCTTCGCCTCGCTCTTCCGCGACTCCCCCTGGACCACGCTCGAAGCGTCGGGGCTGGCCGTGGGGCTGCCGGAAGGACAGATGGGAAACTCCGAGGTGGGGCATCTCAACATCGGGGCGGGACGGGTCGTCGACCAGGACATCGTACGGATCTCGAAGTCCATCCGGGCGGGGGAGCTGGCGAAGAACGAGACCTTCGTCGACGCGGTGAAGAACACGCGCGCCGTGCACTTTGCGGGACTCCTCTCCGACGGAGGCGTCCATTCGCTGCAGGAGCACCTGCACGGGATGATCGACGCGGCGCTGGAGCTTGGCGCGAACGACGTTTACGTCCACGCCATCCTGGACGGCCGCGACACGCCGCCAAAATCCGCCGAGACCTACCTCGGCCGGCTCATGACGCATCTCGACGGCAAGCCGAACGCGCACCTCGCCACGATCGTCGGCCGCTACTTCACGATGGACCGCGACAAACGGTGGGAGCGCGTGCAGCGCGGCTACGACCTGATGACCCTCGGCGTGGGCACGGAGACGAAGGACCCGCTCGAGACGCTGCGCCGCTTCTACCAGCAGGACGTCACCGACGAATTCGTCGAGCCGATCTCGGTCGTGAACGTGGCCGGTGCGCATCTCGGACGAGTGGAAGACGGCGACGCGCTGATCTTCTTCAACTTCCGGGCGGACCGGATGCGCCAGATCGTCACCGCGTTCAAGGACGCGGACTTTGACGGCTTCCACCGCGCCGTGCAGCCGAAGGTGCGGCTCGCCACCATCAACCGCTATCACGAGAAGTTCGACCTGCCGGTGCTCTTTCCGCCGCAGGAGCTGCGCAACAACCTCGGCGAAGTCCTCTCGCGCGCCGGCCTCGAGCAGTTCCGCATCGCCGAGACCGAAAAGTACGCGCACGTGACCTTCTTCTTCAACGGCGGCTCCGACCTGCAGTTCAAGGGGGAAGAGCGCCTGCTCGTCCCGTCGCCGAAGGTGGCCACCTACGACCTGAAGCCGGAGATGTCGGTATTCGAGGTCGCGGACAAGGTCGTCGAGGCGATCGAGTCGAAAAAGTACGACGTCATCATCATGAACATCGCCAACCCCGACATGGTCGGTCATACGGGGATGATGGACGCCGCCATCCGCGCCGTCCACGATACCGACGTGGCCATCGACCGCATCCTGAAGGCGACGGAAGCGCGCGACGGCGTGGCGCTCATCACCGCCGATCACGGCAACGCGGAGCTGATGTTCGACGAAAAGACCGGACAGCCGCACACCGCCCACACCCTGAACCCCGTGCCCCTGATCCTGTTCGACCAGCACAAGCGCTACGGCGCCCTGCGCGGCGGCGGTGTGCTGTCGAACGTCGCCCCCACCATCCTCGCGATCCTGGGTTTGGAAAAGCCCGCAGAAATGGCTGGGTCGCTACTGGTGCCGGATCCGGTGGTCGTCGCATGACGCGGCTCACTCTTCGCCAGTACAACCCCTCATCCGGCCGTTGGCCACCTTCTCCCCTCACGAGGGGAGAAGGGCTACTAAGTTCCAACCTCGCGAGCGGGAAACCTAGTAGCCCCTCTCCCCGCGTCGAGCGGGGAGAGGGTGGCCGAAGGCCGGGTGAGGGGCCGTGCGGTCACGGAAAGCGTGCATGAGCGAGCAACTCATATTGGTCCGTCACGGCGAGACGCTGCACAACGTCGCCGGGATCGCCCAGGGATGGGCGGACAGCGAGCTGTCCGACAAGGGGCAGGAGCAGGTCCGCCGCCTCGGCGAGCGCCTGAGGCGCCACAAGTGCGACGCGCTCTTTGCCTCGCCGCTCGGGCGCGCGCTCACGACCGCCACCGCCATCCGCGACATCCTCGGGCTCGAGATCACGGTGCTCGAGGACCTGCGCGAGATGAGCTACGGCGACTGGGAGAGCCGCTCGTTTCTCGACATCCGCCGCGACGATGCCGGCATCTACGAGCGCTGGATCGTCGACCCGGAGGAGCGCAGCCCCAACGGCGAGTCGCACGGCGAGGTGCGCCGGCGCATGGAGCGGGCGTTCGAAGCAGTGAGCGCGGCGAAGCGGCCGCTGCTCGTCACGCACGGCACCGCCATCCGCATCGGCGCGACGGCGCTGCTCGACGTCCCGGTGATGGCCTCGCGCAACTTCGCGCAGGACAACGCCGCCATCAACGTTTTCTTCTGGCGCGTCGACCGGTGGGTCCTCAAGACCTGGAACGACACGACGCATTGCATTGGAATCTGACGAATGATCATCGAAGGCATCATCGAACAACTCACCGAGACGCTGAAAAGCCGCGTGCTCGCGCTCTTCGGCCACCCGGTGGACCGCGTCATCCTGCAGCCGCCGCCGCGACTGAACATGGGCGATCTCGCCACGCCGGTCGCCCTAGAGCTGGCGAAGGTGCTCAAGCGCAAGCCGCGCGAGATCGCGGAGCAGCTCGCCAACGGCATGACCCTGCCGGGGCTCGTCGAGTCCGTGACCGTGGAAGGGGCGGGCTATCTCAACTTCCGCTTCGACCGCGGCGGCTTCACCGCCTCCCACTTCCGCGGCGTGCTCGAGCCGCCCGCGCCGGCCGGCACGCGCGTGATCGTGGAGCACACGAACATCAACCCGAACAAGGCCGCGCACATCGGCCACCTCCGCAACTCCGTCCTCGGCGACACCTACGTCCGCTGCTCGAAGTGGCTGGGCGACCGCGTCGAGACGCAGAACTACATCGACGACACGGGCGTGCAGGTGGCGGACGTGGTGGTGGCCTTCGAGCGGCTGGAGAAGAGGAGCGTGGCGGACGTCGAGCAGCTCATCGCGGCCTCAGAGCGCTTCGACTACGTCTGCTGGGATCTCTACTCGAAGATGGCGCAGTACTACGCCGACCATCCGGAAGCGATGGAGTGGCGCCGCGAGACGCTGCACCGCATGGAGAACCAGGAAGGGGACACCGCGAAGCTGGCCACGATCATCTCCCGCGCGGTGGTGCGGCGCCATCTCGAGACGATGCTCCGCCTCGGCATCGTGTACGACCTCCTGCCGAAGGAGAGCGACATCATTCACCTCCACTTCTGGGACCGCGCCTTCGAGCTGCTGAAGAACGCGGGAGCGGTGGTGCTGGAGACGGAGGGGAAGCACAAGGACTGCTGGGTGATGAAGCTCGAGGAGGCGGAGGAATTCGCCGGCATGAGCGAGCCGGACAAGATCCTGGTGCGCTCGAACGGCACCGTCACCTACACCGGCAAGGACATCGCGTACCAGCTCTGGAAGCTGGGGATGCTCGACCGGACCTTCGACTACCGGAAGTTTCCCTTCAGCTACACGCTCTGGGAGACGACGCACACCGGCGACGGCGACCCGGGCGCGCCCAGGTTCGGCGGTGCCGCGCGCGTCGTGAACGTGATCGACTCGCGCCAGGCCTACCTGCAGAAGGTGGTCAAGGAAGGGGTGCGCAAGGTGGCGGGGCCGAAGGCGTCGGAGGCCTCGGTGCACTTCGCGTACGAGATGGTGGCGCTGACGCCGGCCACGGCCAAAGTCCTGGGCATGGAACTGTCGGAGGAGGACTCGACGCGCGCGTACGTGGAGATGTCGGGGCGCAAAGGCTTCGGCGTCAAAGCGGACGACATGCTCGACGAGCTGGAAAGAAAAGCGACCGAAGCGGTGCAGAAGAACGCCTCCGAGTTTTCGGCGGACGAAGCGGCGCTGATCGGACGGCAGGTCTCGATCGCCGCGCTGCGCTACTTCATGCTCCGCTTCGGGCGGAACAAGGTCATCGCCTTCGACTTCGACGAAGCGCTGCGCTTCGAGGGTGATTCAGGACCGTACCTGCAGTACTCGACCGTGCGCGTGCAGAACATCTTCCGCAAGATGGCCGAGCGGGGCGTCGACCCGCGCATCGAAGAGCGCGCGGTGGAAGACCTCACGCTCAATCAGGGGCTGACGGACGAGATGTGGGAGCTGGTGCGGATGTCGGCGGAAGCGCCGGGCGTGATCCGCCGAGCCGTGGACTCACTGGAGCTTTCGGTGATCACCCAGTACCTGCTGGAAATGGCCCAGAAGTTCAACAGTTTCTACCACAAGTACCCGATCATGAATGAGAAGGACCCCGCCGAGCGCCAGCGCCGCGCCGTGTGCGCCGAGGTGTTCCGAAGGACGATGGTCGGGGCGCTGGGATTACTGGGGATTCCGGTGCCGGAGCGGATGTAGCGGGTTGTTGGGGATACCATCCCCAACAATGCGGCTGTTGACGTAACGACATCGTCACGAGAGGGATCGCACGCCCCTCTGCTAAAATGCCCGGCGCGGTTCTCGTCCAAGGCCGCGGGACAATCCAATGAAACACGACCTCAGCGATCTCGCTCTTCGCACGCTTTTTCTCACTGCAGGCGGCATTGCCGCGCTGCTGCTCGCGCTCAAAGGCTATGGCGCCGCTCTGCCGGCGGTGGCCGTTGGTGGTGCGCTCGGCGCGTTGTTTGTCGCCGGGACGCAGACCCGCGAAGAGTAGGAAGCGGGGCGGGCGCGAGGCCCGCCCGAGTCATACGGCCTCTTCGTGCTGCCCGCCTTCCGCGCGGCGGACGTTCTCGGCCTGCAACCCCTTCGGACCTTGCTTGACGTCGAACTCGACTCGTTCGCCTTCGTTCAGCGTCCGGTAACCCGAGGCCTGGATCGAAGAGTGATGGACGAAGACGTCCTCACCCGTACTGCGCTTGATGAAGCCGTAGCCTTTGTCGTTGTTGAACCACTTCACTACACCGTTCTCAGGCATTCCTACCTACCTCCGGCGCGGCCGTGAAGCCCGGCCCGGCACGCCTTACTCGTCAATCACCGCAGCATTCGAGTGTGCGGTGACGGAGATTCGTGCAAGAGGCTCACCAGATCCCTACCAGATCAACGCCCGATTCAACCCGATTCGTTGGAATCCCAACGACTCGTAAAGCGCGACCGCCGGTGTATTGAAATCGTTCACAAAGAGCGTGACCGTTTTCCCTTTTCGGGACAGGTGTCCGCATACCTCACTCAGCAGTTCGCGCGACAGGCCGCGGCGCCGGTATTTCGGGTGTGTCCAAACCCCCATCAGCTGCACGTTGTCCGGCGTGACCGCCGAATACTCGCATTTCGCCGCAATGACGCCGTTCTCTGTGAGGATCACCGAACGCTTCTTTTCGATGAGCTCGCGAATGCGCTCGCGGTAGCCGATCGCGTCGCGCTCCATCGGGTCGATGCCGACCTCCTCCTTATGCATGGCCGCGCACGCCGGGACGAGCTGTTCGAGATCGCGGGCCGTCGAATAACGGGCCCGGGTGAGGTCGGGAAATTCGAGCGTTTTCGGCAGAGCGTAGATCGGCTGGTTCATCCGCACCACCGTCGGCGGATCGAGGCGCAGCCGCAGCATGGTCCATAACGACTCCACCAGGTGCGCGGGGGAGATGATCGCGCGCACCGGCAGCATGCGCGTGAGGATGCGGTCCGCGACCAATGCAATGGCGGTCTCGGTGATCTCGTCCGAAATCGACGGATCGCCGGCCAGGACGATGTTCGTGGCCAGCGAGACCACCAGCACGATGGCGCCGTTGTAGCGGATCACCGCGATCTGCGAAGCCGCGAGCGTCCGCTCTTCGAGCAGGCGGGAGACCAGATAGACGTTGATCAGAGGATCGCGCTGAAGAAACTCGAGCGCGCCTTTGAAATCGTCGTCCGACAGAAGCCGGAGCGACCAGCGGCCTTCAGCGGGAAGCGTCGCCATCAGAGCTGAGATCGACCCAAGTATGCCACTCCATCCTGCAGTTTGTGCCAGACCGAGCGCTCCTGCCACGTCTCGAAGTGCACCTGCTTCGCAAACGTCAGGTCGGCATCGAAGGCGGCGCGCAGTTGCGCGGCCACCACCGGGTCGAGCACGCCCATGCTCACCTCGTCGTTCAGCTGGAACGAGCGGTCGTCGAAATTCGTCGAGCCGACGCAGGACCAGATCCCGTCGATCACGATCACTTTCTGGTGCAGGAGTGTCCGGTGGTACTCCCAGATCTTCACGCCGCGCTTGAGCAGCGTCCCGAAGTGGTGATGGCTCGCGTGCTGGACGATGGCGTTGTCGGTCGCATCGTCCGAGGGGACCATGATCTTGACCTCCACCCCGCGCGCGACCGCTTCTTCCAGCGCCTTGATGGCCTGCCGGTCGGGGAGCAGGTAGGGGTTCTGGATGATGATCTCGCGGCGCGCGGCCTTGATGGCCAGGTAATAGAGGATCTGCACCGACGAGACGCTGCCGTCCGGCGAGGTGTACGCGATGTGCGCGGGCGTCGTGCCGGCCGGTCCGATGCGCGGGAAGTAGCGGTCGTCGGCCGGGATCTCCCCCGTCTCCTCGATCCAGTTCTCCGCGAATGCTCCCTGCATGCGGTGTACGACCGGTCCGGCGATGCGCAGGCCGGTGTCGCGATAGTGCTTCAGGTCCTGGCCGTTCCCGGTCCAGCTGTCGCCGATGCCGTGGCCGCCGATGTAGCCGAGCGCGCCGTCGATGATGACCAGCTTGCGGTGGTCGCGGTTGTTGATCCTTCCCAGGTTGCTGATGCGGTACGGGTGAAAATGCGCGACCTTCACTCCCGCGTCGTCGAGCATCTTGCGCACGTCGCCCTTCAGGGCGCGTCCGCCGGAGCCGTCGACCAGCACCCGCACGATCACCCCCTGTCGCGCTTTCTGCGCGAGGAGCGTGGCCAGCTGCGTGGCCAGCTTCCCTTCCTCCCAGATGAACATCTCCAGGTGGATGCTCCGCCTGGCGGCGGCGAGGTCGCGGAAGAGCGGGGGGAAGAAGCCATCGCCGTTCTGCAGCACTTCGACCCGGTTCCCGGCCTCCAGCGTGGATTGCGTCAGGCCGACGATGGCCGGCAGCAGCGTGCGCAGCTCGCCCGGATCGTCGACGTGCAGCCGCGTGTCGGGCTCCCGTTTCACCGACCAGATCAACACCGCCATGCCGACGAGCATCAGCAGCCCGCCGAGGAAGGCGATGAGCGGCATGCGGACATAGGTCGTCCCGCGGGTCTGCCAGATGGAGAAATGGTCGTCTTCCCGATGCTCGAGCCGATACTTCATTGGTGGGTGAGCTCCGCAAATACCGGCCGGTGGTCGGATGGTCCCTCGTCGAGGACGCGTGCGCTGCGCACCGTCCAGCCGGCGTCGGCAAGGATGTAATCGAGGCGCTGGAGCATGACCCGATGAGTCGGCTCCTCCGGGTCGCCCGCGAATTTGAGCGTGTTGCCGTCGAGGAACGCCTTGATCTCGTCGCTGTCCGGCGGGGCGTTCAGGTCGCCGGTCAGGATGTACGGATGGGTGCTGGCCTTGACGTGCGCCTGGATGCACTTCAACTGCTCGGCGCGCGTGCTCTCGCTGAGCGACGCCCACGCCGAGGTGTGGGTGACGTAGAAGTCGATCGTGCCGCCGTTGATCCGGATGATGCTCTCCAGCATCGACCGCGGCTCGCCGGTGCCCGGCAGCTCGTGCACGTCGCTGGAGACGATGTCCCCGCGCGTCAGCACCGCGTTCCCGAAATGGCCGCGCATGAAGGTGTAGCTCCGCCCGAACACGACGTTGTAGCCGGTGAGCAGCCGCAGCTGCTCCACGTGATCCCCGAACCGCGCCTGCCACGTCCCGCGATGCGCTTCGTTGATCCCGACCACGTCCGGGTTGTACTTGCGGATGACGGCCGCGATGTCCTCGAGGTGCTCGTCCCCCTTGAGCAGCGTTGCGTGCCCCTCGATGTTGAAGCACATGACGGTGAGGTTCTTCGGATACGTCGCCGCGAATGCGCGGGCAGGCATCGCGTCACATTCGAGCGACCGGAACCGGTAGACGCCGAGCACGCGATACGACATCACCCCGATGAAGATCAGGGCAAGGACGAGGAGGACCCGCTTCCAGGGTGGGCGGCGCATGAAAGCAGTAGCTGTGCCTGTCACTCCAAATCACGAGGAAACTGTTTGGAGTGCGGTGACCGCAGTCACCGCTTTTACTCGCAGAAGCACGACCATCGCACTACGGAGTAAAAGCGGTGACTGCGGTCACCGCACTCCAAACCGCTGGCGAGTGTAGTGAGTAGGTGAGAGGACTACACCGCCGACAGTACCGTCACGTTTCCGTGCTCCCGCAGTGCCGAGGCCGGGAAATCCACCGACACCTCCCCCGACCGCAACCTCTCCACCGCCTCCTCCTTGCCGCTTCCCGCCACGAGCAACACGATCCGGCGCGCTTCGAGGATGGTTCCGATGCCCATGGTGATGGCGTGCGTGGGGACGTGGCCTGCGGGGAAGAGGTCGGCGTTGGCGTGGCGGGTGGACTGGGTCAGCTCCACCACGCGGGTGCGGGCGTCGAACGGCGTCCCGGGCTCGTTGAAGCCGATGTGGCCGTTGCGGCCGAGGCCGAGAAACGTGAGCTCCAGGCCGCCGGCCTCGCGGATCTCATTTTCGTAGCGGACGCACTCCGCGTCGAGATCGGGCGCTTCGCCGTGAGGGAGGTGCGCGTTGGCGGGATCGAGGTCGACGTGCGCGAAGAGGTGCTCGTTCATGTAGCTGAAATAGCTGCCCGGATCGTCGCGCGACACGCCCGCGTATTCGTCCAGGTTGAAGGTCGTGACGTCGCGGAAGCAGTGATACTCGCGGCTGCATTCGCGCACCACGCGGTCGTACATGCCGATGGGCGTGCGGCCGGTGGGGAGGCCGAGCACGATGCGCGGGTTCTCGCGGATCGCGCCGAGCAGCAGGTGCGCGGCGCGATCGGCCAGTGCGTCCTGCGAGTTAAACGATTCCCACTTCATGTCCGCGTGCCCACACCCGTTCCACCTCGAAGCGCTCGTTCAGCGCCACGACGTCTGCGTCGTAGCGGCGTTCGATCTTTCCTTTGCGATCGGCGACCGCCGCGATCCTCGCCGGCACCTCGGTCGCCAGCGGGATCACGGTCTCGAGCGGCAACCCCGCCAGCTCGATCATGTTCTTCACCGCGCCGCCCATGGTGAGCACGCTTCCGGCCAGCGTGCCGTCGGTCAGCCGCGCCGCGCCGTCCGCGACCGTGACCTCGTAGTCGTACAGCGTGTACGTGCCGTCGCTCAGGCCGCACGCGCGCATGGCGTCGCTGACGAGCGCGATGCGGTGCGGCATCGCCTGTACCGCGATGCGCATCGCCGCCGGGTGGACGTGCACGCCGTCCGCGATCAGCTCCGCGGTCGCGTCGACGGCGGTCAGCGCGGCGCCGACTACGCCGGGGTCGCGGTGATGCAGCGGCGTCATGGCGTTGTAGAGATGCGTGAAGTGACAGGCGCCCCAGTCGATGGCCGCAACCGCGGTCGCATGATCGGCGCTGGTGTGCCCGATCGAGAAGAGCACGCGGTCCTTGAAATGTTCGATCAGCCCGCGCGCTCCCTCCATCTCCGGCGCCACCGTGACGATCCACCGCAGCCGCGGCGCCTCGGTGATCAGCGCCGCCAGCTCATGGATGTCGGCGATGCGGATCGAGGCGCGATCCTGCGCGCCGGCACGCGTGGCGTTGATGAAGGGGCCTTCGAGATGGATCCCGACGATCTCCGCGGCGCCAGGGTTGTCGCCCGAAACGCGGGCGATGGTCTCGACCGCGTTCTGCAGGTCGCCGCGCGAAGCGGAGAGCGTGGTCGCGGCGAGTGCCGTCGTGCCGTGCTGCGCGTGAAAGCCGAGGATGCGCGACGTCGCTTCCTCGTGCGCGTCCATGAAGTCGGCGCCGTCCCCGCCGTGCACGTGCACGTCGACGAAGCCGGGCACGAGGATGCCGCCGATGCGCTCCGCCGTTACCGGGACGTGCGTCGTCCGCGCGACGTCGACGATCACCTGGTCGTCGATCGAGACCAGGACGTCGTCACGCAGTGCGCCGTCGATGAAGGCGCGGCCGTAGAGGTGGATCACAGGCAGATCTTCCCCAGCACGGTCGGCCGTCCTCCCGTCGCGCCCGCGACGTTCGTCACCAGTCCGACCACGGAGTCGTTCGCAATCATGGCCATGGCCATCGCTTCCTTCGCCTCGGAGGCTTTGTAGATGAGCAGCTTCTGCTTCGGCATCCGCTCGCGGATCATGTTCACGAGGGTGGGATTCTTCGCGCCGCCGCCGGCGAGCATCACTTCGTGCACCGGACCGAGCGGGAAGACGAAGTCGCGGTAGGAGCGGGCGATGCTCTCCGCGGTGAGCGCGGTGGCGGTGGCGATGAGGTCGACGATCGGGACGTCCGGCGCCTCGGCCAGGATGCGCCGCGCGTACTGCGTCCCGAACAACTCGCGTCCGGTCGTCTTCGGCGGCGACATCGAAAAGTACGAGTCGGACATCCAGCCCTGCAGGAGGTCGTCGTGTACTTTGCCCACCTCGGCGAGCGCGCCGTCGACGTCGTAGGTCTGCTTGCCGTTCGTCGCGACCCAGGTCAGCTCGTCGATGATCATGTTGCCGGGGCCGGTGTCGAAGGCGATGACGTCGTCCCAGTTCGCTTTCGGCGGGATGTAGGTGACGTTGCCGATGCCGCCGATGTTCTGGATGCAGCGTCCGCGCGACTTGTGGCGCAGCAGCACCCAGTCGAAGTAGGGGACCAGGGGTGCTCCCTGCCCGCCCGCCGCGACGTCGCGCACGCGCAGGTCGCCGACCGTGATGATGCCGGTGCGCTCCGCGATGACGGCCGACTGCCCGATCGCGAACGTGGAACGCGTTTCGATCGGATGGTCGATCCAGTCGACGTCGGCGTTGACGAGGCTCACCACCGGGTCGTGCCAGATGGTCTGGCCGGCGGAGGCGATCAGGTCGACCGATTCCGCCTTGATCTTCGTCTCCTGCAGCAGGCGCAGCACGGCGGCGGCGAAGACTTCGCCGAGGATGAAGTCGTAGCGGCAGATGTCGTCGATGCGCGCCCGTTTCGGGTCGAACAGCTCGCGCACGACGGCGCGGATCTTCGGCGGGTAGGGGTACTCGCGAAAGTGCTCGAGCTTCACCTTCGCGGTGAGGCCATGTTTCTCGATGCGCACCATCGCCACGTCGATGGCGTCGAGGGAGGTGCCGGACATGAGGCCGATGATGCGCCGCGAGTACTTTGTCGCGACGTGCATGAGCCTTTCGAGCTTGCTCATTGATCCAGCACCTCGCGCAGGGTCCGCTCGCTGAGCAGTCGTCGCGCGTCCTCGGCACTCACTCGCTTCTTCGCGATCACCGTGGCCAGTTTCACGTTGCCGTTCGCATCCCGGATGGCCTGCACGGCAGTCGGGCGCAGCACGCCGGCCGCGAGCTCGACCATGCGCACGGCGCGGTTGCGCAGCTTCTCGTTCGTGGCCGGCATGTCGATCATGAGGTTCGAATACACATGTCCGAGGCGGATCATGACGCCGGTGGAGATTGTATTGAGAACCATCTTCTGCGCGGTGCCGCTCTTCATGCGCGTCGAGCCCATGACCACTTCCGGACCCGACTCGATGACGATCGGGATGTCCACGTGCTGCGCGAGCGGCGAGAGGGCGACGTTGGTGACGCCGACCGTGAGCGCGCCGATCATGTTCGCCTTGCGCACCGCGGCCACGGTGTACGGCGTGGTCCCGGAAGCGGCGATGCCGACGATCGCATCTTCCGAGGTGACTTCGCGCGCGACGGTCTCGATCGCAGCCTCTTCGTCATCCTCGGCGCCTTCCACCGCTTCGAAGTAAGCGCGCTCTCCTCCGGCGATGAAGACGCGCACGAGGGAAGGATCGATGCCGTACGTCGGCGGCAGCTCCGAGGCGTCGAGCATGGCGATGCGGCCGCTGGTGCCGGCGCCGGCGTAGAAGAGGCGGCCGCCGTGACGCAGGCGCTCGGCGATCTCGTCGACGGCGTGGGCGATCCGTTCTGCCTGCGCCGCGACCGCACCCGCGACGAGCGCGTCCTGCTCCTGGATGATGCGTACGACCTCGAGGGTCGAGCGGCGGTCGATGTCGAGGCTTGCCTCGAGCCGGTCCTGACTCACTCCGTCACCGAGCTTATCATTGGCTCTCTCATGCTCGACCTCGACGGACTGCAAGTCGCTTACCTCGGCGTAGCGCTGGCACATTACCTCGACCTGGAGACCGGCGACATCATCGACCAGCCGCTCGACGACCCGCCGCCCGGCGAGGAGTCCCGTTTCCTGCGCGTTCCGGCGCGCACGGAAGAGACCGAAGCCGAGGACCGCCGGCTGTTCTTGCCACTGGTAAAGATTCACGCCGTGCGGGAGCAGCTCGCCGCCGCCGTCGACGACCCGCACACCTTCCGCCAGATCCTGCACGAGGACCGCCTGGTGGAACGCTCCTTCTTCAATTTCAAGAACGACCGCGCCACGAAGGCGATCGAGGAGTGGCTGGAGGCGGAGGGGTTGTCGTGACGGTGCTGGTCAGTTCGCCGCGGCCCTGCTGACGATCAGCAACGTCACGTCGTCATCCAGGTTCTCCGCATCGCCGACGTGGTTGAGCACCGTTTCGTTCACCGCGCGGGAGATGGAGTCCGCGTCGGCGCCGTGCAGCTTGACGAGCGCGTTGCCGATCACGGTGGAGCCGAGGTCGTTGCCGTCGGCGTCGCGGGCCTCGGTGACGCCGTCCGTGAAGAGCACGAGGGAGTCGCCGGGGGCGAGCTGGAGCTCGCGGTTGGTGAACTCGGCGCGGGCGATGACTCCGAGGAGGAGGTCGCTTTCGTTCAGCTCCACGGCGCCGGTCTTCGAGAGCAGCAGCGGCGGGGTGTGGCCGGCGTTGACGTATTCGATCCTGCCGTTCGTCGTGTCGAGCCGGCCGAGGAAGAGCGTCACGAATTTCGACTGCGGGAGATTCTCTTTCAGCGCGACGTTGAGCTGCGTCACGAGCGTGGCCGGGTCGGGATCCGACTTCGAGAAGATGCGAAATGCGACCTGGAGGCCGGCCATCATCAGACCCGCGGTGACGCCCTTGCCGCTCACGTCGCCGATGACGAAGTAGACCTTCCCATCGGGACGGATCGCGAAGTCGTAGTAGTCGCCGCTGACCGTGCGGCAGGGCTGGTTGCGGCCGACGAAGGTGAAGCCGTCGATGCCGGAGGGGGCCGCGGGGAGGAGCCGCCGCTGGATGCCGGAGGCGGTCTTGAGCTCCTCGTCCATGATCCGCTTCTGGATCGCTTCCTCGCGCAGGCGGGTGGTCTCGAGCTTCGTCGCGGCGAAGCGGCCGATCTGCGCGACGAGCCGCACGTCGTCCTCGGCGATCGAGCGCTGCGTGAACAGGAAGTCGACGTAGAGCACACCCACGACCGAGTTGCCGATCATGAGCGGGGCGCAGAGGATCGAGTGGATGCCCTGCATGATGATCGACTGGGCGGTGCGGAGCTTCTCGTCCGCGCCGACGTCGACGAACGCGAGCGCTTTCTTCTCCTCGACCACCTCCGCCAGCAGGGTGTGGCTGATCTTCAGCTCGCTCGCGTCGCTCTCGTCCTGACGGCGCACTTCGACCTTCGTGAACGAGCGGCCGTCGTGCCCGAGGAGTGCGATCGCGGCGCGGGAGGGGTGGAGGTGCTCCATCACCCGGTCGACGATGAACCCGAAGAGCTCGTCCATGGGGCGGTCTTCGATCAGCTCGCGGGCGAGCTGCGTCAGCGTGTGCAGGCGGGCCACGTCCTGCGATTCCGGGGCGTCGGAGATGTCGTGGACCGGGATGGCGATGGTCGGTGAGGCGTTGGTGTTGTCGGCGACGGCGATGAAGCGGTCGGTGCTGCGGTCCGAGGTTTCGAAAACGATCTCGGTGTCCCCAAGACGGATCCTGTCGCCGGTCTTGAGCTGCTCGTCGCGCTCCACGCGGGAGCCGTTGAGGTAGGTCCCGTTCGCGCTGCCGAGGTCCTTGAGGATCCAGGCGTTCCCGGCGGCGATGATCTCGGCGTGTTTGCGGGAGAGGTAACGGTCCTTGATAGGGATCGAGCAGTCCGACGCGCGCCCGATCGAGATGGCCTCACCGATGAGCGGCTGGCGGAAGGGCGAAAACAGCGGCGAGTAGACGGTGACTTCCGCGCGGGGCGTGGGTGATTCCATGAACAGGGACTCCGTGGTTGACGGCAGATTGTAGCTGATCGTACGGTGAGGGCGTGGCGGGCGACTATTTCCTGGAAATCGAGGCGCATTTCGCACAAAGGCGGGGAACGCCGTTTGTGCTCAACGCAAAAGACTGGATCCTGATGAAGAGCTGGAGCGAGGCGGGAATCCCGCTCCCGGTGGTCATCGAGGCGATCGATTCGGTTTTCGACAAGCAGGAAGCGAAACAGCGCAAAGTGAACGGCCTCGCCTACTGCAAGCACGCGGTGAAGGAGCTGTGGAACGAGCGCCGCGAGCTCCTGATCGGCGGCCAGGAGAATTCGCCGGAGGAGGAGGTCGTGCCGCGGCTCGCCGCGCTCGCGGACGTCCTGCAGCCGGTGGCGCCCGAGTTCGCCGTGCGGGTGCGCGAGCTGGTCTCGGAGAAGAGCGTTCCAAGGATCGAGGAGCGCCTGATGGAGCTCGAGCACGAGCTCATCGAGTCGCTCCTGCCGCAGGCCGAGGAGCTCCGCGCCGAGGCGCGTGCCCTCACCAGCGGCGCCGATGAGAAGACGCGCGCCAGGACGGAGGAGGCGCACTTGCGGCGGCTGGTGCGGGAGAGGTTCGCGTTGCCGCGGCTGACGCTGTTTTAGTTTGGAGTGCGGTGACCGCAGTCACCGCTTTTACTGATTCGGAGCGGTGCTGGTCCTGCCACGGAGAAAAAGCGGTGACTGCGGTCACCGCACTCCAAACCTACTGCAGCGCCTTGGCCACCTGTTGTAGTGCCGCCACTGCCTCCCGTCCGGAGATCGGGTCTTCGGGTGCGTGCGCGGGGAGGGTCACGGCGCAGGCGGGGAGGACGCGGTCCTGGGTCAGGCCGCGGGCGCAGGGGGCGCCGCGGAGTTGGAGGACGCGGGCGAGGTGGGAGGCGAGGCGCGAGGCGCCCACCTGGCGGTAGGCGCTGACGCGGCGGGTGACGGGATCCACGTCGAAGAGGCCGAGGGCGATGGCGCGGATGATCTCTTCGCGGCCGGGCACGTTCTCAATGTCGGTGGCGATCGGCGGAGTGCCGAGGTTCTGGGCGAAGCGGACCGAGGGGACGGTCCAGTAGAGGAGCGTCGCCAGCTCGGCGCGGGTGATGGAGTCGCTGTTGAGGGCGGTGCGGTAGTGCGCCGGCATGTTCGCCGCGCTCCATTCGACCTTGATCTCCTCGAGGCGGCGCGCGTAACGCTCCTCGTTCGTACGGCGGGCCAGGCGCTCGTAGCGGACGATCGCTTCCTGGTAGCGGCCGCGGCCGGCGTCGATCTCGGCGAGCATCTCCTGCACTTCCGAGCGGTCGGGAGCGGTGTTGAGGAGCGGCTCGAGCTCGGTGCGGGCGGTGTCGTACTGCTTCTGGGCCACGAGCTTCTGCGCGAGCAGGATGCGCGGCTCGATGGCGCCGGCGTTCAGCGCGAGCGCCTCGCGGAGCAGGCGGACCGCTTCCGTGTCGGGAGCGCTTTGCGCGGCGGCGTAGAGGTCGTTGAAGACGGCGCCGCGCAGCTCGTCGACGCGCTCGTCGACGAAGCCGGGCGCGTTCGGGTCATCCGCGAGGGCGCGATAGAGGTCGTATGCGACGCGGGTCTGCTTGTCGCGGTAGGCGAGCTCCGCCTGGTAGACGCGGGCGGCGGTCCAGTTCGGGTACAGCCGGACCATCTCGGCCACGGTGGCACCGGCCTGCGCCAGGCGGCCGGCGCGGATGTCGAGCGCGGCGCCTGCCAGCGTGGCCGGGACGAAGTCGGGGTTGCGCGTCAGGATCTCCGCGAGGCGGCGTTGCGCTTCCAGCTCATCGCCCGCCAGCGTCCAGCGCCACGCGGTCTCGAACTTCGGTGCGACGAGCGGCGAGATCGGGACGTCGTAGCCGACGCGCGGGTCGATCAGGAAACGGTCGCCCCCGCTCGGCGTGACGACGGGCGCCGGCTTGTCGGCCGGGGTACAGCTCGCGGCCGCGATCGCGCAGGCGAGCAACAGCAGGGTCTTCGATGTCGTGAATGCTCTCAGGGTTCTACCTCGATGATTCGCAGCGCCGCTGCGAAGGCTTGATCTCTGTTCGTTGCGTCGAGCCAGTGCACATTCCGCTCCGAGCGCAACCATGTCACCTGCCGTTTTGCGTACGCGCGGGTGCGGCGGCGCGTTTCGGCCATCGCCTCCGCTTCGCTCAGGTCGCCGCGCACCACCGCGGCCGCTTCCCGGTAGCCGATGGTCCCGAACGGGCGGGCGGTGGCCGGGAAGCGCTCGAGCAGCGCGCGCGTCTCTTCCACGAGGCCAGCGCGGAACATCGCCTCGACGCGGGCGTCGAGCAACGGGCGGAGCGTCTGCCGGTCGACCTGCAGCGCGAGCTTGATCGACGGCAGCTCTTCCGCCGCGTCGCGTTCCCAGCTCGAGATCGGGCTGCCGCTGGTGATCCACACCTCCAGGGCCCGCTCGACGCGATGCCGGTCGGCGGACGCGATCTTTCTACCACTTACCGGATCGATTTTCGACAGCCAGCGGTGCAGCCGTGCCGCTCCGCCCGGCTTGTGCGAGATGGCGCGGATGCGCGCGCGCACCGCCTCGTCCCGGCCCGGCATCTCGGGGAGGCCGGAGAGGAGCGCGCGCAGATAGAAGAAAGTGCCGCCCGCCAGGACCGGCGTTTCGATGCGGGCGCAGGTCTCTCGCGCCAGCCGGCCGTAATCGGCGGCATTGAATTCTTCGTCCGCGTCCACGATGTCGAAGAGGTGATGCGGTACGAGCGCCCGCTGTTCCCGGGAGGGCTTCGCGCTGCCGATGTCGAAGCCGCGGTAGATCTGGACGGAGTCGTAGTTGACGATCTCGCCGCCGAGGTGTTGCGCCAGGCGGAGCGCGAGCTCGGACTTTCCGGAGCCGGTCGGGCCGGCGATGACGAGCGGCGGCCTGTTCAACGCCGTACGCGCGTCATGTGCGTCTTGTCGTCTTCCGCGTGCAGGATCGTCCGGAGGTGCTCGCGGCAGAACAGGGCTCCGGGCGCGACCGGGGTGCGGCAGGTGCGGCAGCGGTTTTTGGTCACCACCTTCTTTCCCTTGTCGAAGATGCGGACCACGATGCCGAGCACGAGGACGGCGGCGGCGACGACGAGCACCTGCTGGAGCATCGTCATCGGGATCAGCTCGGCCCACGACTGCTCGGCGTACGTCGTCGCGAGCACGTACAGGGTAAGCACCAGAATCAGCGTCCAGAGTCCGAGGCGCAGCAGGGTGGTGGACATGACGATTGCCGTACATGCTAGTCCCTTCCTCCGTTGACGTACAACCGCCCCTCCCGCACCTCGACGTCGACGGAGCCGTCGAGGTCGGTGCGCCAGGTGCGGACGCCGCGCTCCCGCAGCGCGTCCAGCACTGCCGGGTGGGGGTGGCCGAAGAGGTTGTGCCGGCCGCAGGAGATGACGGCGATCCGCGGCGCGACCTGGTCGAGCAGCGTCCGGGAAGTCGATCCGCGGCTGCCGTGATGCGCGACCTTCAGCACATCGGATCGCAGGTCGCGATCGGCGAGCGTCAGCTCCGCTTCCTTCTCGGAGTCGCCGGTGAAGAGAAACCGACGCCCTTCGACCGTGGCGTGCAGGATCACCGAGGCGTTGTTCTCCGGCGCGCGGCGGAAGGTGCGGTCGGCCAGGTGAACGTCGAACGTAAACGCGCCCACCCGGAGCTGCTCGCCGTCACGGATGGCACGGATCGGCGTGGCGGAACGGCTGCAGGCCGCCAGGATCCGCGTCGCGCACTCGCCGCGGAACCTGCGCGAGGTGACCAGGACGCGATCGACGCCGAAGTTCTCGATCACCGAAGGGAGTGACGCGCAGTGATCGGGATGGGCGTGCGTCAACAGGACTGTTCCGATGCGGCGGATGCCGCGGTCGGCGAGCAGCGGCAGGAGGCGCAGGTCGCGTCCGCCGTCGACGAGCATCGTCTCGCCGCCCGACCTGATGGCGATCGCATCCCCCTGTCCGACGTCGAAGAACGTGACCGTCGGCCGTGCGGCCGACTGCTGCGACACGCTTCGCATGACCGCGGCCGCGGTCGGAACGAGCAACACGAGCGACAACGCGACGGCGCGCTTCCGCCCGCGCAGCAGCGCGAGCACGAGGAGCGCCGCGAGGCCGGCAGCGATCATGGCGGCAACCGGAGGCGACGCAAAGTAGCCGGAGAAGCCGAACGCGTTGAGCGCGGTACAGAGCGCGTGCAGCAGGCGGATCGCCTCCAGCGCGAGCGGGAACGCGCAGGCGACGAGCGACGCCGCCAGCATCGCGAAGATGAGCGGAGCCATGGCGAACGTGAGCAGCGTCCCGCCGAGGGCGTACTGGTGGAAGTGGAAGAGCGTGAGCGGGGCGATCGTGATCTCGGCGGCCAGCGCCTGCCATACCCATTTCCTCTTGCCGATGAACAGCAGCGCCCCGGCGCCGGCGTAGGTGAGATGGAACGACGGATCGACGAGGTCGCGCGGCTCGAGGATCAGCCGCAGCAGCGCGGCGACGCACCAGAGGTTCTCCAGCGACGTCGGACGCTTCAGGACGCGCGAGAGCGCGTAGAGCCCGATGGCGACGCTCGCGCGCGAGACCGAGGCGGTCGGTCCGATGAACAGCGGCGCGAGCGTGGAGAAGGCGAGCAGCAGCCAGTCCGAGGCGCGCGGCGCGTGCAGCCGGCGGAGGAGCATCGCGAGCAACGCCGCCGCCAGCGCGATCTGCAGGCCGGAGAAGACCAGCAGGTGATACGTCCCCCCGCGCCGGAAGCTCTCCCGCATCTCCTCCGTCAACCGCTCGCCGCGCCCGAGCAGCAGTGCCTGCGCGAGCGCCACCTCGTCCGGGTAGTCGCGCGCGTGCGCTTCGAGCCGGTTGGCGAGGATGCGGTTCCAGGTCCGCGGATGCCAGCGCGGCAATGCGCCCGCGTAGGAGAGCAGGGCCGGCGACTTCACGCCGAGGCTGTACTCGCCGCGCTCGTTCAGCCGCAGGAAGCCTTCCGCGCGGAGCGTTGCCTCCATGGAGATCTCCGGCGGCTCGAAGCGCGCGTAGACCGCGATGGGAGTGTCGAACGCGGCGCCGTTCGCGGAGAAGTTCGACGCACGCAGCATGAACGAGGCGTCGCGCTCCGCCCAGTCGCGCTCCAGCGGGACTTCGATGGTGGTGAATCGTCCGGGATCGATCCGGATGAAGGCCGCCTGCTCGCGCGCGGTGCGTTGCTGCACGTGCAAGGCGAGGCAGAGGCCGAGGGGCACGAAGAAGAGAGAAGGACTGCGGCGGAGACACGCGATCAGCGTGATTCCGAGGACGGCAGCCAGTGGATTGGTGAGGACAGGCGCGAGGGCCAGTCCGGCGATCAGTGCGAGTAGTGGAAACGCGGCAGGAACGTCATTGCGCACGCTCGAACGAGGAGAGCGTTTCGACGTGATGGGTATTTGGGAACAGGTCGAGGAGGTCGAGCGTGGACAGACTCCAGCCGGACGCGATCAGCCGGCTCGCGTCACGGGAAAAGGTTACGGGATCGCAGGAGAGGTACGCAATCATTTCCTTCGCCCGCTCCGCGATGGCCGAGATCACCTCCCGCTTGGCGCCGGCGCGCGGCGGGTCGAGGAAGACGAAGTCCGCGCCGGCGAAACGGCCGACCTCCCGCTCCACTGGCGCCTCGATCACCTGCACGTTGCGCGGCACGTTCTTGCGCGCGTAGTGCGCCGAGACCGGCGAGCCTTCGATCATGGTCACGCGCTCGAAGAGCTGCGCGATCGGGAGCGTGAAGAAGCCGACGCCGCCATAGAGGTCGACCGCCGTCTGCCTGTGCTGCACGCGTGCGGCGTGCGCGGTCACGAGCCGCAGCATCGTGCCGAGGAGGTGGCGGTTGACCTGAAAGAAGGCGCGCGTGTGAAGGCGCCACGTGAAGGAATCGACGGTGAGCGTGAGCTCGCGCTCATCGCGGATCACCTCATCGCCCACTTCCCACTGCTCCCCTTCGCTCGGATGGCGCGCGGTCTCGATGCCCACCACCTCGCACTCCGGCACGAGCGGCACGACCCGGTTCGAGCGCATGGCGTAGAAGCCGACCGCGTCGCCGTCGCGATGGAGCCGCGACCGCAGGCGGTAATTGAGCGGCGAAGGATGGAGCGCGATCTCCGGGAGCGTGCCCGGGTCGAGCTTGCCGATGCGGCGCAGCGACTCGGTGAGGATGCGCCGCTTCGCCTCGAGCTGCTTGTCGAGCCGGTACGCCGTCCAGTTGCAGCCGCCGCACTCGTTCGCGATCGGGCAGGGCTCCACGCGCCGGGAGGGGCTGGGTCTGAGCAACTCCACCAGCTCCCCTTTCGCAAAGCCTTTCTTCACCTCGTAGAGACGGACCCGCGCCACATCGCCCGGAAAGACGTTCATGGCGAAGATCGGGAAGCCATCGACGCGCGCCAGCGCGTCGCCGCCGGCGACGAGCTCCGTGGGCTCGATGGTGATGATGTCGTGCTCGCGCATGAACCCGTCATCCATATCCGCTTCGCCTCCCTATAGTATTCGCCCATGCGTATCGCCCGCCTGCTCGTCCTGCTCACGCTCCTGCCGACGCCGCTCTTTGCCTGGGGGGCGAAAGGTCATTCCGTGGTCGCTGAAATCGCGGAGCGCGGGCTCTCGCCCGCTGCCGCTGCCGCGGTGCGCGACCTGAACTTCGCGGCGCCGTTGCGCGACGTCGCGTCGCTCCCCGATGACTGGCGCGGCGAGGAGACGCGCAAGCTGCGGACCACGAATACCGGCGCGTGGCACTACAGCAACATCCCGAACGACCAGGCGACGTTCGTGCGCGAGCGCGATTGCAAGGACGGCGACTGCATCGTGGCGGCGATCGAGAAGAACCTGGCCATCCTGCGCGACAAGAAGCAGAAGCGCGACGCGCGCCGCGAGGCGCTGGTCTACGTCGTCCACTTCATCGGCGACCTCCACCAGCCGATGCACGCGGCGGGCGGCATGATCAAGAACGAGGAGACGGGCCAGATGGAGCCCGACCGCGGAGGCAACTCCGTGAAGCTCCGCTACCTCGGCGTGGATACGAACCTCCACAGCATGTGGGACTCGATGCTCATCGAATGGGGTGAGGACACGGTCGAGGAGTACGCCGATTACCTCCTCGAATACGAGATGCGCGGCCGCCCCGTCGCGGAACTGCAGACCGGCGACCTGGTGAAGTGGATCGAGGAGTCGCACTACGCGGCCGTGCACGATGCCTACGACATCGGCAACGGCCGCATCGGCAGCGAGTACGCGAAGAAGAACATCGGCATCGTCTACGAGCGGCTGCTGCGTGGGGGGCTGCGGTTGAGGAGGGTGCTGGAGGAGGCGTTAGCGCCCTAGCGGGCGCTGGTGTCGGGTGTCAGATGTCTGGGGTGCTACGGCTTGCGGCCCATGCGATGCACCGCAGACACCTGACACCCTCCAACCGACACCTGTGATACAACCCGCGCCGCTATGAAAGTCCACGAATATCAGGCCAAAGAGATCCTGCGGCGCTACGGCGTGCCGACGCCGCGCGGCATCGTAGTCGACAATCCGGAAGAGGCGCGGCAGGCGGCGAAGGAGCTCGGCGGCCGCGTCGTCGTCAAGGCGCAGATCCATGCGGGCGGCCGCGGGAAGGGCGGCGGCGTCAAGCTGGCCAAGGATCCCGAAGAGGCGGTCGCGCTGGCCAAGCAGATCATCGGCATGAACCTCGTCACGCACCAGACCGGCCCGGCCGGACAGGTGGTGCGCAAGGTGCTGATCGAGGAAGCGCTCAACATCGACAAGGAGCTCTACCTCGGCATCACCCTCGACCGCCGCAGCGGCATGAACGTGATCATGGCGTCCTCGCAGGGCGGCATGGACATCGAGGAAGTGGCCGCGCACGATCCGAACGCCATCCACCGCGAGCCGATCGACACGGTCCTCGGCGTGCAGCCGTTCCAGGCGCGCAACGTGGCAAACGCGTTCGGCCTCACCGGCGAGGCGTACAAGCAGTGCCTCTCGTTCGTGCAGAAGCTCTTCCGCGCGTACGTCGAGACCGACGCCTCGCTGGCGGAGATCAACCCGCTCCTGGTGACGAAGGAAGGGAACGTCCTGGCGCTCGACGCGAAGATGACCTTCGACGACAACGCGATGTTCCGCCACAAGGACTTCGCGGAGATGCGCGACCTGCACGAAGAGGATCCGCTGGAAGTGGAGGCGTCGAAGTTCGGCCTCAACTACATCAAGCTGGACGGCAACGTCGGCTGCATGGTCAACGGCGCCGGGCTGGCGATGGCCACCATGGACATCATCAAGCTGGCGGGCGGCGAGCCGGCGAACTTCCTCGACGTCGGCGGCGGCGCGAGCGCGGAGCAGGTCAAGAACGCGTTCCGCATCATCCTCAGCGACAAGAACGTGAAGGCGATCCTGATCAACATCTTCGGCGGCATCATGCGCGGCGACCGCATCGCGGAAGGCGTGGTGAGCGCTTCGCGCGAAGTCGGACTGCCGGTGCCGGTGGTGGTGAGGCTCGAAGGGACGAACGTCGAGCTCGGAAAGAAGATCCTGGCGGATTCGGGTCTTCCTCTCATCACCGCCGATGCGATGTGGGATGCGGCCGAAAAAGTCGTGGCCGCGGCAAAGGGACAGGCGTAATGGCGATCTGGGTCGATAAAAACACGAAGGTCATCGTTCAGGGCATCACCGGCCGCGAGGGGACATTCCACGCGATCGGCTGCCGTGACTACGGTACGCAGGTCGTGGGCGGCGTGACCCCGGGCAAGGGTGGTACGACGCATGAGGGATTTCCGGTCTTCAACACGGTCAGCGAGGCACGCGCGAAAGCAGGAGCGAACTGCTCGCTCATCTTCGTGCCGCCGCCGTTCGCCGCGGACGCGATCATGGAGTCGGCCGATGCCGGGATCGAGCTGATCGTCTGCATCACGGAAGGCATCCCGGTCATCGACATGATCCGCGCGCATGACTTCCTCAGGAAGACCAACGCGCGCCGGGTGGCGGAAGGAGAGGCGCCGTCGCGCCTGATCGGTCCGAACTGCCCCGGCATCATCACGCCGGGACAGGCGAAGATCGGCATCATGCCGGGACACATCCACAAGCCGGGTCCGATCGGGATCGTGTCGCGCTCAGGAACGCTCACGTACGAAGCCGTCGGCCAGACGCGCAACATCGGCCAGTCGACCGCGGTCGGCATCGGCGGCGATCCGCTGCCGGGGACGAACTTCATCGACTGCCTGGCGGCCTTCGAAGCCGATCCGGCCACCGAGGCGATCATCATGATCGGCGAGATCGGGGGCAGCGCGGAAGAGGATGCGGCGGCGTTCGTGAAGGCGAACGTGACGAAGCCGGTGGTCGCGTTCATCGCCGGCCAGACCGCCCCTCCGGGACGGCGCATGGGCCACGCCGGCGCCATCATCAGCGGCGGCCAGGGCACGGCCGAAGAGAAGATGAAGGCGCTGCAGGCCGCCGGTATCCACGTCGTGAAAGCGCCGTCCGACATGGGCAGCATGATCGAGAAGGTCTGGAAGGCGCGCTAGTGTCAGTGTGGAGTGCGGTGACCGCAGTCACCGCTTTTACTCCCGAGAGCCGCGGTTCGGGTTTCTGCGAGGGAAAGCGGTGACTGCGGTCACCGCACTCCAAAGCCGTCACGGATCGATCAGCTCCACCTTGCCGCCCTCGGTCTTGTAGTACGCGACGTAGATCTTGACCCCTTTGTTTGTGACCGCGTCCCGGATCACGCCGCTCCGGGCGAGGAGGTCGTTCGCGGCGAAGCGGGCGTTGGCGATCTCGGCGTCGTAGGGACTGACGAGGCCGAGCGGCCAGCCGGGGATCGGCGTGAACGACCTGCGGATCTGCGTCACGAGCTCGTGGAGACCGGGCGTGAGCTGCTCGTCCTTGCTGAGGTCGAGCGCCGCCGCCACCGCGCCGCAGTGCTGGTGGGCGAGGACGACGATCAGCCTCGTCCAGCCGTTCGGGAAGTTCGTGTGCGGAAGGAGCGCGTATTCGATGCTGGCGATATCGAGCGTGCTGGCGATGTTTCCGGCGGTGCGCACCACGAACAGCTCGCCGATGGTCTGCGAGAACACGAGCTCCGGCGGGACGCGGCTGTCGGAGCAGGAGAGGATCGTCACCGGCGGGTTCTGCGTGGTCGCGTAGTCTTTGCGCGCCTGGTCCATGGTCCTGCGCTGGAGGCGAAGCTGGGCATCGGTGACGAGCGCCTGTGTGAAGAAATCGTTCCCTCCCTTCAACCGGAGCCACAGGTCGTGCGGCGTCTGAGCGAAGATAGGGGACGATGAGAGCAGCACGATGAGCAGCACGAACTGGCGCATGCGACACTCCTTCAGGATTCTGTGGGTGGACAGACGGAGTGTACTGCCGCGCTCGTCTGGGAAGAGGAAGAAATGAAGCTGTCGGTCCCTCTGGCTACTCCTGTCACCACGCTCGTGCTCATCGGCGGCGGCGAGTTTTCGTTCGGCGAGACGCACGAGATCGACGAGGTGCTCCTCGGGCGCGTCTACGCGGAGCGCCGCACCATCGCCTTCCTGCCGACCGCCTCCGGCTCGGCGGAGTACGCGACGCATTTCGGGACCTACGTGCGCGGGATCGATCCGTCGTTCGAGATGGTCAACGTGCCGATCTACCGCGGCCGCGACGTCCGCCGCCAGAAGAGCCTCAACACGATCACCACCGCCGGCCTGGTCTACCTCGGCGGAGGCGTGACGAACAACCTGCTGGAGACGCTGCGCGAGTCGCCCGCGGAGACCGCGCTCCGCGATGCGGCGGCGGGCGGTGCGGTCATCGCGGCCATCGGTGCTGCTGCTTCCTGCTTCGGCACGTACGCGCGCGACATGCGCGGCGCCGTGAGCGCCCTGCCCGCCCTGGGGTGGCTGGCCAATACCGCCATCGATACCGCGTTCGATCCCTCGAACGACACCGCGCTCCGCCGGCTCATGTCGCTCCCGGACGTGAACCTCGGCCTGGGCATCCCGGCAAAAACGGCACTGGTCATCACTTCCGACGGAACCGGTGAGATCATCGGGGAAGGACAGATCGCGGCGTTCCGCAAGAAGTAGCGCTCACCTCGGTACGGCCGTTGCACCGATTGCGCGATTTGGAGGTGTCGTCATCGAAGCGTTGGAGCAGATCCCCGCGGCAGAGAGACCCGTCACGAACGAGGAGTTCGTCCGCTTCTTCAGCGTGTTGTCGCACGACCTGAAATCCCCGATCTTCGCGGTGGACGGATTCAGCGACCTCCTTCTCAGCGACTACCTCGACAAGCTCGATGAGGAGGGGCAGGACTTCCTGCGCCGCATCCGCTCGAGCGCGCAGTACATGAAGCGCGTCCTCGACGAGATGTCGCACATGGTCAAGCTGCTGGCGCGTCCGAGCGCACGCAAGCCGACGCCGCTGCGTGAGGTGGTCGAGGAAGTCATCCTCAAGTACAACTTCCAGATCGAAGAAGGAGGCGTGCGCGTCGACGTCCCGCCCGATCTCCCGGTGGTGAACGTCGATCCGGAGAAGCTGCGCGAAGCGATCGGCGTCCTGATCGCGAACGCGCTCTTCTTCACCGACCGTCCCAAGGGGGAGCGCGAGATCGCGATCGACTGCAGCGGCGAAGCGAACGGCTTCCGCCTCTGCGTCCGCGACAACGGCATCGGCATCGACCCCCGCTACATCAACCAGGTGTTCGAGCTCGGCGGCATGAGCAAGCTCGACAAGCCCCGCGGCGGAGGCCCCGGCTACGGCCTCTACCTCGCCAAGCGCCTGGTGGAAAGCCAGGGCGGGGAGTTGACGGTGGAGTCGAAGCTGGGGGAGGGGAGTACGTTCTGTTTCACGATTGCCAGCTAGCGCTTCGCGCTGGTGTCGGGTGTCAGGTATCTGGGGATCGCTGCCCGGACGACAGGAATCCCCAGACACCTGACACCTGATACCTACTGCGCTGTAAGCGCAGTCCCCGCCACGAAGCCCGCCTCCACCTCCGCGAAATCCACCCCTTCCGGCAGCGGCTCCTCGCCGGGGAGGGCGATGATGCGCACTTCGACGTGGCGGTCAGGGTGCGTGTCGACGCCGAGGAAGCGGGCGGCGGCCTGGGAGAGATCGAGGCAGAACTTCTTCGCGTAGGGGCCGCGGTCGTTCACGCGCAGGCGCAGTTTCTTGCCGGTCGCGCGGGCCTTCACTTCCACCCACGTCCCCAGCGGCAGCGTGAGGTGCGCGGCGGAGAACTTGCCGTTACGGAAGATCTCGCCATTGGCCGTCTTCCGGCCGTCGAAAAACGACGAGTAATAACTGGCCAGCCCGTGCACGCGGTGCTTCACCGCGACCTGCGCGTATTTCAGCATCCGCTGATAGAGCGGGTCCTGGTCCTCGGGCGCCGGAACGGTCGTGGACGCGAGCTCGTAGCAGCCGGAAAGCGGCTGCCCAAAGGTCAGTGCATCGGGCTCGACCGCGCCGAGAGGGGCGGCGCAGAGGAGTCCGGCCAGAAAGATCGCAGCTCCTTTTGCCATCGCAGTACGGATTCTATGGTGATATCGAAAGCATGCCAAATTCGCGACTAAATATTGTCCGCTCAGCAGTTTGAAGTGGTCCTTCGCTTGCAAATAAGTGTTACGAAGCAATGACGAAGGAGACTGAACGATGCCGGAGCTGAAGACGAAGAGACCGTATCAGGAACGCTTTCTCGACAACTTCGACCGCTCGCAGCTCCGGCGTGAGGTCGAGTCTGTAACGCCGCGCCGCATGAAGGGTCTGAAAAAGAAGTACGCCACCTGGGCTCTCGGCGCCTCGCTCGCTCTCGGCGGGATTGGTGCGCCGCTGAAGATGGCCCGGAACGATGCTCCCGCCGGCAACGCCAAAGGCGCCAGGACCGGAAGCGCTACCGCCGGTCTGGAGACTGAACTGGCGAAGGACCTGAAGGCGGCCCGCTCGATCGCCCAACAGGTCGCGGGTGGTGTGGTGGGCGGCGTCGAGGCCGCGGCCTCGTCTCCTCTCGCGGCCGTCGCGGAAGCCCCGAGGAAGCTGACCATCGTCACCGAGCAGGTGCGCGAGGACTTTTTCAGGAAGGAAGTGCCGTTCGGTGCCGTCATTTATCAGGAGGCGAAGAAGAACAACATCCGGCCGGAGCTCGTCGCCGCGGTCGTGCAGGCGGAGTCACGGTTCAAGCCGACGGCCCGTTCCGGCGCCGGCGCGGTCGGCCTGATGCAGCTCGTCCCGCGCACGGGACGCTGGATGGGAGCCCGCGACCTGACCAACCCGGTCCAGAACATCGCCGCCGGGACGAAGTACCTGAAGTACCTGCACGAACGCTTCGACGGCAACGAGACGAAGATGATCGCCGCGTACAACGCCGGCGAAGGCAACGTGAAGCGCTTCGGCGGCGTGCCGCCGTTCAAGGAAACGCGCAAATACCTGACCAAGGTGCGGGGGTACGAACAGGAGTACAAGAATCGCGTCGAGAACCGGATCGCGGACAACAGCGCCGAGACCGCGGCCGACACGCAGGTCGCCGAGGCAGAGTACGCGCGTTGATGTGATTCAATAGCGCGCCGTGTCGGGAATCAGACTGGCTGTAGGCGTGATCGTGATGGGCATCGCCATCCCGGTCACGCTTTTCTTTTTGCTCGGCCTGCAAACCTCCTCGCAGCTCTTCACCATCGCCGCCACCACCTTCTGCGCCTGGGGAGTCTCCGACCTCCTGGCCACCATCCTCGAGCGCCCGCGGCTCAAGGACCGCTCGCCCGGCCGCGCCATCAAAGAGGATTGGGAGAGAAGGTCGGAGTGACGCCTATGTCCAGTCGCCCATCTTCTTGAGGAGCTGGTCGATGGAGAGCAACTTCTCGGCGCCGTCGGACTCGCGGCGGAAGATGGCGTGGTACCAGCCCTTCATCCCGACCGGGGTGTAGACGTCGTTGCCCATCTTCAGGCGGCCGCCGGAGACGAGCTTGAGGAAGACCTGTTCGTACGCAGACCGGGTGAGGCGGCGGTCGGGGAAGGGGACGGCGTAGTTGCGTTTGCGGCGATCGGCGATCCGGCGGCGCTCCGTCTCCGACTTCGTGCCACCGTTGCCGCCGAGGAGGATGCCGCGGCGGTCGAGGTACTGGGACGGGCGTTTCGGGACCAGCTTGCCGACGCGGTCGTTCCGGCGGCGGGAGAGGATCGACTTCGCGCGAGGCGTGCGGCGCGCAGCCTGTGCGATCGGCTGAGCGCTGAGCTCATCGAGCGCGATCACCGGAGTCGACTTGGCGTTCGCGGCCTGGATGGAGCGCGTACGCGCCCGTGGCTCGCGTGCACTGACGTTCGCCATCTCGGACTGGTGCTTCTCGCGCGCCTGCTGCCGCTCGATCACGAACTGGTCGATCGACTCGTGGTTCCACTCGCGCCACGGCGCGAGGAGCCGCATCTCGGACTCGTAGTTCTTCAACTCGTGGATGACCATCCCCAGCGGCAGAGACGGCCGACGTCCTCGTACGCGCTCGGGCGGTCGACCAGCTCCAGCATCGACGGCGCGCGGCCATCGAGGACGGCGAAGAGCAGGCGGAAGCTGAACGGGTCGGAGTACTTGCGGATCGACTTGCGGAAGAACCAGGCGGTCTCCTTGCCGATCTGCCGCAGCGAGCGCTTGTCGCCGAACTGGGTCGTCCAGATCGGAGCGTTGATGTCCGAGGTGTACGGGCTCTGCTCGTAGTGGAAGTCCTTGGTCAGCCACCCTTTGCGCGTGGTGTGCTTCCCCGGGACCACGCCCGCGATGACCGGGATAGGGAGCTTCTCGAGGAGCGACAGCTCGTACGAAGGCCAGGTCATGATCTCGCGGACGATCCCCACCACCAGCGTCGCGGCCGCGATCATCAGGCCGGGATCGGGGGTGAAGTCGACCGTCACCTCGATGCGCGCGCCGCGGGGGCGGACGCCCACGCCGGTCGAACGGCGGTTCGAAGCCACGAGCATCATCGGGACCGGAAGGATGTGCGCCAGCAGCAGCGCCAGGAGCTTCTCGTTCCGCTTCGGGTTCTGCTGCGATTTCGGGATCTCGTAGGAGATGTTGAAATGGCTGCTGTACGCCTTCAGGCGGACGGTGTGGCCGGTCTTCTTTCCCCAGTTGGTGAGCTGGTCGCGGACGAAGCCGATCTGCTCCCAGAGGTTCCGCACCATCCTGGCCGTGCTGTGAGGGGCGAGCTCGATGACCGGGGTGACGACCTCGATCACGCCGCGGTCGAAGTACACCGCGCCACCGGTCGGCAGTTGCAGCGAGGTTTTCTCCCGCTTCAGCAGAGGCTGGTCGATGAATGCGCTCGGGTGTTTCCAGTAAGGCTCGGGGTTGATCTCCACCTCGTCGAGCCAGACGTTGAACTCCGACTCCATACCGATGACCGGCATGTCGAGACGGGTTTTCCCTAATCGAGCGATCTCGCGGTCGAGCTCGTTTTTTGTACTGAGAGGTGGCAACTGTGAACTCCGGATTGGGTGGACTGCATTACTGCTGCGACCTCAACCTAAGCAAAGGGCAGGCCGGGATTGTTGCGGCCGCGGAGCTATTCTTCGTCCTGCGGCGGCGCGTTGCGGCGCTCGACGCGGCGGCGTTCCTCGAAGGCGAACCGGGGCCGGCTCTCCTGAGGCTGCTCCATCCGGTCTTCGCTGATCTCGCGCGGGACCAGGGTCACGTAACCGAGGTCGAGGTGGACGTGATCGTCCGCATTCCGTCCGGTGACGTGGCCGTACGGCAGGACCGTCACCTCGTCGCTCAGGTCCTCGGCGATCTGGTTGTACTTTTCAATTGCTTCCTTCGACTTGAGGATGTTCGAGCCAATGCGGTAGACGTCCGCGGCCGTGCCCCACATGTGCGGCGTGGCGTGCAGCGAGAGCTTGTGCGAGGGGGAGCGGTAGGCGCCGTTGACGGCGATGTGCACCGAGGCACCGCAGGCGGTGCGGAATTGCTCGAGGTAGAACGCCAGGATGCGCACCGCGCAGGGGATGTACCGCGGGAACTGCTGGAGGCGTCCCGCTTCCTTGAGGTCGGTGAGGATGAACTCGTTGATGCCGAAATGCGGCGTCAGCCGGGTCTTCATGGCATCGTTGTGCGCCGGGATTTCGTAAAAGTAGCGCGGGAGGCGGTGGCGCCGTCCCTGGCTGTCGCGCACCATCTCGCCGGGCTTGAGGATCCCCCGCAGCTCGTCGTCGAGGTCGAACGCGTCGACGACCTTCAGTCCCTGTCCCTGTTCCTCGGATACTGCACTCGTACTACTCATAAACACTTCCAGCGAGCGTATTGAAGATGTCGCGCGACACGTCGGCCACCGCGGTTCCGCGCCCCTGTTCCGGCTCGAACTGCGTGAGGATGACGAGCACGTACGGCTTGCGGTCTTCGAGGTACACGATACCGGCGTCGTGGTGCACGGTCGAGATGTTCCCGGTCTTGTGCGCGACACGGGCGGCTTTCGGCAGCCCGGCCGGGATGCCGCTGCGATACTGCTGGTCGAGCATGATGTCGAGCATCTCGTCGCAGACCTTGGGCGAGTACGCCTTGCCGTCGGCGATGAGGCGGAGCATTTTCAGGAGCCCGTGCGCCGTCACCTCGTTGTTGAGGCCCGCGTGGAAGGCGCGCTGGTCCTCGACGCCGCGGAGCACGCGCACGCCGTCGATGTCGAGCTCGTCGAGCGCGAGCTGCACGGTCTTGATGTTGATCACGTCCACGAGGAGGTTGGTGGCCAGGTTGCTGGACTTGGTGATCATCCAGTACGCCAGGTCGCGCACGCTCATGGTCTTGCCGAGGTGGCCGTAGACGTCCGGATCGGCATCGCGGCCGAGGTCCAGCATGAACGGCTCCTGGTTCACGATGCTGGTGAAGCGGTTGCGGACGTGCACCGGGGCATCGAGCGCGAGCTCGCCGCGCTCGACCTGGCGGAACACCCCCAGCAGCACCGCCAGCTTCATCGTCGAAGCGGCGTGGAAGTAGTGATCGGCGTTGTACGACCACTGGATCGTGGTCTGGGCGTCGTAGAACGAGATGCCGAGATCGACCAGGTGGTGGTCCTTCTTGATCTTGAGTACGTTGCGATAGAGCGAGACCTCCGACGCCGCGACCGAATCCTGGGCCGGCGGGATCGGGAGTCGCTCTTCGCTGTGCTGTGCCTTGGACGCCATCGCGCGAATCTTACTGAAACTTCCCAGGCGCGATGACTGCAAGTTCGGTGCAGCCCCGGCTGGCTCGCTCCTGCGGCTAACGCTTCCAGTCGTTCAGCGACCAGTCGTAGTCGTCGTATTCAAAGTCGATGTCCTTCGCCTGGTCGATCATGCGCTGCTTGTCGGCGGAGACGTATTTGCGGATGAAGGCCGCCTTTCCTCCCGCCCACTTGTCGAAGTCGTCGCCGAACCAGTCCATGATCCTGGTGGTGGTGATGACGAGCGTGTCGCCGTCCTTCTTGAAGCGCGCCCCGTGCGGCCCGTTGAGGAAGGCGTGCGCCTGCTGGTCGAGCTGCGCGTCGAGAGTGTCGCCGGTGAACGCGGTCTGGCGGATCGGAGGACAGCTCTTCGCGGCGCAGTTGATCGCGAAGTGGATGCGCGCGTCCTTGAACCCGTCGCGGATCTTCTCGTTCTCGACGTCGTTCAGAGAGAGTTTCGCGTCGCCCACCGGCACGCGCTCTTTCTTGAAGACGTTCAGGCGGATGATCGGGTCGGTGGAGAGGTCGCGGATCGAGTCCGTCGGATAGCCTTCGACGATCGTGGCGACGGTGTTGACGTTGTAGACGTTGATCCAGTGCGCGAGCTGCTGCTTCGGGTTCAGCGCCGCCACGTTCACCCGTCCGAGCTGCTGACGTACGCCCTGCAATGCCGCGGCGTCGCGCGCCTTCAGCGCCTTGTAGTCGAAGCCTTTGCCCGGGTTGTAGTAGGTGGCGAGCAGCCGGTTCCACTGCGCGACCGGGTCCGCCGGCTTCGGCTGGGCGTTCGAGATGCCTACGAGGAAAAGTGCGACGGTGGCAGCGAGCAGCTTTCTCATGTCTACATTAGAACCGCGGTCCACAACGCTGTCATCCGAAGCGTCGCCCGGGGAAGCCTTTTTCGGGTCTCTACGCCCGCGTAGCGGACGTCAGATCAATAGCCCCCGGCTTCAGCCGGGGGAATCGGGGTCCCTCCGGTCGAGCCCGCGTAGCGGTCGACAGAACACTTTCGGCCGCTACGCGGACTCAATCCTGACCCCGCCCTTCCCCCGGCTGAAGCCGGGGGCTAGTGATCTCTCGCCGCCTACGGCGGCTATCGGGATGACGGGGGCTACCGCCCCTGCGCGCGCAGATACCGCCCAATCCGTTCGATCCCAGACGTGATCTGTTCGACCGGCGCGGCGAAGGAGATGCGCATGAAGCCGTTGCCGCCGCTGCCGAAGGCGACGCCGGGGATCACCAGCACCGCCGCGTCGATGGCCAGGCTTTTCGCAAAGTCGATGGTGTCGCAGGTCGGGACGGCCGCGAACGCGTAGAACGCGCCCGCCGGAGGGGCGATCTCGAATTCCAGCTCGTGCCCGATGGCGTAGAGCGCCGCCTCCCGCTGCTGGGCGAACTGTGCGCGCACGTTCGCCAGCCAGGCCGCGTTCCATTCGGGGTCCTCGAAGATCAGCTCCGCCAGCGATTGCGAGAAGACCGAGGCGCAGGTGGCGATGTACTGGTGCGCGGTGACGATCGGCTTCATCAGGGAGGCGTGAGCGTGAATCCAGCCGAGGCGGAGGCCGGTCATGGCGTGGCTCTTCGAGAGGCCGTCGAGCACCACCACGTTGTCTCCCATGCCGAGCATCGACGCGGGCGGCGCGTCGTACCAGATCTCGCGATAGACCTCGTCGCTCACGACCAGCGGCCCGAGGGCGGCGATGGCCTGCAACGTCTCTTTCGGCGCGACGGAGCCGAGCGGATTGGACGGGGAGTTGACGACGATCAGCTTCGTCTTCGGTGTGATCTTCCGCCGCAGCGCGTCCACGTCGATCTGCCAGGAGGGTGGCTCGAGGTCATACGTGGCGACGCTCGCGCCGCAGATCCTCGCCAGCGTGGCGTAGGAGAGGAAGCCGGGATTCGGGACGAGCACTTCGTCGCCCGGATTCACGAACGCGGTGAAGAGGGAGAAGAGTCCTTCCTGCGTTCCGGCGGTGACGCAGACTTCGCTCTTCGGATCGAACGGCGTCCCTTCGCACAGTTTCTTCCGCAGCGCCAGCGTGCCGGCGTTCGGCGAGTAGTGCCAGGACGTGGTGGCGGCGCGCTGCGCGAGCTCTCGGAAACGCGCGTCGGGCTCGACGTTCGGCTCGCCGATGCCAAGGTTAACCGAGAGCGGGGTGGCGAGCGCGTTGATCTGGCGGATCAGCGAGAGCTCGATGTCCGCGATTCGTTCAGCCGGTTTCACTCGACCCCTACCGCAACGCCTCTTCCAGCGCCGTCCCCGAGTCGGTTTTCTCGTCGCGGTACTTGACGATCATCGGGGTCGTGACCTGCAGGCCATGCTGTTCCGCGAATGCGCCTTTGATCGGGCGGGCGCCCGGCACGACCACCGCGCCGTAGGGGATCTCGAGGGGACGGTCGGGAGTCTTGCGGTAGATCTGGCCGCGCACGAGATCGTAGACGGGGGTGGAGCCGGTCAGGACCACGCCGGCGCCGATCACGGCGCGGGAGCGGACGATCGTCCCTTCGTAGATGCCGCAGTTGCCGCCGACGACCACGTCGTCTTCGATCACCACCGGCACGTTTCCGATCGGCTCGAGGACGCCGCCGATCTGCGCGGCCGCCGACAAATGCACCCGTTTGCCGATCTGCGCGCAGGAGCCGACCAGCGCGTGGGAGTCGATCATCGTCTCTTCATCGACGTAGGCGCCGACGTTCACGAACGCGGGCGGCATCATCACCACGCCCTTCGCGATGAACGCGCCGCGGCGGACGGACGAGCCGCCGGGCACGATGCGGATGGCGTCCTGCACCTTGAACCGCCGCGCGGGGATCGTGTCCTTGTCGACGAAGGAGAGCGAGCCCGAGGCGAACTCCGCGAGGATGCCGAAGCGGAACGCGGCCAGGATCCCTTCCTTCACCCACGGCTGCGCCGTCCAGACGCCGTCCGCGTCGCGCGACGCGGCCCGCACCGTCCCTTTCTCGAGCTCCGAGAGGAACAGGCCGACGGTCTTCACCGCCTCGGTTCGATCGGGGTTGTTGGCCAGCGCCTTGACGCGATCTTCAATCGTGATCACAGCAGTCCGCACTCCTTCAGGATCGCCCGCAGCTTCTCCCGGTTCCCCTCGGACATCGGCGCGAGCGGCGGCCGCAACGTATCACTTTCGAGGATGCCCATCATCTTCAGGGCCGCCTTCGCGGGACCGGGATTCGATTCGATGAAATTGCCGAGCAGCAGCGGCAGAAGGCGGTTCTGGACGGCGATGCTCTTCTCGTCGACGAGCCGCCGCATCAGGCGCGGCACTTCGTTCGAGGCGACCGAGATCACGCCGTCCGCGCCGGCGCCGAGGAGCGGGAGCGTCCAGGCGTCGTCCCCGCTGAGCACGAGGAAGCCGTCGCGGCGCTCGCGGAGGATCGTGAGGATCTGCTCCATGTTCGCCGACGCTTCCTTGACGCCGATCACGTTCGGGAGCTCCCGCGCCATGCGCAGCGTCGTCTCCGCGGTCATGTTCAGCCCCGTGCGGCCGGGGACGTTGTACATGATCATGGGAAAGCCGGGCTTCTTCCGCTCGACCGCTTCCGCCTGCGCGCCGAAGTGGCGGAGCAGGCCGTCGGGCGTCGGCTTGTTGTAGTAGGGGGTGATGGTGAGGATGCCGTCCGCGCCGAGGTCGATGGCCTGCTGCGCGAGCTCCACCGCGCGCGGCGTGGAGTTGCTGCCGGCCCCGGCGAGCACGGGCACCATGCCCCTGGCCGTCTTCACGGTCAGCTCCACCACGCGGCGATGCTCCTCGGCGGTCAGCGTCGGGTTCTCGCCGGTCGTGCCGCAGGGGACGAGAAAGTTGATCCCTTCCTCGATCTGCCAGAGCACGAACTTCTGCAGGGCCAGCTCGTCGAGGGAGCCGTCGTCTTTGAAAGGGGTGATGAGGGCGGTGCCTACGCCACGGAACATCGGTTCACTCCAATAGCTCGTCAAATCGCAGCAGGCCTTTCCGGCCGCGCAACCGCTCCGCCGCAAAGACCGCGCCTCTTGCGAAGCCCTCGCGGCCGCGGGCGCGGTGCGACAGCTCGATCACGTCGTCGGTAGAGTCGAAGAAGAGCGTGTGCAGGCCGAACTCCGCGCCGACGCGGGAGGCGGCGACCGGCGGGTCGAGCTTGCCGCCGCTCCCTTCCTTCACCTCCCCCGCGATCTTGAGTGCGGTGCCGCTCGGAGCGTCTTTCTTCTGCGAGTGGTGGCGCTCTTCCATGCCCGCCGCGTATTGCGGGAAGCGGGCGAACAGCTCCCCGGCGCGGCGCGCGAGCGCGAACATGACGTTCGCGCCGGGGGAGAAGTTGGAGGCGTAGACGCAGGCGATGCCGGCCTGCTCGACGCGCGTGCGCACCTCGTCCAGCCGCTCGTTCCAGCCGGTCGTGCCGATCACCAGCGCGACGTTGTTCTCGCATGCAATGGCGAGCGTGTCGTCGAGCGCCGAGGCATGCGAGAAGTCGATCACCACTTCCGCGCCGCTCAGCGGCTCCTTCCGGTCGACGTCGAGGATGCAGACCACGTCGTGGCCCGCCTCGCGCGCGACGCGCTCGATGGTCTGCCCCATCTTGCCGTAGCCGTGGATCGCGATCTTCATACGGTCACCGGCGTCTCGAAGAGCGCGTGATGGATGGTCTTCACCGCGGTGTCGGCGTTCGCGTCGTCGACCACCAGGCTGAGATTGAGGCCGGAACGGCCGAGGGAGATCATCTTCACCGGCATGCCGCGCAATCCTTCCAGGATTCGCGCGCCCACGCGCGAGTCCGACATCAGGTTCTGGCCCACCACCGCCACGATGCACTGGTTGTCGGTGAGCTCGACCTCTTCGGCGATCTGTTCCAGGCGCTTCTTCAGCTCCTGCACGCGCACCTTCTCGTCGATCGTCACGGTAACCGAGACCTCGGACGTGGCGATGAGGTCGACGGAGATGGCGAGCTCCTGGAACACGTCGAAGAGGCGCGCCAGGAAGCCGTGCGTGCCGAGCATCAGGTTCGATTTCACGTGCACCATGGTGATGCCCTTCTTGCGGGCGATGGAGCGCGGTCCGGCGGACGACACCGCCCCTTCGCGCGTGATCAGCGTCCCGGGAGACGAGGGGTTGTGCGTGTTGAGCACGCGCACCGGGATGTTCGCCGCCACGGCCGGCTCGAGCGTCTTTGGATGGAGCTTCGCGCCGAACTGCGCCAGCTCGGCCGCTTCTTCGAAGGAGAGGAGGTCGATCACACGCGCGTCGGGCACGAGGCGCGGATCGCAGGTCAGCAGGCCGTCGACGTCGGTCCAGATCTGCACTTCGTCCGCGCCGATGGCGGCGCCGACGATTGCGGCGCTGTAGTCGGAGCCGTTGCGCCCGAGAGTGGTGGTGGCGCCGGACTCGGTTCGGCCGATGAAGCCTCCCATGACCGGGATGCGGTTCCGCTCCAGCAGCGGGAGCAGCACGCGCCGCGCGTGCTCGCGCGTGAGGTCCATCTTCGGGCTGGCGCCACAGAAGTTGTCATCGGTCCAGATGACCTCCTCGGAGTGCACGTGCTCTCCCGGCAGCGCGCGCATCATCATCGTGTAGGCGAAGAGGACGGACGAGAGCTTCTCGCCGATCGACATCACCTTGTCGCGCGCCCGCAGCGTGATCTCGCCGAGCAGCGCGATGCCCTTGAGGATGGTCTGGATCTCGTCGACCTGCTTGTCGAGCTGCCGGATGAACAACTCGAGGAAGTCGGACTTCTGCTGCACGAGTTGCAACGCGACGTCTTCATGCCGCTGCCGCACGCGCGCGATGATCTCCGCCACCCGCTGCGGATCCTGCGCGCACGCCGCCTCGCTCGCCGCCACCAGCTCGTTCGTGACCCCGGCCAGCGCCGAGACGACGATCACCGGCTTGAGATGACGCCGCTCGGAAACGATCTCGATCGCATTCGCCACGCGATCGGCATCGCCGACGGAGGTGCCGCCGAATTTAATGATGATCATGTTCGTGCGTCCCGAGTAGCGTTGCTGGTTGCTGGTTGCTGGTTCGAGGTGATGGATCGCCTGCGCGATGCCTCACAAGCAACTAACAACCAGCAACCAGCCACAATCACAGCATCCCCCTCGCTTCCAACAGCTCCGCATTCAACACCGCCGCTCCTGCCGCGCCGCGAATGGTGTTGTGCACCAGGGCCACCAGGCGAAAGTCGAGGATGGGGCAGGGGCGGAGGCGGCCGACGGAGACGGCCATGCCGTGCTCGCGGTCGCGGTCGAGGCGGGGCTGGGGGCGGTCGGGCGCGTCGATGTAGTGGATCGGGCGTTTCGGCGCGGTCGGGAGCCCGAGGCGTTGCGGCTCGCCGGTGAAGGACTCGAGCGCCTCGCGGATGGCGTCGAGCGACGCTTTGTGGTGCAGCTTCGCGGAGACGGTCATGAGATGTCCGTCGATGGTGGGGACGCGGTTGACCTGCGCGGAGATGGTGATCGGGGCGTCGGTGAACCTGCCGTCCGTCCACTCGCCGAGGATCTTGCGCGGCTCCGCTTCGATCTTCTCCTCCTCGCCGCCGCCGATGTAGGGGATGACGTTGTCGAGGATCGCGTACGACGCCACGCCCGCGTAGCCGGCGCCGCTGATGGCCTGCATGGTGGTGACGTGTACGGCATCGAGCCCGAACGCGCGTTGGATCGGGGCGAGCGCGATGGCCAGCCCCATCACCGAGCAGTTCGGATTCGTGACGATGTAGCCGCGGGAGCCGCGGCGGTCGCGCTGCTGCTCGATCGCGTCGAGGTGCTCCGCGTTGATCTCCGGGATCAGCAGCGGGACGTCGGCCGCCATGCGGTGGTTCTTCGAGTTCGAGATGACGGCGCAGCCGCGGTTCGCATACGTGTCTTCGGCCTCGCCGGCCACCGAGGAGTCGAGGCCGGAGAAGACCACCGTCGATTCGAGGTCCGCGCCGAGCGACTTCACCGTCAGCCCTGCGACGTCGTCGGGGATGAGCGTCTCCAGCCGCCAGTCGGCCGCGTCCTGGAACGACTTCCCGGCGCTGCGGTCGGAGGCGACCACTTCGTGGACGCGGAACCAGGGATGGCGCTCGAGCAGCTGGATGAATCGTTGTCCGACGGAGCCCGTCGCGCCGAGGATGGCGACCGGGATGCGCCCGGTCCGGTGTTGTTGCGGCGCCGCCTCGGCGGGCAATGTTGCAGTCATGGCTGTGCTCCCTTGCAAGACTGATTCTAGCCGGGGGGCTGTGAAGAAGTCCCTTTATCGCGAGCCACAACCCTCATCTAGCTATGATCCAGCAATGCTGCAGGTCGAAGAAGCGCAGGCCCGTGTGCTCGCCGAAGTCGTAGCCGTGCCCGTGGAGGAGGTTCCGTTCGCCGAGGCGCACGGCCGCGTCCTGCGTGAAGACGTGGCCGCGACGCACGACCTGCCGCCCGCCGACAACAGCGCCATGGACGGCTACGCGGTGCGCGCGGAAGACATTGCAGGCGCGCCGGTGCGGTTGCGCGTCTCCGGCGACATCCCGGCCGGACATCCGGCCTCGCACGCCCTGGAGCCGGGCACCGCGATGCGCATCATGACCGGCGCCTTCATGCCGGACGGCGCGGACACCGTGGTGCAGGTCGAGCTGACCGATGGCGGCACGGACGTCGTCACCATCAACAAGGCGCTCGCGCGCGGAGCCCACCTGCGCCGCCGCGGCGAGGACATGCGCACCGGCGACGTGATTCTCCGCGCCGGAGCGCGCATCGGTCCGGCGGAGCTGGCAGTGCTTGCGGCGGTGCAGAAAACGACCGTGAGCGTGGCGCGCCGCCCGGCCGTGGCGATCCTCTCGACCGGCGATGAGCTGATCGACATCGACGGCGTGCTCGCGCCGGGGAAGATCGTGAACACGAACGCGCCGCTGCTCGCGGCGCTCGTGCGCGACGCGGGCGCGATTCCGCGCAACCTCGGCATCGTGCGCGACACGCGCGAGGCGACGATCGCCGCATTGCAGTCCGCGCTGGACTCCGACTTCGTGCTCACCTCCGGCGGCGTTTCCGTCGGCGCGTTCGATTTCGTCAAGGAGGCGCTGGAGGCGGTCGGCGCCGAGACGAAGTTCTGGCGCGTGGCCATGAAGCCGGGCAAACCGGTGGTCCTCTCCCGCCATCGCGACTGCCTCATCTTCGGCCTGCCCGGCAATCCGGTCTCCTGCTTCGTCTCCTTCCACCTCTTCGTCCGCCCCGCCCTCCGCAAGTCCCTCGGCGAAACCGAAGCGCTGCTGCCTTCCGCCGTCTCGCTGCGCCTCGCCGCGCCGCTACGCTCCCTCGGCGACCGCCGCGTCTACGTGCGCGTGCACGTCGCCGCGCGGGACGGCGAGCTGGTGGCCACGCCGCTCACGTCGCAGGGCTCCGGCTCCCTGACGTCGATGGTCGGTGCAAATGGCCTGGCGATCGTGGAGCAGGGCGTGACGAACGTCGCCGCCGGCGAACACGCGCCGGTCCTCCTGCTTTGATATGGAGTGCGGTAACGCCAGTTACCGCTTTGCCTGCCTCTGTTCGTGTTTGCGCGAATAGCGCTCTGCCTCGGCGGATGCTTGTTGCCGCGACAGACGCACAGAATCAGTCAAAGCGGTAACTGTCGTTACCGCACTCCATATCAGCCGGCCGCGGCCACGCTGAGCTCCGCGAGCATGCGGGTCAGTTGGCGGGCCTCGGTACCGCCCGATTCGTACGTACGGCAGAGCAGCGCCACCTGATCGTCCGGCTCGGCGGCCGCGATCGTGAAGCCGTTCTCCGGCTGGTCCGCGTGTGCGCTCTGCTCCGACCTCCAGCCGCCGTCGCCGAAGATCCAGCGCACGAAACCCTGCATCGGGCGCCGCCAGGCCGCGGTAAGCGTCTCGTCGCCGATGAGGTTCGCCTCCCGGTCGCCGCGAGCATTTGCCTCGAGGGCGATCAGCATCTCGGTGGCCGAGCCGGCGATCAGGCGGCAGAGCGCCTCGTTCTCCTCCAGGAAATGGAGGCCTGAGCGCGACTCCAGCGTGCGCGCCGTCTCCGCCATCAGCTCGACCTCCTCGTCGCGCCACCAGAAGCGCAGCAGCGCGCGCGCATCGGCGGGGATCGGCTCGTCGTACTCGATCAGCGCCCCGGTCGCGCTGACGTCGATCAGGCGCACCGCGTAATCGCCGAACCAGCCGTCGATCGGCTCGAGCAGGGTCAGACGCTGGAAGTGCCGGCGCTCGTCGCTCACGGGATCTTCTTCACATCCGTCAGCCAGTACGCGCTCTCGGTGACGTGCAGGCGCGCCTCGATGCGGCTCTTGTCCGGCGGCAGCGCCCCGACCTGCGCCCCGCGCACGATGTAATCCATCTTCATCGCCTCCATGAACCCGGGGATCGCCTCGTGATCCATGAAGATCGTGTTCGCGGTCTCGTTCCTGTTGAGGAGCACGCCCCGCACCGGATACAGCTTCTCCCCCGCTTCACTGGCCGGCTTCGGCCCATCGCCCCCGCCGCAGGCGACGAGCAGGAGGAGGAAAAGCAGGGCGGCGCAACGTTTCATCGGGGTAGCGATTATAGGAGCGCCGAGGGAGAATGAGCGCATGACGCGGCCCGTAATGGACGATGAGGCAGTCGCCGAAGACGTATTCACCGCCTACCAGGCGATCCAATTGAGCCCGGAGCAGAAGGCCGCCGCCCGGAAGCGGGCGGGGGAACGTGCCGCGGAAGCGCGCCGTACGGGCGTGTACGACCGCGTGCTGGAAATCGAAGGAACGGTGAAGTGGTCGATTCCGTGGCAGGCGCTCCGAGCTCGGTAAACCCACTACGTCTGCCAGCGTTTGGAGTGCGGTGACCGCAGTCACCGCTTTCACTGCGTCCCATCTGCGCTGACCGCGCGAACAAGCGTGAGCTGCGGCTCACGCGAGGAAGAGCGGTGACTGCGGTCACCGCACTCCAAACCGCCGGCCTTCACGTATGATCGCTCCAGTCTGCTGTAGAGAGGGGAATCGGTCCGATGCTTCCAGAGAAAACGTTTGAAGGCCGCACGGGGATCATCACGGGCGGGGCGACCGGGATCGGGTTTGCCGTGGCGCGCGAGGTGGCGCGGCTCGGCGGGCGCGTCGTCATCGCCAGCCGCAAGGAAGAGAAGCTCGGGCCGGCGGTCGAACAGATCCGCTCCGAGACCGGACGCGCGGATGCCGCGCATTACCACGTGCTCGACGTCCGCGACGCCGCGGCGGTGGACGCGATGGCCGGCAAGGTCGACAGCGACTTCGGGCGCATCGACTTCCTGATGAACAACGCCGCGGGGAACTTCATCGTGGCGGCCGAGGAGCTGTCGGTCAACGGCTGGAACACGGTCATCAACATCGTGCTCAACGGCACGTTCTACTGCACGAGCGCGGTCGGGAAGCGGATGATCGAGAAGAAGACCGGCGGGGTGATGCTGAACGTCATCGCCAACTACGCCTGGACCGGCGGCGCTGGGGTCATTCACTCCGCGAGCGCCAAGGCGGGCGTGCTCGCGTTGACGCGCACGCTGGCGGTCGAATGGGCGCGCCACAAGATCCGCCTGAACGCCATCGCACCGGGACCGGTCGACACGCCGGGCGCGGCGGAGCGGCTCTTCCCCGATCCGATGATCATGGAGGGGATCCGCAAGACCATCCCTCTGCGCCGCTTCGCTAACCTGGAAGAGATCGCGCAGGCAGCCTCATACCTGCTGTCCGACTATTCGTCCTACATGACCGGCGAGAACTTCGTCATCGACGGCGGCCAGTGGCTCTCGGGGTCGGATTACTTCACAAGGTTGAAGCAGATGATGCCGAAGTGACGCGCGCAGACGCGTCATCCTGAGCGAGGTGGCGAGGGCGGGCGTGAGCGAAGGATCTGGGCGGGGGGAACGCCCACCCAGGCATCGCCCACCCGCCCAGACCCTTCGCCGTCTGCGCGGCTCAGGGTGGATTACCTGACGCTATTGCGTCAGGTAATCCACCGCCACATTCGCCAGCGCCCTTACCCCCAGCCCAAGCCCGCTTTCATCGATGTAGAAGAGCGGCGAATGGTTCGACGCCGCCTGCTCCGGCGTCTGGTCCCTGGGGCGCGTGCCTACCCAGAAGAACAACCCCGGCACCTCTTTCTGGAAGAACGAAAAGTCTTCCGCGCCGAGGACCGCGTTCACCAGCTTGACGTTGTCCGAGCCGGCCGAGGTGCGCAGGGACGGGAGCGACTGCTCGGTGAGCGGGGGATCGTTGTAGGTGATGGGGTAGCCGGTGGTGATGGTCACGTTTGCGGTCGCGCCGCCGGAGGCGGCGATGCTCTCCGCGGTGCGGCGGATGCGGGTGTGGATCTCGTCGCGCATCCCGGCATCGAGGGAGCGAATCGTGCCGATCATCTCCACCTCGTCCGGGATGATGTTGTTGCGCACGCCGCCGTGGATCGCGCCGACGGTGACGATGGACGGCGCCAGCGACGCGTCGAGCTGGCGGCTGGGGATGGTCTGCAACCCGAGCACGATCTGCGAGGCGACCACGATCGGATCGACGCCCAGCCAGGGGTACGCGCCGTGGGTCTGCTTGCCGCGCACCGTGATCTTGAACGAATCCACGGCGGCCATCATCCCGCCCGGCCGGTACGCGATTTCGCCGACGGCGAAGCGTGAGGTGACGTGCAGGCCGAAGATCGCGTCGACGTCCGGATTCTTCAGCGCCCCTTCCTTCACCATCAGCGCGGCGCCCCCTTCCTCTCCCTGCGGTGCCCCTTCCTCGGCCGGCTGGAAGATGAACTTCACGGTCCCTGGCAGCTCCTGGCGCATGCCGGCCAGCACCTCGGCCACGCCGAGGAGGATGGCCACGTGGGCGTCGTGCCCGCAGGCGTGCATCACGCCGACGTCCTGGCCGTTGTAGGTCGAGCGCACCTTCGAGGCGAACGGCAGGTCGACCTGCTCGGTGACCGGCAGCGCGTCCATGTCCGCGCGCAGCGCCACGACCTTGCCCGGCTTCCCGCCGCGGAGGATGCCGATCACGCCGGTATGTGCGACCTGCTCCTGCACGTCGATGCCGAGGGCGCGGAGCTTGTCCGCGACGATCTTCGCGGTCCGCGTCTCGCGGTTGCCGAGCTCGGGATGCTGATGGAGGTCGCGGCGGACCGCGATGACGTTCTGCTCGACGCGCTTCGCGGCAGCGTCGACGCGCGGCGCGAGCGCCGGCGCGGCGGTGAGTGCGGACATGACGGAGACCTCCAGGGCGAGAGCGAGGAGTAAGGGGCGGAGCATGGGAGGGATTGTATGCGGGCGTCTGGGTAGTGAACCACGCGCGCCCAGGTTGTGAACCTGGCGCGGCCAGGTTGCGAACCCAACGCGGCCAGGTTGTGAACCTGGCGCGGCCAGGTTGCGAACCCAACGCGGCCGGGTTGTGAACACGACGCGGCCAGGTTGCGAACCCAACGCGGCCAGGTTGTGAACCTGACGCGGCCAGGTTGTGAACCCGACGCGGTCAGGTTGTGAACACGACGCGGCCAGGTTGTGAACACGACGCGGTCAGGTTGTGAACACGACGCGGTCAGATTGTGAACCCAGCGCCGCTAGGTCGTCAACCCGCCGGTGCGCAGCTTCTCCGCCTTCACCACCAGCTCCTCGAACCACTCCGCGAAGTTGGTCTCGTTCTTCTCGAGCGCCTGGGCCTGGGTGCGGCGGGCCATCTCGATGAACTGGTCGACGAACTGGCGGAGCTCGTCGTGGTGGCCCATCAGCATCAGCGTCGGGGCCTGCGCTTCGATGGTCTGCAAGGCCTGGAGGGCCTGGGCATATTCGCCACTGAAGTAGTCGAACGTGGCGCGGGGATCGGTGGCGTCGGGCGTCATGAGTACGGGACGGTAGTGTAGCGTCAGGTGGACAATCCGGGCCGCCGCAACGGGGCGCATAGAGAGGAACGCTTCGGCATTCCCGCTGCACAGGGGGGTGCCGACACACCGCCAGAACAGAGAGAAACATCAAGAAGGGGTGGTTCATGCCTGCAGCTGCTGCACGTGCGTCTTTCGTTGCCCCGATTCTCGTCCTCCTCCTCACCACCGCTTCGCTTCAGGCGCAACAGGCCATGCCGCGCGCCAACGAGAGCATCGACGTCTCGATCGTGAACGTCGACGTCTTCGTGACCGACCGCAAGGGCAACCGCGTGCGCGGCCTCACCGCCGCCGACTTCGAGATCCGCGAGAACGGGCGGCCGCAGCCGATCTCGAACTTTGCGGAGTACGCGCCGGAGCAGCGCCGCGGAAGCGGCGCCGACCGGCGGGACATCCCCGCAAACAACCCGATCGCGGCACTGGCGGAGGCGCCGCAGAAGCGGACCATCGTCATCTTCGTCGAGTCGACCACGCTCGCGCCGCATCGCAGCAAGACGTTCTTCGACTCCCTGCGCCAGCTCGTGCGCGAGCATGTCCGTCCCGGCGATTCGGTGGCGGTCGTGTCGTGGCTTCGGGCCGCGCTCGTGCGCCAGGACTTCACCGACGACGTCGAGAGCATCGTGCAGAGTCTGGACGAGCTGGAAGCGGAGATGACGGGGGTGGAGGAGAGCGGGGCCGACTCGTTGCGGCGGCAGCAGGAGTTCCTCGACGAGTTCCACCAGGATCTCGTGGAGGAAGGCTTCCCGGTCAACCTGGCGCGGATCACCTCCCTCGGTGCGATGTCCGCCGCGCAGGCGGAGCTGACTTACATCCGCCGCAAGGCCATCGCCCTGAAGTCGTTCATGGAGAACATCGCCGGGTTCGACGGGAAGAAGATCGTGATCATGGCCATGCACCGCTTCGGCGAGTACGCGGGCGCCCAGTACTTCCAGGGAGAGGTGCCGACCCGCGACCGCGGGCTGCTCGACACGCGCCGCGAGCGCGAGTCGGTCATCGCCACCGCCAACGCGCACAACATCACTCTCTATCCGGTTTACCCGCGCGGGATCACCTCCACGCCGCGGGCGAACGCCGAGGACAGCGGCGGGAACATCTTCCTCGTCGACCAGGAGGCGGACCTGCGCCGCTTCGCCGCGGACGACCTGTCGCATCTCAACGAGAGCGCGGCGTTGTACGAGATGGCCGTTGCCACCGGCGGCATGTCCGCCACCGGCGCGCGCAACATCGCCGGGCTCCTCCCGCGCGTCGGCGACGATCTCGACAGCTACTACTCGCTCGCCTACCGCGCCCCCGCGACCGGCAGGGACGACCAGCGCAGCATCCGCGTCACCACGAGGAACCGCGACTACGTCATCCGCTCGCGGCGGCAGTACACCGAAAAGTCGGACGAGACGCGCGTGCGCGATCTCGTCACCGCGAACCTCGTGCAGGAGACGCCGGGCGGGTCGCTGCCGATCGAGGTGCGGGTCGGCAAAGTCACGGACACCGGCAACCGCCATCTCGTCCCGCTGACCATCCGGGTCCCGGTCGAGTCGCTCACGGCGCGCGAGGATGGCAGCGGCTCGTTCTCCGTCTACCTCGCCTCGGGCGGCGGCTTCGGCATCTTGAGCGAAGTCGAGCGGCGCGGGCAGGCGTTCACGGCCGTCGAGGCGAAGGCGGCCGGCGCGCGGACCGGGTACTTTACGTATGAGGTCACGATGCGCATCGATCCCGACTCCTACCGCATCGCGGTCGGCGTCCTCGACGACGTGTCGAAGGAGTTCGGCGTCGGCCGCGTGGCCGTGGCGCTCGAGGCAACCAAATGAATGGAACCAGGATAAGGCGGGGAGCGGCGATGCTGCTCTGCTCGCTCACGCTGTTCGCACAGGAAACGCCGCGTCTCGGGGAGACGGTCGAGGTGTCGATCGTCAACGTGGACGTGGTGGTCACCGACGCTAAGGGGAACCGCGTGCGCGGCCTCACGAAGGACGACTTCCAGATCTTCGAGAACGGCAAGCCGCAGCCGGTCTCGAACTTTGCGGAGTACGCGTCCGATGATCCCGAGGCTCGGGTCTCGGTGGCGGGCGGCGCAGAGCCTGTAGCGCCGCCGCAGCGCGCGAAGCGGACGCTGCTCATCTTCTTCGAGGAGATGCAGCTCACCGGGTTCGCCGCCGACGCCATCGCCGCGGCGTTGAAAAAGACCGTGGACGCGGTGATCGGTCCGGGCGATGCGGTGTCCGTCGTTTACTGGACTCCTCACTCGATCCAGCATTTCGATCCAGGCGGCGACCGCGCGAAGATCGCCACCACGATCGACTTCCTGAACAAGAAGGCGAAGTCGGCCCGTCTCGACGAACGGGCGGATGCACTGGAGGACATGGCCAACCGGCGCGACCTGCTGGAGATGTCCACCGCCGGACGGCAGGGAGCGTCCGCTCCGCAGATGACCGGGGCGGACCGCGGCCCGAACCTGGCGATGCTCATGGCGTACAACAAGATGATGACGCGCGTCGGGGCGATCAACTCCGCGATCAACAGCATCGCGGGAATCGAAGGAAAGAAGATCGCCATCCTGGCGACGCGGCGGCTCGGCGAGGTGGCGGGCGCCGAATTCGTCTACCACGACGGGGTCATGATGATGCCGCAGGTCCTGCGGGACCTGTATGGGACCGAGCACCTGATGCAGTCGATCATCGACAACGCCAACGCCGCTGGCGTCACCGTCTACCCGCTCTACCCGATCGGACTGGAAGGCATCGGCACCGGCGCAGACTTCCTGACGCTGCAGAACGAGACCCACACCCATACGAAGATCGCGGAGAAAACAGGCGGCAAGTCGGCGGCGGGGCAGCAGAACATCGTGGACCTCCTGCCGCAGATCGCATCCGATGCCAGCAACTACTACTCGCTCGCGTACCGCGTGCAGAGCGACGGCACGGACCGCAAGCGCGACATCGCCGTCAAGGCCCGCAATCCCGAGTACGTGGTGCGCAGCCGGACGCAGTTCGTCGAGAAGTCGGACGACACCCGGATGCGCGACCGGCTCAAGGCGACGCTGTTCCGCTCCGCCCAGGACGACGCGGCGATCTCCATCGCCGTCCAGGCCGGACAGGCGAAAAAGGGCCGCCGGACGTATACCGTGCCGGTCACGGTGAAGATCCCGGTGCGCCAGTTGACGATGCTGAAGCAGGGGGCGAACAAGCACGCCGGCAAGTTCTCCGTCTACATCGGGGTCGCGTCGGCGTTGAATGACCTGAGTGACGTGACCCGCAAGACGCAACCGTACGAAGTCACCGCCGCGCAGATGAAACAGGCGCTTGCGACTCATTTCACGTACGAGCTGGACGTGGAGGTCAAGGGGGACTCGAAATATCTCGCCGTGGGTGTATTCGACGAAGTCGGACGCACGTACGGCCTGCAGAGAATCGAGCTGGAGCCGAAAAAATGAGACGACAACTATTGGCAGTCTGCTTCCTTGCTGCATTCACCCTCACCGCGCAGCAGACTCCCCGCGTTGGCGAGACCGTGGAGGTCTCGATCGTGAACGTGGACGTGGTCGTCACCGACCGCAAGGGCAATCGCGTGCGCGGCCTGACGAAAGACGACTTCCAGGTCCTGGAGAACGGCCGGCTGCAGGCTGTCTCGAACTTCGCGGAGTACGCCGCGGACGACCCGGACGCACGCGTGGGCGTCGCGGGCTCTGCCGAGGCAGGGCGCGAGAAGCGCACGTTCCTCATCTTCTTCGAGAAGATGCAGCTCACCGGCTTCGGGGCCGATGCCATCACGGAGGCGCTGAAGAAAGCGGTCGCGGAAGTGGTCCGCCCCGGCGACACCGTGTCGGTCGTCTACTGGAGCCGCTACGAGATCGAGCATTTCGACGTGGGCGACGACCCGGTGAAGATCGCGAGCGCGATCGACTTTCTGAACCGGAAGGCGAAGACGATCCGGCTCGACGAGCGCGAGCAGTTCATGCAGGACGAGAGAGAGCGGGGCGAGCTGCTGAGGGACGCGCCGTTCGCGTCGGAGCCGGACTCCGAGGTCGGCCGCCTGACCGGCTCGCACCTCACCTCGAATTTCTACCTCCAGCGGGCGTATGGCGAGATGACGTTGCGGGTCGCGGCGATCAACGCCGCGATCAACAGCATCGCCGGCATCGACGGCAGGAAGGTCTTCTTCCTCGCGACCCACCGCCTCGGCGAGGTCGCGGGCGGCGAGTTCGTTTTCGCCGCCGGCGCCGACACGGTGCCGTCGCATCTCCGCAGCATGTACGGGACCGGCAGGCTGCTCCAGTCGATCACCGACAACGCGAATGCGGCGGGCGTCACGATCTACCCGGTCTTCCCGGCGGGCCTCGAGGGCAGCGCTGGCTCCGATTACCAGACGCTGATCAACGAGAAGGTGACGCTGCAGAAGATCGCGGAAAAAACCGGCGGCATCTCGGCCGCGGGCTCGCAGGACGTGGTCGAGCTCCTGCCGCGGCTGGCGTCCGACGTCGGCAACTATTACTCGCTCGCTTACCGGGTGGGGAGCGACGGCACCGACCGCGCGCGAGACATCGCGGTGAAGACGCGCAATCCCGAATACGTGGTGCGCGCGCGAACGCAGTTCGTGGAGAAGTCGGACGACACGCGCATGCGCGACCGGCTGAAGGCGGCGCTGTTCCGCTCGAATCCCGAGTCGCAGATCGGCATCTCGGTCCAGGCCGGCAAGGCGAAACGTAGCCGCGGGGCGTACACCGTCCCGGTCGAGGTGAAGATCCCGATCCGCCAGTTGACGATGCTCCGGCGGGACGACGTCCGGAAGCACGCCGGACGTTTTTCGGTCTACATCGGCGTGGCAACAGAACTAAATGAGCTGAGCGACGTCACACAAAAGACACAACCGTTCGAAGTGACTGCGGCGCAGTTGAAAAGAGCACTGGGGAGCCACTTCACGTACGAGATGGACGTCGAGGTCACAGGCAAGTCGAAGTATCTCGCGGTGGGCGTATTCGACGAGGTCGGACGCACATATGGGTTGCAACGAATAGAACTGGAGCAGAAAAAATAATGCGAAAAGCGCTGGTGTTGTCCTTTGTCATTGCATTCGCGGCAGTTGCACAGGAAGCACCTCGCATAGGCGAAACGGTCGAGGTCTCGATCGTGAACGTCGACGTCGTCGTCACCGACCGTGCCGGCAATCGCGTGCACGGCCTGAAGCAGGACGACTTCGAGCTGCGCGAGAACGGGAAGGTAAAGCCGATCTCGAACTTCGCGGAGTACGCATCCGCGCGCGAACAGGGCACGGTCGGGATCGAGGTTGCGGAGCGGCAGGCGCCGGCCGCCGCGCCGGCGGCAGCGCCGCGCGAGAAACGGACGCTGCTGATCTTCTTCGAAGAGATGCAGCTCCCGAACTTCGCGGCCGACCAGTTCACGAAGGGGATCAGCGAAGCCGTCCGCCAGCTGATCGCGCCGGGCGATTCGGTCTCGGTGGTCATCTGGAGCCAGTACCGCATCCGGCACGTCGAGTTCACGAACGACGCGCGGCAGATCGCGGACGCCGTCAAGCTCGTGAACGACACGGCCAAGGGCGCGCGCATCGACATGATCGAGATCCAGCGGAAAGAGACCGCCAACATGCGCGAGCTCATGGCAGCCCAGGCAGGACCGGGTGGCGGTGCCCCGGCGATGGAGCCGTCGACCGATCCGGGCGGCGACGTCGGCCTGTTCATGCTCATGGCGTACAACGAGATGGTGGTGCGCGTCGCCGCGATCAACTCGGCCATCAACAGCATGGCCGGGCAGGAGGGGAAGAAGATCCTGCTCCTCGCCACGCGCCGCCTCGGCGAGGTCGCCGGAGCCGAGTTCGCGTTCCAGGCCGGGGCCGACCGGATCTCGCCGTACCTCCGGACGCGGTTCAACACCGACGAGCTGCGGAAGTCGATCATCGACAACGCCAACGCGAGCGGCGTCACGATCTACCCGGTCAACCCTCCCGGAGCGGCCATCGCGGCCACCGACACCGAGAGCTACAACATGGAACTGGGGTCGAACGTCGCGTTGCGTGGAGTAGCCGAGCAGTTGACGCTCGTCAACGAGACCGTGTCCATGGAGAAGATCGCCGAGCAGACGGGCGGCCTCATGGCCGTGGGGACGGCGAAGATCGTCGACCTCCTCCCGCGCGTCGTCTCCGACGCGAGCGACTACTACTCGCTCGCCTACCGCGTCACGAACACCAACACCGACCACTCGCGCAAGATCGTGGTGACGACGCGCAATCCCGAATACAAGGTGCGCGCGCGCACGGCGTTCGTCGAAAAGTCCGACGACACGCGCATGCGCGACCGCCTGCGCGGGACGCTCTTCCGCGCCGAGCAGCCGGGCGCCACGATCGGCATCCGCGCCGCGGCCCGGCCGTCGAAGAAGACCAGCCGCAAGAAGACCATGATGGAAGTGCGCGTGCGCATCCCGATCGCCGCGCTGACCATGCTGCAGCAGGCAAACGGCAAGCACGGCGGCAAGTTCTCGATCTACGTCGCGGCGGCGACCGACCTGCACGAGCTGAGCGACGTCACGCAGAAGACGCAGCCCTTCGAGGTCGCACCGTCGGAGCTCGAGCAGGCGCGCACCGGCCACTTCACCTACGACCTGGACGTCGAGGTGAACGACAAGTCGAAGTACCTCGCGGTCGGCGTGTTCGACGAGGTCGGGAAGACTTACGGCCTGATGCGCATCGACCTGGAGACCGACGTGAAACCTGCTGCTGCAAGTCCGGCCGCAAAACCGGGCAAATGAAACCGGTCCGCCGGATCGGCGTCATTGCCGATACGCACGGACGCATCCACCCGGCGCTCGCGGAGCTCTTCGCGAGCGTCGATCACATCGTGCATGCGGGCGACATCGGCGGCGAGCACGTGCTGGCCGCCTTGCGCGCGCTCGCGCCGGTGACCTCGGTCGACGGGAACAACGACCACGCGACCGGTGAGGAGATCGTCCGGACGAAGCTCGGGACGCTCCGGCTGCTGCTCACGCACATCCTCCCGCGGCCGCACAAGCTCGCGCCGCGCGTGGTGGCCTCGCTGCGCCAGGAGCCGGCGGACGTGGTCGTGTTCGGCCACAGCCATCTGCCGCACAACGAGGTCGTGGACGGCGTCCGCTACTTCAATCCCGCCAGCGCGGGGCCGCGGCGGTTCAGCTATCCGGTCAGCGCGGGGCTGCTGGAGAAGCAGGGGCGCGAGTGGCACGCGGTGCACGTCGCGCTCGATGATGGCTCCGTCGACTCGCTGCAGAAATGGATGAACCGGTTGTCACGGGTGCGATGATTCGCGCGTGCGCCGTTTCGCCCTCCTGCTGATCCTCCTGACCGCCTGCACGAAGCCCGAACGGGGCTCCGGCACGCTGGCCGGCAACCCGCCGGTGATCCTGATCTCCGTCGACACCCTCCGCTCCGACCACCTGCCGATGTACGGATACCGCGGCGTGGCCACGCCGAACTTCGATGCGCTGCGCCAGGACTCGATCCTTTTCGAGCGCGCCTACAGTCACTGTCCCATGACGCTCCCCTCGCACCTGTCGATGTTCACCGGGCTGCTTCCGGCGGAGCACGGCGTGCGGAACAACATCGGCTACCAGTTCGACGCGGAGAAGTACCGCACCCTCGGCGAAGTGCTGCGCGAGCGCGGCTATCGCACCGGAGCCGCCGTGTCGTCGTACGTGCTGCGCTCCGAGACCGGCGTGGCGGACGGCTTCGACTTTTACGATGACGCGATCCCGGTCGCGACGGCGGGGGCGGTCAGCGCGCACCAGCGCTCCGGCTACGACACGCTGAAGGCCGCGGGGAGCTGGTTGGGGATGGAGCCGGAGCGGCCGTTCTTCTTCTTCTTTCACATCTACGAGCCGCATGCGCCGTACGCTCCGCCGGAGCCGTTCCGGTCGCAGTACGCCGCCTCGCAGTACGACGGCGAGATCGCGGCGGCCGATGCGATCGTCGGGAAGCTCATCGCGCAGTTGAAGGCCTCCGGCGTCTACGACCGCGCGCTGATCGTCTTCCTCTCCGATCACGGCGAAGGGCTGTGGGACCACGGCGAGGACCAGCACGGGATTCTGCTCTATCGCGAAGCACTGCAGGTGCCGTTGCTGGTGAAGCTGCCGCGTGCCGATCGGAAGGGGACCAGCGTCGCGCAGCCGGTCGCCCTCGCGTCGGTCTTTGCCACGATCACCGGCGGCGAGGGCTCGCTGCTGAACGCCGTGCTCCCTGACAAGCCGATCTACGCGGAGACGCTCTACCCCCGCATTCACCTCGGGTGGAGCGAGCTTAGGTCGCTCATCGACGCCAGGCATCACTTCATCGACGGCCCGCGTCCCGAGCTCTACGACGTCGCCGCCGATCCCGCCGAGACGCGCGACCTCGCATCGACCGAGCGCCGCGTCGCGGCGGCGCTGCGCGGCGAGCTGGCGAAGTATCCGTCAAAGATCGAGGAGATCGGCGCGATCGATCCCGAGGAGGCGGCGAAGCTCGCGGCCCTCGGCTACGTCGGCAAGGCCGGCAACCGCGAAGGCCCGCTGCCGAATCCGCGCGACGAGGTCGCGGGCCTCGGCGAGATCAAGGCCGCGTTCCGCCTCGCCGACGAACGGCGCAACGACGAGGCGATCGCCGCCCTCCGCAAGCTCCTCGCGCGCAACCCGCGGCTGGCCGACGTCTGGTCGAAACTGGGCGAGCTGCTCGTCGGTTCCGGGCGCGCCGGGGAGGCGGTGGACGCGTACCAGTCCGCGATCGCGCAGACGGAGCGTTTTTCCCCCGACCTCGCCCTCGGACTCGCGTTCGCGCTGCTCGAAAGCGGCAAGCCGACCGAGGCCGCGCAGCACGCGCAACTCGCACTCGCCTCCAGCCCGCGCGAAGCGCACGAACTGCTCGCCCGCGCGTTGCTCGCGCAGGGAAGGCGCGTCGATGCGGAGCAGCACGTCCACGCCGCCATCGAAGCCGGCGACCGCCAGCCGCGCTCGATCCTTCTGCTGGCCGAGGTGCAGCGCGCCGCCGGCCGGTATGCCGAGGCGTTGCAGACCATCGATGCCGCCGAGCGCCGCGCGCGCGAGCTCGAAGTCCCCCACCTCTACGGCGCCGCCTACCTTCGCGGCGACGTCCTGGCCCGCCTCGACCGCCCCGATGAAGCGATGACCGCCTACCGCCAAGAGATCGCCCACTCCCCCGACCACCTGCAGTCCTACGCCAACCTCGCCATCATCGAAATGATCCTCGGCAACCGAAGCGCCGCGATGAAGACGCTCGACGAGATGGCGAAGAAGAACCCCCACCGCGGCGCCTACGCCCTCGCGGCAAAGACGCTGGAAGCGTTCGGCGACGAGAGGGGGGCGGCGCGGTGGCGGGGGAGGTAGGGGCTGATATGGAGTGCGGTGACCGCAGTCACCGCTTTTCCTTCGGCAGCCGCAGCTGCCGCCTTGCGCGTTCGGCGTAGCGGGCACACAGTCAAAGCGGTGACTGCGGTCACCGCACTCCAAACCTATAGGGGACAGGCATTGCTGCCTGTCCCCATGGAAACGATTTAGAACCGCACTCCGAACGACACGCGGTACGTGCGCGGCGTCTGGTATGCGAGGTTGGACGTCGGCTGGCCGAAGAGCGGGCCCTTCTGCCAGTGCACGCCTTCCACCGGCGCCTGGGTGAACGGGTTGAACGCGTCGCAGCGGTCGGAGGAATTGCTCTTCAGGCAGCGTGCGGCCGCGGTGTTGTTGCGGCGCGTGACCACGGTCGTGTTCACGAAATCCGGGTCTTCGAGACCCTGCTCGCCGAAGAGATTCAGGACGTCGCCTTCGACGAAGACCTGCGTGCCGCGGATCGCGTTGAGATAGAAGTTGATGCCGAGGTCCGTCGACGTGATGTCGTCGAGCCGGAACGCGCCGCGGTCGCTGAAGAAGTAGGTCACCGCGGAGGGCGGCGTCTCGTAGCCGGGGTTGGTCACTCCGTTGGCGGGACCGTTCGCAGCGCCGGCCCGGACGTCGATCGTCGCGGAAGCCGAATGCGACAGCGCCGAGTGATAGCGCTCCAGCAGCGACAGGTTGAGGCGCCCCAGCCCGAGGTTGACGTCGTAGGCGAGCCAGAGGTTCGCGCGGTGGCGGATGTCGGACGAGAGATAGCCGACCGGCTTGTTCTGCTCGAAGTCGGTGTACTCCGGGAAGTTGTGGTAATCGGCGAACGTCGTCGCGAAGCTCGCCGACTCACCTTCCACGTTGCCGCGCAGGGTGCCGTACGTGTAGTTGCCGCCGAACGTCAGTCCGGGGAGGAAGCGGTAGTTGCCCTGGAGCTGGAAGCCTTGATACTCGCGCTCCAGTCCGTCCCCGCTGTTCTCGATGACTCCCTGATCGAAGGTATCGCCGTTCGGGCCGACCGCCTTGCCGGTCGCGGTCGTGCGGCGGACGACGTAGAAGTCGGTCCAGTCGCGATGGATGCCGTCGATGCGCACGTAACCGTTACGGCCGAGCTGCATCGCGTAGCCCAGCGTGATCTCGTTCATGCTCGGCGCGCGCAGCGACTGGTCGAAGCGCGTGGTCGTGCCCGGAATGTTCGGCGGGTCGGCGAGGAGGTCGAGATTGCTCGTGCCGCCCGCTTCCTCGAACCACGCGAAGACCCGGCGGATCATCTCCGGGATCGGCACGAGCTCATTGGTCGGCGTTCCCGGGCCGTTGATGGCCGGGCCGCCGTAGTTGAAGTAGTACGACGCGTAACGGCCGGCGGTGGCCGTGTTGTCCGCGGGACCCTGGTCGACCTTCGAGACGTACTTGCCGTACGTCGCGCTGAAGCGGTGATAGCCGTCGCCGCGGATGTCGAAGTTCGCCGCGAGACGCGGGCTGAACGCCGAGTCATCGACCGTCTTGTTGCCCGCCTGGTCCGTGCCGTCGGCAGTGTCGTAACGGACGCCGACGTTGAAGTTCCAGTGCTTGTTCAGGTCCCAGCGGTCGTTGATGAAGGCCGACTGCACGCCGAAGTCGGAGGTCTGCGACAGCGCCGGCACCGGATCCCATTCGATCTGCGACGCATCGGGATCGACGCTGAAGAACTGCTGATCGCCGATGAACAGGAAGTTGCCGTGGATACGGAAGTCGCTGCCCGACTGGAAGTTGTTCTCGTTGCGCAGCTGGCGGAACTCTTCGACGCCGCCGACGAGCGAGTGGCTGCCGAGCGAGCCCGTGCCGAGGAAGTACGAGGCCTTCGCCAGCCAGCTCTTGTTGTTGCGCTCCTTCGGCGGGCAGGGGGAGCCGCAGAACGTCGGCGACCAGCCGCGCACGCCCTGGTCGTCGTCGACGAGGAGCGTACCGTTGATGATGTCCCGGTCCTCGGCTCCGTTGGTGAATTCGTCGTTCATCCGGCTGTACTGACCCTCGATGAGCCAGCTGTCGGAGAGCACGCCGTTGTAGTTCACCGAGAGCAGCGACTTCGGACGCGAATACGGCGCGAGGCTGCGCAGGTCGACCACGCGGCCGCCGCTGACGTTGTTCTCCCGCGTCTCCTTGCTGTCGATGTACGTGCCGACCAGCGAGTGCCGCTGCGTGATCTGGCCGGTGAGCTTCGCCTCGTAGCGCGTGTCCTCGGTGGTGAAGACGTACGGAATGTTCGTGAGCATGGTCTGGCGCGAGAGCGCCGACTCGTTGAGACGGCCCGCGCCGAAGAACCAGAGGCGGTCGCGGATGATGCGTCCGCCGAGGGTCGCCTCATAAGCGCTGTTGATCTCGTCGATCGGCGGGGTCTGGGCAGCGTAGTCGGACAGCTCCGTCCAGTCCGGGTTGGTGAGCGAATCCCGGAGGGAGCCGCTGAACTCATTGCCGCCCGACTTCGTGATCGTGCTGACCACGCCGCCGGTGAAGCGGCCGAACTCCGCGGAGATGCCGCCGGTCAGGACGGTCGTCTCCTTGATCGCGTCCTCGATGTAGAGCGGGTTCGGCTGCCCGCGGACGTTCTCATTCACGATCACGCCGTCCACGAGGAAGAGGTTGTCGTACGAGTTCGCGCCCGAGATCGTGATCTGGTTGTTCGGCCCCGCCTCGTTGACGCCCGCGGAGAGGCGGGTGATGTCGTCGATGGTGCGGCCGGTCGGCAGCTCGTTGATCTGCTCGGTCAGGAAGTTGTTCGCGAGCTCGGTCGTCTCCATGGCCGGCGTCGCCACCGCGGTGACGGTCAGCGACTCCGAGAGGGACGACATCGCCAGCTCCATGTCCGCGCGGTTGGTCGTCGCGAGACCGACCGTGACGCGCTTCTCGGCCCGCTGCATGCCCTCGAGCTCGTACGCGACGGTGTAGTTGCCGGGTGGGAGCGAGGGGAACGAAAACCCGCCGCTTTCGTTCGTGACGGCGGTACGAACGCCTTGCAGCGCCGGCGAGGACACGGTGATGTTCACACCGGGCAGCGGACTGCCGCTGCTGGTGACGGTGCCGGTGAGCGCTCCCGTCGTTCCCTGGGCGAAGGCGGAAGAGAGTGCAGCGAGCAGGAGGAAAGAAACGGCCGCACAACGGCGGATCATCGACATTGACACCTCCGAATTTTCTGGTGGGCAGGCGAAACGGGATGAAACAGAGTGAAACGGTTGAGGACGCCCCGATTGTACGCGCCTGTGACGGAGTCGTGAACACCCCCCTGCATATAATCCGCGCCCGGATGGCTTTCCTCGAAGGACGCGACCTTTCCAAGACCTATCGCAACGCCGAAGTGCCGGTGGTCGTCTTCGACGGCCTCGACCTCGAGGTGGAGAAAGGGGAGATGGTGGCCATCGTCGGCCCGTCGGGTATCGGCAAGTCGACGCTCCTCCACCTCCTCGGCGGCCTTGATCGCGCCGACTCGGGCCGCGTGCGCGTGGCCGACCACGACCTCGGCACGATGAGCGCCGACGACCTGGCGAAGTTCCGCAACCGCAACGTCGGGTTCGTCTTCCAGTTCCACCACCTGCTGCCGGAGTTCACCGCCGTCGAGAACGTGGCCATGCCGGGCTGGATCGGCCGGATGGACCGCGATGCCGCATTGCAGCGCGCCTCGGCGCTCCTCGGCGAGCTCGGACTGGCCCAGCGCGCCCGCCACTATCCGAACCAGCTCTCCGGCGGCGAGCAGCAGCGCGTCGCCATCGCCCGGGCGCTGCTGGCGGACCCGGTCCTCTTCCTCGCCGACGAGCCGACCGGCAACCTCGACCTCGAAACGAGCGAGCGCGTGTTCGACCTCATGCGCGCCTGCCACTCCAGCCGCGGCCTGACCTCGGTCATCGTCACCCACAATACCGAGCTGGCCGCCCGCTGCGACAGGACGTTCGAAATGAAGCAGCAGCGATACAACTGAGGTTGCGGAGTCATTTTCGCGCTGTCATCCTGAGCGAGGGGGCGTGGGTGGGGGAAGCGAAGGACCCCCTTCCGACAGCGCGCTTGTCGTGCACCGCAGGGGGTCCTTCGCTTCACACCCTCCCCCCACCCTCGCTCAGGATGACAGGTTGTCTCCCCGGCACGATTCGTGTTCTCCCCTCTCCCGGAGGGAGTCGGCACGTGTGCCGGAAGAACGACTTTCTGCACGGCGTTCAGGGTGCCAGCGCCATTGACGTCTATAATCGGATGCGCATAACCGGATTTAGCGACAGCCGATGACGCAACGCTAACCAGGCCAATGTTCGAAAAATACAACGAGAAGGCACGCCGCGCTCTCTTCTTCGCCCGTTACGAAGCATCGAAGCTCGGCTCGCGCGTCATCGAGTCCGAGCACATCCTCCTCGGTGTGCTTCGCGAAGGGGAAGAGATCATCAAAGAGATCTTTTCCCGCTTCAACGTCAAACCCGAGCAGATCCGCCGCGAGGTCGAAGGGGACCGCCTCTTCGTCGACCGGATCTCATCCTCCGCCGAGCTCCCGCTCTCCGAAGAATCGAAGAAAATCCTCGCCTACGCCGCGCATGAAGCGGAGTCGATGCTCCACCCGTATGTCGGGACCGAGCACCTGCTGATCGGCATCCTGCGCGTCGAGTCGTCCACCGCCGCCCGCATCCTGACCGCCAAGGGCCTCAACGTCTACGGCGTCCGCGAGGAGACGATCTCCATCCTCAAGGAGCGCGAGGCCGACAAGCAGAAAAAAGAGCTCCCTTTCCTGGCCGAGTACGCCCGCGACCTCACGGCCATGGCGCACAGCCAGCAGTTCGATCCGCTGATCGGGCGTGAGAAGGAAGTCGAGCGGATCATCCAGATCCTCTCCCGCCGCACCAAGAACAACCCGATCCTCCTCGGCGAGCCCGGCGTCGGCAAGACCGCCATCGTGGAAGGACTCGCGCAGCGCATCGTGGACGGCAACGTGCCGCTCTTCATTGCCAACAAGCGCATCCTCTCGCTCGATCTCTCCCTGATCGTGGCCGGCACGAAGTATCGCGGCCAGTTCGAAGAGCGCCTCAAGGGGATCATCAAAGAGCTCAAAGAGAACCAGGACATCATCATCTTCATCGACGAGATCCACTCGCTGATCGGGGCCGGGTCGGCCGAGGGGTCGCTCGACGCGGCGAACATCCTCAAGCCGGCGCTGTCGCGCGGCGAGATCTCGTGCATCGGCGCGACCACCATCCGCGAGTACCGCCGCTACATCGAGAAGGACCGCTCGCTGCTCCGCCGCTTCCAGGCCATCATCGTCAATCCTCCCACCGAGGACGAGACGCTGCAGATCCTGGAAGGGGTGAAAGAGCGGTACGAGACCTTCCACAAGGTCAAGTACAGCGATACCGCCATCCGCAGCGCGGTCTATCAATCCAACCGCTACATCACCGATCGCTTCTTCCCCGACAAGGCCATCGACATCCTCGATGAGGCCGGCGCCAAGGTGAAGCTGCGCCGGGTCGCCGACACGCAGAACCTGCGGCGCCTCGAGGCCGAGACGCGCTCCATCGTCAAGGAGATGAAGAAAGCGATCTCGGACAAAGACTTCGAGAAAGCCGTCTTCCTGCGCGAGCGCGAGATCGAGCTGAAGGAAGAGATCGAGCGCTTCAAGCAGGAGCGCGAGATGGTCGGCGACGAGATGATGGAAGTCACCCAGCGCGACGTCGAGGAGATCATCAGCTCCTGGACCGACATCCCGGTGACTTCGATCGAAGCCGACGAGGCCGCGAAGCTCATCAGCATGGAAGACCTGCTGATGCGGCGCATCGTCGGCCAGGACAAGGCCATCCGCGCGATCTCCCGTGCGATCCGCCGCTCCCGCCTCGGCGTCGCTTCGCCGAACCGCCCCATGGGCTCGTTCATCTTCCTCGGCTCGTCGGGTGTCGGTAAGACCGAAGTGGCGCGCCGTCTCGCGGAGTTCCTCTTCGGCTCGCAGAAGCACCTCATCCGCTTCGACATGTCGGAGTACATGGAGAAGCACGCCGTCTCGAAGCTGATCGGCTCGCCCCCCGGCTATGTCGGCCACGAAGAGGGCGGCCAGCTCACCGAGCGCGTTCGCCGCAACCCGTACTCGGTCGTGCTGCTCGACGAGATCGAAAAGGCGCATCCGGACATCGCGAACCTGCTGCTGCAGATCCTCGAGGACGGCATCCTCACCGACTCGCTCGGCAACCAGGTCGACTTCCGCAACACGCTGATCATCATGACCAGCAACCTCGGCACCCGCCACCTTGCCACGCGCGGCCACATGGGCTTCCGCGAGCAGGGCGACGGGGTCGACCAGAAGTCGGCCGAGCAGCTCATCCACACGGAGCTGAAGCGCGAGTTCTCGCCCGAGTTCATCAACCGCATCGACGAGGTGATCATCTTCAACCCGCTCACCGACGCCGAGCTGCGTGCGATCTGCCAGCTGCTCATCGACGACGTCAATCTCGCCATCCTGCCGAAGAACGTGCAGATCAGCGTGGACGAGACGGTCGTCTCCTGGCTGCTGGCGAAGGCGCGCGAAGAGGCGAACTCGGGAGCGCGCCCGCTACGCCGCGCCATCCAGCGGCACATCGAGGACGAGCTCTCCGAGTTCATGATCCGGAACAAGGACACCGTCCCCGAGCGCGTCGACTTCGTGCTGCAGGGCGGCGAAGTGATCCTCGTGCCGCGCGTCGTGGAAGAGCCGATCGCGAACTGATGCCGCTCGTCCGCATTACATTACGACAGGGAAAAGCCCCGGAGCTTCTCCGGGGCATCTCGGCCGCCGTGCACGAGGCCCTCGTGACGCAGGCCGGCGTCCCGCCGGACGATCTCTTCCACGTCATCGACGAGGTGCCGCCCGCGAACCTCATCGCCAATCCGACCTACGCCGGCTGCCAACGCTCCGAGGGCGTGCTGTTCGTCGAGATCACCCTCAACGCCGGCCGCACGCTGGAAGTGAAGCGCGCCCTCTACGCCGACATCGCGGCCCGCCTCGGCGAGCTCGGTGTGCGCTCGGACGACGTGCTGGTGAACCTGGTCGAGGTGCAGAAGGTGGACTGGTCGTTCGGCAAAGGCCTCGCGACGTACGCATGAGCGAGTTGCCGCCGGACTCGCCTTCCGAGCTTCCTCCCTCCGAGGTCACCGAGCCGCCGCCAACCGACATCCCCGAGCTCCCTCCGGTCACCGAGCCGGAGCCGGAGCCGGAGCCGCCGCAGCCGAAGCGTCCGTCGTTCCGAGCGGGGAAGGCGTTTGCGACCTTCGCGCTGACGATCGCCGGCCAGTTCTTCACCGGGATCGCCGTGATCGTCATCGCAATGCTGGTCGCGGCCGCCACGGGTGCACCGTTCGCCGATTCGAAGTTCATCGAGGGGCTGATGAAGCGGTGGGAAGTGCCGCTCATCGTCGCGACGGTGCTGGTCACCGCACTCATGACCTGGGTCGCGACGCGCATCTGGGCGTGGGACCTCTTCCGCGACCGCACCGAAGCGGGCCTCGGTCTGCGCCGCACGTCGAGCCGCTGGACGCTCGTGGGCGCCGGCACAGGCGTGGCCGTTGCGTTCTGCTACTTCGCCATCGCGACCTGGTTCGTCCCCTTCGACCCGAAGACGCCTCTCGGTCCGATGGCCCAATTCGTCGCCAGCGGCGTACTCGCCCGCATCGTCTTCACCGTCATCGCGCTGACCTACGCCCCGCTGGTCGAAGAGTTCCTCTTCCGCGGTCTCCTGTTCAAAGGCTTCTCCGCCAGTTGGGGAGTGGTCGGAGGCGGCGCCATGGTCACGATCCTCTTCGTCCTCCTCCACCTCTTCGAGACCATCAACTACTGGCCCGCCACCCTGGCCATCGTCACGCTGGCGATTGCCGCGCTCATCGTGCGCATCCGCAGCGGCAGCCTGGTCCCCCCTGTCGCGCTCCACTTCGCCTACAACGCGGTCGTCGTGGTCGGCGCGTTCGCGAGCTGACCGACCGGACCAACCGCGACGTCATCGGCCTATGGAGTGCGGTAACGCGAGTTACCGCTCTTCCTGTTTTTGTTCGTCCTGCAACGCGAGCAGGTCCATCCTTCGCTCGTGCCACGAGCCGCGATCGAACCAGCCGCGGATTGCTGCACGAACAGAAGCAGTCAGAGCGGTAACTCGCGTTACCGCACTCCATAACCGTTGCCGTGTGGCGACGGTCGTCGCATTCTGAGATCCTTCGCAAGGTCAGGATGGCGGCGAAGGTCGTCACCGACGCTTTTGACCGGAGGCGGCACATCGAGATCCTGTTCGAGCTGGTGCTCCAGATCGTGGTCGAGCTCTTCGGCGAAGCCCTGCTCCATTCCTTTTCGGAGAGCACGGGTGCACGAAGGCTCTTCACGCTGCTCGGCTACGCATTGCTCGGCGCCGTCTTCGGCGCACTCACCATCACCTTCATGCCGGCACACCTGATCCGCAACCCGGATCTCAGGATCGCGAACGTGGTCATGACCCCGCTCCTCGTCGCAGCCCTCATGTCCTGGATCGGCGCCACCCGCCGCCGCAAGGAGAAGCGGGTGGTGCGCATGGAGGAGTTCACCCACGCCTACGCCTTCGCATTGAGCTTCGCCGTCGCGCGCTATTTCGGAGCCGACTAGCGGCGGATCCCGGGGGTTGCACCACTTTCTCACGCGCGACCGCCACGGTCTCAACCCTCTGCGGTAGCATCGAACCGTGAGATTTCGCGATGCCGTGGCAGCAGAGCTCGCGCTTCGGAGACAGCGCGATTCGGCGTATTCGCTGCGGCGGTTCGCCCGGGGGCTGGGAGTTCATCACAGTACGCTCTCGCGGTTGCTGGGCGGGGCTCGTCCTGTGCCGGCGCGGACGATCGTGCAGGTGGCGGAACAGCTCCGGATGACGCAGGCGCAGGTCGCGGAGTATCTGGCGCGGGAAGAGGCGGCCGCGGTGGTGGAGGCGATCGGGCGGCGTGCCTTCAGGCCGGACTCTCGCTGGCTCGCCAGCGTCACGGGAGTCTCCGTGGACCGGGTCAATATCGTGCTGCAGAAACTGCTCCGCGTCGGAGCGTTGCGGATGGGTTCAACGGAGCGGTGGGAACTGCTCGAGGGAGGAGTCGAATGAGCGATCCGGTGGTGCAGTGGCAGATCGTGACCACGAGCCCCGATTCCGTCGCGGCGTTCTGCCAGAAGCTGTTCGGGTGGACCATCACGACGAACAATGCGCTGGCGTACCGCGAAGTGGAGACGGGCAACGGCGGGACGAAAGGCGGCATCTGGCCGGCACCTCCCGAGGCTCACAGCTTCGTGCAGTTGTTCGTCTCGGTTGGAGATGTCACCCGCTCCGTCGAGCAGGCGGTCAAGCTGGGCGGCAGGGTCATCGTGCCGCCCACGACCTTGCCCGACGGCGACACGATGGCGATCATTGCGGATCCGAACGGCATCACGTTCGGGCTGATGCAGGGGCAAGCCGCTTCCGGACGATGAAAGTCGAGCGCAAGGCGGACGCGGTCTTCGTGGCCGAGTTCGAGAGCGAGGAGGAGCTTCGCGAGGAGCACCGCCTCAATCTGTCGCAGGGAGCGCTGCGTCTCCCGACCGGGGAGAAGGTCGCGCTCCACGTGACGCTCCTCGTCACGCTTCGCGGCCCCTGGGGCGGCGAGGCGCACGTACGCGCTACGGCGGTGGCGGCGCTGCCGGACGGCATTGCGCTGGCGGTCGATGGCAATAGCGACGAGATGCTGGAGCGACTGCTGGCGCGCGAGCAGGAGGAGACGCCCGTTGCCGAAGAATCGGGTGGCGGTGACAGGAACCAGAACACGTGGGATCGCATCCGCGCTCTCTCGCAGATGGAGAAACTGCTGCTCGCGGTGAAGGCAGACCGTGCGGAACGTGCGCTGCTCCTGCAGGACAACGATCCGCGCGTGCTGCTGTCGCTGCTGCGCAACCCGCGTCTCACGGTGGACGAGGTCGTGCGCATGGCGAAATCGTCGTTCCTCACGTTCCAGATTGCGGAAGTGATCCTGAAGACCGCGCAGTGGATGTCGAGCGTCGAGGTGCGGCAGGCGCTGATCTTCAACCCGAAGACCCCGCCGGCCTTCGCGATGCGTATCCTGCCCACGCTGCCGGAGGCGGATGTGCGCGCGATCGCGCGCGCCGGCACGAACATGGCGCTCAAGCAGGCGGCGTTGCGGCGGCTGCAGGGAAAGTAGCGGCGTCACCACGATCCTCCACGGCTTCTTCGAGCCGGCGAAGGCCTCCCGGAAGGCGGGCGCGACTTTGTTGGGGCCGCCTTTCACGAACGGCGTCGTGTCAACGAACGCGAAATCTGCAAAAGGGGACCGGACGGTGTACTGCCGGGCTGGAAAGCGCCAGTTCGGGATGGTGCCGGTGGCGCGGATCTGGGCGGCGGGGTCGGCTTTGCCGCAGAAGTCGTGGTTGCCGAGGACCGGGAAGAGGGGGATGCCGATGCGGGTCAGCGGCCGGTTGATGCTCCAGCGCGGGTCACTCACCGACCTCACGCCGCACGGGTAGAAGTTGTCTCCTGTCAGTATGATAGCGTCGAGCGGCCCAGTGCCGTGGACGCGGGCGATCCCCTTCGCCACCGCCTCTGCACCCTCCCCCGTGTCGCCGGTGACGGCCAGCCGGAGCGCTGGCCCCTGAGGGGTGAGCGTCTCCGCGCCTCAGGCGACGGGGGCGAGGAGCAGGAGGAGCAGGCGTAACGTAAACATCGCCGGGATGATACGGACTGACGTGTAGAATGCGCCGCGTTTCCCCGATGTTCAGTTCCAGCGCGTAACCTTCCTGTCCGGTCGCGCGTCTCACTCAAAACAGCGTTTCTTTCGAACATATGACTCGACTCATAGTGATGCTTCTCATCGTGCTGTTCGCCGGCACGGTCGCGCGGGCACAGACGACCCCCCCGCCACCCGAACGGCCGCGGCCGCGCCCGGGGACCATCCTCGAGACGCCGGGCACGGGCCGGATCACCGACGCGCCCGCCGCCCAGCAGCCGGTACGCCCCGCGGCGACCGGCCAGATCGTGGAGAGGTTCGAGGTGGTCGGAAACACCACCGTCGCCGCCGACACCATCCGCGTCTACCTCGGCATCAGCCCGGGCGACGCGTACGACCCGGAAGCCATCCAGCGCAACTTCGTCAACCTCTGGCAGACCGGTCTCTTCGACGACATCCGCATCGAGACCGAGCCGGGCGACACCGGCGTGGTCGTCCGGGCCGTCGTGCAGGAGCGCCCGCGCATCGGCTCCGTCGAGTTCCGCGGCAACAAGAACCTCAACCAGCAGAAGATCAACGAGGCCCTCGAGGCCGCGAAGATCGACCTGCACGTCGGCAACACGATCGAGCAGACGCTCATCCGCCGCGCCGCCGAGACCGTCCGCCGCACCTACAGCGAAGGCGGCTTCGAGGGCGTCACCGTCGACACCTCCACCGAGGACCTCGGCACGCCAGGCGAGAAAAAGATCGTTTTCATCATCAATGAAGGGGTGAAGGCGAAAGTCGCCTCGATCGACTTCACCGGCAACCAGCGCTTCTCCGACCGCCGCCTCCGCGGCGAGATGAAGGAAGTCAAGAAGCACAACCTCTACACCTGGATCCGGAAGAAGAACCTCTACATCCCGTCGAAGCTCGACGAGGATCTCGAGACCATCCGCAATTACTACCAGGACCACGGCTACCAAGACGTCTCGTTCGGCGACCCGATCATCAAGACGGCCGGCAAGCGCGTGCGCATCACCATCCCGGTCAAGGAAGGCGAAGTCCACACCTTCGGCAACGTCTCGGTGACCGGCAACACCGTCTTCACGAACGAGCAGATCATCGGCCAGTGGCCGCTCGAGTCGGGGCAGACCCTGGCGCGCAAGCCGATCCAGGCGCGCATCGACGCATTCGACGAGGCGTACCGCATGCGCGGCTACATCTACGCGTACGTCGACCCGGAGTACATCGACAAGGGGAACAACGTTGTCGACGTGAACCTCCGCGTCTTCGAGGGGGAGCAATTCCGCCTCGGGCGCCTGGAGTTCGAAGGCAACACCACCACCAAGGACAAGGTGCTCCGCCGCGAGATCTTCATCGAAGAAGGTCAGATCATGGACATGGAGACCTTCAAGCAGAGCCTCTACAAGCTCGGCCAGCTCGGCTACTTCAAGGTCACGGAGAACCCTGATTTCAAGGTGAACCAGGACTCGAAGACGGTCGACATCACGGTGAAGGGGATCGAGGAAGGGAAGAACGACATCCAGTTCGGCGGCGGTTACTCCGAGGGTGGCGGGTTCTTCCTGCAGGCGAACTTCGCCACGCGCAACTTCCTCGGCGAAGGGGAGAGCTTCGCGATCGGCTACCAGCGCGGCATCCGGACCGATTACTACAGCATCGCGTACTCCGACCCCTGGTTCCTCGACACGCCGAACAGCCTCGGCATCTCACTCTACAACCGCAACACCGTCTACCCCGAGGCGTTCGGCTTCGAGAGCCGCGGCCGCGGCGGCACGATCGCGTACGGCTACCGCCTGCGCCGTTTCGACAGCCTCGGCGTCGTCTACGGTTACGAGCGCTCGCGCAACGTGTACGAGACGGTCGAGTCTCCCGACGACAACGGCAACATCCCGGTGCCGGCGGTTTCGGACCTCCGCTACATCACCTCGTCCGTCGTGCCGACGTACCGCTACGACTCGCGCGACAACCCGTTCGACACGATGCGCGGTGCGCGCATGACGTTCGGCCTCGCGTACTCGGGCGGCCCGCTCGGCGGCACGATCGACATGTTCAAGCCGACCATCGGCGTGACGAAGTTCTTCCGGATGTCGCGGCGGAGCTCGTTCAGCGTCAACGTCGACGCCGGCTACATCCAGCCGTTCGGCAATGACGAAGATTGCGCGTACAGCTACGACGAGCTGTCGAAGGAAACGACCCAGCTCTGCGTGCCGCTGTCGGAACGCTTCCTCGTCGGCGGTGAGTCGTCCGTGCGCGGCTTCAAGTTCGGCACGCTGACGCCGTACGAGACGCTCCCCGGCGTCACGGAACGCCGCCCGGCCGGCGGCTACAGTTACCACACGTACAACTTCGAGTATCTGTACCGGATCAACGACCCGCTGCGCTTCGTGCTGTTCGCGGACGCGGGCCGGGGATACGGGTACAAGGAAAACTTCGACTTCGCGAAGTTGCGGTACAGCTTCGGGGCGGAATTGCGCATCTTCCTCCCTGTCTTCCAGTTCCCGCTGCGGTTCATCTACGCGTTCAACCCGGCGCCGGAAGAGGACGACGATTTCGAAGGATTCCAGTTCACGATCGGGAATACGTTCTAAACGGCGGCCGCTTAACGACCGTTGTCAACGGATCACAGAAGGAGAGACCCCATGAAGAAGTTCCTCGTTACGATGGCTGTGGCCGCGCTTGCGACGCCGATGTTCGCGCAGAACACCCCGGCGCGCGTCGCGGTGATTGACGTGCAGAAGGTGCTGACGCAGTCGACGACCGGCAAGGCCGCCTACGAAAAGCTGAAGGCCATGCAGGAAGAGCGCGTCGCCAAGGCGAAGCAGCTCGACGAAGACGCGCGCAAGCTCGATACGGAGATCAACACCAAGCGCATTTCGCTGAGCGAGGACAAGCTGGCGGAGCTGCAGAAGCAGCTCGCCGACAAGCGCATCGCCATCCAGCGCTACGCGCAGGACGCCGACCGCGAGATCGGTGAAGCCCGCGACCGCGAGCTGCAGGCCCTCGAAGCCCGCATCAAGCCGGTCATCGACGGCATCGGCAAAGAGATGGGCCTCGCCGCCATCTTCAACAAGTTCGAGTCCGGCCTGGTCTACGCCTCGGACGCGATCGACATCACCGAAACCGTGATCCAGCGCTTCAACGCCGCGCCGGCTCCGGCTGCAGCCGCCAAGAAGTAACCTTCTTCGGACGCCAGCCGCGAGAAAGCCTCCCGGAAGGGAGGCTTTTTCGTTTTGGTTGGGTCTGTGGAGCGCTGGTTTACCACCTCGGTGGTTTTGGGATCACTCGGCCAGTCTGTGTGACGTAGGGATCCGCAAGCTGATGCTTGACGTAAGCATCCTTCGACATATGAAAGCTCATCGAGACCAGCTGCGCGAGCTCTTCGTTCTTCCGGTCGTACGGGAAGGCGAAGCTGATGTTTTTAGCCGGGAACAGACGCTTCGCAGTTCGAACAGCCGGCGCGATATCGGTGTCGCCAGTCACCAGTACGATCCAGTCAGCGGCATCGGTCACGAACAGCTCCAGCAGCTTCGCGGCGAGAGCGACGTCGGTCTCCTTCTCTTCGTGCCGCTTCAGGTTGGCTCTGCACTTCTCGCATCTGAATCTCTTCTTCTTGAAGCGGCTGAGCTCAACGAAGACGCCAGAGTCTTGCAGGCAGTCGAGGTAGATGGCGTGACGCGCCGTCACGTCGGGTTTGGTGGCCTCGAGGTGCTTTGCCAGAGCGGAGAAGTAGTGGATCTCATGAAGTTCGGCTGATCTGCCGAACAGGTGCAGGTAGGACCGGCAGAGCGCGGCGATGTCGAGCCACTTCGTGCCCGCTCCGTTCAGCATCAGTGCCTGACTCGCGGACTCGACGGAGTGGTAGAGATTGAAGCCGTCTATGAGAAACGTTACGCGTTCCACTCGGCAAAAAAAAACCTCCGGATCGTAACCCGGAGGGGGCCGGCGACCCCTTGCGGGACCGACCGGTGCTGATGACGGAATTATCTACGGCTTCCGTCTGGTGTCAACAACCGACACCCGGTGCGTGTTCCGCCCTAACTCTCTCATTCTTCGCCCGCAATTCTGATTCCCCCTTCTCTCCACTACAATCCGCCCCGCCATGGCCGTCCCTCTCTCCGACATCGTCCGATTCGTCTCCGGGCAGTACGCGGGACCGGACGTGCAGATCGATGGGGTGCTGCCGTTGTCGGAGGCTGGGGAGCGGCATATCAGCTTCCTCTCGAACCCGAAGTACGCCGCGCAGGTGGAGACGACGAAGGCGGCGGCGGTGCTCGTGGCGAACGATCTGGCGGGGGACTCGCCGCGCTGGATCCGGGTGGCGAATCCGTACTACGCCATGGCCACCGTGGTGGCGCGCTTCTTCGCGCAGCGGCCGGCGCCGAAAGGCGTCTCGCCGCACGCGGCGATCGCGGAGTCGGCGACGCTCGGCGCCAACGTCGCGGTGGGGGCGTTCACTTCGATCGGTGACGGCGCCGTGATCGGCGACAACGCGGTCATCTACCCCAACGTCACCATCGAGGCGAACGCGGTGATCGGCGACGGCACGATCGTCTATCCGCAGGTGTCGATCTACTACGGCTGCAAGGTCGGGAAGCGTTGCATCATCCACAGCGGCGTGGTGATCGGGTCGGACGGCTACGGCTTCGCTACCGACGAGAAGGGCTACCATCACAAGATCCCGCAAGTCGGGATCGTGCGCATCGAGGACGAGGTCGAGATCGGCGCCGGCACCACCATCGACCGGGCGGCGCTCGGGGAGACGGTGATCGGCGAGGGAACGAAGATCGACAACCTCGTGCAGATCGGACATAACGTGAAGATCGGCAGGCGTTGTCTGCTCGTCGCGCAGGTGGGTATCGCCGGCTCGACGGAGCTGGGCGACAGCGTGCAGGTAGGCGGGCAGTCCGGCTTTGCCGGGCATCTGAAGATCGGCGACCGCGTGCGCGTCTACTCCAAGAGCGCCGTATTCGAGGATGTGCCGGACGGCACCTGGGTGCGCGGCATCCCTGCCGTCAGCCAGCGCGAGTACGTGCGCCAACAACGGGAAAGAAAGAAATGACCACCCTGAACATCATCGAGATCATGAAACTCCTGCCGCATCGCTATCCGATGCTGCTGATCGACCGCATCCTGGAGATCGAGGACGGCAAGCGCATCGTCGGCCTCAAGAACGTCTCGGCCAACGAGCAGTTCTTTCAGGGCCATTTTCCCGGCGCCCCGGTGATGCCGGGCGTGCTGATCGTGGAGGCCATGGCGCAGTGCGGCGCGGTGCTCTTCCTGCGCGACCTGCCGGACCGCCACAACAAGCTCTTCCTCTTCGGCGGCGTCGACAAGGCGCGCTTCCGCCGCCCGGTCGTCCCCGGCGATCAACTGATCCTCGAATGCGAAGTGCTGCAGCGGCGCGCGAGCACGGTGAAGCTGAAGGGGACCGCCCGCGTCAACGACGTGGTGGTCGCGGAAGCCGAGATGCTCAGCGTGATGACGGACCGGCCGGAATGAACGGGATGGCGACGATCGCAGAAACAGCAATCATCAGCAACGACGCCGTCCTCGCGCCGGACGTCGAGGTGGGACCGTACGCCATCATCGGTGCGAACGTGAGCATCGGTGCCGGCAGCATCATCGGCCCGCACGTGCGCATCGACGGCCCGACCACGATCGGGGAGCGGAACCGCTTCGTGGGCCAAGCGTCGATCGGCACCGAGCCGCAGGACCTCAAATTCAAAGGCGAACGGACGGAGCTGCGCATCGGCAGCGACAACGTGATCCGCGAGTTCGTGACCATCAACCGCGGCACCGTCGGCGGCGGCGGGATCACCACGATCGGCTCGCACAACTTCTTCATGGCGTACTCGCACGTGGCGCACGACTGCATCATCGGCTCGCACACGATCTTTGCGAACAACGCCACGCTCGCCGGCCACGTCGAAGTGGGCGACTACACGACGGTCGGCGCGTTCTCGGCCGTCCATCAGTTCTGCCGTGTCGGCGATCACGCCTTCATCGGCGGCGGCTCGATCTGCACGCAGGACGTGCTGCCGTACGTGAAGACGGTCGGCAACCGCCCCGCGAAGACCTACGGCATCAACAACATCGGCCTCGAGCGCAAAGGCTTTCAGAAGGAAACGATCGAAGCGCTGCAGCGCGCCTATCGCATCCTCACGCGCTCGAAGCTGCGCCTGCAGGATGCGCTGGACAAAATCGAGGCGGAGCTCAGCTTCCACTCCGAGGTGCGCTACTTTACGGAATTCATCCGCGCGTCGCAGCGAGGCGTGATCCGATGACGGTGCGCGTCGGCGTCATCGGCACCGGCTACCTCGGGCGCCTGCACGCGCGCGTGCTGAGCGAGATCTCCGACGTCACGATGGCCGGCTTCGTCGAGCCGAACGACGCGATCGCCGCGGAGGTGGTCGAGACGCTGAAGCTGAAGCGCTTCGACAGCGTGGCCGCGCTCGCGAAAGAGGTCGACTGCGCCGTCGTGGCCACGCCGACCACCTCGCATTTCGACGTTGCCCGCGAGCTGCTCGAAGCGGGCGTCGACGTCATGGTCGAGAAGCCGATCACCGCTACGGCCGAAGAAGCGCAGCGGCTGATCGACCTCGCCGCGAAGCACGATCGCATCGTGCAGGTCGGGCACGTCGAGCGCTACAACCCCGCCATTGCGGCCGTGGCCTCGCTCGTCAGCGCGTCGCGCTACTTCGAATCCGAGCGCCTCGGTGTCTTCGTCCCGCGCTCCCTTGACGTCGACGTGCTGCTCGACCTGATGATCCACGACCTCAACCTCGTGCTGTCGCTGCTGAAACAGAAGGTGGTCGACGTGCGCGCGGTCGGCGTCCCGGTGCTGACCGACAAGGTCGACATCACGAACGTGCGGCTGGAGCTCGAGAACGGCGCGGTCGCGAATCTCACCGCCAGCCGCGTTTCCCAGGAGCGCATCCGCAAGCAGCGTTTCTTCGGCAGCGACTTTTACATCTCGGTCGATACCAAAGAACAGGAAGTGAAGGGATATCGCCTGGTCGAGGAGAACGGCACCCGCCAGGTGAAGCCGTTCGACCTCGGCGTGATCAAGAAGGAGCCGCTGCGCGCGGAGAACGATGCGTTCCTCCAGTGCGTACGCGACCGCTCGCGTCCCATCGTCTCGGCTGAAGACGGCCTGGAGGCGGTGGAGCTCGCGTCGCGCGTCCGCGAGGCGATCGACGCGGCGGTGAAGAGGTTCAGGGCATGAACGACGTGCAGATCGGCATCATCGGAGGCTCCGGCTTATACGCGATGGAAGGCTTGAACGTCCTGTACGAGCGCTCGGTCGAGACGCCGTTCGGCGCGCCCTCGGATCCCTACGTGATCGGCGAGATCGACGGCATCACCGTGGCGTTCCTGTCGCGCCACGGACGCGGTCACCGCTACACGCCTTCCGAGGTGAACTACCGCGCGAACATCTTCGGGCTCAAGCTTCTCGGCGTGCACACGATCCTCGCCGCAAGCGCGGTGGGATCGCTGAAGGTCGATTACAAGCCGACCGACATCGTCTTTCCCCATCAGTTCATCGACCGGACGCGCCATCGCGCCGACACGTTCTTCGGGAACGGCATCGTCGCGCACGTGGCCTTCGCCGATCCGGTGTGTGCGGGGGTGTCGTTCCTGATGGGCGACGCCGCGCGCGAGGCGAATGCCACCGTGCACATGGGCGGCACGTATGTCTGCATGGAAGGGCCGCAGTTCTCGACGCGCGCGGAGTCGAACCTGTACCGCTCCTGGGGCGCCGACGTGATCGGGATGACGAACCTGACCGAGGCGAAGCTCGCGCGCGAAGCGGAGCTCTGCTACGCCACGATGGCCATGGTGACGGACTACGACTGCTGGCACCCGGAGCACGACGACGTCGACATCGAGCAGATCCTCGGCTACCTCCGCGCCAACGCGGCCATGGCGCAGACGATCCTGCGCACCTCCATCGTCCGCGCCGCCACCCGCAAACGCGACTGCGCCTGTGCCAACGCGCTGCAGTTCGCCATGCTCACCGACCGCGACGCCATCCCGGCGAACGTGCGGGATCAGCTGGCGCCGCTGATCGGCAAGTACGTGCGCTGATCGGCGGTGGTACTCTCCGCCGCCGAAAGGAAAAGGAAATCAGCATGCCCATCCTTGTAGTCGGTAGTGTTGCGTTCGATGCTCTTCAGACTCCGTTTGGGAAGGTCGATCGCTGCATCGGCGGCTCCGCAACGTACTTCTCGGTCGCGGCGTCGTTCTTCACGCAGGTCGATCTCGTCGCCGTGGTCGGAGATGACTTCACGGAAGAAGATGCGTCGATCTTCAAAGGCCGCAATATCAACACGGATGGCCTGAAGCGGATCCCGGGCCAGAAAACGTTCTTCTGGAGCGGCGAGTACGGCTATGACCTCAACGTCGCCAGGACGCTGGACACGCAGCTCAACGTCTTCGCCGACTTCAAACCTGACCTCAACGAAGCGCAGCGCAATCCGGACGTCCTTTTCCTCGCGAACATCCAGCCCGAATTGCAGCTCGACGTGTTGCAGCAGACGAAGCGCCCCCGCTTGGTCGCGCTCGACACCATGAACCTCTGGATCGACATCAAGCGCGCTGAGCTCGAGCGCGTGATCCGCGAGGTCGACCTCGTGATCATCAACGAGGCCGAGGTGCGGATGTTCACGAAGGAAGCGAACCTGGTAAAGGGTGCGCGCCAGATCCTCGCCCTCGGCCCGCAGACGCTGGTCATCAAGCGCGGCGAGTACGGCGTGCTGATGGTCCGTAAGGACGCGATCTTCGCCGCCCCGGCCTACCCCCTCGAGAACGTCTTCGATCCCACCGGCGCCGGCGACACCTTCGCCGGCGGTTTCCTCGGCTACCTCGCCTCGCGCAGCGAGGTCACCGATCACGAACTGCGCCGCGCCATCATCTTCGGTAGCGTGCTGGCCTCGTTCACGGTCGAAAAGTTTTCCCTCGACCGCCTGCGCGAGATCTCCCTCGGAGACGTGTACGAGCGGTACCAGGATTTTCGGGCACTCACGCACTTTGAAGATGCGGAGCGGTAACACCCCCACCCGCCAGATCCCTCGCTCGACGCTCGGGGAGTGACACGCGCGTTTGCGCGTGTCACTCCCCGAACACGATCTCCCCTCCCACCACCGTGTACCGCACCTTTGCCCGGTACAACTCCGACGACGGCATGACGAAGAGGTCGCCGTCGATGATGGTCAGGTCGGCGAGCTTCCCGGCCTCGATGGTGCCGCGCGACTTTTCTTCGAAGGCAGCGAATGCTGCATCCGAGGTGAAGCCGCGGATCGCTTCCGCGAGGGTCAGGCGCTCGGAGGGGCGCCAGCCGCCTTCCGGCCATTGCTTCTGGTCCTGGCGCGTCACGGCGGCGTAGATACCGAAGAACGGGTTCACGTCCTCGACCGGAAAGTCGGAGCCGAGGGCCAGCCGGCCGCCTGAGTCGAGGATCGTGCGCCATGCGTACGCGCCGCGCACGCGCTCCGGGCCGACCCGCGCCTCGGCCCAGTACATGTCGGACGTCGCGTGCGTCGGCTGCATCGAGGCGATGATCCCTTGGCGCGTCAGTCGCGGGATGTCGTCGAGCGAGATCACCTGCAGATGCTCGATGCGGAAGCGGTCCTTCGCCGTGACGCCGGCGCTCGCGTATGCGTTGATCGACTCGCGCACACCGCGGTCGCCGATCGCATGCGTGTTGATCTGGAACCCGGCCGCGCGTCCGCGCCGCGCGACGTCCTGGAGATGCTCGGGGCGCGAGACCATCAGGCCCGAATTGCCCGGATCGTCGCTGTAGGGCGCGAGGAGCGCGGCGCCGCGGCTGCCGAGGGCGCCGTCGGCGTAGAGCTTGACGGCGCGGACGGTGAGCCGGCCGCCGTAAGCGACCAGCGGTCCGCTGTCGAACCAGGTGCGCAGCAGCGCGTCGTCGTCGCCGAGCATCGCGTAGACGCGAATCGGAAAGCGTTTCTCGTCGATGAGCTCCTGGACCGCCGTGATGGTCGCGGCGTCGATGCCGGCGTCGTGCATCTCGGTGAGGCCGGTGGCGGCGATCGCCCGTGCGGCGGCGAGCACGCGCGCCTTGCGCTGCTCGGCGCTCGCCGCCGGGACGGCGCGGTCGATGAGGCTCGACGCGGCGTCGATGAAGATGCCGGTCGGGTTGCCGTTCGCGTCGCGCACGATCCGCCCGCCCTCGGGGTCCTGCGTCGCCGCCGTCACTCCGGCGGCGCGCATGGCGGCGCTGTTCGCGAGCGTGGCATGTCCGTCGACGCGCTCAAGGACGACCGGGCGGTCGCCAAGGGCGCTGTCGAGCAGCGCGGCGGTCGGGAACTCCTTCACCGGCCAGTCGTTCTGGTCCCAGCCGCGGCCGGTGATCCATTCACCGGGCGCGGCCGTGCCGGCGCGCTGCTGCACGCGCGCGATGACCTCTTCATAAGAGGTGGTGCCGACGAGGTTGACGGTCTCGAGCGCCACGCCGAGTCCGTAGAGATGGCCGTGCGCGTCAGTGAGGCCGGGGAGGATGGTGGCGCCGGTCGCATCGACGATGCGCGCGCTGGGGTGCGCGGCGCGCAATGTCTCAGCAGGACCCACCTCGCGGATCGTGCCGCCGCTGACGAAGACGGCGTAGTCTTTTTGCGCCGTCTGCGTGGCGCCGGTCACAACGGTGCCGCCGATAAAGAGCGTACCGTCGGGACTGCCCGGCACGCGATCCGCTGTGGGTTGGCTACTACACCCAAGCATGGTGAGCAGGAGAAAGGCGGCAAGATGTCGCATTTATCGGAATGCTACACGGGGAAGGTCGGTTGCGTGATTGCCGCATGAAAACGCGCTTTGTGATCGTGGTCACGTTGCTGGTTGCAACCAGCGCCCTCGCGGGCGAGCGTAAGTTTTCCGCCTCCGCGGTGCCCAACGCGAAGCTCAAGAAGCCGGGCAAGGTCGTGATCTCGAACACCGACCGCGCCATCACCGCGTACCACTTCTTCGGCAACATTCGCGAGGCGCTGGTCTCGCTCCGCAGCACGCGTACGCTCGCGTTCCGTCCGTTCGGCCGCACCGTGTACGACTCGCGCGCCGCGGTGAAAGCTCCGGCGCATCTCGCCGCGGCGATCCAGGACGCGGCGCGGACCCATGGTGTCGATCCGCGCCTCGTGACGGCCATCGCGCGGCGCGAATCCGCGTTCAACCCGAACGCGGTCTCCCGCGTCGGCGCGCAGGGCGTCATGCAGCTCATGCCTTCAACGGCCCGCTTTCTCGGCGTAAAGAACTCCTTCGACGCGCGCGAGAACATCTTCGGCGGCGCGCGCTACCTCCGCACGCTGCTCGACACGTTCGACGGCGATCTCGATCTCGCCCTCGCTGCCTACAACGCCGGCCCCGGCGCGGTGGCGAAGTATCGCGGCGTGCCGCCGTACCGCGAGACGCGTGCATACGTGGCCGCGGTCCGCGCAAGCTACGAGCAGTCGCTGCTCGCCCAGTAACGCTACTCGGAGTACCACTCCGCCATCGCTGTCACGGTTCCGTTTTTCAGGAACACGCTGGTGTGGCGCGCGCACATCTCCGAGACGCGGCAGACGAAGAAGTATTCGACGTCGCCGAGGCGTTTGAGCGCCGGCTCGGGGGTCGTGGAGGCGTCGGGCTGTCCCATCTTCTCTCGCACCGCCATCGGCGAGTCGCCGAGCTCCACGCCTTTGCGCATCCGCACGTCGATCGCTTCCGTGGTGTCGATCGGCCGCTTGCACGGCACCTCGGACGTGTACGCGATGCGCGACGGTTTCCCGTCTTTCTTGTCGATGGCGATCAGCAGGTAGCGGCCGTCGGCGACTCGGTAGCAGCCATCGCGTTTGAGGTTGGGAAACTGCGCCTGCAGCGCCGGCAGCGGCGTCTCCATCAGTTGATCGAGATACACAGGGTCGGCGGCGCGGCTGCTGACGGACACGAACAACAACGAAACGACCAGTGCGATCTTCATCCTTCGCCCCACTTCAGCTTGTTGCGTAGAACGTCGAAGTAATTCTTGTCGGGTGACTGGACTAAGAGTACCCGTTCTTCGGACTTCCGGACGCAAACACGATCGCGGTCGCTGATCTCGAAGCCTTCCTGGCCGTCGAGCGTGATGTAGATGTCTTTCGAGTCGGGCGTGGCGAGCGCGATCTCGATGTCGAGCTCGTCCGGGAGAACGAGGGGGCGGTTGGTGAGCATGTGCGGGCAGATCGGGGTGAGCACGACCGCGTTCATGGTCGGATAGATGATCGGCCCGCCGGCGGAGAGGTTGTAGGCGGTGGAGCCGGTGGGCGTCGCGACGATCAGGCCGTCGCCGCGGAAGGTGGAGACGAAGAGGCCGGCCACGCTGACCTTCATCTCGATGATCCGCGCGACCGCGCTTTTGTTGATCGCGCAGTCGTTGAGTACGCGGTAGCGCTTGCTGGAATCACGTCCGGGGCCGGAGACCGAGACGGTGAACGTGACCCGCGGCTCGACGTCGTACCGGCCGTCGAGGACGCGCTCGAGGATGGCCGGGAACTCTTCGACGCGGATCTCGGTGAGGAAGCCGAGCGTCCCCATGTTCACGCCGACGATCGGGACGTGCTCGGGCGCGTGCCGCGCCACGGAGAGGAGCGTGCCGTCGCCGCCGAACGTGATCAGGAGGTCGGTCTGCTGTCCGAGTTCCTGCTTGGAGAGCGAGCGCTTCTCGTTGCCGATCGCGGCGGCGGTGTCGTCGTCGAAGATGACGTCGAGTCCGCGCCCGCGGATGTCGGCTGCGATCTGTGCGGCGTACGCAACAGCTTGCGGAGCGATGGTCTTCGCGGCAATTCCAATCGTGCGCATGAGGTGCGCGCAGTCTACCGTGCCTGCGCCCGTGCACGAGAGAACGACGGGAGGCCTCCGGCGGGCCGGTGTGACCGGCAGCATTTGTTTGCGCACGGACGGCGCTTTGTGCGAGTGACGTGCGTTCAGCCTTGGGCGACCAGTGCCGCCGGTCACACCGGCCCGCCGGAGGCCCCTCGTCGTTCCCTCGTGCCTCAGGCGGAGAGCGCGACAGCGCGGCGCACGTCGTCGGGCTCGACGACGATGCGCTCGCCGGCGCGTTCGGGGGCGACGAAGAGGATCGGGTGGAGCACCTTCTCCATGATGGCGCGAAGCGCGCGGGCGCCGAGGCGCTGGCGGATGGCGGCGTTGGCAATCTCGTAGAGCGACTCGCGCGTGAACTCGAGCTGGATTGAATCGAGGGCGCAGAGGCGCTGGTACTCGGGGATCATCGCTTCCCGCGGCTCGGTCAGGATCGCGACGAGATCGGCCGGCGTCAGCTCGTGCAGCTGGACGCGCAGCGGGAGGCGCCCGAGGAGCTCGGGGAGGAGTCCGTATCTCACGAGATCATCGGTCGAGACTTCGTGTTGTGCGGGAGCGGCGTTCTCGAAGAAACCGACGCCGCGGCCGGCGGGCGCTTCCTCGAGGTCGGTGAACGCGCCGGCGCAGATGAAGAGGATGTTCGAGATGTCGACCTCGACGAAATCGTGCTTGTTCCAGTGCGCGGTGACGTTCATCGGCACGAACAGCTTGTCCCCCTCCAGGATCTTCAGCAGCGACTGCTGCACCCCCTCGCCGCCGATATCGCGCTGGCTCGCGCCGGTGCGGTTGCCGCCGGATCGCCGCGCGATCTTGTCGATCTCGTCGATGAACACGATCCCGTTCTCGGCCTGCTTCACGTTCTGGTCCGTCGCGTAGAGCAGCCGGCCGATCGCCACCTCGACGTCTTCCCCGTAGTATCCGGCCTCCGTGAACGACGTCGCGTCGTTGTACGCGAACGGCACGTCCAGGATGCGCGCCAGCGTGCGGGCCAGGTAGGTCTTGCCGCTGCCGGAGGGGCCGATCATCAGGATGTTCGACTTCCGGATCGACACCTCGCCGCCGAACTTCAGGTACTCGATGCGCTTGAGGTGGTTGTACGCCGCGATGGCCAGCACTTCCTTCGCGTGGCGCTGCCCGACTACGTACTGATCGAGCTGGTCGAAGATCCGGCGCGGTGTGACGTGGAGGAAGCGATAGGTCTCACGCTTTTCCTTCATCGGGCGCCTGCGAACGAGTATAACTCGGAGGATGATCCTGGCCACCCTCCTCGCCACCTTGCTCTCGCTTCCGTCGCCCGCGGGCAGCGGCGCGGCCGAGCCGCATCTCGCCGCGCGCGCGGACGGAACGGTGGTGATGTCGTGGCTGGAGCAGGGCGTGCTGAAGTTCGCGTCGCTGAAGAACGGACGGTGGTCGTCGCCGAGAACGATTGTCGAAGGGAAAGAGCTGTTCGTGAACTGGGCCGACTTTCCGTCGATCGTCGATGACGGCCGCGGCGTCCTCTTCGCGCACTGGCTGCAGAAGAGCGGCAAAGGGACCTACGCGTACGACGTCTGGGTGACCTCGTCGAGCGACGATGGCAAGACGTGGCGCAAGCCGTTGCTGGTCAACCGCGACGGCAAACAGGCCGAGCATGGCTTCGTGTCGTTCGGGGCCTTGCCCGCGGGCGGCGTGGCGCTGGTGTGGCTCGACGGCAGGGAGATGAAGGAAGAAGGGCACGGCGGCCACGGTGGCGGCCATGAAGGATCGATGACGCTGCGCTACGCGGAAATCGATGCCGCGCTGAAGGTACGCAACGAATCGGTGCTCGACGCGCGCGTCTGCGAATGCTGCGGGACGGCGATGGCCATAACCTCGCGCGGGCCGCTGGTGGCGTATCGCGACCGTTCGGGCGACGAGGTGCGCGACATCGCGTACACGCGCCGCACCGACGGCAAGTGGAGCAATCCGGCACGCGTGCGCGTCGACAACTGGAAGATCCCAGGCTGCCCGGTGAACGGGCCGCAGGTCGACGCCCGCGGCGAGCGCGCGGCGCTGGCGTGGTTCACGGGTGCGAACGAGAAGCCGCAGGTGCAGGTCGCGTTTTCCCGCGACGCCGGCGCGACGTTCGGTCGTGCGGTGCGCGTCGACCGCGGCAATGCGGCAGGCCGCGTGGACGTGCTGCTGCTGAACGACGGCAGCGCCCTCGTGACCTGGATCGAAGGCGCGGCCGACAACGCCGGCATCTTCGCGCGCCGTGTGTCACCCGACGGGAAGCTCGACGAGCCGGTGAAGCTCGCCGCCACAAGCTCCGCCCGCGCCTCCGGCTTCCCGCGCGCCGCGCTCGCCGGTACGACCGCGTACTTTGCCTGGACCGACCCGGCCGCGAAGACGGTCAAGGTGCAGAGCCTCTCGACGCGCTGAGATGAGTCTCTTCGTCAGCCTGCTGTTCAGCTCCATCGGCGGCGTCTACCTGATCTACGGCAAGCGCACCTACAGTACGGCCTACCTCGTCTGCGGTGCGCTGCTGCTCGCGGTCTCCTACCTGATCGACAACGCGCTCGCGTTGTCGGTGGCCGGCGTTGCCGTGACGGCCGTTCCGCACGCCCTGAACCGCGGTTGGCTCTGATCTGAAGATCAACTTCTCCCACCTCCCTGCTCCCCGGCAAATGATTTTTACATCCCGCCAATCCTGAGTTTCGCGTAACCCATTCTGCAACAGCGCTTTAGCCGCTGTGTGCCAGTGGCTGCCCGTTTGAAATCCATAGGCGGCGAAAGGAGGTGGTGCACGAGACAGAGCACGACGCGAAACGGGAACAGACAAGACGGTTCAGTGTGGAACAAACAGCCAAAACTCATGGAAGCCGATCCAACAAACCACTAACAGGCAAAAGGAGAAAAGACCCATGCGGAAGTCCCTCCCCATCGTCGCTCTCACCCTGCTCATCCTCTCGCTCTCGACCACCGTTTTCGCCGACGCGGCTCCGGCCAGCTCGGCGGGGGTGGTCAACATCAACACCGCCAACGCCGAGCAGCTCTCACTCCTCCCGCGCATCGGCGAGAAGGCGGCACAGCGGATCATCGAGTACCGCACGCAGCACGGCCCCTTCAAGAAGACCTCCGACCTGATGCAGGTGAAAGGGGTTGGCGCGAAAACGTTCGAGCTGCTCTCCCCCTACCTGACCGTGGACGGCAAGACCACGCTGGCCACGAAGGTCTCGAGCCCGCGCAAGCCGAAGGCCGCGAAGTAACGCCGCGCAAGCGGTAACGCAACACCCGCCCCAACAGCCCACCACCACGGCGCCGCAACGGCGCCGTCCCACCTCAAATCCTCAGACAAGGCCGCCGTGTGCGCACGCGCACGGCGGCCCCCTCCTGAAACCACTTCACCACCACTTCACAAAGGAGAACGTGTGCCCAGATCCCAGCGCGGCCATTCCCTCCTCGAGCTCATGGCCGTCCTCGCCATCCTCCTGCTGTTCGTCGCCATCGCCCTGCCGGCCTTCGCGAACATCGGCCGCAAGCGTGCGTTGCGCGCGGCAGTCGCGGAGCTTCGCGGCGTCTTCGCCCATACCCGTGCGCGCGCCATCGCCCGCAACCTGAACTGCGGCCTCAAGTTCACGAAGCTCGCCGGTACGTGGCATTTCGCCGTGTACCAGGACGGCGACAACGACGGCATCCGCAACGACGACATCAACAAGGGCGTGGACCGTCTGATCGACCGTCCGCGAAGCGTCTTCCGCGAGTCGAACATCGTGACCATCGGCCTGCTGCCGTTCAACATCAAGGACCCCGACGGTGATCCGCTCCCGGCCTCGAAGTCGCCGGTCGCGTTCAACAACTCGACGATCGCGTCGTTCTCGCCACTCGGCGGATCGACGCCCGGCTCGATCTACATCACCGACGGCCGTGACCTCTGGTGCGTCCGCGTCTACGGCGCGACCGCCAAGCTCCGCGCGCTCCGCTACGACATAGCCAAGAAGCGGTGGCTGGCGTGGTGAGCCGTACTCGTACGACAGAGGGAGAACGACCGGGAGGCCTCCGGCGGGCCGGCGTGGCCGGCAGCACTGGCAGCCATAGGCCGGACGCATCCCTTCTCCACGAACCGCGTTTTCGGGCTGGGCCAACCAGTGCTGCCGGCCACGCCGGCCCGCCGGAGGCCCCTCGTCGTCCTTCCGTCGTCTTACGACCCCGACCGCCGCACCACCAGCCGCTCGGCTTCGTAGGTCTGGATGGCGGAGAGAGTGCTGCGGCGGAGCATCTCGTCCGTGAACGCCTCGGTGAGGATGCGGCCGTCCATGTCGCGGCCGATCGGGAGGCCGGCGCCGAACAGCATCGTCGGCACCACGTCGATCACCGAGGCGGGGGCGGTGTGCTCGCGATGCGCGGCGGAAGGGCCGGAGAGGATCATGAAACCGTCGTCGGCGCCGGTGGTATCGCGGCGCACCTTGCCGGTCAGGAACTCCCAGACGTTCGCCGGCATCTTCGGGGCGACGACCCCCGAGGGGGACGTGATCACGAGCAGGTGCCGTGGATTGCGGCGCGCGATCTCCGCGAGCATCCGGTCGAGCTGCTGCGCGTAGGCGCGGACGCCGTCGCCCTTCGGCGTGCCGCGCGGCGGGAGCTCGTTGCGGAAGACGTGCAGTGCTCGCTGTGCGCTTTCGAAGCCTTCCAGCGCCACCGCGGTCAGCGCCGCGCTGCCGTCGACCGCATTCGCCGCCGCGAGATCGCCGGCCAGGGCAGCGACGATGCGCTGCTCGCCGCCGAAACGCTGCGCGGCATCGCCGGCCGTCACTGCGGGCAGCGCGGGCGTCTGCACCGACGGCCAGCGCACCACCCGGGCTGGCAGTTGCAGCCGCTCGAACAGCGACCAGACCGGCAGCGCGCGGCCGGTGAGCAGCGAGGCGGAGATCCGTTCGACCGGCGGGATCAGGCCCCAGGCGCGGAACGCCACGCCGTACGGCAGGAGCAGGAACGGCTCGTCGCGATTGAGCGGCGTCTCGTAGGAGAAGCGCCCGGTGATGCCGTGGCGGTGCGGCAGCTTGCCGGTGGCCAGCGACGCCCAGAGCGACTTCGTGTGCGTCGTGCGGAACGCTTCGACGCGGGTGAAGTAGGCGCGCTCCGTCACCGTGTCCAAGAACGGCAACAGCCCTTCCCCCTTCATGGTCACGATCCAGTCGTAAGGCAGGTTCCGGATGGCCACGAAGATCACGTGCGCCTGAGTCGATGGCGCGCCGATGGTCGCGAAGACGGCGTCGCGCCGCTCGGTGCGGTAGCTCTCACGGCGCTGGTAGAGAAAGACCGCCGAGACGCCGATCAGCACCACGCCGGCGATGAAGATCGCGCGCGACAGGTGGCGGTGCGCGTTGCGCTCGATCACCCACAGCAGCAGCAGGACGAACGCCGTGGCGGTGATGACGTTCGACGCCTTCGAGAGGATGCGGATCGCGCCGACCGGCAGGTAGCCGCGCAGCAGTTGCAGGTGCATCCAGTAGGTGAAGGCGGAGACGAACGCCGCACAGACCACGAAACCAAAGCCGTGCGTGCGGTACGTCTCTGGTCGACCGAAAAACCGCACCCGCAGCGCGCGCAGGGCCCACAGCGCCGAGCCGAAGAGGAGGCCGCAGGTCAGGCCGTAGATCAGTGTCACCGTGGCCAGGCGTCCGGGCGTGATCTCGACCTGCGGATTGATGAAGTACAGCAGGTGAGCCATGTACAGCCCGAAGATGGCACCGGCGAGAACGCGCTTCAGATAAGCCCAGCGGATCGGCATGCGGAGGGCCCATGCTGACGCCGGCCCGGGTGCGAGGATACACCGGCGCCGAGGCCGCTCTCGCGCTGCTGCGCGACCTCGGGTATCCGGTGGCGCCAATAGACGTCGATCCGGAGGAATGGCGGCGCGGTGGCGTGACCATCCCGTGGAACGGCACGACCAGGCTGCAACTCGCTGCCCGGCTGCGCCACTTCGACCTCTTCGTCCTCACCGGCGACGTGCCGGCGGACGCAGTGCTGCAATTCATGCGCAGTTACCGTGAATACAATTTACTCACGAAATCAGCACTACTTCTTCAGCATGAAAAGACGATATCAGTATTCGATCTATCAAAGGATCGGACGTTGCGCCGCCTCGACGTCGACCTCCGCTCCCCGAGCGCACATGCGATCGACCGTTTGAACCTGCTCGCGCCGGGGGACGACGAGGCGTCGCTCCCGCGCATCTACGATCGTGCCCTCGACCGGGAGAGCGTCACACGCGAGTTCTTTCAGCGCTTCCGCGGCGCGGTGCGCGACGTCGCCGCGGCGTTGCCCGGCGAGGATCGGGAGGCCGCGGACGCGGAGGCGCTGCTGATTCTCTCGCGGCTGCTCTTCCTGTCGTTCGTGCAGGAGAAGGGTTGGCTCAACGGCGAGCGCCGCTTCCTGGTGGATCGGCTGGAGCGGGAGACGAAGCGGGGGCGGGAGTTCTTCTCCGGCGTGCTGCTCCCGCTCTTCTTCGGCGCGCTCAACACGCCGCTGCACGAGCGGACGCCGGCCGCGCGCAGGCTCGGCCGCATCCCGTACCTCAACGGCGGGCTCTTCGAGCCGTCTGCATTCGAGCTGCGCCACCCGCAACTGCATCTGTCGAATGAGCTGATGCAGCGCGTGCTCGAAGGCGTGTTCGAGAAGTTCGATTTCCGAATCGACGAGACGGATGCCGCGAGCACGCACGTCGATCCGGAGATGCTCGGCAAAGTCTTCGAGTCGCTCATGGCTGCCGGCGAACGCGCCGCGAGCGGCAGCTTCTACACGCCGAAAGAGGTCGTCGACATCCTCACCGAGTGCGCCATCGCGGAATGGCTCGGCGACGCCGGGGTGGAGAAGCTCTCCACCATTACCATCCTCGATCCCGCCTGCGGGTCCGGTGCGTTCCTCCTCTCCGCCCTCGGCGCAATCGAGAAGCTGTGGCGCGCCAGGACGAACGACGTGCCGCGCGACCTGCGCCGGCGCATCGTCGCCAACTCCCTCTTCGGCGTCGACCTGAAGCCGGAGGCGGTGCGTCTCTGCGAGCTGCGGCTCTGGCTGGCCATCGTCTCCGGCAGCGACGCGCCGATCGAAGAGGTGGAGCCGCTGCCGAACCTCGACCGCAACATCCTGCAGGGGAACGCGCTCCTCAGCCCGACCGATTTTCTCGGCGACGCGCGCCTCGACATCTACAACGACTGGCTGGTCGCACTGCGGGCGCAGCGGGAGCTGCTCGAGCGCTATCGGACTGCACCGCATTCGCAAAGGCCGGCGCTGTATCGCCTCATCCGCGGCAACGACCAGAGGCTCGCCTCGGAGCTCCTCGCGCGCAGCATCGACGAGGCGGAGCGCGAGCTGCAGCACGCCTGCACCCCGCAGCGCGATCTCTTCGGCCGCGCCGCCCCGGTCGATGCGGAGCTCTGCCGCGAGCTGCAGGCCCGCGTCGCCGAACAGAAGCAACTGCTCGAACAGGCGGAAGAGGGGCGGCTCGACTTCTTCTCCTTCGACGTCCATTTCGCGCCGGTCCTCGCCTCCGGCGGCTTCGACGTGGTGCTCGGCAATCCTCCCTGGGTGCGCAGCAGCCGCATCGACCGCCGCTGGAGGCGGATGCTGGCCGATCGCTACGCGCTCTTCCGGGCCGAACGCGACGGCACGGCGTTCCATCAGCCCGATCTCTCGGTCGCGTTCTTCGAGCGCGCGCTGGCGCTCGCAAAACGCGACGGTGTCGTGGCGCTGCTGATGCCGTCGAAGATCGTGAACGCCACCTACGCGGGCCCGTTGCGGCGTGCGGCGGGGTCGCGCGTCATCGCGCTCGACGACTGGAGCGACGATCCGCGCCGCCGCCGCTGGTTCGACGCCGACACCTTTCCTCTCGGCATCACCTGCGCCGCGCCGCGGGAGCACGTGCGCGTCACCGCCTCCGGCGAATCGTTCGAGCTGCGCCGCGAGCTGCTCTCCGTGAACGGCGCCGCCTCCGAATGGGCGCTCGCGCCGCCCGACGTCGCCGCGATCCTGCGCCGCCTGCGAGGGACGTTCGCGACGCTCGGCAGCGCGCACGGACGCAAGCCGTTCATGGGGGTGAAGACCGGCGACAACCGCAGCTTTTTCCTCGAAGCGAGGCGGATCGACGGCGCGCACCTCGTCACGACCGACGGCCTGCGCATCCCGCTCACCGCCGTCTGCCGCTGCGTGCGCGGACGCGACCTCCGCCGCTGGAACGTCGCCGCCTCGCAATGGATGCTCTGGCCGCCCGCCGCCGGCTGGCGGAACCCGCCGCGCTGGCTGGAGAAGCTCGCCGCCGCTCGCGGCCTCGAGCCGCGCGACTTTCGCCTGTCGTTCGTGAAGCCGGAACACGTCGGGATCAAGGTCGTCTGGAAGGACCTCTCGCGCGGACTGGCGGCCGCGGTGCTGCCGGACGTGGTGCACGTCAACGAACAGCCGTTCCCGCTGGTGCCGAACCAGACGCTCTACGCGCTCGACGCGGTCTCGCTCGACGAGGCATACGCCGTCTCCGCGGTCCTGAACTCCTCGATCGCCGGCGCGTTGCTCGTCGCGGTCGCCGAGCGAGCCAAGGACCTGCACTTTCGTTACTTCGGCCGCACCGTGGCCGCGCTGCCGTGGCCCGAGGTCCGTCCGCGTTGGGACGAACTGGTGCGCCTCTCGCGCCGCGCGCATCGGGGGAGTGACGTGCAGCAGGAGATCGACGCGGCGGTGGCGACGTTGTATGGCGTGACCTCCGACGAGCTGTCGCTGCTGCAAGCGTTTCTCGCCCGGAGGCTCGGTGTGTTAGCGGGAAACTAATGCTCGCCGATCACCAGGTGGTGGCGGTTGAGCGCGCATTGCACCTGCTCGAAACGCGGGGCGGCGTCGTCCTGGCCGATGATGTCGGCCTCGGCAAGTCGTTCGTGGCCGCCGAGGTGATGCGCCGCTTCAATGCAGTGGAGACGGAGCTGATCGTGCCGAATGCGCTCATCCCGCAGTGGCGCGCGACGCTCGTGCAGTTCGCCGTCGATGCGTGCATCTCCACGCACGACTCGATCGATGCGGCGCTGCCAAAACCGGTGCGCCGGCTGGTGGTGGTCGACGAAGCGCACGCCTTTCGCAATCCGGCCACGCAACGCTACGCCTCGCTGGCCAGACGCACCGCCGGCGCACGGGTGCTGCTCGTGACTGCGACGCCGCTTTGCAATTCCGTCGAAGACCTGGAGGCCTTGATCCGCCTGATCGCCCGCGACGACCTGCTGGCGGACCTCGGCGTCCCCTCGATCGACGTCGCCTTCGAACGAAGGGACGTCGAACGCCTCGTCTCGGCGCTGGTGATCCGGCGAGACCGCAGCGTGCTGCCGCAGTCGCTGCAGTTCGGCGCGCTCGAACGCAGGGTGATTCGCCATCCGGTCCTCTACCTCGGCGGCATCGACGACCTGACGTTCCCGCTCGTGCAGGACCACGCCATCCTGCGCCGCTTCCTGCGGCGGCGGCTCGAATCGAGCGAAGCCGCCTTCACCGAATCCGTACGCAGGCAGCTGCGCTTCTACGAACGCGCGCTCGGCGCCATCGCCGCCGGGCGGACGCTGCCGAAACACGAATACCGCCGTTCGTTCGCGCATGAAGAGGACAAAGCCGAGTACCAGGACGTGCTGTTCTGGGAGCTCTTTGCGCCGCCGGGAGAGCTCGAGCCGGACCTGATCCTCGTGGAAATGCGCAAGCTCGAAGCCCTGATGGCCGCGGCCCGCGCCGCCCCGGCGACGAAACGAAGCATGCTGCAGGAGACGCTGACCGGCGATCCGACGCTCATCTTCACCGGCTCCGTTGCCACCGCGCGCGACCTGCAGGCGGCGCTGAAATGCGGCCTCGTCACCTCACGCGACCGCTCCGCACTGCACGCATTCGAGAATGGCAGGATCCAGACCCTCGTCTCGACCGACGTCGCCAGCGAAGGCCTCAACCTCCAGCGCGCGGCCGTGATCGTCCACTACGACATCCCCTGGAACCCGGTAAAGCTCGACCAGCGAAACGGCCGCGCCCACCGCATCGGCCAGACGCGAGACCTCGTCCGCGCAATCTACTTCTTTCCCGAGACGAGAGAGACGCGCATCGTGGAAACGATCGCCAGAAAGAACCGCACCAGACGAAAGGTGCTGAAACAAAGCGAATCCCAGACGCCCGAAGCCCGAAGCCACACCCTCCGCCCCCGAATCACCCGCGCCTCGGCCTGCACGCGCCTCGCAGCAGTCCCCGACGCCCTGGCGAAACGCCACAAAGCCGGCATCGAACAACTCATGTCCGAGCTCCCACTCACTGACCTGCTGGCGCTCGTGCAGCTGGAAGCGTGAACGTCCGCCGGAGCCCCCCGGTCGGTTCTCTCTCCCCGATCAATATAATCGCCCACGTGAACCTGCTGATCGTCGACGACGAGGCCTCCCTGCGCGACTTCCTCTCGATCGTGTTCGAGGAAGAAGGGTGGGGAGTCGAAACGGCCGCCTCGCTCGAAGAAGCGCATGCCTCCGTGTTGCGCAAAGAGCCCGACGTCGTCCTCTGCGACCTCATGCTTCCCGACGGCTCCGGCATCGACTTCATCCGCGAAGTCAAAGCGAACAGCCCCTCCCTGCCGTTCGTCATGATCACCGCCCACACCTCCACCCGCTCCGCCGTCGAAGCATTGAAGGCCGGCGCGATGGACTACATCGCCAAGCCCTTCGACATCGAAGAGCTCAAGATCATCGTCCGCAAAGCGGTCGAGCGGAAAGAGCTCGAAGACGAGAACATCCACCTCCGCACCGCCCTGGAAGAGCGCTTCACGTTCGCCAACATCATCGGCAAGAGCGCGAAGATGCAGGAGATCTTCTCGATCGTGCAGCGCATCGCCAAGACCATGTCCACGGTCCTGATCTCCGGCGAGTCGGGCACCGGCAAGGAGCTCATCGCGCGCGCCATCCACTACAACTCCGACAGGCGAGGGAAGTTCGTGTCGATCAACTGCGGCGCGCTGCCGGAGACGCTGCTCGAGTCCGAGCTCTTCGGACACGAGCGGGGCGCATTCACCGGCGCGATCCGGGAAAAGCGCGGCCTCTTCCAGGAAGCCGACCGCGGCACCATCTTCCTCGACGAGATCGGCGAGACCTCCCTGGCCATGCAGATCAAGCTGCTGCGCGTCCTGCAGGAGCGCATGGTGCGCAAGGTCGGCTCGAACGTCGAAGCGGCCGTCGACGTGCGCGTCATCGCCGCCACCAACCGCGACCTCGCCGAATCCATCCGCGAAGGGACGTTCCGCGAAGACCTCTTCTATCGCATCAACGTCATCCCCATCGAGCTGCCGCCGCTGCGCTCGCGCAAGGAAGACATCCCGCTGCTGGTCGACCACTTCATCGAGAAGTTCTCCGCGCGGATGGAAGTGCCGCGCAGGCGCATCTCGTCCGACGCCATGAGGGCGATCGAGAAGTACCACTGGCCCGGCAACGTGCGCGAGCTGGAGAACGTCGTCGAGCGGATGATCGCGCTCGAAGCGGCGGACCTCCTCTCCACGAAGTCGCTCCCCGAGCACGTCCTCCTCGGCGGACGCCTGCCGGACGCCACGTTCGAGTTGCCGGCGGACGGCATTTCTCTGCAGGATCAGCTCGAAGCGATCGGCAAGATCTTCATGCTCAAGGCGCTCGAGCGCGCCGGCGGCGTGCAGACCCAGGCCGCCGAGCTGCTCCGGATGTCGTTCCGCTCCTTCCGTTACTACGCGAAAAAGTACGACCTCCTCCCGCGCGACCGCGAAGTGGAAGACGTCGTGGAGGTCGAAGAGAAATGAGGTCTCTCGTGGTCATGCTGATGCTCTTCGCCGCCTGTTCCCAGCCCCCCGCACCGCCGGCGCCGGCTGCACCGACGGACTCACAACCGGTGGCGGCAGGTCCGCGCGTCATCTTCCCGGACGGCTTCGTGGTGAACGTCGAGATCGCCGCCGACGACGAGTTGCGCGCGCAGGGCCTCATGTACCGCGACCACCTCAACCCCGGGACCGGCATGCTCTTCCTGTTCAAGGAGGACGACGAGCATGCGTTCTGGATGAAGAACACCCTCATCCCGCTGGACATGGTCTGGCTGGACGCGGGCCAGCGCGTGGTGCACGTGAAGTACAACGTCCCGCCGTGCAAAGTCGCGAACTGCCCCAGCTATCCGACCGGGGTCATGTCCCGCTACGTGCTCGAGGTCGCGGGCGGCGAGGCTCAACGTCACGGGATCAAAACCGGCGATCAGTTGCGATTCGAGCAAACCGATGGCGTCGTCATACGTTAATACCCTGTAGGAACGCCTGAATTTTTGGTTTCGAGGGCGCGTTCCGCGAGACGAGCCATGTTCCGGTCCAGAGGGGAAAACTTCCGCTTTGTCTTCGTACTGTTGTTCCTGAACGTCGCGTTCTTTCTGCTCGAGTATCAGGACAAGGAAAAGTACGCCCGCCTTTTCGCGTTCGACTGGGACGCGGTCCTGACCGGCGAGGTGTGGCGCCTGGTGACCTACCAGTTCACCCAGGCAGGCTCGGCGTTCATGCAGGCGCTCTCCCTCTTCATCACCCTGCTGCTGCTCTACATGATGGGCTCGGCGCTGGAGGAAGAGTGGGGGAGCCTCCACTTCCTCACCCTCTTCGCCGCCTCGACGCTCGGCTCCGCCGCCGTTGCCGCCTTTCTCGGGATCTCGCTCCTGGGGACGTACTTTGTCTACTTCACGCTGCTCTTCGTCTACGCGGCGGCGTTCCCGCAGCAGACGTTCTATCTCTTCGGGATGATGCCGGTGCGAGTACGGGTACTCGCGTTCTTCTCGCTGGCGGTGCTGCTCTACGGCGTCGTGAGCGGCGGGGCCGCCAACGCCGCCGCCCTCGGCGGCGCGGTGGCCGGCTACTGCTACTACCTGACGCAGCGGGTGCGCGTCCGTTTCGTCGTCCCCGCAGCGGTCGTGCCCGAAGCACCCCGGGTGAAGATCGACACCACGGCCATCATGAACGCGGCCCGTTACGCCGCGGTGCGTCAGGCCCTGGCCAAGGGTGCCGAAGCAGAGCTCGACCGCCTCCAGCAGCAGTGCGAGCGCGATACAGTCGCCAACGTGAACATCTGCCCTCCCGCCGACTACAAACCGGAGAACACCGACGGCTACTGCATCCGCTGCGAAGGCTTCGCCGAGTGCTCGGCGCGGTACCTGCGATTGAACCGGCCCGCGGCGGTGTAATTTGGAGTGCGGTGACCGCAGTCACCGCTTTTCCTGCCGTGAGCCGCAGGTCGTGTTTCTGCGAGTGAAAGCGGTGACTGCGGTCACCGCACTCCAAATTATTCGCCGCCGCCGCCCTCACCGCCGCCACCCTCACCACCTCCACCCCCGCGACGGCGGCGGCGGAAACGGCGGCGTTTGCGGGCCGCACCTTCAGCGCCACCCTCGGCGGGCGGAGCGGCGCCACCCTCGGGTGCCGGGCGTTCGGGACGGGGAGGCCTGTCGGGACGTGGCGGACGTTCCAGGCGTTCGGCCCGCGGCGGACGCGGAGGGCGGTCCGGACGAGGCGGCCGATCCGTTCTCGGCGGGCGTTCCCCCTGCGGCGGACGCTCGCCCTGCGGCTGCTGCATCTGTTGCGGCGCGCCCGCCTCGGCGTTCATCGGAGCGCCCGCACCCGCGCCGCCGCGTCCGCGGCGTCTTCTGCGCCGCTTCGCCTGCTGCTGCTCCGGATTCAGGACCGCACCCTCCTGAGGAGGACGCTGCTGCTGCGGGGGACGAGGTCCCTGCTGTTGCTTCGGCGGTCGCTGCTGTTGCTGTTGCTGCGGACGTTTTCCGTCACGCCCGCGTTGCTGCTGACGCTGCTGCTCGCGTCCGCCACGGCCGCCGCGCGGCTGGTCGCGATCGCCGCCGCGTTCCTCTTTGCGCGACGCGCCGGCCTTGCCGGTGCGCTGCTCGAACTCGCGGACCTTCTTCTCCATGTAGCGGCGCGCCTGGGCGTCCTGCCGGGAGCGCAGCTCGTCGTGACCGCAGTACGGGCAGCGCCTCCATCCCTCGGGATAGGTGCGCTTGCAGCCGGTACACAGAATGGATTTCGGAAGCGGCATCGTAAATCGGCGCGCATTGTACACTTCGGCCTGTGGATGAATCCCGGCGCCGTACCCTGCTGGCGTTGATCGAGCTGGCGTCGGACAGCAACCCGAACGCCTGCTGGGACGACCAGCGCGCCATCGAGCTCCTGCGGCGCGAATCGACCCCCGACGAGCTGCGCGAGCTCGGCGCGACCACCGGCATCATCGAATTCGTCTTCCCGGAGCAGCATGGCGGCTGAATTCACCGTCCGGGTCGAAGCGCGCTTCGAATCCGCGCACTACCTGCGCGAATACCGCGGCATCTCCGAGCCCCTGCACGGCCATTCGTACAAGGTCGAGGCGGACCTCGCGGCGCGCGGCGGTGGCGTCGACCAGGACGCGATCGCGGTCGACTTCGTCAGCGCGAAGCGGAAGCTCGAGCAGCTCGCGAAGCAGCTCGACTACGGCTGCATCAACGACATCCCGCCCTTCACCGAGATCAACCCGAGCGCGGAGAACATCGCCGAATGGTTCGCCCGCGAGCTGCAGAGCGCGGTCGACGACGAGAACGCGGTCGTGGTCGGCGTCACGATCTGGGAAGGCCCGGTCAACTCAGTAACTTATCGCCCATGAACAAGCTCCCGAATCACACCGCCCTCAAGGAATGGTCGAACGTCGTTGCCGCGCTGGCGCGCGGCGAGCAGATCCTGCTGATCCGCAAGGGCGGCATCGCCGATCCGTCCTTCGGGGTCGACGACGAGCGTTTCTATCTCTACCCGACCTACTTCCATCAGGGGGAATCGGAAGCGCGGCCGCGCGTTGCGATCACCCACTGGTGCGAGGTCGTGCGCACCTGGACGCTCACCGATCGCGAATCGTTCGACCGGCTCGCGCCGCTGGTGGTCCTGCCGCAGGAGACGCTGGAAGCGCGCTACCGGTTCCGTCCCGACCAGGCCGTGTACGTGATCGCCGTCAGGACGTGGGAGCTGGCCCGCCCCGAGCAAGTCGAGTTCCGTGACATCTACGGCGGCTGCAAGAGCTGGATCAGCATCGATGAAGAGATCGACATCTCCGGCTCGCGCCCGGTCCTCGGCGAGCGCGAGCTGCAGGCAAAGATCGGCGAAGTCGACGCGCTGCTGAGCGCAGCCGTCTCCTGAGGAACGTGGAGCTGATCGCCGCCATCTTCATGCTCGGCGCGGGAAGCGCGCTGGCCCTCTTCGTCCTGGCGGCGATGAAGCTCGACCGCGCATCGCGCGGCGAAGACGACCCGCGTCCACCCCAGCGCGACTCGGTGGCCGCCTCGCTGCTGTTCCACGTCGTCAGCGCCGGCGGCGGCTCCCGCGACGAAGCGATGCGCCAGGTGCGGCGCGGGGCGGGACTGGCGGCCCCGATCATCCAGGGGATCGACGTCGGCAACTGGGCCGAGAGCTACGCGCGTCATTCCTCCCACGAACAGCGCGCCACCCTCCTCGAGCTGGCGGTACAGCTCGTCGCGAAGCGGGAGGGGCCCGTCCCACTGCGCCAGTACGCCGCGCTGCTCGATCTCAGCTTCGGCCTCGGCTTTCACATCGACGCCCTGGCGCGGCTGCGGGAGAGTTACGGCTTCGAATACGTCGACCACGCGAAGGACGCCCGGATCGCCGAACGGAAAACCAGCACTCCGCCTCACGAGCTCCTGGCCATCCTCGGCATGACCGCCACCCCGACGCGGCAGGAGCTCAGCGCGGCCTACCGGAAGCTGGTCACGCAGCATCATCCCGACCGCTTCCACGGCGCGCCGGCGGAGGCGCGGAACAGCGCCGCGGCGAGGTTCATCGAGATCACCCGGGCCTACGAAGAATTGCTCCTCATTTGCCGGGATTGAAATTTTTCAGCCGCATGGTGTATCATCCGCCGGCTGGGGAATAGCAGTAACTCGCGGCTACGTTCACAACCAGTTTGCCAGCAGTTCCCGCCAGCAGACCTTAGAATTCCGTAGTTATCTCATTGATAAGCCGCTTTCGTGGACGGACGTGTCCGGCAATTGTGACGGACACGCCTCAACGTCTCGAAACGACCCCCGGGCCAGCAGGCGGCCGCGGCTTTTCATGTAAACCACTCAGCGGGTACGACTTGGATGATCGTGTCCCGGCATGCGTAACTATTTTATTAGCCTACGCGTCTAACGATGCGGGCGGCATGAAGGTTGAAGTTTTGTCGATGTCGCAGGGAGAGACCATGAAGAGCGCCGAAACCATTACTCATGAGCAGGGTTGGGACTTCGAGACGGCAGCGATGCCGTACGTCGACTCCCTGTACAACACCGCCTACCGGATGACGCGGAACTCCGAGGACGCGGAAGACCTCGTTCAGGAGACGTACCTCAAGGCGTACAAGTACTACGACAAGTTCGAGGAAGGCACGAACTTCAAGGCGTGGCTCTTCAAGATCATGAAGAACACGTTCATCAACAACTACCGGAAGAAGAAGCTCACGCCGCACAAGATCGACTTCTCCGAGATTGAAGAGTCGTACGAACGTGTGATCCAGAAGAACGCCCCGGACCTCATCCGCGACCCGGAGAGCGAGATCTTCCAGGACATGATGGATGCCGACGTCAAGCGTGCGCTCGACTCGCTCCCGCATGACTACAAGATGGTCGTCCTCCTGGCGGACATCGAAGGCTTCTCCTACAAGGAGATCGCCGAGATCCTCGACTGCCCGGTCGGCACCGTCATGTCGCGTCTCTACCGCGGCCGGAAGATGCTCGAGCGGACGCTCCTCGACTACGCCCGCAAGTACGGCTACATCCGCGGCGAAGCGGAGCCGGCCAAGATGCGCTCCCGCAAGGATGAGACGAAGGGGCGTAAGAAGAAGGACGAAGCGAAGCCGGAAGAGACCGACGTCGTGGAGCCGGAAGAGAACGAAGAGGCAGTCCTCTTCGCCGAGGACGAGGAAGACTTCGAGCTCGTCGACGACGAGGAAGAAGAGCGCTTCGAGATCGAGTAAGCGATCCCAGCATTCAATCGAACCGAGGGCGGCCGTGAGGCCGCCCTTTTTGTTTCTGCCGAAATGGTGTCGGGTGATACCAGGAGCGCAGCGACCAACTCCCTCGCCGACCCACCATTCCTGGCCGGCCGGTTGCAAAAGGCCCCCGCCGTAGTGAACTTCAGCAAGAGAGGCGGCATTTACGGAATTCACAAAACTGCAACGTAGTTGGATCGAGACGTGTGCAGTACCGCCGTCACCTCAACCCCGGAAGGAAAGCAGTGATGCTCTGTGACGATGTGAAACGCGTGGTGTACTTCTTCCTCGATGGATCGCTTGCCGACCACAAGAAACACGCGATCGAGATTCATCTGAGCAACTGCCCCGACTGCGAAATCCGCGTCGTGGTCCAACGTAAACTTCGATCGTTCTTCCGGAGGCGCCTCGCGCCGGTCGCCGCGCCCGAAACGTTGCGGATTCGCCTGACGCAGTCGCTGCGAGCGCTGCCGGCCGAGTAGAATCGCCGCTCTTGGCCAAGCAGTCGAATAAAGCGGAGCCGCAGTCGACCGACGACCAGTTGATCCTGGTGTCGACGAACCCCAACAAAGGCATCGAAGCCGAGCGCATCCTCGGCCAGTCGGTGCTCCGCGTCTCCCTCAACCTGCCGGAGATCCAGGCCGCAACGGTCGAAGAGATCACCCGCTACAAGCTCGAGACCGCCAAGAGCAAAGGCTACAAGCGCCTCATCGTCGAGGACGTCTCCCTCGGATTCGACGAGCTCGGCAACTTCCCGGGCCCCTACGTGCGCTGGCTGCTCGAGGCCGCCGGCGGCAAGGGTCTCGCCGCGATCGCTTACGCCCTCAACAACCGTGCGGCCAGGGCGCAGTGCTGTGTCGGCTACTGGGACGGCAGCCAGGTGCGCATCTTCCTCGGCGAAACGCAGGGGGAGATCCTGGTCAAGCCGCGCGGCGAGCGGACGTTCGGGTGGGACGCCTGGTTCCAGCCGGACGGGTCGGAGAAGACCTTCGCCGAGCTGACCCCCGAGGAAAAGGATGCCGTGTCGCATCGCGGCAGGGCGTACCGGAAGCTCGGCGAGTACCTCGCCAAATCCAGGTGAACGGCCATTCATTTGGACGCTTTGCGTCGAATTCCGGACACATCCCGTTTCCGATCTGCAACGCGACTTTCCAAACTCTTCGCCTAAGTCGTTCGTATTAAAGGTTGTTGGCAGCGCGCGCGAGCGTGGGGCCGGCTGGCAGGACGCTTGAAGTACCTGCTCGCAACGAAAGGACGACCTATGTGGGTTTTCGACGGCGAAGAGTGGACGCAGGACGACGGTAGCGATCAGCCGAAGGCGAAACAGCCGGAGACGACGCGCCCGCGGTACGACCAGCTGATGCCTGAGCTTCAGGTCATCGAGATCGTTCCGGTCGTGCCGCGGAACACGAACGTTCCGCCGCTGCCCATGCCGTAGGGTTCTCTCTCCACCAACACCGAGCCGGCCGCGTCGCGAGGGCACGCGGCCTTTGCTTTTCCGGAGATTACTTCTCGCAGTTCCTACCGAGGAAATCCCGCACGATCGGCTCCACCGAATCCGAGGCCACGTTGAAGATGCGGTCGGCGTGGTAGTTCCCCTCGATGTCGAGCAGGTGCAGCTCCTTCGGCTCGTGCGCGGCTTCGTAGAGTCGGACCGAGTGCTGGTGGTTGATCAGCCAGTCGTTCTTCACGTGGATGAAGCAGACCGGCTTGTGCACGTCGTGGATGTCGTCGAGCGCGCGCAGCTTCGCTGATTTGCGGATGCTCCAGGCGAAGCGCGGGCGCCGCAGCGCCTGCGACAGCGCGATGTGCCGGTGCATCGTGAACGGGTTGAGGCGCGGGGCGATCATCTCGAAGTCCGCCACGGCCGAGATCAGCAGAAGCGAGTTGACCGGGAGCTCGTGCCGTGCCGCGGTCGAGACCGCGATCGCTCCGCCGTAGGAGAAGCCGAGGAGCGTAAAGTTCGAGATCGTGGCGTTGTTGCGGAGGAGGTCGTTCGCCACTGCCGCCACGTCGTGATGCTCGTGCATGTTGAAGCCGTACGTCCCCTCGCTCTCGCCGTGTCCCCGCACGTCGATGATCGCCGCGCGGTAACCCTCGGCATTCAGGAAGTGGGCGAGCCGGATCATCGACGGATGCTGGCGGTCGCGCCAGAAACCGGGGACCACCAGGACGGTCGACGGCGAGGGGGCGTCGTAGACGTCGTAGTGGATCGTCGTTCCATCGAACGAGGAAACTCGCAGGTGATTCGGCGCCTGGATCGGCTCAACGGCTGTCAGCACTCGACTTGACATTACACGCCCTGCTTCTATCATATGCCCCAATCGTGAGGGCGCCGGTGCGCCTTCCGTGCCCCGGTGGTTTCCCCCTACAACTTGTGCTGGGCCGTAAGTCTGCGAGATGCGCACGTTGCCCCTTCGGTCGTAAAAAGAATCCGTAAAAAAAGAATTCAGATCCGAGATCTGAACAAACACGTAAGGAGAATCACATAATGAAGAAGTCCCTCGTCCTGACCCTGGTCTGCCTCGTCGTCGTTTCGATGTTCGCCGTCGGCTGCAAGAAGGAAGAGGCCGCGACCGACACCGCCGCGACCGACACCTCGATGACCACGGGCGATACCGCCATGACCGACACCGGCATGACCGACACCTCGACCACCACCATGTCGACCACCGACACGATGGC